>Ga0190275_10000008_pt1 | contig 333499 bp, 311 predicted proteins | sample Popmic550T_FD_133745 | JGI IMG/M metagenome (GOLD analysis project Ga0190275, IMG submission 133745) | Populus adjacent soil microbial communities from riparian zone of Yellowstone River, Montana, USA - 550 T | ecosystem: Environmental > Terrestrial > Soil > Riparian zone > Trees stand...
CAGGCGGCTGCCGATGTTGCCGTCGATCCACTCCATGTGGCCCTCGGCCTCGACCTTGGCCCGCTTGGTGACCAGGTTGAAGACGTTGTTCGACCAGTTCTGGATGGTGGTGTAGGTGACCCGGGCCGACGGCTTGACCACGATCTCGACCACGGCCGAGTGCAGCGAGTCCGACGTGTAGGTGGGGGCCGAGCAGCCCTCGATGTAGTGCACCTTGGAGCCCTCGTCGGCGATGATGAGGGTCCGCTCGAACTGGCCCATGTTCTCGGCGTTGATGCGGAAGTAGGCCTGCAGCGGCATCGAGACCTCGACGCCGGGGGGCACGTAGATGAAGCTCCCGCCCGACCACACCGCCGAGTTCAGGCTGGCGAACTTGTTGTCGTTCTTGGGGATGACGGTGCCGAAGTACTGCTTGACGATCTCCGGGTGCTCCCGCAGGGCGGTGTCCATGTCGCAGAAGATGACCCCCTGCTCCTCCAGATCCTCACGGTTCCGGTGGAAGACGACCTCGGACTCGTACTGGGCGGTGACACCGGCCAGGTACTTGCGCTCGGCCTCGGGGATGCCCAGCTTCTCGTAGGTGTTCTTGATGGCGTCCGGCAGCTCCTCCCACCGGTCCACCTGCCCCTCGGTGGGCTTGATGTAGTAGTAGATCTGGTCGAAGTAGATCTGCGACATGTCGCCGCCCCAGTTGGGCATGGGCCGGCGCTGGAAGCGGCGGAAGCTGTCCAGGCGGTACTGGAGCATCCAGTCGGGCTCGCCCTTCATCCACGACATCTCGCTGATGATGTCCTCGTTCAGGCCCCGGCGGGGCTTGAACACGTAGTCCTCTTCGTCGGCCCAGCCGAGCTTGTAGCGACCGAGGTCGAGATCCTGGACGGCCATGGCGGCGATGCCTCCTGCCGGTTCGCGGCGTGTCGGGCGGATTTCTCCTATGACGATGGTAGCAATCCCCCTCCCCGACCCCTCGGGTCGGGCCCGGGATCTTGGCCGAACCTCGCGCGCCTCCCGCCCCTTTTCACTACTGAGTATTGACTACTCAGTAGTTAGGGAGCAGGATGCGGGCATGTCGGTCCCGGACGGCCTCCTCGTCCTCCTGCGGGAGGACGCCAAGCACGGCTACCAGCTGGCCTCCGACTTCGCCGACCGCACCGCCGGCCGGTGGACCCTCAACACCGGACAGGTGTACACGACGCTCGACCGGCTGGCCCGGGACGGCTTCGTGGAGGAGGACGGCACCGACCCCACCGACGAGCGTCGCCGCCGGGTCCGCCTGACCCCCGCCGGCCGGGACCGGGCCGAGGCCTGGCTGACCACCACCCCCGACACCACCGCCACCCGCGACGAGCTGGTCCTCCGCATCCTGCTCAGCGCGGCCGCCGACCCCCGGGCCGCCCTGGACCTGGTGACCGGGCAGCGGGCCGAGCTGGTGGCCCGCCTCCAGGCCCGCCGCCGCGACCAGCGGGCCGCCGGGTCCGACCTGCTCCCCCGCATGGCCGCCGACGCCGGTGCGGTGCGGATCGAGGCCGAGCTGCGCTGGCTCGACCTGTGCGAGGAGCGCCTGCACGCCCACCTGCGGGAGAGCCGCCCCCCCACCCCCGCCCCACTGCCCGACCCCTCGGAGGATCGATGACCACCCCCACGCCTCGGCTCCGCCTGCACGGCGTCACCGCCGACCGGCCCGCCCACCCTTTCCCCCGACGGGTGGTCGACGACGTCTCCCTCACCGTGGCCCCCGGCCAGCTGGTGCCCCTCATGGGCCCGTCGGGCTCGGGCAAGACCAGCCTGCTCCAGGTGGCCTCCGGCCTCCTGGCCCCCACCGCCGGGACGGTGGAGGTGGACGGCGCCCTGGCCGACGCCAGCGACCGGAAGGCCTGGGCCCGGCGCCGCCGCCGGACCATCGGCATCGTCCACCAGCGCCTCGACCTGCTGCCCGGCCTGACCGTGCTCGACAACGTGGCCCTGCCCCTGCTGCTCGACCGCCGGCCGGTGCGCGAGGCCCACCACCGCGCCCGGGCCAGCCTGGACCGGGTGGGCCTGGGCCACCTGGCCGACCACTCGCCCACCACCCTCTCCGGCGGCGAGCGCCAGCGGGTGGCGGTGGCCCGGGCCGTGGTCGGCGAGCGGCGCCTGGTGCTGGCCGACGAGCCCACCGCCGCTCTCGACACCGCCGCCGCCGAGGGCGTGGTCGAGCTGCTGGCCGAGCTGGCCGCGGCCGGCACCTCGGTGCTGATGGCCACCCACGACAGCCGCCTGGCCAGCTGGGCCGACCGGGTGGTGGTGCTGCGCGACGGCCGGGCCGTCGACGCCGTCACCCCCGCCCCCGGGAGCGCGCCGTGATCCGCCTGGCCCTGGCCCTCACCCGGGCCGACCTGCGGGCCGCCCCCGGTCGGGCCGTCACCGTGGCCGTCCTGCTGGGCGCCGCCGCCCTCCTCCCCCACCTGCTGACCGTCGAGCCCGCACTGGGGGTGGTCCTGGCCGCCGGCGTGGCCGCGGCGGCCACCGCCGGGGCCGTGGCCCAGGGGCACCGCCGTCACCAGGTGCTCGACCTCAACGGCGGGCCCCGCTCCCTCGAGGCCGCCGTCGCCGCCCTGTCGGTGGCCGGGCCGGGCCTGATCGGCGCCCTGGCCGCCACCGCCGTGGGCCGCCTCCGGGGCACGCCCCCCGACCTGGCGACGGCCCTCCTCCTGGCCGCGCTGGTCCCCGTGGCGGTGGCGCCGGTCGCCGCCGTCGCCGCCCAGCCCCTCGACCGACCCCGCCGGAGCCGGCGGCGCACGCTGCTCCTGATCCTGGTCGTGGTCGTCCTGACCCCCACCGTCATCGTGCCCCTGGCCGCCGGAGCCGCCCTGGTGGGGCGGCAGCTGGCCCGCTGCGGTCGGGCCGCCCGGCTGGTCGGGAGCCTGGCCGCGGCCGGCGTGGCCGGGGGCATCGCCCTGACGCTGGGCACGGCCGAGTCGTGGTTCGACCTCTCCATCCTCCTGTTCCTGGGCGCCGTGCCCCTGGGGCTGTCCGTGGCCTGGCTGGGCCACGGGGTGCTCGACCTGGTCGAGCCGGTGGTGCGCCGCCTGGGGCCCACGGCCCGCCTGGCCGTCGTGCCCCTGGCCGAGCGTCGGCACCTGCTGGCCCCCGTGGCCGCAGCGGTGGCCCTGGTCACCACCCTGGCCGCCTTCGAGGGGGTGGTGGGCGCCAGCTTCGGGGCCCGCGAGGCCGACCGCCGGGCCAGCTCCCAGGGTGTGGGCCGGGCCGGAACCGGGCCGGATCAGGCCATCGCCGTGGTGAGCGGGGGCTCGGCCCTCGCCGTCCACCGAGCCGCGGCCGGCGAGGCGGCCCGGACCGGCCTGCGGGTGGCGGTCATCGATCGTCTCGGGCCCGGGGGCACCCAGATCGGCGGGGACCGCATCGATCTGGGTGCGCCGCCCTTCCTGGGCCAGCGCTACGACATCAGCCCCACCTGGCGCCTGACCGGCGTGTCGGCCCCGTCATGGGTCGGCGTGGTCGAGCCGGCCGACCTCGCCGTTCTGGGCCTGGGCCACCTGGCCCCCGCCCTGGCCCGGGGCGACGTGGTGGTGCTGCCCACCGGGCGGGCCCGCCCCGCCACCGCCGACCTGCGGGGGCCGGACGGGTCCCGGACGCTGCCGGCGGTGGCCGCCCCCGGCCGCGAGCGGGCCCTGTCCCTCCCCGCCGCCCTGGTCTCGCCGGCCCGGGCCGCCGAGCTCGGCCCCGACGTGCGGGGCGGGCGGGTGGTGGTGGGGCCGGGGCCGGTCCCGGCCGGCCCCGAGGCCCTGGTCGGGGCGGCCGGCCGCATCCGCGACGCGGTGGCCGCCACCGATGCCCCGGCCGCCGCCGACGACGACGGGACGGCGCTGCTGGCCGCGGTGATCGAGGCCGGCGAGCCGGTGGTGACCGGCGACGAGGTGGTGTACGCCGATCGCGGTGGGCCGCTGAACGAGGTGCCCTTCCTGGCCCGGACCCGGGACGAGGCCCGCGGCCAGGCCCTGGCCCTCGGAGCCCTGGCCCTCCTGGTGAGCCTGGCCGGCGCCCTCCTGGCCCTGGAGGGGAGCCGGTCCGACGACGCCACGCTGGAGGCGCAGGGCGCGCCGGCCCGGGTCCGGGCCGTGACCGCCGCCGTCCAGGCCGCGGTGCTCACCGGCACCGCCGCCACCCTGGCCGCGGTGCTGGGCGTCGGGCTGCCGGCCGTGGGCTTCGCCCTCTACAACAGCCGCCCCCGGGCGGCCACGACCCTGGACATCCCCCTGGTCGTGCCCTGGGAGCTGGGGGCGGTCCTGGTCGCCCTGCCGGTGGTGGCCGCCGCCCTGGCCGCGCTGGCCACCGTGGCCCGACGCCCGCCCGATCCGGCCACCCTCGACGACCTGGCCTGGTAGCCCCGGCCCTCAACGGGTCAGGCGTCGTCGGTCGGGGGAGCCTCGTCGGGGAAGCGGACGGTGACGGTCCGCTCCTCGGTGGCCCGCAGGACGGTGATCGCCACCTCGTCCTGCTCGGCGGTGGCGTCCAGGGCGTCCCACAGGGCGTCGACCGAGGGGACGGGGGTGGCGTCCACCGCGGTCAGCAGATCACCCTCGGCCAGCCCGGCCTCGGCGGCCGGGGAGCCGGCCACCACCTCGCGGATCAGGAGGCCGGCGGCCTCGGGCAGGCCGACCCGGCGGCGGAGCCGGGCGGCGTGGGGCCCGGGCACGATGACCACGCCCAGGCGGCGGGTGCGGAGGTGACGCCCCTCGACCAGGGCGTCGACCCGGGAGCGGAGGTCGGCATCGGCCGGGAGGGCCAGGTAGAACCCCTCCCCCAGGCGGTGGGTGTTGAGGCCCACCAGGCGGCCCTCGGCGTCGACCAGCGGCCCCCCCGAGGAGCCCCGGGCCAGGGGGGCGGTGTGCTCGACGGCCCCCGCCACCCGTCGGCCCCGGGGCCCCCGGAAGGCCAGGCCGACGGCGGACACGAAGCCGGTGGTGGCCCGGTCGCCGCCCCGGTGGCGGGCCACCGCCACCACCGCGTCGCCCACCGCCAGCGGGACCTCGGCCCAGGCCAGCGGGGCGACGTCGCCGGTGGGCACGTCGAGCACCACGATGTCGTGGTCGGGATCGGAGCCGACCAGGGCCCCCTGGACCTGGCTCCCGTCGGCCAAGGTGACCTGGGTGGTGCGGTCCCGGAGGTTGTGGGCGCTGGTCAGCACCCGGTCGGGGGCCACCACGACGCCGACGCCGCGGGGGTGGCGGCCGATGGCGACGGTGGCCGGGGCGGCGGCGTCCCGGGCGGTGCGGGTGGCCTGGGCCAACTCGACGAGGGCGGACATGGGGACCTCCAGGACAGACGAGTGACTTGCGAAGTGCAAGTGACTGTACCCGGCCGATCGCCACCTGCCACCGCGCCCGGAGGGCCTCGGCGACCCCGGGGCGGGGGCCGGTGCTCAGACCTCGTAGGCGGCGGTGGCCTCGTCCCCGTCGACCGGGCGATCACAGGTGGGGCACCAGGGTCGCAGCTCCACCGCCGTCCCGCACCGGGAGTGGAACGGCGCCGCCCCCCGGCCCCCCCGCCGGCGGGCACCCCACTCGGCCAGGGAGCCCAGAGCCGCGCCCAGCTCCCGCCCGGCCCCGGTCAGGTCGTACTCCAGCCGGACCGGGCGCTCCTGGTAGGGCCGGGCCACCACCAGGCCGTCGTCGGCCATCTGGCGCAGGCGGGCGGTGAGGATGTTGGGGGCCACACCCAGGCCGTCGGCCAGGTCACCGAAGCGACGGGGACCCTCCAGCAGGGCGGCCACGATGAGCAGGACCCACCGGTCCCCCACCCGCTCGACGGCCCGCACCAACCCGGGCTCGGGGGCGCCCACCCCAGGAGCGGGCACGGATCGGCGGGGGGGCACGGACGCCAGTCTCGCCGCTCGATGCCGAGATCCACCGGACCGCGGGGTCCGCCGACCCTCCGTCCCCTGCGTCGTCACCGTCCGAGGGGCGAAGGGATGGGTCGTCAGGCCAGGCGGTGGTAGCCGGGGACCTCGGCGTGGGGGGTGTCCAGGTACACCTTGGCCTCGGGGTGGCCGCTGAAGCGGCCGTGGCTCCACCGCACCTCCACGTGGCCCCGGACCGACACGTCCTCGCCCGCCTCCCGGTCGGTCACGTTGGCCTGCCAGCGGACCACGGCCTGGCCGGCCGGCTCGGGCCACACCTCGAAGGCGGTCAGGCGGTAGCGCTGGAGCCAGTCCCAGGCGGTGTCGATGCGCAGCCGCATGGGCAGCGAGGCCGCCGAGGACGACGACGCCCCCAGCACGAAGTACGGGGCGCCCCCCAGGCGGAGCAGGCGCCACAGCAGGCGCTCCCGCTGGGCGCGGTCGCCCAGCCCGGCCCGCCAGCGGTCGGCCGACCGCTCGGCCACCACCCGGGCCAGGGCCCCGTAGGCCTCCGGCGCCCCCTCCGGCCACCCGGCCCGCAACACCGGCTTGAGCACGTCCCGGTGGCCCCGGGCCAGGTCGGCCACCCGCTCGGGCAGGTCGCCCCACCCCTCGACCCCTCCGATGGCGCCCCCCCGGAGGACGGCGGCGTAGAGGGCCTGGTGCTCGTCGGGGGCGACGGCGGTGAACCAGTCACCGGGGCGGGCCGGGGCCCCGGTCAGGCCGGCGTCGAACAGGCCGGCCGGGGAGACGTTGTGCAGCACCTTGGACAGGTACTTGCACGACACCAGGTACACCCGGTCCACCCGCAGGTCGGCCGGCACGTCGGAGGGGAGGGGCAACCGGTCGGGCCCCTTCCACTCGATGCGGGCCGCCACCCGGCTGCGCAACCCCTCCTCGGCCCGCAGGAAGGCCAGGCCGTTGTCCCAGGCCCGGCGGAAGTCCACGTCGTGGCCGGGCTCGTACCGCGCCACGGCCAGCCGATCCCACACCGCCTCCCCCACGCCGACCAGCTCCGGCGGCCGGGCGGCCAGGGCCCAGTCGAGGTCGCCCAGGCCGAGCATGGCCAGCCCGGTGACGATCTCGGTGACCTCGGTGCGCAACGACGGCATGGGCCCGCAGCATGGCACGCCGCCGACGACACCGGAGACGCCTGCTCGGTCCTGGGGCCCGGCGCTGCGCCCGCCGTGCCCTCCGCCGGCAGGACCGGGGTCAGCCCGCGGCGCCGTCCCAGCGATCGAGGTCGGCCGGCCGCCAGAAGCCCTCCAGAGGGGCACGGAGCCGGTGGCCGAAGCCCCCGGCGGCGTAGCGCTTCAGACGCTTGAAGTCCTCTTCCTCCAACATGGCCACCGCGTCGTAGAAGGCGTTGGGTCCGGCGGCCCGCAGGGCCCGGTCACCCTCGCTCTTCTCGACCGGGAGGTGGGAGGTCAACAGCACCAGGTTGGCGTGGCGGTGCTCCTCGCTGCGGGCCAGGACGTTGGCCCGACCGAGCGCCTTCCACATGGTGTCGGTGCGACGCAGCCCCCCCCGGGGGCTGGAGAAGGCCCCGGAGACGTCGAAGAACCAGGTCTCGCCCCCTCCCTCACCGTCCCCCCCGCTGTCGGTGGCCACCACGTTCATGGTCATCCCCAAGCCCCGCAGGCGGACGTTGGTGTCGACCACCTTGAAGCCGGCGTGCGTGACCACCTCCAGGGCCAACGCCTGGGCCGCCTTGCCCTCGGCGTTGGCCCGACGCGGGAAGTCGAGGCCGGCGTCGACCACCGGCGCCGTGACCTCGACCGGAGGGGGCGCCGAGACCTCGGCGTCCATCTCCTCGGCCTCTTGCTGCCGCTGTCGCTCCTCCTTGACCCGGGCCCGAGCGATGTCGAGGTAGTCCGGGTCCAGGTCGTAGCCCACGAAGCGGCGCCGCTTCCGGACGGCGGCCACCGCGGTGGAGCCCGACCCCATGAACGGGTCGAGGACGAGGTCGCCCTCGTAGGTGTAGAGCTCGACCAGCCACTCCGGCAGCTCGACGGGGAAGGGCGCCGGGTGGCCCACCCGGGAGGCGCGCTCCGGAGGGATGTGCCACAGGTCGTTGGTGGCAGCCATGAACCGGTCGGCGTTGATGCTGGCCACGTGCGGGAGCCCCCGTGCCGCCCGCACCTTGGGGGTGAGGGCCCGGTCGAAGCGGCCCTTGCTGGCCACGATGACCCGCTCGGTGGCATCGCGCAGCGAGGGGTTGGAGGGGGAGCGGTAGGACCCCCAGGCGCAGCTGCCGCTGGAGCCCTCCTGCTTCTGCCAGATGATCTCGCCCCGCAGGAGCAGCCGAAGCCGGTCCTGCAGGATGGTGGTGACGTCGCCGGCCAGGCTGCGGAAGGGCTTGCGGCCCAGGTTGGCCACGTTCACGGCGATGCGCCCGCCGGGCTCGAGGGTGCGGACGCACTCGGCGAAGACGTCCTCCAGCATGGCCAGGTACTCGCGGTAGGAGCCCGGCACCTCGCCCTGGCCCAGCACCTCCTCGTACTGCTTGCCGGCGAAGTAGGGCGGGGACGTCACCACCAGGGCCACCGAGCCGGTGGGGACCTGGGCCATGTCCTTGGCGTTCCCGGCGATCAAGGCCTCCTCGCCGATGTGCTCGTCGACCACGGTGGGGTCCAACACCGTCTCGTCGCGGCTCACGTCAGGGGCGGCGAAGCGGGCGTAGAAGGCACTGGCGTCGTGGCTCTCCCGCCGTCCGACCCCGAAGGCCGAGGTTGCCGTGGCGCGGCGCTCGCGGGGTGCTCCCTGGCTCACGACCGCCACCCTACCGGGGGGGTCTGACAGCCTCCGGGCCCACCGTTCGGTACCGGCCCCACCGTCCCCGCCCTCCGGCCCGTCAGGACGCCTCGACCGCCACCTCCTTCTCGGTCCAGAACCCGGGCAGGGGGGAGTTGACCGTCCCCGAGGCGTAGCGGGCCAGGCGGCGGCGACCCTCGGGCGAGAACACCTCGACCACGTCGAAGAGGGCCGACGGTCCGGCGGCCCGCAGGATCACGTCCACCGGCGACTTGGGCTCCGGCAGCTGGGGCACGAAGAGGATGGGGGGCTCCCCGGTGGCCCCGGCGATGACCGCCCCCCGGCCCACTGCGGCCAGGGCCGCGTCCACCCAGTCCAGCCCGGTGGGCACCACGGTGAAGGCGCCCGACATCTCGAACAGCCAGCGCCGGCCCGAGGCGTCGCGGGCCGCGGCCGGGGCGACCAGGCTGACCTTGGCCACCTTGGCCTCCTCCCGGATGCCGGTGAAGCCCACCTCGGCCAGCACCTCGGCCAGCAGCTTGCGCATGGCGCTGCCCCGCACCCGGGCCTCGTGGAAGGCCAGGGTGACCGGGTCGTCCACCCGGCCGGCGTGGGCGGCCTGCTCGGCCTCGACCCGCCGGCGGGCGGTGGCCACGTGACCCGGGTCGACGTCGTAGCCGGCGAAGCGACGCCCCGAGCGCACCGCCGCCACCGCGGTGGTGCCCGAGCCCATGAACGGGTCCAGGACCAGGTCATCCGCGTAGGTGTACAGCTCGACCAGGCGCTGGGGCAGCGCCACCGGGAAGGGGGACGGGTGGTCGACCTCGGAGGCGGCCTCGGGGGGGATCTCCCAGAAGTCCAGGGTGGCCTCCTGGAACTCGTCGCTGGTCAGGGTGATGGCGTGGGGCAGTCCCGCCGCCTTGCGGGAGGCGGCGTCGACGGCCCGGTCGAAGCGGCCCTTGCCGGCCAGGATGACCCGCTCGGTGACGTCGCGCAGGACGGGGTTCTTGGGGCTGCGGTACGACCCCCAGGCGCAGTTGCTGCCTGCCCCCCGGGCCTTCATCCAGATGACCTCCCCCCGGATGAGCAGGCCCAGGTCGTCCTGGAGCAGGCCGATGACGTCGGCCGAGAGGGACCGGTAGGGCTTGCGGCCCAGGTTGGCCACGTTGACCGCCATGCGCCCCCCGGGCTCCAGGACCCGGACGCACTCGGCGAACACGTCGCGCAGCATGTCCATGTAGGCCACGTAGCCGTCCAGGACGGCCGGGTCGCCGGGTTCGGTGATCTCGTAGGGCCCCACGAAGGCCGGAGGGGCGGTGACCACCAGGGCCACCGAGCCGTCCTTGATGTCGCCCATGTCCCGGGCGTCGCCGTGGGCCAGGGGCTCGGGCGGGCTGTGGCGGACGACGGTGTCGTCGTCGCTCAGGATCGGGGCGTTGTAGCGGTCGAGGTAGGCCGCGGCGCCGCGGCCCGCGACGACGGCCGGAGCCGTCGTGGGATGACCTGCCGAGTCAACCACGCCCCGGAGGCTACCGGCCGCGGCGTGCGATGTCTCCGGCCGTCAACGGATCACGGCGGTGGCTGCCAGTGGAGCCACTCGGCGTGGGGGTGGGCCCAGCCCCACACCGTCCCTTCCCGCTCCACGCCCCGGCGCCAGCGCCGGGCCCCCAGCACGGTGGTCCCGACCGGGTCGGCGTCGTCATCGGGGATGGGGGGCAGGCCGGGGGCGCAGCCGGGCGGCTCGGCGGTGAGCCACGACACCGGCCGCCCGTCGGCGGCCAGGTCGGCCAGGGCCCCGGCCACCTCCGCGCGCCGCTCCCGGGCCACGTAGGTCAGGGCCCAGGAGCTCATGACCACCAGGTGCACCTCCTCGGGCGCCGTCCCGGCGGTGGCGGCGGCGATGGCCCGGGCGGCCCGGCCCACCGGGCCCACGTCGTCCACCATGTCGCCGGCCACCAGGTCAGGCGGGTCGGTGGTCACCAGCTCCACCGCGGCCCGGAACCGCTCCAGCCGACCCGGCACGTCGGGCCACAGGCACGCCTCCAGCCAGCGTCGGGCGTCCCGGTCGGCGAAGGCCACCGGGGACCGGTCGAGGCCCACCCTCTCCACCACCCGGGGCAGGCGCAGGTCGACCAGCCCCGCCCCGCCGGCTCGCACCCCGGCCCGGCACCGCACCGGTGAGGACGGGTCGCCCAGCACCACCGGCCCCTCCCCCGGCGGGGCCAGCTCCACCCGGTAGCGGTCCAGGCCCATCAGGAGCCCGGCGCTGCACCCCAGCTCCACCAGGGCCACCGGGGCATCCGGGAGGTCGGCGCACGCCTCGGCCAGCAAGGGGGCCAGGTAGGCGGCCCGGTTGACCTCGTTGGTCTGGGTGGAACGGGTGGCGATCACCTCCCGCAGCTCGGAGGCGTGGGCCAGGGCGGTGGCCCGGACCTCGGGCCACGGGTCGCCGGCGGGGACCGGCCCGCCGGTCACGCTCGGGTACCAGCGGGCCGCCGCCAGCTCGGGCCGGCGCAGCACCAGGTCGTGCAGGGCGGCCAGCAGCAGCACCGGCCGGGCCTGGCCCGGCGCCGCCCGGGCCAGCAGGGCGGCCACCTCGTCGTCGGCCGCCGCTCCCTCGCAGATGCGTCGGTACAGGGCCAGTTCCGGGTACGAGCGGGCGAACTCGGCCAGGCGCCCCTGGACCCGGGTGACCTCGTCGGCCGGGGGCGGGCCCTCCACCGCCGGCCTACTCGATGCCGACGTAGTAGGGGTACAGCGGCTGGCCCCCGTGGTGGACCTCCTGCTCGAGGTCGGGGTGGGCCTCGGCCAGCCACTCGGTCACCCGGCGGGTGCTGGCCGCCGAGGCCCCCTCGCCCTCGATGAGGGTGATGATCTCGTGCTCCTCGGTGAGCAGGGCCCCCAGGAGGGTGCAGACCGCGTCGGCCAGCTCGGCCTCCACGGCCCGGATGCCATCGCGGGCGATGCCCAGCCAGTCGCCCTCCCGGATGGGGCCCAGGTCGCAGGAGCTGGCCCGCACCGCCCGGGTCACCTCCCCGGCCACCACGGCGTCGGCCGCCGCCCCCATCTGGGTGGCGTTGGCCTCCGCCGAGGCCTCGGGGTCGTAGGCCACCAGGGCGGCCAGCCCCTCGGACACGCTGCGGGTGGGCACCACTCTCACCGCCTTGGCCGTGAGGCCCGCGACCTGCTCGGCCACGGCGACGATGTTCTTGTTGTTGGGCAGCAGCACCACCTCGTCGGCCGCGGTGGCCTCCACCGCGGCCACCAACTGCTGGGTCGACGGGTTCATGGACTGCCCCCCGGCCACCACCTGCTGCACGTGCAGGGCCCGGAACAGCCGGCCCACGCCGTCGCCGGTGGCCACGGCCACCACCGCGGTGGGCACCGGCTCGGGCGGGGCCTCGGGCGCCCCCGGCTCGGCCGCCCCCTCCCGGACCCAGCGCTCCTCCTCCACCTGCTCCATGAGGTCGGTGACCCGGATCTTGCAGGGCCGGCCGATGTCGACGGCGGCCTCGATGGCGGCGCCGATGTCGTCGGTGTGGATGTGGCAGTTCCACAGGCCGTCGCCCCCCACGATCACGATGGAGTCCCCGACGGTGGACCACACCTTCTTGAACTCGGGGACGGTCTCGTCCGGGGCCTCCAGCAGGTACATGACCTCGTAGCGGAGGTCGCCCACGTCGTGGCCGTCGTGGTCGCCGGCATCGGCGTGCTGGCGCAGGGCATCGAGGTCGGGCCCGGCGCCGTCGTCGTCGGGCGGCTCGGGCAGGGGCCGGCCGTCGACGACGTGCAGCAGGGCGTCGAGCAGGAGCAGCAGGCCCGTGCCCCCGGAGTCGACCACCCCGGCCTCGGCCAGCACCGGCAGCATCTCCGGAGTGCGCCGCAGGGCGTCGTGGCCCTGGGCTCGGGCCGCCTCGCCCACCGCGGCCAGGGGGGCGGCCGGCTCGGCCTCGACGGCCGCCTCGGCCGCCTCGGCCGCCTCCCGGACCACGGTCAGGATGGTGCCCTCGACCGGGCGGGGCACGGCGGCGTAGGCGCCGTCGGACGCGGCCCGCAGCGCCCGGGCCAGGGTGGGCCCGTCCAGGCCGCCGGCCTCGTCCACGGTGACGGCCACGCCCCGGAGGATGCCGGAGAGCAGGACCCCACTGTTGCCGCGTGCCCCCATGAGCGAGCCGTGGCTGATGGCCTTGCAGGTGGAGGCCAGGTCGTCGCCCGCGCTGTCCAGCTCGGCCACCACCGACTCCAGGGTGAGAGCCATGTTGGTGCCGGTGTCGCCGTCGGGGACGGGGTAGACGTTCAACCGGTTGACCAGGGCCTGGTGGCTCCTCAGGGCGTCGCGGAAGGCGGCCACCACGCGCCGGATCTCGTCGGCCCCGAGCCGATCGGTCGTCATGCCGGCGCATGCTACCGAGCGGTCGAAGGGCGCCCCGTGGTCCGCCGGCCGGGCCACGGCTTGGCGGGTGCGGGGGCCACGTCGTAGCGTTGCCCGGTCCCCGGACGTGACGAGCAGAGGTTCAGGTAGCCATGGCATCGACGTGTGAAGTCTGCGGCAAGAAGCCGTCGTTCGGCATGAGCGTCAGCCACTCGCACCGGCGCACCAAGCGGCGCTGGAACCCGAACGTGCAGCGCATCCGGGCCGTGGTCGGTGGCACCACCCGCCGGATCGACGTCTGCACCGGGTGCATCCGGGCCGGCAAGGTCCAGAAGGCGTCCCGGGCCCGCCGGCCGGTCGAGGCCTGAGCGACGTCGCAGCGCGCCGGCGTGCGCTGCCCTCCCATGGAAGCCTCGCCCGACCCCGCCGGTAGGCTGCGACCAGCCGTCCCCGCGTGAAACACGAGAGGTAGCCCCCGCGTGCAAGGCGTGATCAAGTCCTACGACCCCGGCACCGGTGACGGCGTCATCGTCCGCGACACCGACCTGTCGGAGTACGACCTGGCCCCCGGGGCGCTCGACGGCTCCGTCTTCCGCATGCTCCGCCAGGGCCAGCGCGTCGTGTTCGATGCCGACCCGGCGGGAAGGGCGACCCGGCTCCGTCTCGGCTCGGAGCGCGACATGGGCACCCCGGGCTTCCCGCCCGCCGACCAGACCCTGCCCGGCCCGATCGAGCCGGCCTGACCGGCGCCTCCAAACCGACCCTTCCCGGAGACACAGATGACCGCCACCACCGGTAACCAGAAGCTGAAGGACTGGGTCGCGGAGTGGAGGGAGATCCTCCAGCCCGCCGAGGTCCACTGGTGCGACGGATCGGGTGAGGAGTACGACCGGCTGTGCGCCGAGCTGGTGGCCGGGGGCACGTTCCAGACCCTGAGCGAGGCCAAGCGGCCCAACAGCTACCTGGCCCTGTCCGACCCCGGCGACGTGGCCCGGGTCGAGGACCGCACCTTCATCTGCTGCGAGGCCGAGATCGACGCCGGGCCCACCAACAACTGGCGGGCGCCGGAGCGGATGAAGGAGGAGCTGCTGGCCCTCTACCGCGGATCGATGCGGGGCCGCACCCTCTACGTGGTGCCGTTCTCGATGGGCCCGCTGGGCTCGCCCATCGCCCACATCGGGGTGCAGCTCACCGACTCGCCCTACGTGGCGGTGAGCATGCGGATCATGACCCGCATGGGCCAGGGCGCCCTGGACGTGCTGGGCGAGGACGGCGAGTTCGTGCCCTGCGTCCACTCGGTGGGCTACCCGCTGGTCGACACGCAGGGGAACGAGCGGCCGGACGTGCCCTGGCCCTGCGACGCCGAGAACAAGTACATCAGCCACTTCCCCGAGACCCGGGAGATCTGGAGCTACGGCTCGGGCTACGGCGGCAACGCCCTCCTGGGCAAGAAGTGCTTCGCCCTGCGCATCGCCTCGACCATGGCCCGCGACGAGGGCTGGATGGCCGAGCACATGCTCATCGTCGGGATCACCAACCCCGAGGGCGTCAAGCGCTACGTGGCCGCCGCCTTCCCCTCGGCCTGCGGCAAGACCAACATGGCCATGCTCATCCCCACCCTGCCCGGCTGGACGTGCGAGACGGTGGGCGACGACATCGCCTGGATGAAGTTCGGCGACGACGGCCGCCTGTACGCCATCAACCCCGAGGCCGGCTTCTTCGGCGTGGCCCCCGGCACCGGCGAGAAGACCAACCCCAACGCCCTGGCCACCCTGCACGCCAACTGCATCTTCACCAACGTGGGCGCCACCGACGACGGCGACATCTGGTGGGAGGGGCTCACCGAGGAGACCCCGGCCCACCTCACCGACTGGAAGGGCAACGAGTGGACGCCGGCCTCGGACACCCCGGCCGCCCACCCCAACGCCCGCTTCACCGCCCCCGCGGCCCAGTGCCCGTCCATCGCTCCCGAGTGGGAGGACCCGGCCGGCGTGCCCATCTCGGCCATCCTCTTCGGTGGGCGCCGGGCCACCAACGTCCCCCTCGTCACCGAGGCCTTCGACTGGCGCCACGGCACGTTCCTGGGCTCGATCATGAGCTCGGAGAAGACGGCCGCCGCCGCCGGCACCATCGGCGAGGTCCGCTTCGACCCCTTCGCCATGCTCCCGTTCATGGGCTACAACGCCGGTGACTACATGAAGCACTGGCTGGACATCGGCCAGGCCACCGAGGCCGACAAGCTGCCCCGGCTCTACTGGGTCAACTGGTTCCGCAAGGGCGACGACGGCTCGTTCCTGTGGCCCGGCTTCGGCGAGAACAGCCGGGTCCTCAAGTGGGTGTTCGAGCGGCTGGACGGCACGGCCGAGGCCGTCGACACGGCCATCGGCCGGGTGCCCACCCCGGCCGCCCTGGACACCGACGGGCTCGACGTGGACGAGGCCACCGTCACCGAGCTGCTGAAGGTCGACAACGAGGCCTGGCGGGGCGAGATCCCCCTCATCGAGGAGCACTTCGCCTTCATCGGCGAGCGCCTCCCCGAGGACCTCTCCGACGAGCTCCGCGAGCTGGAGAAGCGCCTGGCCGACTGAGGTCGCCGGACCGCCCGGCCCCTGGGCGGATCGGCGGGTCGGGTGGATCAGCGCATCGGGCGGACCTGGTCGGGCCGCAGCAGGCCCCGGTCCTGGAGCTGGACCACCACCTGGCAGACCTCGGCCAGGTAGGCGGTGCGGCTCAGCTCCCCGGCCCCCCGGCGGGCCCGGACGTCGTGGAGCACGGCCGCGGCCAGCGTCGTGGTCAACCGGTCGAAGATCCGGTCGGCCAGGGACGGGACGGCCCCCAGCAGCGGGAGGAGGCTCAGCACCTCGTCCAGCTCGGCGTCCAGCTCGGGCGGCAACCCGGGGGCATCGCTCATGGGGGGACGGTTCGACGCGCCGGGACGCCGTCCTGCCAGCCGGCGGGCCGAGCCGGCCGCCCACTACCATCGCCCCACCCCGCGACCGGTGCTCCGGCCCCGCCGCCCGGGACCGCCACCCCCGAGGAGGACCCTCCGATGGCCGTCAGCGCGTACATCCTCATCCAGACCGAGGTGGGCAAGGCGGCCCAGGTCGCGGAGGAGGTGGGGGGGATCCAGGGCGTGGTCTCGGCCGAGGACGTGACCGGGCCCTACGACGTGATCGCCCGGGCCGAGGCCGACACCGTCGACGAGCTGGGGAAGATGGTGGTGTCCCGGGTCCAGATGATCGCCGGCATCACCCGCACCCTGACCTGCCCGGTGGTCCACCTCTGACCGTTCGGCCGGTGGCCGGCCGGCCGGTGGGCCTCGGCCCGTCGGCTCAGCGGTGCAGGACCATGGCCCGGATGCCCATGCCCATCAGGAACAGGCCGCCCAGCCCGTAGAGCAGGTGGGTCCGGTCCCGGAGCTGGTTCCGGTACGAGTAGATGATCGCCACCGCGAACAGCGAGGCGAAGCCGTACAGGGTGTGGAACGAGGTGGGCTCGATGTCCTCGGCGTTCTGGTAGGCCACGCCCAGGGCCACCTGGACGAACAGGGCCACCTCCACCGCGATGGTGAACCACCACAGGGGCCGGACCCGGAGCGCCGGGCGCCAGTGGGCGCCCAGGGCCCACAGCCCGGCCGCGCCGTTGCCCACGACCACCACCCAGGCCAGGCCCACGTGGGCCGAGCCGAGGGCGGACCCCAGGACCAAGCGCTAACCCCCCGCCGGCCCGGACCCGCCGGCCGGGGCGAAGGCCCACACCTCGCTGGCCACCGAGACGGGCTGCGGGGCGTCGCCGCCCGAGCGCTCCTGGGCCGAGCGGTGGCCGTGCCCGAAGGCCGGGGAGGCCATCCACGCCTCGAACGACTCCTGGTCGCGCCAGCGGGTCACCACCAGCCACTGGTCGCGCCCGTCGGTGGGCTGGAGCAGCTCGAAGCCCTCGAAGCCCTCCTGGCCGTCGACGGCCCCGGCCCGGGCCGCGAAGCGCTGGGCCAGCTCGTCGCCGCTGTCGGGCGGCACGGTGATGGCGTTGATGATGACGATGCTCACGAGGCCTCCTCGGGGGGCGAGGACCCGACGGTAGACGCGCCGGACCCGGCGGCCGGCAGCCAGACGGTGAAGGTGGAGCCGCCCCGGCCGTTGGCGGCCATCCGGACCTGGCCGCCGTGGTCCTCGGCGATGTGGCGGACGATGGCCAGGCCCAGGCCGCTGCGCCCCTCGGCCCGCGACGGCCGCCCACCGGCCCGCCAGAAGCGCTCGAAGATCAGGTCCCGCTCCACCTCCGGGACGCCGGGCCCGGCGTCGTCGACGGCGATCCAGGCCCAGGCGCCCTGGGCGCCGCTGGCCACCCGCACCGCGGTGCCCTCGGGGGCCAGGCGCACGGCGTTGGCCACCAGGTTGGCCACCACCTGGCGCAGGGCCACCCGGTCGCCGTCGACGTCGCTCGGCGCCGCCACCTGGGCCTCCAGGCGCAGGTGGCGGGCCGCGGCGCTGGCCTCGAACTCGGCCACGGTGTCGTCGACCACGCCGGCCAGGGCCACCCGGGTCCGCTCGCGGGCCGGGGCACCCTCCCGGGCGTAGGTCAGCAGGTCGTTGACCAGGACGGTCATGCGAGCCACCGAGCGGTCGACCACCTCGGCCGTGGCCCGCAGGTCCTCGGGGGTGGCGTCGGGGTCGGCCAGGGCCACGTCCAGGTTGGTGCGGATGACGGCCAGCGGGTTGCGCAGCTCGTGCGAGGCCTCCTGGATGAAGCGGCGCTGCTGCCGGAAGGCCTCGTCGAGGCGGCCCAGCATGTCGTCGAAGGTGTCGGCCAGGTCCTTCAGCTCGTCCGCCGGGCCCCGCAGGTTGATGCGGCGGGACAGGTCGGTGGCCTGGATGTCGCGGGCCACGGCGGTGATGCGGTCGATGGGGGCCAGGACCCGCCCGGCCACCAGCCAGCCCACCCCCAGGCTGGCCACGAACAACAGGCCCAGGGCCGAGAAGGTGTAGGTCCGCAGCAGCTGGAGGGCCCGGCGGTTCACGCTCTCCTCGATGGTCCGGGTGTCGACCGGGACGGTGCCCTCCTGCACGATGGCCCCGCCGTTGGGCAGCGGCTGCACGTACACCACCGGCACGTCCCGGGAGATGGGGCTGTCGTCGAGCCGGGCCGCCAGGGCCAGGTAGATGCCCGCCACCAGGGTGGCGGCCAGGCCGAAGAGCACGAGGGAGTACAGGGCGGTGAGGCGGAAGCGGATGGAGCCCATCCAGTCGGGCAGCCGGACGGCCATCCGCTCGATGCGGGGCGTGGTCAGGCGGCCCGAGGTCGTCGGGGGGCCCGCGCCGTCGGTGCCGGCCACCGCCCCCCGGGTCACGGCGACGACGCCCCGGGCCCGGCGTCGCCCTCGTGCTCGACCAGGCGGTAGCCCCGGCCCACCACCGTCTCGATCAGGGCCGGCTCGTCACCCACGTGCAGCTTGCGGCGCAGGGTCCCGACGGTGACCCGCACGGTGTTGGTGAACGGGTCGGCGTGCTCGTCCCACACGTGCTCCAGCAGCCGCTCCTGGGACAGGACGTGGCCGGGGTGGGCCATGAAGTAGCGCAGGAGGGCGAACTCCTTGGCCGTGAGGTCCAGGCGGCGGTCACCGCGCCACGCCTCGAAGCGGGCCGCGTCCAGGCGCAGCGGCCCCACCCGGAGCTCGGAGCCGGTGCGCCCGGCATCGCGCCGGAGCAGGGAGCGGACCCGGGCCGAGACCTCGGCGAACGAGAACGGCTTGACCAGGTAGTCGTCGGCCCCCTCGTCCAGGCCGGCCACCCGGTCGTCGACCGAGTCCCGGGCCGTCAGCATCAGCACCCGGGGCGCCGGGACGTCGGGGTCGGGCACCAGGGTCGTGTCGGTGCGCAGGCGGCGGCACAGGGTGAGCCCGTCGGTGTCGGGCAGGTTCAGGTCCAGGCAGACCAGGTCGTAGGCGGTGAGCTGGAGCCGGGACACGGCCTCGGACCCGTCGTTGGCCACGTCCACCGCGTAGCCCTCGCGGCGCAGGCCCCGGGCCAGGGCCTCGGCCAGGTCGACCTCGTCCTCCACCACCAGGAGCCGCATGGACCGCAGGGTACGGCGTCGGGGGGGTGACCTCCCCTCGGGTGCCGGCCGGGCCGGGGTGGCCGCCCTCTAGCCTGGCTCCACCCCGCCCCGCCACGCCCACCGCCGGCGACGGGCACCGACCCGGAGGACCGATGTCCGACACCCCCGCCGACCCGTCCAGCTCGCCCGTCCCGCCGTCGCCGGCCGAGGCGGCCCGGCTCCTCGACCGGGTGCAGTCGGAGGTCCGCCGGGTGATCGTGGGCCAGGACCGGGCCCTGGAGCGCCTGGTGGTGTGCCTGCTGGCCCAGGGCCACGTCCTGCTGGAGGGGGTGCCGGGCCTGGCCAAGACCCTGGCCGCCGAGACCCTGTCCCGCACCGTGGGCGGCAGCTTCGCCCGCATCCAGTTCACCCCCGACCTCCTGCCCGCGGACGTGATGGGCACCCGCATCTTCCGGGCCAGCAAGGAGGAGTTCGACATCGAGCTGGGCCCGGTGTTCGTCAACTTCCTGCTGGCGGACGAGATCAACCGGGCCCCGGCCAAGGTCCAGTCCGCCCTGCTGGAGGTCATGGCCGAGCGCCAGGTGTCCATCGGCGGCCAGACCTTCCCGGTGCCGGAGCCGTTCCTGGTCCTGGCCACCCAGAACCCCATCGAGTCCGAGGGCGTCTACCCGCTGCCGGAGGCCCAGCGCGACCGGTTCCTGATGAAGGTCGTGGTCGACTACCCGACCGCCGGCGAGGAGGTCGACATCGTCTACCGCATGGGGGTGCGGCCCCCCGAGGCCGAGGAGGTCCTCTCGGTCCAGGACCTTCTGGGCCTGCAACGGGCCGTCGACTCGGTGCGGATCGACCGACCGGTGGTGGACTACGCGGTGACGGTGGTGCTGGCCACCCGCTACCCGGCCAACTACGCCCTGTCCGACATCGAGCCCCTCGTCACCTACGGCGGCTCGCCCCGGGCCAGCCTGGGCCTGGTCCGGGCCGGGCGGGCCCTGGCCCTCCTGCGGGGCCGCGACCACGTCGTCCCCCAGGACGTGTTCGACATCGCGCCCGACGTCCTCCGCCACCGACTGGTGCTGTCCTACGAGGCCCTGGCCGAGGGCGTCACGCCGGACCAGGTGCTGGCCCGGGTCCTCTCCACCGTGCCCGCCCCCCGCCAGGGGACGGCCCCGCTCCAGGCGGCACCGTCCGGCCCGCCGCCCGACCCGCGCCTCGGGGCCTACGGGGCCGCCACCGGCACCTACGGCCCCGGCCCGTCCGGCCCCGGCTCGACGCCGTGGGGCCCGTCCGACCCGACCCGCCCGAGCTGACGGCGCCGGTGACCGCTCCCACGTCCGCCCACGCCCCGCCCCGGGTCCGGGGCAGCGATCCGGCCGAGGTGCTGCGCCGCCTCGACCTGGTGGTGCGCCGCCGCCTCGACGGCCTGCTCCACGGCGAGTACACCGGCCTGGTGCCGGGGCACGGCTCCGAGCAGGGGGAGACCCGGGTCTACGCCCCCGGCGACGACGTGCGCCGCATCGACTGGAACGTCACCGCCCGGATGCTCGAGCCCCACGTCCGGGAGACCATCGCCGATCGCGAGCTGGAGTGCTGGATCCTGGCCGACGACTCCCCCAGCCTCGACTTCGGCACCGCGTGGTGCGAGAAGCGCGACCTGGCCGTCTCGGCCGCGGCAGCCGTCGGGTTCCTCACCCACCGCACCGGCAACCGCCTCGGCGCGGTGCTGGCCGGGCCGGACGGGGCCCGGATCGTGCCCGCCCGGGGGGGCAAGGACCACCTCCTGGCCGTGCTCCACCGCCTGGTCACCGCGGCCCGCCACCCGTCGGGCTCCACCGACCTGGACCAGGCCCTGCGCACCCTGGCCGGCGTGGCCCGGCGCCGGGGCCTGGCCGTGGTGGTGTCGGACTTCCTGGCCCCGCCCGAGGTGTGGGAGCGGCGCCTGGCCCAGGTCGCGGTGCGCCACGAGACCCTGTGCATCGAGGTGGTCGACCCCCGCGAGGTCGAGCTGCCGTCGGTGGGCGTGCTCTCGCTGGTCGATCCCCGCACCGGCGAGGCCCTGGAGATCCAGACCGCCAACCCCAAGGTCCGGGAGCGCTACGCGGCGGCCGCCGCCGCCCAGCGGGCCGCCATCGCCGATGCCATCCGGCGGGCCGGGGCCGACCACCTCCAGCTCCGCACCGACCGGGACTGGCTGCTCGACATCGTCGGCTTCGTGGCCCAGCGCCGCGACCGCGTCCGGGGCGTGGCCCCCCGCACCTCCGCATGACCCCTGCCCCCGAGACCCCCATGCTCGCCATCACCTACCTCGCCCCGAGCCGCCTGTGGTTCCTGCTCGGCGTGGCCGCCCTGGCCGCCGTCTACCTGGTCCTCCAGTCGCGGCGGCGCACCTACGCGGTGCGCTTCACCAACCTCGACCTGCTGCAGAGCGTCGCTCCCCGGTCGCCGGGGTGGCGCCGCCACCTGCCGGCCGTGGTCCTGCTGCTGGCCCTCTCGGCCCTGGTGGTGGCCCTGGCCCGCCCGGCCCGGGAGGAGAAGGTGCCGCGCGAGCGGGCCACCGTCATCCTGGCCATCGACACGTCGCTGTCGATGATGGCCGAGGACGTCCCCCCCGACCGGCTGACCGCGGCCCAGAGCGCGGCCCGCACCTTCCTCGAGATCCTGCCCCCCAAGATCAACGTGGGCCTGGTCAGCTTCAACGGGGTGGCCACCATCGAGGTGCCGCCCACCACCGACCGGGCCCGGGTGGTGGACGCCATCGACCGGCTGGAACTGGAGGAGCGGACCGCCATCGGGGAAGGGATCTTCGCCTCCCTCCAGGCCGTCGAGCAGGCCCCCCGGGCCGCCGGGGACGACCCCGACGAGCCGGTGCCGGCCCGCATCGTCCTCATGTCCGACGGCAAGACCACCTACGGCCGGCCCGACACCGCGGGGGCCAACGCCGCCCGTGAGGCCGACGTGCCGGTGAACACCATCGCCTTCGGCACCGACCAGGGCTACATCGTCCTGCCCGGGGAGGTGGAGCGCATCCCCGTCGACGTCGACCGCGAGGCCTTGGAGGCCATCGCCGACGCCACCGACGGGAAGGCCTACACGGCCGCCACCGAGGGCGAGCTGCGCGAGGTCTACCGCAACATCGGCTCGTCGGTGGGCTTCAGCATCGAGTTCCGGGAGATCGGCCTGTGGTTCGTGGGCGTGGGCCTGGCCCTGCTGTTCGCCAGCTCCGCCCTCTCCCTCCTCTGGTTCAGCCGCCTGCCCTAGCGGCCGGGCACCGACGCCGCAGGCCGGTTCAGCCGGCCGGCCCCCACGACAGCGCGCCAGACCAGCGCGGTGACCAGGATGCCGGCGAGGGCGCCCAGCCGCGGAGCGGGCCACGTCGCCGGCCGTGACCGGTGCCCGCCGGGCCGGAAGCTGCGCAGCCAGGCCAGGGCCGAGGGGGTGAGGGTCACGGGCGGAGATGACACGGAGGTGAGCCCCTTCTGGCGATCTGGGAACACGGCGCCACCGGGGTGGCCGGGGCCGTCATACTTGACCGGGTGATGCGCCGCACGAAGATCATCGCCACCATGGGGCCGGCCTCGGAGTCCGAGGCGGTGCTGAAGGACATGGTGGAAGCGGGGGCCGACGTCATCCGCATCAACCTCTCCCACGGCTCCCTGGACGAGGCCATCGAGCGCTACCGGCGCCTGCGCCGGATCGAGGAGTCGATCGGGCGGCCCCTCGGCATCCTGGTCGACCTGCCCGGCCCCAAGGTGCGGGCCGGCAGCTTCCCCGAGGGCGGGGCCCTCCTCCGCGACGGCGAGGACCTCCGCCTCGTCCCCGGCGAGGAGAGCAGCACCGCGGCGCTGGTCCACGTCAACCACGAGGGCCTCCTGCGGGACATCCATGCCGGTGACCGCCTCACCTTCGGCGACGGCGGGGTGGTGATCGAGGTGACCGACGCCGAGGGCGACGCCCTCCGGGCCCGGGTGCTGCACGGCGGGCTCCTCCAGGGCCGGCCCGGGGTCCACATCCCCTCCGAGCGGCTCCGCATGGCCACGCCCACCGACCACGACCTGCACCTCCTCGACGCCTTCGTCACCGAGGGGGCCGACATGGTGGCCGTCTCGTTCGTGCGCTCGGCCCACGACATCCGCCGGGTCGGCACCGAGCCCCACCCGGCGGGGCCGATGGTCATCGCCAAGATCGAGACCCGCGCCGCGGTCGAGAACCTCGACGGCATCATCGAGGCCGCCGGGGCGGTCATGGTGGCCCGGGGCGACCTGGGGGCCGAGATGCCCCTGGAGGAGCTGCCCCACCTCCAGAAGCGCATCCTCCACCGCTGCATCGCCCTGGGCCGGCCGGCCATCACCGCCACCCAGATGCTGGAGTCGATGGTGTCGGCCCCGTCCCCCACCCGGGCCGAGACCTCCGACATCGCCAACGCCGTCTTCGACGGGTCCTCGGCGGTGATGCTCTCGGGCGAGACGGCCATCGGCCACGATCCGGCCCTGGCCGTGGCCACCATGGCCCGCATCGCCCGCCGGGCCGACGAGGAGTTCGACTACGACGGGTGGGCGGCCAAGGTCAACCGCCTCAACCGCGACCTGAGTGGCTCGGTCGACGACGTGGTCACCAACTCCATGACCAACGCGGCGTGGCGGGCGGCCTCGGAGAGCGAGGCGACGTCCATCATCTGCATCACCCGCACCGGGTTCACCGTGCGCTCCATCGCCCGCTACCGGCCCCGCATGCCCATCCTGGGCTTCTCCACCGACCCCCGCACCCTGCGCCAGCTCACCCTGTCCTGGGGGGCCACGCCCATCGAGCAGCCCGGCCCCTACGACCCCGCCCGCCAGGTGGGCACAGCCATCGAGATGGCCAAGGGCCGGGGCCTGCTCCGCACCGGCGACCTGGTGGCCGTCCTGTCCGGGTCGCCGGACTACAAGGGCGTCGCCACCGACTCCCTGCGCCTCGTCCACATCTGACCCGTCGCCCGTGCTCCTCGCCGATCGCACCGTCCTCGTCACCGGCGTCCCCACCCCCTCGTCCATCGCCTTCGCCTGCGCCCGCCGGGCCCAGGAGCAGGGCGCCCGGGTGGTGCTGACCTCCTTCGTCGGCGGATGATCGCCAGCGACCGGACGACAGCGGGGGCCCGGCCCCGGGAGCGGGCGGCCGCGGTGTCCACCTGGGCCGGCCAGCACCGGGGGGAGATCGCCCTCGCCCTGGTCGTGGTGGCCCTGGGGCTGGGCCTCCGGGCCTGGGTGGGGGCGGGGCCGACCGGCACCCTGAACCTGGACGAGGCCACCGTCGCCCTCCAGGCCGAGCAGATCCGCTCCGGGCAGCTCTCGGTCTTCTTCCCCAACCAGGGCTACGGCGGGACGTTGGAGCCGATGCTGGTGGCCCTCTCCTTCCTGGTGCTGGGGGCCACCCCCCTGGCCGTGCAGGTGGTGCCGGTGGCCTGCGGCCTGGCCACCGCCGTGGTGTGCGTGCGGGTCGCGGCCCGCCTGGGGCTGGGGCCGGTGGGGCAGGCCGCCACCGGCATCCTGGCCTGGTGCTGGCCCGCCTACGCGGTGGCCTTCTCCATCGAGGAGCGGGGCTTCTACGGCGTGGCCCCCCTGATCGGCATGGTCCAGGTGCTCCTGGTGCTGCGCCTGTCCGGCGACGGGCGCGACCGGTCCGTCGAGCGCCGCGACCTCCTGGCCCTCGGCCTGGCCCTGGGCCTGGGCTGGTGGCAGACCCCCCTCTCGGTCCTGGTGGCGGTGCCGGCCGGGGCCTGGCTGGTGGCCCGCCGGCCCCGGGTGGTGCTCCGGAGCGGTTGGGCGGCCGGGGCGGCGGTGGTCGGGGCCGCCCCGTGGCTGGCCTGGAACCTGGCCCACGACTGGGCGTCCTTCGATCGCGCACCGGGCCTCGGGCTGACGTGGTGGGACCGGGTGGTCGACTTCTGGGAGCGCCTCTCCACGGCCACCGGCCTGGCCACCCCCTTCGACCCCGACCGGGCCCTGGTGGGCTGGTCGTGGGCCGGCGCCGTCCTGGTGGTGGCGGTCCTGGCCGTGGCCACGGCGCGCACGCTCGACCGGGCCCCGGGCCTGCTGGCCGTGCTGGTGGTGGGGCACAGCCTCCTGTACGGGATGAACAGCCTGGTCGACGCGGTGGGCCCCGACATCCGCTACCAGTCGCTGGTGCTGCCCGTCCTGGCCGTGGCCGGCGGGGCGGTCGTGCCCGAGGTGACCGGCCGGGGGGCCCGGACCGCGCTGCTGGGGGGGCTGGCCGCCGGAGCCGTGGCCCTCGCCGTCTGGGGGATCACCGGGTTGGGGGCCTACGCCGAGAGCGACGACGTCTCCCTCCTGTTGGGCTCGCAGGACCTGGAGCGGGTCGCCGCCCTGCTCGACGAGCGGGAGGTGGGCACCGCCGTCACCGACGTGGCCGGCGCCCAGATCACCTTCCTGACCGACGGGCGGGTCCGGGCCTCGTCCTTCGCCGTGCCCCGCTTCCCCGACCTGGAGCGGGCGGCGCGGCGCGACCGCACCTCCACCTACGTGCTCGACGACCGCCAGCTCGGCAACCACGACCGGCTGCGGGCCCACCTGGAGGCCCGGGGGGTGGGGTACGAGGAGGTGGTGATCGGGCTGTGGCACGTGGTCTTCGTCGACGGCCGGGTCCTGCCCGAGGAGGTCCCCATCGCCACCTTCGGCGACCTCGGCGGGTGACGGCCCGGCAGGGCCAGGGCACCATCGCGACGCGACCTAGGGTCCATCGATGGACCCCGTCGCCGCTGCCGCCGCCACCGCCCCGGTGGTCGGCAACCTGTCCACCCACTTCATGATGGACCTCGCCACCTACCAGCGGGGAGCGGAGCTGGGCTTCACCGGGGCCGACTTCTACACCGTGGGCCGGGGCGGGGCGCTCGGCGACGTCCACGCCGACGTGGTGGCGTCGGCCTTCGTGTTCTTCGCCCCGGCCGCGGTGGCCGAGACCTGGGACCGGGGCCGGGCCGTGATGGCCCCCACCGAGGCCGCCGACCACTTCCTGGCCGTGGGCCACGACTGGGCCGAGGGCCACCTGGGCGACGACGCCGACCTGCCCCGCCTGGCCGACCTGGTGGGTCGGCTCACCGCGGCCGCCAACCCCGCCAGCGCCCCTCTGTTCGCGGCGTGGCGGGCCCGGCCCGAGCCGGGGGCCGACCGGCCCCGGGCCCTGGCCTTCCACCGCCTCAACGTGCTGCGCGAGCTGCGCGGCGCCCTCCACGGGGCGGCCGTGCTGGCCCACGGACTCGGCCCCCACGAGGCGGTCACCCTGCGCAGCCCCCACATGCTGGGCATCTTCGGCTGGGACGGGCCCCACCCCGACGCCGGCAAGCGGGGGGAGCGGCCCGAGTGGGCGGCGGCCGAGGCGGCCACCGACCGGGCCCTGGGCCGGGCCTACGCAGCCCTCGGCGAGGCCGAGCGGGTCGAGCTGTGCGACCTGGCGGCCACCCTCTACGCCCCGCTCCAGGGCTGACCTCCTCGGCCCGCCACCGGCGGCGGGCAGGGGCCGGCGGGCCTCAGCGGGGCGCCAGGTCGCGGGCCGCCTGGACCGGGTCGAGGCCGAAGGGCAGCACGGCCAGGGCCGGGCAGGTGACGCCGTTGGCCACGTAGCGGCCGATGTGCTCCCGGCACGCCTCCGGGGAGCCGTGGACGATCAGCGCGTCGACCACCTCGTCGGGGATGGCCTCCAGGGCGGCCTTGCGGTCGCCGCCCTTCCAGGCGTCCCACATGGGGGCCAGCACCTCACCCCGGCCCAGCCACTGGTGGAAGGCGGCGTAGACCGGGACGTTCAGGTAGGCGGCGATGGCGTAGCGGCCCATGGCCCGCACCGTCTCGGTGTCGGTGGTGGGGGCGACGAAGATGCGGGCCACCACCTCCTTGCCCTCGCCCCCGGCGTGGACGTGCGGGGTGACGGTGGGGACGTCCTCGGCCGCCAGCCAGTTGATGATGGCCCCGTCGCCCTCCCGGCCGGCCAGGCGGAGCATCCCCTCCCGCAGGGCGGCCACCAGGATGCGGGGCTGGTGCTCGGGCACGACGCCCAGCTTGAAGCCGTCGACGGCGAAGGTGTCGTAGCGCTCCTTGACCTTGCCGCCGGCCAGGGCGGTGCGCAGGAAGCGCACGGTGTCGCGCACCTTCTTGTAGGGCTCGTCGAAGGCCAGGTCGTTCCACCGCTCGACGATCACGTCCGACGAGGTGCCGATGCCGAAGGCCACCCGCCCGGGCGCGGCGTCGGCCAGGGAGGCCACGCACTGGGCCAGGGTGGCCGGCCCCCGGGTGTAGGCGGGGACGATGGCGCTGCCCAGGCGCAGCGTCGGGGCCCACACCGAGGCCAGGGCCAGGGGGGTGAAGGCGTCGGCCCCGTTGGCCTCCGACGACCACACGTCGGTGTAGCCCAGGTCGGCCAGCTCGGCCACGGCGTCCCGCTGGGCGTGCAGGGGGATGCCGTCGAAGGGGATCGTCATGCCGTAGCGCTGCATGCCGGCGACCGTACCGGCCCCCGGCGCGGTCAGCGCAGGGCCGGGTGCTGACGGGCCAGGAGCGGCACCAGCACCTTCTTGGGGGCCAGGCGCCCGGCGTAGGCGCCGACGGCGTTGGCGGCGCCGGGGATGACCACGGCCCGGCCCCGGTCCAGGCCGGCCACCGCGGCCTTGGCCACGTCCTCGGCCGTCTCCCACATGAAGCGGGGCAGGGCGGCGTCGGACTCCTCGCGGGAGAGGCCGGCCGTCTCCCCGAACTCGGTCCGGACCGGGCCCGGGCACAGCGAGGTGGCCGACACGCCGGTGCCCTTCAGCTCGGCGTGGAGGGCGTCGGTGTAGGAGAGCACGAAGGCCTTGGAGGCGGCGTAGCCGGCCTGGCCGGGCAGGGGCTGGAAGGCCCCGGTGGAGGCCACGTTGAGCACCGCGCCCCGACCCCGGTCCACCATCGGGCCCACGAAGCGGACGCACAGGTCGACCACGGCCTCCACGTTCACCCGCAGCATGCGCAGCTCGGCCTCGGCCTGCGCCGCTCGCACCGGGCCCATGGTGGAGAACCCGGCGTTGTTGACCAGCACGTCCACGGTGAGGTCCCGCTCGGCCACCGCGTCGGGCAGGGTGGCCCGGCTGCCGGCGTCGGCCAGGTCGACGGCCACCACCTCGGCCCGGACGCCGTGGGCCTCGGCCAGCTCGTCGGCCAGGGCCTTCAGGCGCTCCTCCCGCCGGGCCACCAGGGTGACGCCGTGGCCCCGCCGGGCCAGCTCCCGGGCGATCTCGACCCCGATGCCGGACGAGGCGCCGGTGACGAGGGCGGTGGAGGCGGCGGACGGTGCGGGCAGGGCCATCGCCGCAGCGTAGAGCGCCCGCCGCCGGCCCTGTCAGTCCCAGGCGCGAGCGATGATCGACTGGCTGGCGGTGGCCAGCAACGTGCCGTCCTGGGCCCACAGGTGGACCAACCCGTGCCCGAAGCCCCGCTCCACGGCGTGGACCCGGATGTCGAGCAGCACCCACTCGGTGGGGACCAGGCGCACCACCCGGAGCGTGTTGTCCAGGCTGTTGCCCCCGACCGGGCGGCCCAGGGCCTGGCTGGTGCCGAAGGGGACGTAGTCACCCAGGACGGCGAGCTTGGCCGCGGTGGTCTCGGGCAGGTCCGCCATGCGGGCCCACAGCGCCGAGCGGCCGTCGTCGCGGGGGGTGCCGTCGAACTCCTCGAACTGGCGGCCGCGGGCCAGGCGCAGCTCGATCCGGCGCATGATCGTGTCGCGGTCGGCGTCGAAGCGCGACGGCCGGAACGGGCAGTCCTCCGGCCCCGGCACGTCGGGCATGGCCTGGAACTGGCCCCGGTGCTCCAGGTCCCGGTGGCCCAGGGCGGCGTTGACGGTGAGGATCTCGGTGTCGCCCACCTGCGCCACGGCCCGGGCCTGGCTGACCGTCTTCCCGCTGACCGGGACGGTGACGTCGATGTCCATGACCGAGGGCGGGTTGGCGTAGGCCAGGTACTGGGCCGTGGCCCAGATCACCGGCCGGCCCGTGGTCCGCTCCAGGGCCTCGATGGCCGCCCCCAGCCCGCAGCCCCCGAACAGGAAGCCGTGGCCGGTGCAGAGGTGGGGCGCCACCGGCAGGCGCCAGCGGTGGGGGTCGTCGGTGGCCTCGAGCCCGAGGAACGGCAGCGGCTCCATGACCGGCGACGCTATTGCCGGGCCGGGGCGTGCTCCCAGCGCAACCCGCCCGACCCGGTGCGGGGGTACCGTCGGGCCATGGACCTCGGGCTCTCGGGCAGGACGGCAGCAGTGGCGGCGGCATCGGCGGGCCTCGGCCTGGCCGCGGCCCGGGCCCTGGCCGACGCCGGGGTGGCGGTGGCCGTGTGCGGGCGGGACCGGGCTCGCATCGAGGCGGCGGCCGGCGCCCTGGGCGACGAGGCGGTGCCGATCGTGGCCGACGTGAGCACGCCGGACGGAGCCGCCGCCTTCGTCGAGCAGGCGATCGCCGCCCTCGGCCATGTCGACGTCCTGGTGCCCAACGCCGGGGGCCCGCCGGCCGGGACCTTCGCCACCACGCCGCTGGAGGCCTACATCCCGGCCCTGGAGCTCAACCTGCTCTCGACGGTGGCCATGTGCCAGACCGCGGTGCCGGCCATGGCCGAGCGGGGCTGGGGCCGGGTGGTGGCCATCACCTCGGCGTCGGTCCGCCAGCCCATCCCCACCCTCATCCTGTCCAACACCGCCCGGGCCGGCGCGACCGGCTTCCTCAAGACCCTGGCCCTGGAGGTGGCGCCCCGGGGGGTGACGGTGAACTCGGTCCAGCCGGGCATCCACGCCACCGCCCGCTTCCGCCAGCTCCACGGCAACGACCCCGACGACGTGGCCGCGGTGGCCGACAACATCCCGGCCCGCACGGTGGGCCGACCCGAGGACTTCGGCGAGGTGGTGGCCTTCCTGTGCTCGGACTCGGCTCGGTTCATCACCGGGGCCGCCCTGCCCGTCGACGGGGGGGCCAGCCGGGGGCTGCAGTGACGGCCGGGTACGGTCGGCGGCCGTGCTGACCCACGTGGTGATGATTCGGTTCGTCGACGACGCCACCGACGGGCAGGTGGCGGCCCTCGTCGAGGGGTTGCGGGCCCTGCCCGACCAGATCCCCGAGATCCGGTCCTACACGGTGGGTCGGGACATGGGCCTGGTCGACGGGAACTGCGACCTGGCCGTCGTCGGCCAGTTCGCCTCGGCCGCGGACCTCCGGACCTACCTCGACCACCCGGCCCACGTCGCCCTGGTGGCCGACCTGTTGGAGCCCGTCTCGGCCAGCCGGACCCGGATCCAGTTCCCGTCCCCCGACCGCGAGCCCTGACGTAGTCTCCGTCGCCATGGTCGACACGCCGTGGTTGGGGGATGCCTGTTCGCTGGTCGAGGCCTTCCGGTCGGGGGAGCGCTCGCCGGTCGAGGAGCTGGAGGCCGCGCTGGCCGCCGTCGAGGCCTCGGACCTGAACGCCTTCTCGTTCGTGGACGCCGACGGGGCCCGGGCCGCCGCCACCGGGGCCGACACCTCGCTCCCCTTCGGGGGGGTGCCGGTGGGCATCAAGGAGCTGGACAACGTGGAGGGTTGGCCCTCCACCGAGGCCTCACTGGTGTTCGCCGACCGGCGGGCCACCTACACCGGCACGATGCTCTCCCGGTTGCGGGACCGGGGCGGGGCCACGTTCGTGGGCCAGACCACGGCCAGCGAGTTCGGCGGGCTCAACGTCTCGGTGACCAAGGAGAACGGCGTCACCCACAACCCCTGGCAGCACGGGCGCACGGCCGGGGGCTCGTCGGGCGGGTCGTCGGCCGCGGTGGCCGGGGGGCTGGTGAGCATCGCCAGCGGCGGCGACGGCGGGGGCTCGATCCGCATACCGGCCGGTTTCAACGGCCTGCTGGGCATGAAGGGCACCGCCGGGCGCATCCCCCGCGGTCCCCGCACCCTGATCCACCCCATGACCGTGGTGACCGGCTGCCAGGCCCGCTCGGTGCGCGACGTGGCCCGTTGGTACGACGTGTGCTCCGGCTACGACTCCCGGGACCCGTACTCGCTGCCCCGCATCGACGGTTGGGAGCGGGACCTCGGCACCCACGACCTGCGGGGCCTGCGGGTGGCCATCTCCCCCACCCTCGGCTCGGCGGTGGTGGCCGACGGCGTGCAGCAGCGGGTGGTGGCGGCCGGTGAGGCCCTGGCCCGGGACGCCGGCCTGGAGATCGTCGACGTCGAGGTGAAGATGCCGGCCCTGGACCTGGCCTGGGCCCTGGGCAACCTGGTGGGGCTGAAGATGGAGCTGGGCGAGCTGTGGCCGGGCTGCAAGGACGAGCTGACCACGGAGATCGCCTTCGGGCTGGAGATGGCCGAGGCCCTGGTCGACCTGGACAGCTCGGCCCGCAGCGAGGCGGCCCGCACCATGGCCAACGAGGCCATGGCCGACGTCTTCGACCGGGTGGACCTGGTGATCTGCGCCACCAACCCGGACGTCGCCTTCCCAGCCGAGGTGACCGCCAACACCCGGGTCGACGGCCGCAAGGTGGAGCTGGGCAACAACGGGGCGCTGACCATCCCGGCCAACGTCAGCGGCAACCCGGCCGTCTCGATCCCCGTCGAGACCATGGACGACCTGCCGGTGGGCATGCAGATCATGGGCCGGCACCACGCCGATGCCCTCCTCCTCGACCTGGCCGCCATCGTGGAGCGCGAGCGCCCCTGGCCCCTGGTCGCCCCCCTGGCCCCGACCTGACCGACACCCGGCCGCGGACCAGCGCGATCACGGCGCCCGAGGGCGGGTCGGGCCGGCCGCGGCGGTCCCGTCGGGACGAGATGGGGCGAGGCGATGGCGGTGTCGGGCCGCCGGCCCGCCGCCGACCTCGGCCCCGCCATCCTCCTCGGAGGGGCGTGACCTCTCGCTCGCACCGGACGAGCGGCCATCGCCGGGCTGAGTGAGCTCCGCTGGTGGGGGGAGCCCGAGGAGGGCTCGGGTGCGGGTGGTGGTTTGGGGGCGGATGGGTTGGCGGGTGCTGGTCATGGTGCGGCCGGTGGGGCTGGTGAAGGTGACTTGGTCGTCGGGGTTGCCGGTGACGGTCCAGCCGCCGTCGTGGACGAGGTGGTGATGGGCCCAGCACAGGCCGAGCAGGTTGGGGGCGTCGGTGGGGCCTCGGTGGGCGGTCCAGTGGCGGATGTGGTGGATGTGGCGAATGGCCCGTTCGCAGCCCGGGAACCGGCAGGTGCGGTCGCGGTGGGTGATGTGGCGGCGGAGCCAGCGGGGCACGGTCCGGGATCGTCGCCCGATGCCCACCGCTCGCCCCTCCGGGGTCTCGATGACGTGCTCGATGCCGGTGTCGCACAGGTAGCGCAGCACCGCGGACCGCCCGACGCTCATGTCCCCGGCCAGGCCGTTGCCCCCGACCCCACCGGCCACGACCTCCGCGTCCACATGGACCACCACGGTGGTCTCGGTGCTGTCGCCGTCGCAGAGGCCGTGGAGGGCATCGGCGCAACGGGCGGCGAAGGGGTCCCACAGGCCGGTCTCGGGGTTCGGGCCGGCCGCCTCGGCCAGACCGGTGAGCATCTCGTTGACCGCCACCGCCTGATCGGTCGGGAGGAACCCCCGGTAGCGGAACCCCCCGGCGTCGTGATCGGGCCGCCAGTGCAAGCACCGCCGGGCCCGGGCCTCGCAGACCTCCGCCTCCTTGACCGGCCGATGCTGACGGGCCAACACCTCCACCTGCGCCGCGGACAGCCCCGGCAGCCGGTCGGCCAGCTCTCCCTCGGTGGCCGGCGTCGCGAACCGGGTCGCCGGGCGAACCTGGTCGAACGACACCACCCCTGACGAGAACACCTCCCGTAGGGCCGGCAGCTCCTCCAGCGCGTGCGCGACGCGCACCCACTCCCGGGCATGCGCCGTGGTGATCCCACAGCGAGCCACCAGCCACGAAGCCATGTCCGTGGCCCCGTCCTCGGCCCAGTCCCGCGCCGCATCAGCCGCCACGATCACCGACCCCAACACCACCTGCGTCGCCGCCACCACCCCCGCCAACTCCATGATCACATCCCCCCGACCACCCGCCCCCACCGCCGCGAAGTCCCCCGCCGACACCCCAACCGCACCCGACTCGGAACTGCCCAGACCGGACCGATCGGCGCCACGCCCATCCACGCCAGGCCCAACCGAGCCACGCCCACCAGCAGCGGGCCCCCCGTCACCTCCCGCGCCACCCACCCCTTGCGCGTCACCGGACAGTTCCCACGGCACCTCATCGGACACGGGCTCACCTCCGGACCAGACACGCGCACCACCGGTGCGCTCCAACGACGATCACGGAGGACCGAACCAACCCCGGTCCCCGAAGGGCGACCACCACCCTACCCGAACACCAGTTCGTCCACACCTCGAGGAGGCGACATCGCGACCGCCCGTCGGCCCGGGATCTCACTGTCACACCCCCTCCTCATACTGATCTCCATGGCACGACAGCTCGATCTCCTCCCCCCCACCCCGGGCGACGACGACTGGCGCCTGGACCACGAGACCATCGAGGTCGGACGCCGGGGCCTCGCCCAGGCCCGGGCCGCCCTAGCCGCCGCCCAGGCCCGCTCGGCCGAGGCCGACCCCCACCGGCAGGCGGCCTGAGGCTGTGCAGGGTTGGGCCCCGGGCACCGATCTGGTAGGTAGACCTCACCCCGTCCCCGAGGTCACCCGATGCCTGCCTCCCCGTCCGCCCCACCTCCCGGCATCGAGGTCCTGGCCGCCGTGCTGGATCGGCGCAGCACCGCCGCCCTGGTCGAGCCCGGCCCTGACGCCGACGAGGTCGAGCTGCTCCTCCAGGCCGCGGCCACTGTGCCCGACCACGGCCGCCTCCGGCCCTGGCGCTTCGTGGTCATCGACGGCGACGCCCGGGAGCGATTCGCCGACGCCCTGGAGGACGGCGGCCGGGCCCGCGATCCGGACCTCTCCGACGGGGTACGGGCCAAGCTCCGGTCCAAGGCGTTCGTCGCCCCCACGCTCGTGGCCGTGATCGCCTGCCCCCGACCGGCCAAGGTCGAGCGCTGGGAGCAGGTGGCCTCGGCCGCCTGCTGCGGCTACGCCATCGTGCTGGCCGCCCACGCCATGGGCCTGGGCGCCATGTGGAAGAGCGTGCCCTTCCGCACCGGACCCCTCCTGGCCGAGATGTTCGACATGGAGGCCGACGACGAGCTCCTGGGCTGGGTGCTGGTGGGCACGCCGGCCGATCCCTCCGCCACCGTGGGACGGGGCCCGGCCGACCTCGGGGACCGGGCTCACCACCTCGATCCCGGGGGCCGCCTCCTCCCCCACCGGCCCGTAGGCTCCCCCCCATGACCCAGGTCGTGATCGCCGAGGCCGTGCGCACCCCCGTGGGGCGGCGCAACGGTGCCCTGTCCACGGTCCACCCCGCCGACCTGCTGGGCACCGCCCTCACCGAGCTGGTCGAGCGCTCCGGGGTGGACCCCAGCGCCGTCGAGCAGGTGGTGGGCGGCTGCGTCAGCCAGGTGGGCGAGCAGTCCTTCAACGTCACCCGCACGGCGTGGCTGTCCGCCGGCCTTCCCATGGAGGCCGCCGCCACCACCGTCGACACCCAGTGCGGCTCCTCCCAGCAGGCCACCAACGTGGCCACCGGGCTGGTGGGCGCCGGCGTCACCGACGTGGCCGTGGCCTGCGGGGTCGAGCTCATGAGCCGCATCCCCATCGGGGTCAACTCGTCCAAGAAGCTGGGCCTGGGCGTGCCCATCCCCAAGACCTACTTCGGCCGCTACGAGTTCACCTCCCAGTTCGAGGGGGCCGAGCGCATCGCCGAGAAGTGGGGCATCAGCCGCGACGATGCCGACGCCTTCGGCTTCCGTTCCCAGGAGCGGGCCGCCCAGGCCTGGGCCGAGGGCCGCTTCGACGGCCAGGTGGTCCCCGTCGACGCCCCCGACGTGGACGAGGACGGCAAGCCGACCGGCACCACCCACCACGTGGCCCGTGACGAGGGCCTGCGGGAGACCACCCGGGAGAAGCTGGCCACCCTCAAGCCGGTGGCCCGGGAGGACGGGGTCCACACCGCGGGCTCGTCCTCGCAGATCTCCGACGGGGCCGCCGCCCTCCTCCTGGCCACCGCCGAGCGGGCCGACACGCTGGGCTTGCGCCCCCGGGCCCGCATCGTCGACACGTGCCTGGTGGGGGTCGACCCGGTCCTGATGCTCACCGGCCCCATCGACGCCACCCAACGCCTGCTCGACCGCACCGGCCTGGCCATCGACGACATCGACGTCTTCGAGATCAACGAGGCCTTCGCCTCCGTGGTCCTGGCCTGGCAGAAGGAGCTGTCGGTCGACCCCGAGAAGGTCAACGTCAACGGGGGCGCCATCGCCCTGGGCCACCCCCTGGGAGCCACCGGCGCCGTGCTCCTCACCAAGGCCCTCCACGAGCTGGAGCGCACCGGGGGCCGCTACGGCCTGGTCAGCATGTGCTGCGGCGGCGGCCTGGGCACCGGCACCCTCATCGAGCGCCTGGGCTGACCCGCCCCCGCCGGGGTCGCCCCTCGGCCGACGGGCCCCGGGCCCGGCACGCGGCTCCGGCCGCCGATCCCACCCGCATCCCGCGAGGTCCGCCGTGCCGCTCCCGCCCGACCCACCGCCCTCAGCGCCGACCGCCCGACCGGCGGGCGACGCCAGCCTGCGTCCCGCACCAGCCCGACCCGAGGCCACCAGCCACCCCCGACGTCCCACCCGAGCGCGCCTCCGGGGCGGGCCAGCGGCCCGGGGGGCCCTCGTCGTCCTGGCCATCGCCGTCGGCGCCGCCTGCAGCTCCGGGCCGAGCGACGGCCCGGGCGCGGCCACGATCACCCACGTGGTCGACGGCGACACCGTCGAGCTCCGCATCGGGGGCCAGGAGGAGACGGCCCGGCTGCTCGGCGTGGACACGCCCGAGACCGTCGACCCCGACGAGCCGGTGGGGTGCTTCGGGCCCGAGGCCTCGGCCCGCACCAAGGCGCTCCTCCCGCCCGGCACCCGGGTGCGGATCACCCGCGACGTCGAGGCCCGCGACCGCTACGGCCGGCTCCTCGTCTACCTGGTGCGGGCCGAGGACGACCTGTTCGTCAACGAGGCACTGCTGTCCGGCGGCTACGCCCGGGTCCTGGCCATCGCCCCCAACGACGCCCACCGGGCCGAGCTGTCCCGGGCCGCCGGGCAGGCCCGGGCCGCGGGCCGGGGCCTGTGGTCGGCCTGCCCGCCGGAGGGGGGCGCCTGACCACGTCACCGCCTCGATATCGTCTGAGCCGTGCCCAACCTCGCCGAACGCCTGGGGTACCGGGCCGACGACCGCGTCGTCATCATCAACTGCGACGACCTGGGCTCCAGCCAGGCCGCCAACGAGGGCGTGTACCGGGCCCTGCGCGACGGGCTGGCCACCAGCGCCACCCTGATGGTGCCGTGCCCCTGGTCGCGGGCCGCGGCCGCCGGTTACCGAGGCGAGGATGTCGGCGTCCACCTCACCCTGAACGCCGAGTACGACCTCTACCGCTGGGGACCCATCACCCAGGCCCCGTCGCTCCTCGACGGTGACGGCGGCTTCCCCCGGACCGTGACCGACGCCTGGGACCACGCCGACCTGGACGAGGTCCGGCGCGAGCTCCGGGCCCAGGTGGAGCGGGCCATCCTGTGGGGCTTCGACGTCACCCACCTGGACAGCCACATGGGCACCCTCCAGCTCCGGGCCGAGTTCTTCGACATCTACCTCGACCTGGCCGTGGAGTTCGGCCTGCCCCTACGCCTGTCGGGGGCGTCGACCGAGAGCCTGATCGGCTTCCCGTTCCGGGACCTGGCCGCCCGGGAGGGCGTGGTGTTCACCGACCACTTCGTCTACGTCAACGGGGTCGGCAGCCGGGCGTCGCTGGAGGCAGCCGTGGCCTCCCTGCCACCGGGGGTCACCGAGATGTACGTCCACCCGGCCGTCGACACCCCGGAGCTGCGGGCCTTCTGCCCCGACTGGGAGTCCCGGGTCGACGACCTGGCCCTGGTGTGCGACGACGGCCCCCTGCGGGACGCGCTGGCCGCCGAGGGCGTGCACCTGGTCGGCTTCCGCCCCCTGCGGGAGCTGCAGCGGGCGGGCCGCTAGAGCTCGGTCTGCTCGGCCACCTTGGCCTGGATGGCCTTGTACTCGGGGCTCTGGGTCAGGGGCATGAGGCTCATGAGCTTGCCCATGTTGCCCGTGACCTTGACCCGGCCCTGCATGAAGGCGGCGTTGGCGTCCAGCTCGCCCTTCAGGATCTTGACCGAGTCGTCGTAGGTGGTGCTGAGGGTGAACTCGGCGTCGGCGCCGGTGCCCAGGGTGTTCTCGGTGATCTTCCCGTCCTCGATGACGGTGAGGTAGGACACGTCGCCCTCGGGGGCGCTGGTGACCACGTACTGCATGCGGGCCGAGGCCCCCGGTCGCTCCGGGAACGCCTGGGCCAGGTCCCTTTGGAGGTCGAGCCACTCCTGGGTCAGGTACTTCGCCATGACGGTCCTCCGGGTCGCTGGAGCCCCCGACCCTACAAGCCGGCGAAGAGGTCGTCCTCGGGGGTCGGGGCATCGACGGTGGAGAGGGCCCGCTCGTAGTCGTCGTACGGGTGGATGCCGGCCATGACCTCGTCGGGCAGGCCGAACCAGAACGGCGAGGCGGGGTCGATCTGGGTGGCGTGGGCCCGGAGCGCCCCGGCCCGGATGGGGTAGAGGCCGGCCACGTCGATGCTGGTGGTGATGCGGTGGTCCTGGGAGGGGCGGGCGAACCACTCCTCGCTGAACGGCGACTCCAGGCCGGCGGCCATGAACGCCTCGTGCTGGGCCACGATCCGCTGCCGGGCCCACACCGACCAGTAGACCTTGGCCACCTGCCACGGCGGGCCGGCCTCCGGGAGGAAGGCGGGATCGGCGGCGGCGGGGATGGCGGCCATGGTCACGTCGTGGACCCGGAGGTGGTCCGGGTGCGGGTAGCCGGACTGGTCCTCGCCGTAGGTGATGACCACCTGGGGCCGCTCCCGGCGGAGGATCTCGACCAGGCGGCCGACCGCCTCCTGGTGGGGGGCGCGGGCGAAGCAGGCCGGGTCCTCGTTCTCGGGGGTGCCGGGCATGCCGGAGTCGCGGTAGCCCAGCATGACCACCTCGTCGAAGCCGATGACGGCGGCCGAGGCGGCCAGCTCCTCCCGCCGCACCTCGGGCAGCCGGGCCCGTACCTCCTCGGTGTCGAGGGCGGGGTTGAGGATCTCGCCGGCCTCGCCCCCGGTGCAGCAGACCAGCACGGTGCGCACCCCGGCCCGGTGGTACCTGTGCACGGTGGCCGCGCCCTTGGACGCCTCGTCGTCGGGGTGGGCGTGGACGGTGAGCAGGCAGCGGGGGGCGTCGTCGGAGGCCATGGTCCGCCCAAGCTAGAGGCCGCGCCGGTCGACGCCGACCGGGAACGCGGCGGATGGCGCCGGGCAACGGGGAGTAGGTTCGCAGCGAGGAGGTGGGCATGGACGACCCGAGCACGTGGCGGTGGATCTGGCTGATCGCCACCGGCCTCTTCGCCGGCGGCGAGATGGCGGTGGCCGGCTCGTTCTTCCTGGCGCCGTTCGCGGTGGGCGCCGCGGTGGCAACCGTGCTGGCCTTCGTGGACGCCCCCGTGGTGGCCCAGTGGGCCGCCTTCGTCCTGGTCTCCGGGGGCAGCTTCGCCGCCTTCCGGCCCCTGGCCCGGCGACTGGACGCCTCCACCCCCAACCAGACCGTGGGGTCGACCCGCATGACCGGCCGCACCGCGGTGGTGCTGGAGGAGATCCCGACCCACGGTGTGGGCCTGGTCCGCGTCGACCGGGAGGAGTGGCGGGCCGAGAGCGACGACGGCCACGCCATCGCCGCCGGGGGCCGCGTCACCGTGGTCGAGGTGCGGGGCACCCGCCTGATCGTGGAGCCCACCGGCTCGCTGCGGCCCCGTTACACCCCGCCGGGCCTGCCCCTCGACCCCCCACCCGCCCCGCCGCCCGCTGACCCGTCACCCTGAGGAGACCCCGTGGGAACCGCCCTGCTCGCCGTGCTCGTCGTCGTCGCCGTGCTCCTGTTCATCTACGTGGTGTCGGGGGTCCGCATCGTGCGGCCCTTCCAGCGGGGCGTGAAGGAGATGCTGGGCAAGTACCAGGAGACCGTCGACCCCGGCCTCCGGCTCATCATCCCGTTCGTCCAGTCGATCCGGCTGGTCGACATGCGGGAGCAGGTGGTGGACGTGCCGCCCCAGGAGGTCATCACCTCCGACAACGTGGTGGTCTCGGTCGACGCCGTCGTCTACTACGAGCCCACCGACCCGCAGCGCCTGATCTACAACGTGGCCAACTTCCTGCTGGCCGTGACCAAGCTGGCCCAGACCAACCTGCGCAACGTCATCGGCGAGATGCCCCTGGACGACGCCCTGACCAGCCGGGAGAAGATCAACGTCGACCTGCGGCTGATCCTCGACGACGCCACCGACAAGTGGGGCGTGCGGGTGGTCCGGGTGGAGATCCAGCGCATCGACCCGCCGCCGGACGTCATGCACTCCATGCACGAGCAGATGAAGGCCGAGCGGACCCGGCGGGCCGTGGTCACCGAGGCCGAGGGTCGACGCTCGGCCGCCGTCACCACCGCCGAGGGCGAGAAGGCCTCGGCCATCCTGCGGGCCGAGGCGGTCAGGCAGCAGCAGATCCTCCAGGCCCAGGGCCAGGCCGAGGCGGCCCGGGCCCTGGCCGACGCCGAGCGCTACCGGCAGCTCACCGTGGCCGACGGCGAGGCCGAGGCCATCCGCGAGGTGTACGGCGCCATCCACGAGGGCGATCCCTCGGCCGACCTCATCGCCATCAAGTACCTGGAGGCCCTGGCCCGCATCGCCGACGGGCAGGCCACCAAGATCTTCATGCCGGCCGAGCTGACCGGCCTGGCCGGCTCGGTCAGCGCGGTGACCGAGCTGCTCAAGGGAGCCGGCGACATCGAGGCCGACGGCGGGCCCGACGCCCGGCGGGCCCGAGCCGACCGGGCCGCGGCCAACCGGGACGAGCGGGCCGCCCGCCGGGAGGCCGACCGGGCCGAGATCGCGGCCCAGTCGGCGCGACGGGCCGAGGCCCAGGCCCGAGTGGTGGCCGAGGCCGAAGCCCTGGCGCCACCGGTGGTGCAGTCGGCGCCCCCGGGCATGCCGCCCATGGACCTGGAGCCGTCGCTGCCGCCCGTGCCACCTCCCGGGCCGGTGTGAGCGAAGCCTGACGCGCATCACCCCCGGGGCGGACCCCAGGGGTGATGCGTCGATGGGCTCGACCCTCGCGCCGCCGTCGGGTTGAAAGGGCCCGGTGGTCTCCGGGGCGACGTCACCGTCGAGGGGCCGGCGATCCCGGCAGGTCATCTCCTCGGCGGTGGGCCGTCCACGGAACGCATCCGTGGGTCCCTCGAAACGGAACGGGCGGTGATCTCGCCCACCTGGTTGTCAAGGTCCGATCCGGGACTGCACCTTCCCTGATCGGTGACTGCCGTCACCATCCTCCTCCGGCGCCGGGTCGTCAACCCCCGAACGGCCGCGCGAGGAGGGGACGCCTCAGTCGGTCTCGCCCACCACCGCGGCCAGGCGGTCGGCCTTGCGGGACTGGTACGACGCGAAGGCCAGGGCGCCGACCAGCGGCAGCAGGATCTGGCCCAGCACGAACATCACCGCGATGACCCCGAAGGACGAGATCAGCAGCGTCCGGCTGCGGCTGGGCCGGGTCAGGGACCGGGCCGCGGTCCCGACGACCAGGAGCAGCACCAGCGAGAAGCCGATGATGACCGGCGGGCTCAGCACCTCGGTCAGCCGCTGGGAGCCGAACTCGACCGGGTCGCGGTCGAGGAACTCCTCCAGCCGGGCGTCGCCCTGGGCCTCGGTGCCGGGCTGGGCCCGGACGACCATCTCGCCGTAGCCGTCGAAGGCGAAGCGGGGGGCGAGGGGCACGACCAGCAGCATCACCGAGGCGATCACGGCCAGGGCCACGGCCACGAACGTGGCCCGCCCTCCGGGCTGGGCCATGCGGCGGACGATCTCACCCCGCAGGCCGGCGGGCACGTCGTCCTCGTCGAGCTCGAACACCACCGACTCACGGGGCTGGGGGACCCGGGCGGGGCGCGCCGGGGCGTCGTCGCCGCCGGTGGGCCGGGCCCGGGGCGGGAACAGCTTGCCCAGCAGCCCCCCGGGGGCCGGGGCCGGGTTGGCGCTCCGGCTGGGCCGGCCGTCGCGCCCGGCGCTGGCGGCCCGTCCCGAGCTGGCAGCCCGGCCGGAGCTGGCGGCGCGGCGCGTGGGCCGGCCGGTGGGCTCGGCCCGTCGGGCCCCCTGGGTGCGCTTCTGCCGGTTGACCCGTTCCTGGCGGTTGCGGGCCTGACGGCGCCGCTTGGCCGCGTCCTTGTCGCTCACCTGGTGCGGGCTCCGGGCTCGTGAGGACGGTCGGTCACGGCCACGAACCTACCGAACGCCTCCGCCCCGGGCCGCATGGACGACCCCGGCGCCGTCAGCCGGCCAGGGCCTCGCCCGCCGCCACCAGCAGCTCGGGGGTGAGCGGGTTGTCCTTCGCCGTGGGGTAGAGCGCGGTCAGGGCGGTGACGGTGGAGCCGACGCGGACCACGGCGGCACTGCTGGTGGCCTCGCCGGACTCGATGACGATGAGGAGGCCGTCGTCGCCGGCCTCCACCTCCTGGATCTCGCCGTCGGGGAGGCAGGTGTCGTTGCTGTCGATGAGCGCCTCCACGAAGGCCTCGGCCTCGGCCTCCTGGGCGAAGGCGAGGACGGCCTGGGTGACCAGCTCGCCTTCGTCGCCCTGGCCCCGGGTGAGGGCCTGCGAGGCCTGGTCGGCCCAGGTCTCCTCCAGGGTCACGTCCTCGCACAGCTCACCGCTGAAGGCCCCGTTGCCGAGGGCGGAGTCGAGGGCGAAGCCCTCCCCGACCTGCGCGGGCTCGATCAGGAGGGCCTGGAGGTCGGCCGGTCCGGTGACGGGCGGGGCCGCGGTGGTGGTCGTCTCGTCGGGCAGGGTGGTGGTCGCCTCGCCGGTGGTGGTCGTCTCGCTGTCGGCCTCGGTGGTCGTCTCCCGATCGGCCTCGGTGGTGGTGGTCGTGGTGCCGGCATCCCCCTCGCGGTCGTCGCCGCACCCCGTGATCCCCAGGAGGAGGGCGAGGGGGAGGACCAGGGCCAGGCCGGCACGGGTGGCACGGGGAGGGATCACGGGGACTCCTGGAAGGGGCAGGGGATGAAGGATCGGCACCACTCTGGCCCATCGGGACGAACCGGAGGCACCACTGGGCGGGGTCAGTAGCCCGAGCCGCCGTTCTGGCCCAGGGCCCACAGGGCGGCCGCCGCCACCAGCACCACCAGCACCAGGCCGATCAGGCCTCCGACCAGGAGGCCGGTGCGCGAGCGCTCGGCCGGCTCCCGCGGGCGCCGGCGCGCCGGCTCGCGGAACGGGTCGCCCAGCTCGAAGGCTGCGGCTTCGGCCTCCGGGTCGGGGTCGGGGTCGGGGTCGGGGTCGGGTTCCGGGGCGGGTGCCGCGGGCGCTGGCACCGCAGGGGGAGCGGAGGCCGGGGGGCCGTCGGCCAGTCCCAGGGAGCGGGCCTCCCCGCAGGCCGGGCAGGTGATGCGGCCCGGTTCGAGGGCGGCGCCGCAGTGGGCGCAGGGCGGGGGGGCGGGCGCGCCGTCGTCGTCGGTGCTCACCATCCCCCCCATGATCGGCGGCCCGGCCCCGATCGTGAGCCCGGGCCCCGCTCAGCGGAAGTCCCGGCTGCGGGCCGGGACGTCCATGTCGAGGGCCACGATGTGCTCGGCCAGGACGTTCACCACCCCCTCGGCCCGCTCCAGGCGCCCGGTGACCAGCAGGGCCGGGGCGGCCGTGGCCACCCGGCGGAAGCGGATCCAGCACCCCCGGGAGACGACCACGTTGACCAGGCCGGTCTCGTCCTCCAGGTTCACGAAGATGGTCCCCCCGGCGGTGGCCGGACGCTGCCGGTGGGTGACCACGCCGGCCACCCGGACCCGGGGCGGGTGCTCGGGGTCGGGGACGGGGTGGGTCAGGAGGTCGGTGGCCACCACCACCCCCCGCCGGGCCAGCGCGTCCCGCCGGAAGGTGGTGGGGTGGCCATCGGCGCTGATGCCGGTGGCCCACAGGTCGGCGGCGGCCTGGGCCGCGGGGGCCATGGGTGGCAGGGGCGGGGGGGGCGGCGCCGGTGACGATGCCGGGCAGGCGGTCGGGGCCGGACTGGGCCACGGCCCCGACGGTCCACAGGGCGCCCCGCCGGCTGGAGCCGAAGCAGTCGAGGGCCCCGGCGGTGGCCAGGGCCTCCAGCACGGCCAGGGACACGCCGGTGCGGCGGGCCAGGTCCTCGGCACCGGCGTAGGGGCGGCCGGCGGCGATGGTGTCGGCCAGCTCCGTGCTCACCCCCCGCACCTCGCGCAGCCCGAGGCGCACGGCCGGGCCGCCCACGCCCCAGGTCTCGGGCCGGACGCCGGGGCCCCCACCGGGGACGTGACCCGGAGCCACGCCGTCGACCTCCAGGGTGGCGCCGCCGGCCGAGGCGTTGACGTCGGGGCCCCGCACCGGGACCCCGTGGCGGCGGGCGTCGCGCACCAGGGAGTGGCGGGAGTAGAAGCCCATGGGCTGGGCGTTGAGCAGCCCGGCGCAGAAGGCCGCGGGCTGGAAGCGCTTGAGCCACGACGAGGCGTAGACCAGGTAGGCGAAGCTCACCGAGTGGCTCTCGGGGAAGCCGTAGTCGGCGAAGGCGGCCAGCTTCTCCCACAGCTCCTCGGCCACGTCGGCGGGGACGCCCCGGGCCACGGCCCCGTCGCAGAACCGGCGGCGCAGCACCTCCATGCGGCGCTGGCTGCGCTTGGACCCCATGGCCTGGCGGAGCTGGTCGGACTCGGTGGGGGTGAAGCCGGCCACGTCGATGGCCAGCTGCATGAGCTGCTCCTGGAACAGGGGGATGCCCTTGGTCTTGGCCAGGGCCCGCTCGCACAGGGGGTGGGGGTAGGTCGCCTCCTCCTCCCCGTTGCGGCGCCGGATGTAGGGGTGGACCGAGCCGCCCTGGATGGGCCCGGGGCGGATGAGGGCCACCTCGACCACCAGGTCGTAGAACTCCCGGGGCTTCAGGCGGGGCAGGGTGGCCATCTGGGCCCGGGACTCGACCTGGAACACGCCGATGGAGTCGGCCCGGCACAACATGGCGTAGACCTCGGGGTCCTGGGGCAGCTCGGCCATGGTCAGGTGCTCGCCCGACCAGGCCCGCACCGCGTCGAAGGCGTGGTGCAGGGCCGAGAGCATCCCCAGGCCCAGCAGGTCGAACTTGACCAGGCCGATGGCCGCGCAGTCGTCCTTGTCCCACTGGAGGACGCTGCGGTCGGCCATGCGAGCCCACTCGACGGGGCACACCTCGACCACCGGGCGGTCGCACATGACCATGCCCCCGGAGTGGATGCCCAGGTGGCGGGGGGCGCCCACCACCTCGGCGGCCAGCTCGACCACCGCCGGGGGCATGTCGGCCTCGATGGCCACCCCGCCCGGACCCTGCACCGTGCCCTCGGGCCCGGGCCGCAGGCCCCCCCAGTGGTCGAGCTGCTTGGCCCAGGCGTCCTGCTGGCCGGGGGCGTAGCCCAGGGCCCGGGCCATGTCCCGCACCGCCGAGCGGCCCCGGTAGCTGATGACGTTGGCCACCTGGGCCGCGTGCTGGCGGCCGTGCATGTCGTAGACGTGCTGGATGACCTCCTCCCGCCGGCCCGACTCGATGTCCAGGTCGATGTCGGGGGGGCCGTCGCGCTCGGGGGAGAGGAAGCGCTCGAACAGCAGGCCCAGGTCCACGGCGTCGGCCGCGGTGACGCGCAGGGCGTAGCAGACGGCCGAGTTGGCCGCCGAGCCCCGGCCCTGGCAGTAGATCCCCTGTCGCCGGCAGAAGTCGACGATCTCCCACACCACCAGGAAGTAGCCCGGGAAGCCGAGCGTGCCGATGAGGGCCATCTCGTGGTCGATCTGGGCCCAGGCCCTGGCGGCCGGGCCGATCGGCGGGCGGGGCCCGTAGCGCTCCAGGCCCCCCCGCTCGACCAGGTGGCGCAGGTAGGTCATCTCGTCCAGGGGTCGCCCGTCGGGGCCGTCGGGGCACGGGAAGGGCGGCAGCTGCGGGGCCACCAGGTGCAGGTCGAAGGCCAGGTCCCGGCCCAGCTCGCCGGCCCGGGCCACCACCCCGGGGAAGCGGGCGAAGCGGCGGGCCTGCTCGGCCCCGGAGCGCAGGTGGGCGGTGCCCCCGGCCGGCAGCCAGGGCTCGTGGTCGTCCAGGCTGCGGCGCTCGCGCACCGCGGCCAGGGCGGAAGCCAAGCGGCGCCGGCCCGGGGTGGCGTAGCGCACGTCGTTGGTGGCCACCACCTCGACCCCGGCCCCCCGGGCCAGGGCGGCCAGCGCATCGTTGCGGTGGGCGTCGAGGGGGTGGCCGTGGTCCCACACCTCGACCCGCACGTGGTCGGCCCCGAAGGCGTCGACCATCTGGGCCAAGCGGCGGCGGGCGGCGGCCGGGCCCCCAGCCTCCAGGGTGGCGGGCACCACGCCGTCGGCGCCGCCGGTGAGCACCACCCACCGGCCCTCGCCGGCCGGGCCCGCCCCCCGACGGCCGCCAGGTCGGCCAGGGTGAGCCGGGGGGCGCCCTTGCTGCCGGCCATCTGGCCGTGGCTCACGGCCCGGGCCAGGCCGGCGTAGCCCCGGGGGCCGCGGGCCAGCACCACCACCCGTCCCTCGGCGGGGCCGTCGCCGGGCTGGTCGACCAGGCCCAGGTCGGCCCCGAACACGGTGGGCACGCCCACCGCGGCGGCGGCCTCGCACTGGCGGACCACCCCGTAGAGGCCGTCGCGGTCGGTGAGGGCCAGGGCCTCGAGCTCCAGGCGGGCCGCCTCCTCGACCAGCTCCTCGGGGTGCGAGGCCCCCGCCAGGAAGCTGAAGTTGGACCGGCAGTGGAGCTCGGCGTAGGCCGGGCCGGGGGGCGGGGGACGGCGGCGGGCCAGCCGGTCGGCCAGGTCGGGCGGGGGCTCGTAGACGCCCCGGTGGCTGGACCAGGCCGGGCCGTCGCCCCCGTCGGTGGGCACGCCCAGGTGCTCCCGCGGGCCAGTGCGGCCCGAGAGGGTCCGCTCGATCTCCGACCACGGGCGCACGGGGTTGTGGAAGCCCATGGCCCGATGGTAGCGAACGTCTGTTCCCTGGTGTTGGGCGGCGGCGGGGCCGGGGACGGCTCGCTACCCTGGCGGGGTGGCACTCGTGCTCCTCGCCCTCCTCGTGGCCGGGGCCGCCGCCGTGCGGTCCACCTGGTCACCCTGCGGCCTCTCCATGCTCTCGACCATCACCCCCATGGCCGAGCGGGCCCGGGGGCACCGCTACGGCGTGACCGCGGCGTGGTTCGTGGTCGGCGCCGTCCTGGGCGGGGCCACCCTGGGCCTGGCCGCCGCCGCCCTGGCCGCTGGCGTCGCCGCCCTCGACCTCTCGACCACCACCGTCCTGGGCGCCGCCGCGGTGGCCGCCACCGGGGCGGCCCTGGTCGACGCCGGGGCCTTCGGGCGCCGCCCGCCGTTCTTCCGCCGCCAGGTGGACGACGCCTGGCTGTCCACCTACCGGGCCTGGGTCTACGGCGCCGGCTTCGGCTGGCAGATCGGGGTGGGCCTGGCCACCTACATCATGACCGCCGGGGTGGTCCTCACCGTGGTGCTGGCCGTCCTCACCGCCTCGCCGGCCACGGCCTTCGCCGTCTCGGTGGCCTTCGGCCTGAGCCGGGGGCTCGTCGTCCTGCTGGGGGCCCGCCTCCGCTCCCCCGCCGCCCTGGGCGCCCTGCACGCCCGCCTCGACGCGCTGGAGGCGCCGGTGCGCTGGGCCGTGGTGGCCGTCCAGGCCGCGGTGGCGGTGCTGGCTGCCGTCCTGGCCTGGGGCCCGTTGGCCGCGGTGGTCGTGGTGGCGGCCTGCGCCGTGGGCCTGGCCGTCCGCCTCCCCCTGGGCCTGCGGCCCGAGCCGGCCGAGGCCCCCGCCTCGTCCTGAACGGCCCGTCGGCGGCGGCCCGCCCCCGGAACGAGAACGCGTTCTAGTCTGGAGGGGCCCGCCGCCGAAGGAGAGCCCCGTGGCCGACATCCTCGAAGGCCTGGACCTGACCAGCCCGGACCTGTACGCCCAGCGGGTGCCCCTGGAGGAGTTCGCCCTCCTGCGCCGCACCGCCCCGGTGTGGTGGAACGCCCAGACCCCCCAGCAGCACAGCTTCGACGACGGGGGCTTCTGGGTGCTGTCCCGCCACGAGGACGTGAAGGCCGTGTCGTGCGCCCGCGATGGGTGGTCGACGGCCGAGAACGGCTCCATCGTCGCCTTCGAGGGCGACATCGGCCGGGACGCCCTCGACCTCCAGCGCCTCCTGCTGCTCAACATGGACCCGCCGCACCACACCGAGGTGCGGGGCATCGTCTCCAAGGGCTGCTTCACCCCCCGGGCCATCGGCAAGCTGGAGGACGGGCTGCGGGAGCGGGCCCATCGCATCGTGGCCGAGGCGGCGGCCCGGGACGACGGCAACTTCGTGACCGACATGGCCGCCGAGCTGCCCCTCCAGGCCCTGGCCGACGTGGTGGGCTTCCCCCAGGAGGACCGGGCCCGCATCTTCGAGTGGTCGAACACCATGATCGGCTCGGCCGACCCCGACTTCGAGGGCGACCCCGAGGCGTCGGCGGCCGAGCTGCTGGCCTACGCCTACGCCATGGGCGAGGAGCGCCGGGCCTGCCCCATGGGCGACGTGGTGACCCGCCTGGTGGAGGCCGACTCCCCGGACGGGGCGCTGTCGCCCGAGGAGTTCGGCTACTTCATCCTCATCCTGGCCGTGGCCGGCAACGAGACCACCCGCAACGCCATCACCCACGGCATGCAGGCCTTCTTCGACCACCCCGAGGAGTGGGCGCGGTTCAAGGAGGAGCGCCCGGCCACCGCGGCCGACGAGATCGTGCGGTGGGCCACCCCGGTGGTGGCCTTCCAGCGCACGGCGACGGTCGACCACGTGATCGGCGGCCAGGAGATCGCCGCCGGCCAGCGGGTGGGGCTGTTCTACGCCTCGGCCAACCGGGACGAGGAGGTCTTCGCCGAGCCCGACCGGTTCGACATCGACCGCGACCCGAACCCCCACGTGGGCTTCGGCGGCGGCGGCGCCCACTTCTGCATCGGGGCCAACCTGGCCCGCATGGAGATCGGCCTGATCTTCGAAGCCATCGCCGACCTGGCCCCTGACATCGCCCCCCTGGGCCCACCCCGCCGCCTGCGCATGGGGTGGCTGAACGGGGTCAAGGAGCTGCCGGTCCGCTACCGCTGACCGTCCCGCCCGCCCAGATCGACCTGGGCGCCGCTCAGCGGGCCCCGCCCACCGTGTCGGCGGCCACGGCCTGGCGACGGCCGAGGGGCTTGGGCCGGCCGGCGGTGGTGTCGCGCCGGGTCTGGCGCTCGGCCTCGGCGTTCACCTCGGCCCCCACGACCACCACGAGGGCCGAGATGAGCAGCCACAGCATGACCACCACCACCGCGCCCAGGGACCCGTAGGTCTCGCCGTAGGACCCGAAGTTGGCGGTGTAGATCGAGAAGGCGATGGAGGCCACCACCCAGGCCACGGTGGCGAAGATCGTCCCGGGCGCCGTCCAGGCCCAGCGGGCGTTGTCCCGGTCCGGGGCCCAGCGGTAGAGGATGGCCAGGCCGGCCAGCAGGCCGAGGCCCAGGAGGGGCCAGCGCAGGACGGACACCGCCACCCGGGCTGCGCCCCCGAGCGAGGTCTCGGCCAGCGCCGCCGGCAGCACGGCGATCAGCCCCAGGGCGACCACCAGGAAGGCCATGGCCCCGACGGTGAGGGCCAGGGCCAGGCCCCGAACCTTCAGGAAGCCCCGGCTCTCCTCCTCGTCGTAGGCGGTGTTGATGGCGGTGATGAGGTGCTTCATCCCGCTCGACGCCGACCACAGGGCGACGAGGACGCCGACCACGGCGGCCACGCCCAGGCCGCCCCGGGAGCCGTCGGTGATGGAGCCGAGCTGCTCGGAGACGAGGTCGCGGACCTCGGCCGGCGCGGCCGAGAGCAGGTCGCCGACCTGGCGATCGATGTCGGCCGGGTCGGCCACCAGGCCGTAGATCGAGACCAGGGCCACCAGGCCGGGGACCAGGGAGAGCAGGGCGTAGAAGGCGACCCCGGCGGCCAGCAGGACCACGCTGTCGCCCTTCACCTCCTCCTTGGTGCGCAGGAGGATGTCCCTCCACCCCCGGGCCGGCACGTCCTGGGGCCGGTCCGCCTCCCGCCCCCGAGCGGGGCCGGAGGCGGCACCGTCCTGGTCGGTGGTCGGACCGGACGTCCGGCGGTTGGTGGTGGCGGGCATGGGTCCTCCAGCGGCTCGGCGGCGCGCTGCCCGGCCCACCCGGGCCCGAAACCGCCCGGCCGGGTGAACCAGCGGGGGCCGCGCTCAGGCCCCGGCCACCCGGTCCCGCAGGGTGCGCTTGAGGATCTTCCCCGCCGCGTTGCGGGGCAGCTGCTCGTCCACCACCAGCACCCGGGACGGGACCTTGAAGGCGGCCAGCCGGCCGGCCAGGTGGCGGCGCAGGTCGTCGGGGTCCAGGTGCTGGCCGGCCTTGGCCAGCACGGCCACCGCCACCTCCTCGCCCAGGCGCTCGTGGGGCACGCCGAACACGGCCGCCTCGTGCACCGCCGGGTGCTCGTAGACGGCCGCCTCCACCTCAGCGCACGACACGTTCTCGCCGGCCCGGAGGACCAGGTCCTTGGCCCGGTCCTCCACGTAGACGAAGCCCTCGGCGTCCAGGCGGCCGACGTCGCCGCTGCGGAGCCACCCGTCGACGATGGCCTCGGCGGTGGCGTCGGGTCGGTTCCAGTAGCCCCGGATGAGGTGGGGGCCCTTGAACCAGATCTCGCCCTGCTCCCCCACCGGCACGGGACGGCTCTCGGGGTCGCGCACCTCGATGTCCAGGATGGGCGTGCCCCGGCCGGTGCTGGTGGGGTGGGTGACGTAGTCCTGGCCCGAGTTCTGGGGGCCGTAGGCGTTGGTCTCGGTCATGCCGTAGCCGATGGAGGGCCGGCCCCGGCGGAACCCGGCCTCGACCCGGGCCACCAGGGTCGGCGGCGCCGGGGCCCCGCCGCCCCCCACGCTGACGAGGCTCGAGGTGTCGTGCTCGGCGAAGCGGGGCGACTCCAGCAGGTCCCACGACTGGGTGGGCACGCCCACGAAGTTGGTCACCCGCTCGCGCTCGATGAGTTCCAGGGCCCTCTCGGCCGACCACTTGCGCATCATCACCAGCGGCACGCCGGCCGCCGCGCACGACAGCAACACGGCCACGCAGCCGGTGACGTGGAACAGGGGCACGACCAGGATGAACACCGGCGGCTGGGCCGCCGCCACCGCGGCCTCGTCGGGCCGGCGCAGGCGCTGCACGGCGGCCCGGCAGGCGAAGCCCATGAGGGCCTGGGTGATGGCCCGGTGGGTGGACACCGCCCCCTTGGGCCGGCCGGTGGTGCCGGAGGTGTAGAGGATGGTGGCGTCGTCGCCGGGGTCGACCTCGACGCTGGGCAGCTCGGCGCCACCGATGACCACGTCCTGCCACCGGTCGGTGCCGGCCGGGGCGGGGCCGTCGGGGAGGCGCACGCCGATGGTGGCGATGGCCAGCCGGGCGCACGCCTCGCGGGTCGCCTCCACCCGCTCGGGGTCGGCCACCAGCACCGTGGCCCCGCTGTCCTCCAGGCCGAAGGCCAGCTCGTCGGGCGTCCACCACCCGTTGAGCGACACCGACACCGCGCCCACCGCGGTCACGGCCGCGAAGGTGACGACCCACTCGGGCAGGTTGCGCATGGCGATGGCCACGCGGTCGCCCCGGCGCACGCCGTACCGGCCGACCAGGGCGACGCCCAGGGCGGCCACCTCGTCGGCCACCTCGGCGAAGCTGCGCCGCTCGTCCTCGTAGACCAGGAACAGGTCGTCGCCCCGGGCCGGCCACGAGGCCACGATGTGGCGCAGGGTCGGCGGGGCGTGCCGGAACACGGTGACGTCGACGCCGGCGACCGTGGCCGGGACCGTCTCGAACCGCTGCCCGGGGGCGGTCACCGCCGCCACCGCCTCGTCCCACGACACGGTCACCGCCTGCCGCCCCTCCACCTGCCCTTGCTCTGCATCGGCTGCACCCTGCCACGCCGGGGACGGCCGTGGGCGGCATCGGCTGCCGGAGCGGTGCGGGACCCGACCGGAGGGCCAGGATGGGTCGATCAGCCCATCGACCGACGCCTGCCCCGGCCGACGAGAGGAGGGTGATGGTTGACCGACGACCGACAGAGGCCGACGCCGCGCCGGACGGGTGGGGACCGCCCGATCCCGCCGCCGTGCTGGAGCAGCTGCCCGACCCGGTCATCGTGACCAACGCCGAGGGGCGCCTCACGTGGGCCAACCAGCGAGCCATCGAGGCCTTCGGCGTGGACGTGGCCGGCGGGCGCAACCGGTCAGTGGCCGACTTCCTCCACCCCGACGACGTGGTCACCGCCCTGGCCTCGGTGGAGTCGGTGCAGCTCAAGGCGGTGGGCACGCCCATCGAGGTCCGCATCCGGGACCGCAGCGGCTCGTGGGTCAAGTACGAGGCCCGGGGCTGGTCCGGCCTGCACGACCCCCACGTGCGGGGCATCGTGGCCGTGCTCCGCAAGGTCGACGACCGGGGCCGCTGGGACGTGACCGGCGGCGACGCCGGGCGCCTGGCCGCGGTGCTGGAGTGGTCGCCGGGGCTGACCATGCTGCTGGATCGCGGGGGCCGGGTGCTGGCCGTGAACCGGGCCTTCAGCTCCATCCTGGGCCGGGACGTGGAGTCGACCCTGGGCCGGCCGCTGCCCGAGCTGGTCGTCGACGAGCAGGCCGCCGAGGTGGCCGACGTCCTGGCCGCCATCGCCACCGAGGGCGGCAGCCGCTCCTTCGAGGCCACGCTCCTGTCCGGCGGGACCCGCCTGCCCACCCCGTTCGGGTTCACCGCCGTCAACCTGCTGGAGGACGCGGACGTCCACGCCATCGTGGTCAGCGGCATCGACATCGCCTCCCTGGTGGAGAGCCGGGCCGAGCTGGCCCACCGGGCCACCCACGACCCCCTGACCGGGCTGCCCAACCGGGTGCTGGTGCTGGAGCGCCTGGACCTGGTGCTGCGGGCCAGCGTGGGCACCACCGCCTGCGTGGGCCTCGTGTTCTGCGACATCGACGGCTTCAAGGCCATCAACGATGCCCACGGCCACGGCGTGGGCGACGACGTGCTGGTCGAGGTGGCCCGGCGGATCCACTCGGTGCTGCGCCGGGACGACACCGCCGGCCGCCTGGGCGGTGACGAGATGGTGGTCATCGCCCTGCGCGACACCGTGGAGGAGGTGGAGGACGTCGTCCGCCAGGTCACCCAGGTGGTGGCCGACCCCATCGAGACCTCGGCCGGGCCGGTGCGCCTGACCCTCTCGGCGGGCTCGGCCACGGCCCGCCACGGCGCCCGGGCCGACGACCTGCTCCGCCGGGCCGACGCCGCCATGTACGCCCACAAGCGCGCCCGCCACGACACCTGACCCGGGCGGGGCCGTCTGGTCGGCCCGTTCCGGCCGGTCGCCCGTTCCGCCGATCGCCCGTTCACCGATCGGTCGACGCCGGGGAGCGGTGGCAGGCTCGGGCCCGTGAAGATCCGCATCGGTGTCGGGCTCGGCACCCACACGCCCACCAACGACGCCGCCCGGTTCCTGCCGTACGTGGAACGGGTGGAGGCGTTGGGGTTCGACTCGCTGTGGCTGTCGGAGCGGCTCACCGGCGACGCCCCCGACCCGCTCATCGCCCTGGCCGTGGCGGCCGGCCGCACCACCCGGGTCAAGCTGGGGACCGGGGTGCTGGTGGTGCCGGGGCGCAACCCGGTGGTCCTGGCCAAGGAGCTGGCCTCGCTGGACCGACTGTCCGGCGGGCGGCTGCTGCCGGCCGTGGGCCTGGGGGCGCCGTCGCCGGCCGAGCACCGGGCCTTCGGGGTCACCCGGGGCGAGCGGTCGGCCTGGTTCGACGAGGCGGTGCCGCTGCTGCGCCGGCTGTGGTCCGAGGATGACGTGCACCACGACGGGGCCCGGTTCCGGGTCGAGGGCGTGACCCTGCGGCCCCGGCCGGTGCAGGACCCGATCGAGATGTGGCTGGGGGGGACGGCCCCGTCGGAGCTGCGACGCTGCGGGCGCCTGGGCGACGGGTGGCTGCCCTCGTTCTGCACGGTCGAGGACGTGGCCGAGGGGTGGCCGGTGGTGACGGCGGAGGCCGCGGCCCACGGGCGGGCCATCGACCCCGAGCACCTGGGTGCGCTGGTGGCCTACTCCCACGTCGGCGTGCCGGACCGGGTGCGGGCCCTGCTGGCGGCCCGCCGTCCCGACCTCGATCCCGCCGAGGTGGTGCCGGTCGGGCTGGACGCCCTGCGGGCCCGGCTGGAGGGCTTCATCGCCGTGGGCGCCTCCAAGTTCGTGGTGCTGCCCCTGGAGGAGCCGTCGGACTGGGACGCCGAGCTGGCCGACGTGGCCGCCGCCCTCCTCCCCCTGGAGACCTGACCTCTCCGAACCTTGGACGCCTGGCGCCGCATGGGGCGACCATCGGTCCAGAGCTCGATGTGTGGCGCCCTCGTGTCAGCCCCGGGCCGGGTCGTCGGCGAAGCGGGGGGTCCGCTTCTCCCGCCAGGCGGCGACACCTTCGGCGAAGTCGGGGCCGGTGGTCATCTCGTCGAGGAGGTCGTCGCTGCGGGCCACTGCGGTGCCCACGTCGCCGTGGAGGTCGCCGTAGAGCTGGGCCTTGGCGATGCGGAGCGAGGTGGGGGCCACCTCGGTGGCCAGCGTGTGGGCGTAGGCCTGGGCCTCGGCCAGGACGTGGTCGGGCGGGAGGACCCGGTTGACCAGGCCCATGGCCCGGGCCTCCTCGGCCAACACGACCCGGGACGACAGGAGCAGGTCGGCGGCGTGGCCGATGCCGACCAGGCGGGGCAGCACCCAGGACAGGCCGTACTCGGCGGGCAGGCCCAGCCGGGGGGCCGAGGTGGTGAGCTTGGCCCCCTCGGCCGCGAAGCGGAGGTCGCAGTAGCAGGCCAGCACCAGGCCGACGCCGGCGGCGGGGCCGTTGACGGCGGCGATGACCGGGACGGTGAGGCCGTAGTGCCAGGCGAAGGCGTGGTCGTACTCGGGGCGAACGCCGTGGCCCGGGGTGGCCATGTCCTCGGGCGTGCCGGGGTCGTAGCCCCCGGCGGCCACGTGGCCGGCCAGGGCGGTGGCGTCGGCCCCGGCGCAGAAGGCCCGGCCGGCGCCGGTGACCACCACGGCCCGAACCGCAGGGTCCCCGTCGGCCCGGGCCAGGCACCACCGGTACTCGGCGTGCATGCGTCCGGTCCAGGCGTTGAGCCGGTGGGGCCGGTCGAGGGTCACGGTGGCCACCCCGCCGTGCACCTCGTAGCGGACGACCTTCAGGTCCGAGAGCTCCATGGCGGGCATCCTGCCACCGTCCGCCCGTCGGGCCGCCGCCGTGTCGCTCGCCGCCTCAGGTGGCGTCGTACCGGCCGCCGAAGAACACCTGGGCTTCGGTGATCTGCCCGTCCCGCACGGTCTGGACCTCGACGTTGCGGTGGCGCTCGCCGGTGGTCAGCACGTACTCGTACATGACCACCACGTCGCCGTCCCCGGCCGCCGTCACCAGCAGGAGGTCCTGGCTGCGCAGCCGGTCGGCGGTGGGGAAGCACCGGTCGAAGAAGGCGTCGCGGTCGATGTGGTCGTCGTTGGGGCTGGTGAACACGAAGTCGGGGGCGATCAGGGCCTCGGATGCCGCCCGGTCCTGCCGGAGGTAGGCGTCGAAGCCGGCCCTGACGATCTCGACGTCCTCGTTGCCTGCCATGCCCACATCTTCGCTGCCCGCCGCCCCCCGGCGCTGCGGTCCCAGGTCGCGACGGGCGGGACCGGGCGCCGTAGTCTCGGCCTCCGGAGGTCCGAGCCCTGCGCTCCCCGCCCTCCTGCCCTCGTAGCTCAGGGGATAGAGCGTCGGTTTCCTAAACCGTGCGTCGGAGGTTCGAGTCCTCCCGGGGGCGCCGCCAGAAAACCCTATCTGACCTGGCCTTTCTTGTCACTCAACGGCACATCGGGGCGATGCCGCACGCGCCGTTCTGGCCGCGCGTTCGGGGACACCCGGCGCAGATCCGAGCGCGCCCCGAGCCGTCGTTCCGTCGCGAGGCAGCGGCCAACGTGCCAGGACAGATCACGTCAAAGCCGTAACTCGCGTGGGCCGGTATCGCAGGGCGACTGACCCCGACCGGAACTCATGGCGATCCACGAGCTCGAGCTGGATGCGCTCGCGCAGACCGGCGAGCAACGTCGGCCCGTGTCCGGCAAGGACCGGCTGCACAAGGAACTCGTACTCGTCGATCAGTCCCAGGTCCGCCAACGCCAGGGGGAGCGTCACGCCACCCACGAACAGGCCCTCGCCAGGCTCCTGCTTGAGTCGCTGAACCGCTTGCCCCAAGTCGCCTCGCACCAGTTCGGCATTCCAATCGACCCCGCTCAGCGTGCTCGACACGACGTACTTCTTCGCCCGGTCGATGGTCTCGGCGAACGGGATCTCCCACTCACCCATCCAGGCAGGCCACGTGCCCGTGGCCGGCTGCCGCCACGCCGACTCCATCATCTCGTAGGTCACCCGGCCGAACAGCAGGGCATCGGCTCGTTCCATCTCAGCGGTCCAATAGCGCATCGACTCCTCGTCCGGGAGGAGCCCTGCCTCGTGATGGCAGCAGCCGTCGAGCGTGACGTTGATCGAGTATCGAAGTGGTCTCATCTCGTTGCTCTCCCTTGATGCGCTCCGCGCGTTCACCGCACCGTGCTCAGACGACTGCCGGCGCCATTCTCATCGGCGCCCCGATCGCACCTACTCAACACCCTCGTGGTGCGAACCAGACCGCAGACCGAGCGCTCGACCGATTCGGCGATCTGGGTCGGCGCGGGCGTGACGGACCAATGTCCCACAACGCTCCGCTGATCGGCCCGCCGAGGCCATCACCCAACGCCGGGTCCGCGACGGTCGAGTCGACCTCGACATGTCGTGGCACACCGACTGGCCAGTGCCGACTACAGCTCGATGTCGGGGTAGAGCGGGTGACGGGTGAGGAGGTCGTCGACCCGGGTGCGGGCCTCGTCGGTGATGCCCGCGTCGTGCTGGTAGTGCACGCGCGACGGCTGGCCCTGGCGGTTGCCGGACGCGATGACACCTGGTCGGGTGCTGCGGAGGACCCTTGCGATGATGTCGCTGATCTCGGTCATCTCGGCGGGACCCATGCCCAGGGTCGTCAGTGCGGGCGTGCCGAGGCGGAGGCCGCTGGTGTACCAGGCGCCGTTGGTCTCGTCGGGGACGACGTTGCGGTTCATGGTGACGCCCGCGGACCGCAGCGCTGCTTCGGCCTGACGACCGGTGAGCCCGTAGGGGCGGACGTCGAGGAGCACGATGTGGTTGTCGGTGCCACCGGTGACCACCGGGACGCCGCGGACCATCAACCCGTCGGCCAGGGTACGAGCGTTGTCGACCACGGCCGCGGCGTAGCCAGCGAAGGACGGCTCGGATGCTTCGGACAGGGCGACGGCCTTGGCCGCCATGACGTGGGGCAGGGGGCCGCCGAGCACCAGCGGGCAGCCCCGGTCGACCGTCTCGGCGAGGTCCGCGTCGCAGAGCACGAGGCCTCCTCGGGGGCCTCGTAGGGTCTTGTGGGTCGTAGTCGTCACGATCTGGGCGTGGGACACCGGGTCGTGATCGCCGGTCAGCACCCGGCCGGCGACGAGCCCCGCGAAGTGGGCCATGTCGACCATGAGCGTGGCGCCGACTTCATCGGCGATCTCGCGCATGACGGCGAAGTCGACCAGCCGGGGGTAGGAGCTGTAGCCGCCGATCAGGATCAACGGCCGCTCCTCGTGGGCCCGGCGGCGGACCTCGTCGTAGTCGATGAGGAAGCTCTGCGGGTCGACACCGTAGGAGCGGTGCCGGAACAGCTTGCCCGACACGTTGGGACGGAAGCCGTGGGTGAGGTGGCCACCGGCTTCGAGCGACATGCCCAGCAAGGTCTGGTCACCCAGTTCGCGGCGCAACGCCTCCCAATCCGCGTCGGACAGGTCGTTCACGTGCCCCGCGCCGAGACGCTCCAACGCCGGTGACTCCACCCGCTGGGATAGCACCGCCCAGAAGGCCACCAGGTTGGCGTCGATGCCGCTGTGGGGCTGCACGTACGCGTGATCCGCCCCGAACAGCTCCCGAGCCAGCTCACCGGCGCGGGCCTCGATGACATCGACGTTCTCGCAACCGGCGTAGAACCGCCGACCCGGGCTGCCCTCCGCGTACTTGTCGCTCAGCCAGCTCCCCATGGCCAACAGCACCGCCGGGCTGGCGAAGTTCTCGCTGGCGATCAACTTGAGGTGGCGTCGTTCATCGGCCAGCTCGCGCACCATCGCATCAGCCACCGCTGGCTCGACCGCCGCCACCGCGTCCAGGGCCACGGCGAAGGCGACCGTCTCGGGCGAGATCGCCTCGGTCGGGATGTCGAACCTCGCCAGGTAGGTGCTCAACAAGGTGCCAGCGGCCATGGGGTGCTCCCTTTGGTGGAACGGCCCAGGCGTTCGGCACGGCTGCGAGGTCGCTCCCCGGTGGTTGCATCCACCTCACGACGCCAGTCACGACCTCTCCCTCCGACGCTACACGGGCCATCGGTCACCGACCGACACGGTCGAGGGTTCGCCCGCCGGGCCGAGACGCGCCGACTGAACCTGCGCACCGAAGCCGGGGACGTCGGGGGGATCTCGTGCCGAACCCTCATCGGAACGGATGTTCGGCCGATGGAGGATCGTTACCGGACCGGCGACGCCGTCCGGTGTCGCCTCGGCTCCGGCCGCAGGAAGGCCCCGATGTTCATCGTGGGAACCCTCGTCATCGCCGTCGTCATCCTCGCCGGCCTCACCGTGCGACGCTGGCGCGTGAGGGCCACGGTGCTGGCGTTCGTCGCCGCCGCCATCGCTCTCCTCACCCCGGCTGGGACGGCCAGCGCCGCCGTCGTCCCGACCGTCCCCCTCGGTGTCGCCTCCAGCTTCGCCGTGCTCGGAGCCGAGACCGTGACCAACGTCGGTCCGACCACGCTGGATGGCGACCTCGGCGTCTCCCCCGGGACCGCCATCGTCGGGTTCCCGCCCGGCCAGGTCCTCGCTCCCTGGACGACCTACGCCAACGACGCCGTCGCCGCCTCGGCCCAGGCCGCCCTGACCACGGCCTACGTCAACGCTGCCACCCGATCGGTCGACAACGACATCACGGCACAGCTCAGCGGGGTCACCCTCATCCCCGGCGTCAGCGCCGGCCCCGGCGGCGGCGCCCTGCTCAACAGCGGCAACCTCACCTTCGACGGCCAAGGCCTGACCGACCCGGTGTTCATCATCCAGGCCGCCGAGCTCACCACCGCCACCGGCAGCACCATGACGCTCATCAACGGCGCCGACGCCTGCAACGTCTACTGGCAGATCGGGAGCTCGGCGACCCTCGGCACCAGCTCGGTGTTCCAGGGCACGATCATGGCCCTCGCCTCGGTCTCGGTGCTCTCCGGGGCCACCGTCCACGGGCGAGCGCTGGCCCGCACCGCCGCCGTCACCCTCATCGACGACACCTTCACCTCCTCGGCCTGCGTCGACGACGAGACCACCACCACGACGACCACGACCACCGAGGCCCCCACGACCGAGGGCACCACGACCGAGGGCACCACGACCGAGGGCCCCACCACCGAGGCCCCCACGACCGACGGCGGGACCACCACCACGACGACCACGACCACGACGGGCGGCAGCTCGGGCGTGCCCTTCACCGGCACCACGGCCCCCGGTTCCACCACCCCCGACGGCAGCATCACGACCCGCCCCGGAGACAGCACGTACCGGGGCAGCACCACGTCGGGACCCAGTGCCCGCCGGGGCCCGGACGTCCCGGCCGGACCGGGTGTCCCCGGCGTCTCCGGCCCGCCCCGGACCGGTGGCGCACCGGCTGCCCTCGACGGGCCCGGTGGACGTGAGGGCGACACCACGGTCGCCTTCGGCGCCGCCGGGTGCGTCGGGCTGGCCCTGATCGCCAGGGATCGCACCAAGCGCCCCACTGCCCGTCCGCGCTGAGGTGGTCACCTCCCTCCGGCACTTCGTCGGGCGGAGGGCGTGGGGGGCGGCGTCGACCACGACGATCGTCGTCGCCGTGATGCTCCTCTCCGCTCCTCACATCGCCCTCGACCCGGGCGGCCCGCCGGCCGTGGCCGTCGTCGAACCACCGACGGTGGGGGACGAGCGTCCGATCGACATCCCGCCCACTGCGGTCTCGTCGATGCCGCCCGCCGCCGCCGTGCCCGCCGACCTCGTCGACCCCGCCCTCGACCTGCGGGCCGGGCCGGTGGCGGTACCGATCGCCCTCGAGCTGCCCTCGATCGGCGTCCACGCCGACGTCCTCGGCGTCGGCCTCGGCGCCAACGACATCATGGACGCCCCCACGGGCGGGGCGGACGACCCGGTCTGGGGCCAGGCCTTCTGGTACCGCGGCAGCGCCGTGCCGGGGGCGGCCAGCACCGCCCTCATCGCCGGCCACATCGGCAGCCGCTACGGACCGGGCATCTTCGCCCGCCTCGACGAGATGGTCCCCGGGGACCCGATCGTGGTGCAGGACCTGCGCACCGGCCTCGGGACCCGGTTCGTGGTCACCGAGACGACCGAGTACTCCCTCGAGGAGGCCGCCCGGCCCGAGGTGCTCGACCGCATCTACGGCGCCGGCCCCGTCGCCGGCATGCACCCCCAGCCCTCGACCGACGGGCTCTCCCACCTGACCCTCATCACCTGCGCCGGCACCTTCCGCGGTGACACCCACGACCACCGCCGCGTCGTCTCCGCCGTCGCCCAGCCCTGAGTGACCGGCCGGTCCTCCAGGCCCTCCCGGATGCGGCCCGGTCAGGCCTGGCCGAGCCTCGCCGCGCACTCCTGGCACAGGTCCTCGACCGTCCGGCCGGTCGGATCGATGATCCAGTCGGGGTCGATGTCGCTCAACTCCAGGATCATCACCTGGAGCTCGGCATCCTGGCGGCGTCGTTCGAGATCGACGTCACCCGGTCGCCCTCGCTGCTGCATGCGCCGGAGGACCTCGTCGACCGTGGGCTTCAACGCCACCGTCTCGTACGCGATCCCGTGGCCCGACAGCACGTCCTGGTAGGCGGTCAACGGGTTGGGCGGGAAGCTGTACAGGATGAACTCGAGAGCGACGCCACGGCCGGCGTCGTGGGCGGCCACCAGGTCCCTGGCCACCTGCTCCTGGACGATGCGTTCGTGCTCGGGGCTCCTCAGGCCCGAGCCCCAGCCGTTCTCGACCCAGTACTCGTCCTCGCTCACGTAGGCCCAGCCCAACCGTTCGGCGACGCTCCGGGCCAGGGTGCTCTTGCCACTGCCACCCGGGCCGGTGACCAGCAGCGCCTTCGACCCCCCTGCCATCGGGCCAACGTACACGGGGCCCGCGAGCGGTCGAAGGGGTTGCCGAGAGCGCGGTCCCGCCCCCGGGAGGCCCGGTGGGGGGCCGCCAGCCGGGGGCCGGGCTGTTTGGGACCGGCCCCCGGGGGCGAGCGGGAGGGCATGACCGATCCCGACCATCCCGAGACGCCACCCGACGAGGGGGGCGAGGGCGACGGCACCACCTACGACGAGGACGGCACCACCTACGACGAGGACGGGGTGGCCGGCACCGACTGGAGCCTCATCCCCCCCGGTGAGCCCGAGCACCAGCACGACGACCCCGAGGGCCCGCCCAGCCTCAGGCCCTGAGCCTCGGCTCTCCACTCACACCCCGGCCCGGCCCTCCTCCCCGGCACGGGTGACCGCCCCACCTGATCGCCCACGTCCCGCCCCGCGGCCCCGGGCCGGTGACGACCGGGCCACACTGGAGGGCGCAGCCACCGCCACGGCCCAGGGTCAGCGCTCCTCCCGCCAGACCTCACACATCGGGGCGCCGGAGCGTTGACCGGGGGTGAGGATGGAGCCGTTCGAGGAGGTCGTGGGCCGGCACGGGCCGGTGGTGTGGCGGGTGTGCCGCGCCCTGCTGGCCCCGGCCGACGCCGACGACGCCTGGTCCGAGACGTTCCTGTCGGCCCTGCGGGCCTACCCGGACCTCCGGCCCGGCAGCGACGTGCGGGCCTGGCTCGTCACCATCGCCCACCGCAAGGCCATCGACCAGATCCGGCGGGCCGGGCGGGCGCCCTCCCCCGTCGGTGACCCGCCCGAGCGAGCGTCGGCCGAGGGCATACCCGAGCCGCCCGACGAGGCCCTGCGGGCCGCCCTGGCCGCGCTGGCCCCCAAGCAGCGCGCCGCGGTCGTCCTCCACCACGTGGCCGGCCTCCCCTACGCCGAGGTCGGCCCCCTGATCGAGAGCAGTGAAGCCGCGGCCCGGCGCAACGCCGCCGACGGCATCGCCCACCTCCGTGCCACCTACCCGAAGGGAACCAGACCATGATCCCCGACACCCAGCTCCCGCCGGCCCTGTCCCGCGCCCTCACCGGCACCGGCCCCGACCCCGGCACCGCCGCCGCCCTGCACGACCGGCTCACCACCGGCGCCGCGGACGAGGGCCTCCTCGACGTGGCCTACCGCACCACCGACAGCCCCTACGGCTCCCTCCTGGTGGCCGCCACCCCCGAGGGGGTCGTCAGGGTGGCCTTCGAGGTCGAGGGCCACGACACCGTCCTCGCCACGCTGGCCCAGCTGGTCAGCCCCCGCATCCTCCGCTCGGGCCGAGGCACCGACGAGGCGGCCCGGCAGCTGGAGGAGTACTTCGCCGGGCGGCGCCGCCGCTTCGACGTGCCCGTCGACCTCCGCCTGGTCGGCGGCTTCCGGCGGGCCGTCATCGAGCGGTTGGCCGACATCGCCTACGGCACCACCACCAGCTACGCCGCCCTGGCCGCGGCGGCCGGCAACGCCCGGGCGGTCCGGGCCGTGGGCAGCGCCTGCTCGCACAACCCCGTGCCCGTGGTGGTCCCCTGCCACCGGGTGGTCCGCAGCGACGGCACCATCGGCCAGTACCTGGGGGGCACCGACACCAAGGTCGCCCTCCTGGCCATGGAGGCGGCGGCGTGACCACCCCGACGGCGCCGGCCCGGGCCGAGGCGGTCGACGCGCTGCGCTGGGGCGAGGTGCGGGCCGACCTCGACGACGTCGGCGTGGCTGTGGCCGGGCCCGTGCTCGACGACGTGGCGTGCGCCGCGATGGTCGCCCTCTACGACGAGGACGGCCGGTTCCGCTCCACCATCGACATGGCCCGCCACCGCTTCGGCCAGGGCCAGTACCGCTACTTCGCCTACCCGCTGCCCGACACCGTGGCCCGGCTGCGGGCCGCCTTCTGGCCCTGCCTCCTGCCCATCGCCCGGGAGTGGGCGGCCCGGCGGGGCCAGCCCGCGCCCTGGCCCGACGACCTGGAGGAGTGGCTGGAGCGGTGCCACGCCGAGGGCCAGGCCCGGCCCACCCCCCTGCTCCTGCGCTACGGCCCCGGCGACTGGAACGCCCTGCACCGCGACCTCTACGGCGACCTCGTCTTCCCCCTCCAGGTGGTCATCGGCCTCGACACGCCCGGGGTCGACCACCAGGGCGGCGAGCTGGTGGTGGTCGAGCAGCGACCCCGGGCCCAGTCCCGGGCCACCACCATCGCCATCCCCAAGGGCCACGCCGTGGTGGTCACCACCCGGGACCGCCCGGTGCGGACGGCCCGGGGCTGGTCGGCCGGTCCCATGCGCCACGGGGTCAGCACCGTGCGCGCCGGGCGGCGCCACACCCTCGGCCTCCTGTTCCACGACGCCTCGTGACCGCCCGGACCTGGAGGCTGGTCGGGCCCGACGGCCAGCCCGTCGACAGCCCCCGACCCGGGACGCTGGGCGGCCACCGCCGCAGCCGCATCTACGGGCGGCTCGACTGCCCGTCGGCCCTGCGGGCCCTGGCCCGGGGCGGCTACGTGGCCGACCGGGTGTTCTTCGCCGACGAGGACACGGCCGTGGCCGCCGGCTACCGGCCCTGCGCCGTGTGCCTGCGGCCCGCCTACGACCGGTGGAAGGCGGAGCCGGGCCACATGTTTGTCCGGTGACCTCGCGGTGAGCGTCGGTGGGTCCCGCCCGCCGGCGGTACCGGACCGAGAGGAACACCCCATGACCACGGCACGCGAGATCATGACCGAGGGCGTCCAGCACCTGAACACCGAGGACCGGGTCATCGACGCCGCTCGACAGCTGGCCGACGGCGATGTCGGCGCCCTGCCGGTGTGCAACGCCGAGGGCCGGCTGGAGGGCATGGTCACCGACCGGGACCTGGTGGTGAAGGTCCTGGCCCAGGGCCTCGACCCCACCTCCACCACCGTGGGCGAGCTGGCCGACCAGGACGAGGTGGTGACCATCGGGGCCGACGACTCCCTGGAGGAGGCCATGCGCACCATGGCCGACCACGCCGTGCGCCGGCTGCCGGTGATCGACGGCACCGAGCTGGTGGGCATGGTCAGCCAGGCCGACCTGGCCCGGGCCTGCCCCGAGGACCAGGTGGGCGAGTTGGTGGAGGCCATCTCCACCGCCCCATAGCTGTGGTGACCCAGCGGCCAGCGCCCCACCACCCCGGCGCTAGGGTCGCCAGCGGTCGCGGCGGAGCAGGAGGTGCGCGCCGGTCGTGGGCAAGGCGAAGGACGACGAGACCACGATCGAGGTGGCCGGCCGGGAGCTGGCCGTCTCCAACCTCGACAAGGTGTTCTTCTCCGAGCGGGGAGAGACCAAGGGCGACCTCATCGACTTCTACTCGGCGGTGGAGGGCCCGCTCCTGGCCGCCATGGGGGGCCGGCCGGTGCTGCTCCAGCGGTTCCCCGACGGGGCCGAGGGGTCGTCGTTCTTCCAGAAGCGGGTCGATCGGGGCTCCACCTCCTGGCTGCAGACCACCGAGGTCAGCACCCCCAACGGCACCACGTCCAACGCCCTGGTGGCCGCCGACCTGGCCCACGTGGCCTGGGCCGTCAACAAGGGGTGCCTGGGCTTCCACGTGTGGCCGGCCCGGGCCGACGACCCGGAGCACGCGGACGAGCTCCGCATCGACCTCGACCCCACCCCCGGTGTCGACTTCGCCATGGTGCGCGAGGCGGCCCACGCGGTGCGGGCCCTGCTGGAGGAGCTGGGCCTGGCCGGCTGGCCCAAGACCACCGGCAACCGCGGCATCCACATCTACCTTCGGCTGGAGCCCCGCTGGGACGGCTACCAGGTCCGGGCCGCGGCCGTGGCCCTGGCCCGGGAGCTGGAGCGCCGCCACCCCGACCTGGTCACCGCGGCGTGGTGGAAGGAGGAGCGGGGCCGCCGGGTGTTCGTGGACTTCAACCAGAACGCCCCCCACAAGACCGTGTTCGGGGCGTGGTGCGTGCGGGCCCGGCCCGGGGCCCAGGTGTCGACCCCGTTCCACTGGGACGAGCTCGACCCCGGCTTCCACCCCGACCGGTTCACCATGCCGGTGGTGGCCCGCCGGGTGGCCGCCGACGGCGATCCGTGGACCGGGATGCACACCCGGCCCCAAACGCTGGAGCCCCTCCTGGCCCTCCACGAGCGGGACATGGCCGCCGGCCTCATGGACGCGCCGTGGCCGCCCGTCTACCCCAAGCAGCCCAACGAGCCGCCCCGGGTCGCCCCCTCCCGGGCCCGCAAGCCGCCGCCCGAGGCCTGAGCCTCAGGAGCGGGGCTCGCAGATGACCACCGGGATGTCGCGCTCGGTGCGCTTCTGGTAGCCGGCGTAGCCCTTGTAGGCCGCCACCACCTGGGGCCACAGCTCGGCCTTCTCGTCCTTGGTGGCCGTGCGGGCCCGCCAGGGCGTGGTCTTCCCGGCGATGGTCAGCTCCACGTCGGGCTCGGCCACCAGGTTGCGGTACCAGAGGGGATGGCGGTCGTCGCCGCCCTTGGAGGCGATGAGCACGATGCGGTCGTCGCCGTGGATGGGGGCGGTGAGCAGGGTCGAGCGCCGCTGGCCGGTCTTGCGGCCGGTGGTGTGGAGCTCGACGGTGGGCATCCCGAACGGCGCCGTCAGCAGGCGGCCCCCCGACACCTTGAGGACGGCCCGGTGGGCACCGTTCATCCCCTTGAGGCCGAGGTCGGCCAGCGTGTGCTTCAGGGCCATGGGGCCCTCCTCCCGATCGTGGTGGCGCGACTCTACGACGGCGGGGTCAGGGGGCGCGAAGGGTGGCCAGGGGCGGGCGGTCGCGGACCTCGATGGCCGTGTCGGGCAACCCGGCCCGGCGCAGCACGGCGCCGGCGCCGTCGCCGGCGCCGAGCCCGGCCCGCCGCAGGGCGACGTGCAGCACCTCGGCGGCCTGCACCGACAGGGCGGCCAGGGGGTGGTGGCGGTGGCGGCGCTCGCCCAGGTCGACCTGGGCCACGGCGTCGGCACCGTGGCCCCGGACCACGTCGATCAGCAGGCCCAGGTCCACGCCGTAGCCCCCAGCGAAGGCCACGGCCTCCAGCACCGAGCGACGGCCGGCCACCTCGCCCCCCAGGGGTTGGCGCACGCCCACCAGCTCGGGGTGGAGGGCCGAGATGAGGGGACGGGCCACCAGCTCGGTCACCCGGCCCCCGCCGTGAGGATCGGTCCCGGTGGGGCGCCGGTACCAGCCCTTGACCAGGGCCGTCGCCGGATCGACCAGCAGAGGGGCCACCAGCCGGCTCACCCAGCTCCCGTCCACCCCCACCAGGTCGGCGTCCAGCCACACCACCACGTCCCCGGTGGAGGCGGCCAGGGACTTCCACAGGGCCTCGCCCTTGCCCCGCCGGTCGTCGAGCTCGGGCAGGACCTCGGCCGCGGCCACCACCTTGGCCCCGGCGTCCACGGCCACCGCCCCGGTGGCGTCGGTCGAGTGGTCGTCGACCACGATCAGCTCGTCCACCAACGGCACGGCCTCAACCACCTCGCGTCGGATGGCCTCCACGATGGGCCCGATGGTGGCCGCCTCGTCCCGGGCCGGCAGGCACACCGACACGGTGGTGGTGCCCTTGCGATCGACGAGCTCGAGCGCGGTCAGCGCCGCGGCCGGGTGCGGGACCGGAGGGGGGCCAGCGGTCACCGGGACCCTCCGGCTTCGACGGCCCGGTCCGCAGCGGCGACCGGCGACCGCGGCACCACCACCCCGGCCTCACCGGCCATCCCATCGGTCGGGGGCCGGCCCCGCTGCCAGCGCAGCTCGTCGGCCAGCACCAGGCCCGGGGCCACCTCGACCTGGCCGGCCAGGGCCCGGGCCACGGTCAGGTACTCGACGGTGGCCCGCACGTCGTGGACCCGGAAGATGGCCCCCGGCTGCGGGCCCACGTGGCCGATGGCGGCCAGCGTCCCGGCCCCCCGGTCGCGGGGCCGGGTGGCGGTGAGGGCGCCCACGAAGTCCTTGCGGGACAGGGCGTAGAGGACGGGCCGCCCCAGGGCCCGCACCGGGGCCAGGTCCCGCAGCAGGGCGACGGTCTGGGCCGGGGTCTTGGCGTAGTCCACGCCGGGGTCGACGACGGTGGCCGCCGGGTCGACGCCCAGGCCGGCGGCCACGGCCAGGCGGTCGGCCAGCACCGCAGCCACCTCGGCGCTCACGTCGCCGTAGGCGTCGGGCTCCTGGAAGCGCTGCTTGGGCGGCACCTTGGTGTGCATCACCACCAGGCCGGCGCCGGCCGCGGCGCAGGCCCGGGCCACCTCGGGGTGGCGCAGGCAGCTCACGTCGTTGACCAGGGCGGCGCCGGCGTCGAGCACGGCCTCGGTGACGGCCGGGCGGTAGGTGTCGACCGAGACCAGGGCCCCGGGCCGGGCGGCCAGGATGCCGGCCACCACGGGCAGGACCCGGGCGATCTCGACCTCCTCGGCGATCTCGGGCACGCCGGTGATGCCCGACTGGCCGCCCACGTCCACCAGGTCGGCCCCCTCGTCCAGGGCGGCCAGGGCGTGGGCCACCCGCGCCTCGTCGGAGGCGGCCGGCGACGTGTCGGAGAAGGAATCGGGGGTGGCGTTGACGATGGCCATGACCAGCGGCCGGTCGGTGGCCACCACCCGGCCCCGCAGGACCAGGCCGGGCCCACTCTCGGATGCGTCGCCCATCGAGGTCAGACGTGGCGGCGGTAGCGCCCGCCGACCTCGAAGAGCGTGTGGGTGATCTCCCCCAGCGAGCAGCACCGCACCGCGTCCATGAGCACGGCGAACAGGTTGTCACCGGCCAGGGCCGCGTCGCGCAGGCGGGCCAGGGCGGCGTCGCGCTCGGAGGCATGGCGCTCCTGGAAGGCGGCCAGGCGGGCCAGCTGGCTCTCCTTCTCGTCGTCGGTGGAGCGCTGGAGCTCGACCGCGGCCGTGTCGTCGTCGGCCCGGTCGTCGGGCGGCAGGAAGGTGTTGACCCCGATGATGGGCAGGGTGCCGTCGTGCTTGCGGGTCTCGTACAGCAGCGACTCGTCCTGGATGCGGCCCCGTTGGTAGCCGGTCTCCATGGCCCCCAGCACGCCGCCCCGCTCGGCGATGCGGTCGAACTCGGCCAGCACCGCCGCCTCCACCAGCTCGGTCAGCTCCTCGACGACGAACGAGCCCTGGTTGGGGTTCTCGTTGAGGGCCAGGCCCCACTCCTCGTTGATGACCAGCTGGATGGCCAGGGCCCGGCGCACCGACTCGGCCGTGGGGGTGGTGACGGCCTCGTCGAAGGCGTTGGTGTGGAGGCTGTTGCAGTTGTCGTAGATGGCGATGAGGGCCTGGAGGGTGGTGCGGATGTCGTTGAAGGCCATCTCCTGGGCGTGGAGCGAGCGGCCCGAGGTCTGCACGTGGTACTTGAGCTTCTGGCTGCGCTCGTTGGCCCCGTAGCGGTCGCGCATGGCCACCGCCCAGACGCGGCGGGCGACGCGGCCCAGCACCGTGTACTCGGGGTCCATGCCGTTGGAGAAGAAGAACGACAGGTTGGGGGCGAAGTCGTCGACGTCCATGCCCCGGGCCAGGTAGGCCTCGACGTAGGTGAGCCCGTTGGCCAGGGTGAAGGCCAGCTGGCTGATGGGGTTCGCCCCCGCTTCGGCGATGTGGTAGCCGGAGATGGAGACGCTGTAGAAGTTGCGGACCTTCTGCTCGACGAACCACTCCTGGACATCGGCCATCATCCCCAGGGCGAACTCGGTGGAGAAGATGCAGGTGTTCTGGCCCTGGTCCTCCTTGAGGATGTCGGCCTGCACCGTGCCCCGCACGGTGGACAGCACGAAGGCCCGCACCTCGGCCGCCTCCTCGGCGGTGGGCGCCCGGCCGTGCTCGGCGGCGAAGGCGTCCAGGCGCTGGTCGACGGCGGTGGTCAGGAACATGGCCAGGATGGTGGGGGCCGGGCCGTTGATGGTCATGGACACCGAGGTGGACGGGTCGCACAGGTCGAACCCGTCGAAGAGCACCTTCATGTCGTCGAGGGTGGCCACCGACACCCCGGAGTTGCCGACCTTGCCGTAGATGTCGGGGCGCCGGTCGGGATCGAAGCCGTACAGGGTGACCGAGTCGAAGGCGGTGGACAGCCGGGTGGCGGGCTGGCCCTCGGACAGCAGGTGGAAGCGCCGGTTGGTGCGGAAGGCGTCGCCCTCGCCGGCGAACATGCGGGCCGGCCGCTCGCCGTCCCGCTTGAACGGGAACACCCCGGCGGTGAACGGGTAGCGGCCCGGCAGGTTCTCCTCCATCAGGAAGCGCAGCAGCTCCCCGTGGTCGGTGACCCGGGGCAGGGCCACCCGCCGGATGGGTGAGCCCGACAGCGACTCACGGGTCAGGGCGGTGGTGATGTCGCGGTCGCGCACCCGGACGGTGTGCTCGTCGCCGGAGTACGCCTCGACCGTGGCCGGCCAACCCTCCAGCAGGGCCCGGGCCTCGGCGTCCAGCTCGGCGTCGGCCGCCGCGGCCAGGGCGGGCAGGGCCGCGGCCTCCTCGTCGCCGCCGGCCTCGGCCACCAGGGCCCGCACCGCGTCGAGCTGTTGGCGGCGGCGGGCCACCTCGGCCTGCTGCTCCACCCGCTGGTGGTGGGCCCGCACCGCCTCGGCCACCTCGGCCAGGTAGCGGGCCCGGGCCGGGGGCACGATGGCGGTGTCCGCCGTGCTGACCTTGGCCTCGACCCGGGGCAGGGTGCCGCCCTCGGCCGGCACGGCCAGGCCCTTCTCGGCCAGGCGGCGGGCCAGGTCCTGGTAGAGGGCGGTGACCACGTCGTCGTTGAACCGGCTGGCCACGGTGCCGAACACGGGCATGTCCTCGGGGCTCGACCCGAAGGACTCGGTGGCCCGCACCACCTGGCGGCGCACGTCGCGCAGGGCGTCCTCGCCGCCCCGGCGGTCGAACTTGTTGATGGCCACCACGTCGGCGAAGTCGAGCATGTCGATCTTCTCCAGCTGGCTGGCCGCCCCGAACTCGGGGGTCATGACGTAGAGCGAGACGTCCACGTGGTCGACGATGGCGGCGTCACCCTGGCCGATGCCGGGCGTCTCCACCACGACCACGTCGGCGCCCCACGCCTTGGCCGCGGCCACCACGTCGTCGAGGGCGGCGGGCACCACCGCCCCGGGGGTGCGGGTGGCCAGCGAGCGGAAGAACACCGTGGCCGGGTCGATGGAGTTCATGCGGATGCGGTCGCCCAGAAGGGCGCCGCCCCCCTTGCGCCGGGTGGGGTCGACGGCCAGCACCGCGATGCGGAGCTTGTCCTCGTGGTCGAGGCGGAAGCGGCGCACCAGCTCATCGGTCAGCGAGGACTTGCCCGAGCCACCGGTGCCGGTGATGCCCACCACCGGCACGGTGCGGGCCCCGGCCGTGGCCCGGAGCTCCTCGACCAGGGCGGCCGGCAGGGTGCCGCCCTCCAGGGCGGTGATGGTGCGGGCCAGGGCGGCGCCGTCGCCGGCCAGCAGGCCGTCCAGGTCGGCCGGCGGGCTGGCGGCCAGGTCCACGTCGCACGCCCGGACCAGGCTGTTGATCATGGCCGGCAGGCCCAGGCTCTGGCCGTCGTGGGGGGAGAAGATGCGGCTCACGCCGTAGGCCTGGAGGTGGTCGATCTCGGGCTTGACGATGACGCCGCCCCCGCCCCCGAACACCTTGACGTGGCCGGCGCCCCGCTCCCGCAGCAGGTCCACCAGGTACTGGAAGTACTCGACGTGGCCGCCCTGGTAGGAGCTGACGGCCACGCCCTGCACGTCCTCCTGCACCGCCGCGGTGACCACCTCGTCGACCGAGCGGTTGTGGCCCAGGTGGATGACCTCGGCCCCCTGGGCCTGCAGGATCCGCCGCATGATGTTGATCGACGCGTCGTGGCCGTCGAACAGGCTGGCGGCGGTGACGAACCGCACCGGGTGGGCCGGTCGGTGCAGGTCGGGGGTGGTCATGGAGCGCTCCCGGGGTGAGGGGGCCCAGGATACCGACGGGGCCCCCGGCCCCTTCCCTCCGCACCGGCCCCGGGCGCCGGCCGGCCGGCGCCGGCCCGGTACCCCCATGCGGGGTGAGGGGGTAGGATGCGGCAAGCGTCACGCGGGGGGCGACTGATGGAGACATGGCGGGCCGACGGCGGCCGGAACGGGCGGGACCCGGGCACCCAGGGGCCCGGTGGGAACGGCGCGGGCGTGCCGTACTACTGGCGGTCGGTGGACTGGGACCAGCTCATCGCCGACTACCCACCGCCACCCATGTACGGCAACGGGTTCGGCCGGGCCTCCGACGACGAGGTCCGGGCCCGGCAGGAGGAGCGGGCCCTGGTCCGGGTGGCCGACGCCTGGTCGGTCCCGTTCTACCGGGGCCGGTGGGCAGCGGCGGGCATCGAGCCCGGCGACGTCACCGACCTGGACGACATCGACTCCCTGCCCACCTTCGACAGCGACGACCTGCAGGAGGCCCTGGCCGAGGCCCCACCCTTCGGCTCCCACCACCCCTTCGGCCGCGACGACATGGCCGACCACCTCCCGCTCAAGCTCCAGACCAGCGGCGGCACCACCGGCCTGCCCCGGGCCACCATGTTCGACGCCGTGGCCTGGGAGGTGCAGGGCATCCAGACGGCCCGGGCCCTGTGGGCCCAGGGCGGGCGGCCCGGTGACGTCATCCAGATCCCGTTCACCAACGCCCTGGGCAACGCCGCCTGGTCGGCGTACGTGGGCATCCACCACTGGCTGGGCGCGGTGCCCGTCACCACCGGGTCCGGGGCGGTCACGCCCAGCACCCGACAGCTCGAGCTGGCCGCCAGCTACGGCACCGACGGCTGGTACGCCATGGGCGACTACCTGGCCCGGCTCACCGACGTGGCCGAGGACATCGGCTTCGACCTGCGCAGCCTGCCCACCCGCTACCTCATGAGCTTCCTGGGGGCCGACGCCGACGGCCACCTCCGGGCCCGGCTGGAGCAGGCCTGGGGGGCACCGGTGTTCGACAACTACGGCGCCCACGAGGTCGGCCTGGTGGCCTTCGAGTGCGCCCACCAGGCCGGCCGGCACGTCAACGAGGACACCGTCCGCCTCCAGGTCGTCGACGTCGACGACCCCGACCACCCCGTGCCCCTCGGGGCCCCCGGGAACCTGGTGGCCACCAGCCTCCACCGCCGGGTGCCGCCCATCATCCGCTACAACCTGCGCGACACCATGGCCCTCTCGGACCGGTCCCGGTGCGCCTGCGGCCTCACCACCGCCACCCTGTCCACGTTCATGGGCCGCAGCGACGAGATGATCAAGGTCCGGGGCCAGAACGTCCACCCCATGGCCTGCCAGGACGCGGTGGCCGGCGACCGGCGGACGACCGGCCAGTTCCTGTGCGTGGTGCACCGGCTCGACAACGGTCGCTCCCGCCGGGACGAGCTGCGGGTCCGGGTGGAGCGCCGCTCCCGGGACGTCGACGAGGGCGCGCTGCGCTCCCACCTCCAGGCCGAGCTGGCCGAGGACCTGGGCGTGCGGCTCGACGTGGACATCGTGGAGGCGGGGGAGCTGGCCCGCCACACCGGGCTCGGAGGCGAGGGCAAGGTGCGCCGCCTGCTCGACCTGCGTGACCGCCACCGGCCGACCGACGGCACCGCCTCGGAGAGCCCGAGCGGCCCCTACGGTACGTAGCGGTAGGGTCGCGCGGTGCCGGCCGCCCCCCCGATGCCCTTCGATCCGATCGAGGAGGGCCGGCGCCAGTGGGCCGAGGCGGGCTGGCCCGACGCCGCCCCCGGCATGGGCGTGGTCGGGTCCGTGCTGCGGGTCCAGCAGCTGTTCCTGGTGGCGGTGGAGGACGTGCTGGCCCCCTTCGAGCTCCGGTTCGCCCGCTACCAGGCCCTGCTGCTGCTCCTGTTCTCGCGGCGGGGGCGGGTGCCCATGGGCACCCTGGCCCAGCGCCTCCAGGTCCACTCGGCCACGGTGACCAACGTGGTCAACCGGCTGGAGGACCAGGGCCTGGTCCGGCGGGAGGCCCACCCGGCCGACGCCCGCAGCGCCCTCGCCGCCCTCACCCCCCGGGGGCGCCGGGTGGCCCTGGCCGCCACCGAGGCCCTTCGGAGCCAGGTGCTCGACCCGGTGCCCCTGACCGAGCGGGAGGCGGCCCGGCTCTCGGTCCTGCTCCGCCGCCAGCGCCTCCACGCCGGGGACTTCGTCGTGCCCGGCCGCCGCCTGGCCCCGCCGGGTGCCGGGCCGGGCTGGGGGCGGGAGCCGCTGCCCTTCGACCCCATCGCCGAGGCCCGGGAGCAGTGGGCCCGGGCCGGCTGGTCCGACGCCGGCCTGGGGGTCGAGGTGGTGGCCTCGGTGTTCCGGGTCGGCCAGATCTACCTGAACGACCTGGAGCGCACCCTCCGCCCCCTCGACCTCAGCTTCGCCCGCTACGAGGCGCTGATGCTCCTGCTCTTCGCCCGGACCCAGCGCCTCCCCATGGGCAAGCTCTCGGCCCGCCTCCAGGTCCACCCGGCCAGCGTCACCAACGCCATCAAGCGCCTGCAGGACGAGGGCCTCATCCGGCGGGACACCAATCCCGACGACCGGCGCAGCTCGTTCGCCACCCTGACCCCGGCCGGCCACCGGGCCGTGCTGCGGGCCACCGAGGCGGTGCGGGCCGAGGTGCTCACCGACGTGGGCCTGACCGAGCGCCAGTGCGAGGAGGAGTTCCGCCTGCTGCGGAAGGTCCGGGTCGCCTTCGGCGACTTCACCCCGTCCACCGACCCCCGGCCCCCCCGGCCCGACCTCAGAGGTGCGCCGCCTCGCCTCCGTCGATGACGAACACCGAGCCGGTCACGAAGTCCGACGCGCTGGACGCCAGGTAGCACACCAGGTCGGCCAGCTCCTCGGGCCGGCCCATGCGGCCGGCCGGGATGCGGGCCAGCCGGGCCGCCAGGCGGTCCGGCGACGACGTCACCCCCTCCTGCATGGCGGTGGCGAAGGCGCCGGGGGCGATGGCGTTGACCTGCACGCCGTCGGGGGCCAGCTCGGCGGCCAGGGCCGCCGTGAACTGCACCAGCGCCCCCTTGGTGGCGGTGTAGGCGACCAGCCCGGCCGCGCCCCGCAGGGCGGCGGTGGAGGCGATGTTCACGATCTTGCCCGACCCCTGGGCCACCAGGTGCCGGCCCGCCGCCGCGCACAGGTGGAACGGCGCCAGGACGTTGACGTCGAAGGCCTCGCGCCAGGCTTCCGGGGACTGGGCCAGGAACCGCCCCCGGGCACTCACCGCGGCGTCGTTGACCACGATGTCGAGCCGGCCGAAGGCGTCGAGGGCCCGGTCCACCAGATGCTCGGCCGCGGCCGGGTCGCGCAGGTCGCAGGGAGCGGCCCGCACCCGCTCGGGGGCCGTGGCCGCCAGCGCCTCCAGCTCCGGCCCGCTCCGGGCCGAGGCCAGCACCCGGACCCCGGCCTCGGACAGAGCGGTGGCCGTCGCCCGGCCGAGCCCCCGACTCGCGCCCGTGACGACGGCCACCTTCCCGGCCAGTCCCCGCTCGACCAGGCCGGGCCCCCCGGTCACGACCTCCCGGCCCGGAAGCGGCCCAGCGCCTCCTGCGCGGCCTGGGTCAGGGGCGTGACGCACCGCCCCCGGTCCCCGAGGCGACGGTCGCGGGTCTGGCCCTCGGCGAAGCGCTGCCGGAGCTGGAGGTTGACCACCGCCGCCCGCCACAGGCCGAAGGCCTCGTACCAGGCCAGGTCCCGCAGGCGCAGCGGGGAGCGCTCGGCGTACCACCCGACCATCTCCTGGCGTCGGGCCAGGGGCGCCTGCTCGAGGCCGGGGAACATCACCCGGTGGCGCGAGATGGGGTCGTCGGGGTCGGGCCAGTAGGCCAGCAGGATGCCCAGGTCCAGGAGCGGGTCGCCCAGGCAGGCCATGTCCCAGTCCAGGACGGTGGTCACCACGTCGGGGCGGCCCGGCGCGAACTGGCAGTTGTCGAGGGTGAAGTCGTTGTGGACGATCGAGGTCCGCTGGGGCCGGGGCAGCGAGGCCAACAGGCCCTCGCCCACCTCCTCCAGAGGCAGGGCCGAGCGGTCGACGCCGAGGGCCCGCAAGCGCCGGAGCCAGCCGGTGAGGTGCCGCTCGGCGTAGCTCCGGGGCCGACCCATCTCGCCCAGGCCCGAGCGCAGGGGCTCGACCTGGTGGAGGTCGACCAGGGCGTCGATCAGCGCCTCGCTGGCCCGCCGGCCGGCGTCCTCCCCGGGGAGGGTCGGCGGCAGCGACGACCGGATGGTCACCCCCACCCGATGCTCCATGATCACGAACGGCGCCCCGATCACCCCGGCATCGGCGCAGTACAGCAGGGCCCGGGGGGCCCGGGGGTAGGCGTCGCCCAGGGCGGCCAGCACGCAGTGCTCGCGGTACATGTCGAGGGCCAGGGGTGCCACCGGGCCCAGCGGGGGGCGGCGCAGCACCAGGTCGCGCCCACCGAGGCGCAGGAGGTAGGTGAGGTTGGCGTGGCCGTGCTCGAACTGCGACACCTCGAGCGGCCCGTGGAGGCCGTCGATGGTGGCGCACAGGTAGGCCTCCAGGGCGGCCACGTCGACGGCCTGGTCGGGCCGCGGCGCGCCGTGGGCCCGCCCGTGGGCGTCGTCGAGGCCGCTCCCGTGCCGGCCCCCCGCCCGGTGGGCCGTGCCCGCCATGGGCCCCTCGCTCATGTCAACCTCTTCCTGGCCACGACGTACTGGTCCTTCTGTGCGACGACGAATGGGCGAAGGTCGGTACGACCCCGCCAGCGACGGGACTTCACGTGGCGCCGGGCCCACCCGGGCGCCAGGTCACGCGGGACCGGAGGTCAACCCCCCGGTCCCGACTGTCGGGACGGCGCCGCCACGCTGCCCGGGGCGACCTGGCGCCCGGTGATCTCGGTCAGGCTCACGGTCGGTCTCCCTCCTGGTCCAGGGGGCATCGCGCCCCCTCCCCACCAACCAGGGCGCCCGACCCGCCGGGCATGGTACTTTGAGGTCCATACAGTTGTCAATTGTTCGGTCATGACACCCTCCCGGCCGGCGCGGACCGGGGTGCAGGAGCCGCCTCCGCCCACCGGCCCTCCCAGGCGTCGCCCCCAGCGGTGAAGAGACGGGCCTCGCGGGCGGCCACCTCGATCGCCACCTCGGTGCCTGCCCGCCAGGACCCGACATCGGGCTGGCGGACCCCGGCCCGCAGCCGCGACCCGGCCCTGTCCAGCACCACGTCCACGTGGCCGCCCGCCGGCTCGGCGTGCCCGAGGACGGCCCCGCCCACCCGGATCACCCCCGGCCGGGGGTCGACGGCCCCCAGGGGCCGGGCCAGGCGGACGGCCTCGGGCCGGGCGTAGAGGTCGAGCACCGACGGGGCACCGGCGGCGACCGGGCCCGCCCCCTCGACCACTCCCCCGGGTACTGACCACCCGTCCCCGGCCCGCACCAGGCGGGCCACGGGGCGGAAGCCCAGCAGGCGGGCCACGGTCACGGTGCGGGGCCGTTCGAACACCTCCGCCGTCGCCCCGGCCTGGGCGATCCGGCCCCGGTCCACCACCGCCACCCGGTCGCCGAGGGCCAGGGCCTCCTGCAGGTCGTGGGTGACGTAGACGGCGGTGAAGCCGATGCGGCGGTGCAGCAGGCGCAGCTCGGTGCGGAGCTGCTCGCGTCGCGGGGCGTCCAGGTTGGACAGGGGCTCGTCGAAGAGCACCACCCGGGGCCGGGCCACCAGGGCCCGGGCCAGGGCCACCCGCTGCTGCTGGCCGCCGCTGAGCTGGCCGGGCCGCCGGCCCAGCAGCGAGACGTCCAGGTCGACGAGGGCGGTGATGTCGTCCACGGCCGAGGCCCGCTCGGCCCGGGGGCGGCGCCGGGCCCGCAGGGGGAAGGCGATGTTGTCCCGCACCGTGAGGTGGGGCCACAGGGCGAAGCTCTGGAACACGAGGCCCACGTCCCGTCGGTGGGGGGCCACGCTCACCCGGCCGGCCACGTCCACCACCACCCGGTCGCCGAGGAGGACCCGGCCGGCGTCGGGCTCCTCCAACCCGGCCAGGCAGCGCAGGGCCGTCGTCTTGCCGCCCCCACTCGGCCCCAGCAGCACCAGGAGCTAGCCCTCGGCCACCCGGAACGACACGTCGTCCAGGGCGGTCACCACCTCCCGCCCTCGCCGGAAGCGCTTGGCCAGGCCCTCGGCCACGATCTCGGTCACCGCCGCCGCCTCGCTCGGGCCGGCACCGGCACCGGCACCGGCACCGGCACCGGCACCGGGGCGAACCGGGGCTGGACGGGCAGCAGGCCCCGGCCGCCGAGGGCCAGGGCCGCGGCCACCCCCAGGCCGGTGACGGCCACCATCAGCAGGGCCATCACCGCCGTCTCGGGGTAGGAGCCGAAGCTCCACAGGTCGTGGAGCACGGTGCCCATCACCTGGGTGTCGCGGGAGCGGACCAGCAGGGAGGCCGAGAACTCGTGCGTGGCCAGGACCACCACCAGCGCCGCCGCCCCGGCCAGGGCCGGGCGGAGGAGGGGCAGCTCGATGGTCAGGGCCCGGCGCAGGGGGCCGGCCCCGCAGGCCGCCGCCGCCTCGGTGGGCTCCGGGCCCAGGGCGGCCAGGGCGGCCAGCTGCAGGCGCACCGCGAACGGCACCATGATGGTGACGTACACCAGGACCAGGGCCACCGGGGTGCCGTAGAGCGGCAAGGGGGAGGCCACCGAGGCCAGGAGGAAGCCGGTGCCCAGCAGCACGGCCGGGATGCCCAGCGGCAGGTGGGCGACGAGGTCGACGGCGGCCGCCAGCCGGCTGCGGCGCCGGTGGACCAGCACCGCCAGCAGGTAGGCCAGGGGCAGCACCACCAGCGTGGTGGCCAGGGCGTAGGCCAGGCTGTGGCCCACGGCATCGACCACGTCACCCCGGTCGAACAGCACCGTCCGGACGTGGGCCAGCGTCCACGTCCCCGGGTCGACGTCGCCGGTCCACACCGGTGACACGGCCACCACCAGGAGGGCGGCCAGGGGCAGGGCGGCGGCCACCACGCCGTACAGCGCCAGGCCCCAGCGGGCCAGGGGGCCGCCGGTGGCCGCCGGCCGGGCGCCCCGGGCCGACGCGGTGACGAACCGGTCCCCGTCCCGGAGCACGAGGCGTTGGAAGGCCAGGAAGGCCAGGCCGGTCACCAGGACGGGCAGGCCCTGGGCCGCGGCCAGCGGCAGGTCGGGGGGCGAGGTGCTGGTGCGGTGGTACATCTCGGTGGTCAGGACCGAGATGCCGGCCTGGCGCCCGTAGATGAGGGGCGCGGCGAACTGCCCCAGGCCCAGGAGGGCGGCGGTGGTGCCCCCGTAGAGGAGGGCCGGGCGAAGCAGGGGCAGCACCACCCGGACGAAGGCCCGGGTGGGCCCGGCCCCGCTGGCGGCGGCGGCGTCGATCAGCTCGGGGTCGAGCCGGGCCAACGAGCTGGCCACGAACAGGTACACGAACGACGTCAGGTACAAGCCGCCGACCAGCACGATGCCGGGCACGCTGTAGGCGTCGAAGGGGCCCTCCCGGAGGTGGCCGAGGCCGGGCAGGGCCCGCAGGGCCTGGTTCACGTACCCGACGGTGGGGCTGAACAGGAAGGCGTAGCCGATCACCAGCGGCAGCTGGGGCAGGAGGAGCGGGGCCAGGGGCAGCAGGCCCAGGGCCCGCTGGCGCCGGGGCAGGCGGTGGGCCGACCAGGCCAGCACCGTGCCCAGCACCAGGGCCATCGCCACCGACCCGGCGGCCAGGCCCACGGTGGTGGCCACCGTCTCCCCCACCTCCGGGTCGCCCAGCATGCGGCGCAGCCCGTCGGCGTCGCGGTGGAGGGCGAAGCGGAACGTGTACCAGACCGGGAGCCCGCACAGCCCGCCCGTCACCACCAGGGCGGCGGCTGCCCCCCCGTGGGCCCGCAGGCGCCGGAGGTCGGCGCGGTCAGCGAGCGAAGGTCGCATCGAGGGAGCGGCGGAGCGCGGCCAGCTCGCTGTCGCGGTAGGAGGTCACGTCGGTGACCCGGACGTCGTCCAGGGAGAAGGGGGCGTCCACGCCGGCGTCGGGCCCGAGGACCGAGGCCGCGTCCTGGGCCGCCACCTCCTGGGCCTCGGGGGTCAGGAGCCAGTTGGCCAGCACCTGCGCCGCGGCCGGGTCGTCGGCCGAGCACAGCACGTTGGCCACGTACGCGTTGGCCAGCGGCTCCACCGGGTAGGCGATCTCCACCGGCGCCCCCTCGGGCACCAGGGCCGGGGTGATGTAGGCCGAGATGCCGACCTCGCCGGCCGCCACCGCCTGGGCCAGCGCCGAGCCGCTGGCGTAGAAGCGGGGGTCCTGGTCGGCCAGGGCGGCCAGGAAGTCGTCGCCGTACTGCTCGGACCAGATGGCGAAGCTGGCGGCGACCGGGGGGGCCTCGTAGTCGTAGAGGCCGACGAGGCCCTCGTAGGCGGGGTCGGCCAGGTCCTCGAACGAGGAGGGCGGATCGTCGATCACCGAGGTGTTCCAGCCGTAGCCGATGACGGCCAGGGCCACCAGGGTCGAGGTCCGGTCGGCCGACAGGACGTCGTGGTCGGGGTCGGTCACGTCCGGCCCCACCAGGGGGGCGAAGAAGGTGGTGCCGTGGGCCTGCTGCCAGGCCTGGTCGGTGTGCACGGCCAGGTCCGCGCTGCGGGCGCCGCCCTGGGCCTCGGCGTCGATGCGGCGGGTCAGGTCCGGCGACGTGGCCCGGGTGACCTCGACCCCGATGTCCGGGTAGGCCCGGGCGAAGGCGGCCACCAAGCGGTCGTTGAGGGCGGGGGCCAGCGTGCTGTACCAGCGCACCACCCCCTCCCGGGACGCTCGGGCCTCGATCTCGCTCCACTCGCCGTCCGGGTAGGCGCAGTCACCGCCGGAGCCGCCGGCGCGCCCGTCGGCGGCGCTCGACGCACCGTCGAGGTCGTCGCCGCACCCGGTGGTCCCCGCCGCGGCCAGGAGGAGGAAGGTCGCGGCCCACCGGGTGCGGCGCGCCAGCCGGCGCCGGAACGCGAGGGAGGTCATGGTCGCTGCAGTGCCCGCTCTCCCGCCCAATGACCTCGCCTCTCTCGTGAACGGCGCGGCCCACCCAAGGCCGCGCCCGGACCCCGTAGCCCGCCGGCTATTTAGAGGTCCAACAAACAAACCCTAAGTGTGGCAGTAGCGGCCTGTCAAGGGTTCTGCAAAGGTTCGGCAAGGTTCGTGCCCCACCGTAGGGTCACAACCACAAAGTGTGAGCAGGCGGGCCGGATCATGTCACCCACCCGCCTCCTCGGCGGCCGGACGGCCACCGGCCCGGGCCCGTCGCAGGGTCTCCTCGCTCGCCTGCCGGTGGGCCCGGTCCACCATCCGGCCCCCGACCCGGACCGCGGCGCGGCCCGCGGCCTCCGCCTCGTCCAGGGCGGCCACCACCGCCCGGGCCTCGGCCACCTCCTCGGGGCGCGGGGTGAACACCTCGTGGGCCACGGCCACGTGCGAGGGGTGGATGCACAGCGCCCCGTCGGCCCCCAGGGTCCGGCCCCGTTCCAGCACGGCCCGCAGGTGGTCCAGGTCCTCCACGTCCGAGCTCGGGCCGCACAGGATGCCGTCCAGCCCCGCGGCCCGGCCGGCCAGCACGGCCATGGCCCCGGTGTGGAGGGCGGCCAGGCCCGAGGGGTCCCAGCGCGAGCCCAGGGCCCGATCGAAGTCACCGCCGGGGACGGAGTGCGACACCCCGCTGATGCGGCGGACCCGGGGCGAGGCCGCGCACACGGCCGCCACGTCGCGCAGGCCCGAGGCCGTCTCCGCCACCGGGAAGACCTCCAACCCGCCGGGTGGCAGCCCCCGGGCCGCCTCCAGGTCGTCGAGGACCCGGGCCAGGGCGACGACGTCGGCGGCCCCGGCCACCTTGGGCAGGCAGACCCCGTCCAGGTGGGGGCCGACCACGGCGTCCAGGTCGGCCAGCAGGTGGCCGGTGCCCCACCCGTTCACCCGCACCAGGGCCAGCACACCCGCCGCCGCACCGCGGCCCAGGGTGTCGGCCACCGCCCGCCGGGCCGGCCCCTTCCCGTCCTCGGGCACCGCGTCCTCCAGGTCGAGGATCAGGCCGTCGGCGCCGCTGGCCACCGCCGGGCCCACCCACCGCACCGTGGTGCCGGGCACGAACAGCAGGGACCGGACCGGCGCCCCGGTCACGGCGCCACCCCCGCCACCGCCGGCGGCGCGGCCCGGGGCGACCGGCGACGGACCACCCCGGCGGCCACCAGGGCGTCGCGCTCGGCCTCGCCGTAGCCCAGGCCGGCCAGCACCGCGTCGGAGTGCTCGCCGCACCCGCACGGCACCCCCAGGCGGGGCTCGGAGCCGGCCACCCGCACCCGGGGGCGCAGGCCCCAGTAGGGGCCCACGTCCTCGTGCTCGACCGGGCGGGCCAGGCCGTGGCGCACCAGGATCTCCTCGAACGGCGGCCCGTCGGCCTCGGCCGCGGGCACGCCCCCGGCCAGGAGCACGGCCTCCCACTCGTGGCTGGAGCGGGGGGCCAGCCGGTGGGCCAGCTCCTCGGCCAGCTCGGGGTCGTGGGCGCCGCGGTCCGCGGCGGTGGTGAAGCGGCGGTCGGCGGCCAGGTCCACCGCCCCCAGGGCGGCCACCAGCGCCTCCCACCCCCCGGGTCGATCGGCAGCCAGGAACAACCACCCGGTGCGGCACCGGTAGAGGCGGCGGAGGGCGCACGGCCCGTGCTGGCCGGCGTCGGCCACCGCCGGCGGCGGACGCCCCCGGTAGCCCACCTGGTCGTTGGCGTGCACGTAGGCCGCGGTGGCCAGCATGGTGGTCTCGACCTGCTGCCCGCACCCCCAGCGCTCCCGGGCCAGGAGCCCCATGGCCACCGCGGCGGCCACCGCCAGCCCGGCGCACGGATCGGCGTAGGAGTCGTCCACCGGCGGGTTGCCCCGGCCGGCCTGGAGCACGCCCCCGCCGCTCAGGGCGTGGGGGGTGGAGTGGAAGGCGGCCCGGCCCGCCTCCGGGCCCCGGGAGCCGTAGGCCGAGGCCTGCACGTAGACCAGGGAGGGGTTGATCCGACGCAGCGCGGCGTACCCCAGGCCCAGCCGCTCGGCCGCGCCCGGGCGCAGGTTGTGCACCACCACGTCGGCCTGGCGGACCAGCCGGGCCAGCACGTCCCGGCCCTCGGGGTGGGCCAGGTCCAGGGCCAGGCTCTCCTTCCCGGTGGCCAGGTGGGCGAACTCCAGGCCCACCCGGCGGAAGGGGTCGCCGGCCCGGGGCTCGACCTTGACCACCCGGGCTCCCAACTCGGCCAGCAGGGTGGGCCCCAGCGGCCCGGCCAGGAACGAGGCCACCTCGACCACGGTGACGCCCTCCAACGGCAGGGGCCGCGGCCCGGGCTCGGCCGGTCGGGGCGACCCACCCACGGGGAGCAGGGCCGGGCCCCGGTGGCGCTCGTCGTCCTGGTGCTGGCCCAGGGTCGGGGCCGGCGCCCCGATGTGGGCCGGCGTCTCGGCCATGGCCACCAGCGGGCCGACCTGGGTCACGGGCCCGAGCCGGGGGTCGTCGACCACCACCACCCGGTCGTTCAGGACCATCTGGGGGTGGGCCAGGGCCTCGGCCGGGTCGAGGAACGGGTCGGCCCCCACGTCGGCCCGGACGAAGGTGGCCAGCCACTCGGCCCGGGTGCGGGTGGTCATGCGGTCCACGATCCGGGCCCGCAGCTCGTCGATGTCGCGCCCGGACCGGAAGCCCAGCGGGGCGCCGCGGTAGCGCTCCTCGCCGAGGACGTCGGCCAGCCCGATGGCCGCCATCCAGTTGCGGAAGTGGTGGTCCTGCCGCGCGCACATCTGCAGGTGCAGGCCATCGGCGCAGCGCACGGTCAGGAAGGTGAGGACGATGCCCCGGTAGGCCAGGTCGTCGCCGTCCCGGGGGCGGAGCCCGTCGCCGTCCCGGGCGAAACGCAGCCGCATGGTGGCGGCGCCGGCCCCCTCCAGCAGGCTCGTCGCCACCCGGCGGCCCCGTCCGGTGCGGGCCCGGTCGAACAGGGCGGCGGAGATCGCCTCCAGGGCCAGCATGGCGGCCCCGAAGGAGGCCACGGGGGCGGCCAGGTGGATCGGTCGCTCGGCCGCGTCGGCCACCACGGCCCCGCTCAGGGCATCGGTTCCCAGCATGCGACCGCTCTTGGCGGCCACGATGCCCTCGTCGGCCGGGAAGCCCCGCAGGGCGGTGGCGGGGCCGAAGCCGCTGATCGAGCAGTGCACCAGGTGAGGGCACTCGTGCTCGAGGGTGGCGCCGTCGAGGCCCAGCTCCCGGGCCCGCCCGGGTCGGAGGCTCTCGACCACCACGTCGGCCGAGTGAGCCAGCTCCCTCGCCTCGGCCCGGCCCGCCGTCGCGCGCAGGTCGAGCACCACGCTCCGCTTGCCCCGGTTCCAGACGTGGAAGCCGGGCAGGACCCGGGCCCAGTCACCCCCCGGGGGCTCGACCTTGACCACCTCGGCGCCATGGTCGGCCATGACCCCGGTGGCCAGGGGCCCGGCCATGCCCTGGGCCAGCTCGACGACGCGCAGGCCACCGAAAACCGACGCCATGGCACCTCCGCTCCCGCCGACCGATCCCACTCGTCACAGTAGTTGGGACGTCAAGCACCTGGGCCGGGGTGCGGGGTCAGGACGTGGGGGTCAGAACACGAGGGTCTTGCGGCCGTGGACGAGGACGCGGTGCTCCAGGTGGGCGGTGAGGGCCCGGGCCAGCACCACCGTCTCCAGGTCCCGGCCCTTGCGGACCAGGTCGGCGACGCCGTCGCGGTGGCTGACCCGGACCACGTCCTGGTCGATGATGGGGCCCTGGTCGAGCTGGGCGGTGGCGTAGTGGGCGGTGGCCCCGATGAGCTTGACCCCCCGCTCGTGGGCCTGGTGGTACGGCCGGCCCCCCAGGAAGGCGGGCAGGAACGAGTGGTGGATGTTGATGATGCGCCCGGCGTGGGCGTCGATCACCCGCGAGGTGAGGATCTGCATGTACCGGGCCAGCACCACCAGGTCGACCCGTTCCCGGGCCAGCAGGTCGAGCAGAGCCCCCTCCTGCTCGACCCGGGTGGCGGCGGTGACCGGCAGGTGGTGGAAGGGCACGTCGAAGCGGGCCGCCACGTCCTCCAGGTCGGGGTGGTTGGCCACCACGCAGGCGATCTCGGCCTGCAACTCCCCCATGGCCTGGCGGGCCAGCAGGTCGTACAGGCAGTGCGCCTCGCGGGTGACCAGCACCGCGGTGCGGGCCACCTCGTCGGAGAAGCGGACCTCGCAGCGCATGCCCAGCGGCTCGGTCACCGGGGTCAGGTCCGGGAGGATCTCGTCCCGGCCCAGGCCGAAGCCGTCGAGGTGGAACTCCACCCGCTGGAAGAACACCCCGGCCTCGGCGTCCACGTGCTGGTCGGCGTGGGTGATGTTGCCGCCGTGCCGGTAGACGAAGTCGGCCAGCACCGCCACCAGCCCCTTGCGGTCCGGGCCCACGGCCCGGAGCACCGCCGTCGCCGGGTCGCCCGCGCCGCCCCCGAGGGGGGCCTGTTCGCCACCGATGCGTGCCATCCCCGAAGCCTGGCACGCCATCCGCCCGCAGCGCGGCCATGGCACCACACTCCGCGCCTCTCCTGTCGGGAGGTGCCGGGTGCACGGGAGGTCACGCGGCCCTCACCACCCGGAAACGGCCCCGTCACACCGGCGGGCCAGGGTGCCGGTGTGCTCTTGCCCCTGGCCGGGTTCACCGTCGGGGTCACAGCCGACCGCCGAGCCGACGAGCAGGCCGAGCTCCTGCGCCGCCGGGGGGCCGAGGTCGTCCACGGCCCGGTGATCCGGACCCTCCCCCTGGCCGACGGGCCCGCCCTCGACGCCGCCACCGAGGCCCTCATCGCGGAGCCCCCCGACACCCTGGTGGCCCTCACCGGCCTGGGTGTCCGGTCGTGGTTCGAGGCCGCCGACGGGCGGGGCCGGGGCGACGCCCTGCGGGACCGGCTGGCCGCCGCCACCGTGGTGGCCCGCGGCCCCAAGGCGGCCGGGGCCCTGGCCACGGTGGGACTGGAGGCCGGGTGGCGGGCGCCGGGCGAGAGCAGCGCCGAGGTGGTGGCCCACCTGGGGGACGACCTGGCCGGGCGGCGCATCGCCGTGCAGCGCGACGGCGACGACGTGGCCCATGTGGCCCGGGCCCTGGCCGCCCGGGGCGCGGCGGTGATCGACGTGCCGGTCTACCGCTGGGACCTCCCGCTCGATCCCGGGCCGGCCCGGGCCCTGGTGCAGGCCGTGGTGGCCACCCAGCTCGACGCCGTCACCTTCACCAGCGCGGCGGCCATCACCAACCTCTTCGCCCTGGCCGGGGAGCGGGCCCCGATGCTGGCCGCCGCCCTCCGGGACCGGGTGGTGCCGGTCTGCGTGGGGCCGATCAGCGCGGCCCGCCTGGCCGCCCACGGCGTGCCCGCCCCCGCCCACCCGGCCCGCTGGCGGCTCGGGCCCATGGTCCGGTGCCTGGCCGAGACGATGGCCGGCCACCACCGCACCCTGGCCCTGGGCGACGACCGGGCCCACCTCCAGGGCACCGCGGTGCTGGTGGGCGACAGGACGGTGACCCTGAGCCGCCGGGAGGCCCAGCTCCTCGCCGCCCTGGTCGACGCGGAGGGGGCGGTGGTGGCCAAGGAGCGCCTGGCCCGGACGGTGTGGGAGCCGGGCGCCGACCCCCACGTGGTGGAGGTGACGGTGGCCCGCCTCCGGCGCCGACTGGGCCCGGCCGGCGACGCCCTGGAGACCGTCCCCCGCCGCGGCTACCGCGTCGCCTGCTGATCCGCCCCGCCGTCGTCACCGGCTCGCCCGGCCCCGGAGCGCGGGGCGGCCCGGCCGGTCCTGGGGACCGGCCGGGCCAGGCGCTGGAGGCGCGGGAGAAGGGTCAGGCCGTGGCCCCGGTGCGGGCGTAGGCCGGAGCGGGGACGGGCGACGCGCTGGCCGGCACGGGGTCGGGGGTCGGTGCCGGCCGAGACGGGGCCGGGTCGGGGGTGGCGGGCTCGGACACCGACGGCGTGCGGGTGCCGGGGCGACCGATCCAGGCGTAGGCCAGGCCCACCAGGAGGCCGCCGCCCACGATGTTGCCGGGCACCGTCCAGGCCAGGTTGCGGGCCAGCTGGCCGGCGGTGGCCGAGCCCTCCAGGATGCCCAGGCCGAAGATGGTCATGTTGGCGATGGAGTGCTCGAACCCGGAGCCGATGAAGGCCAGCAGGGCCCACCACAGCACGATGGCCTTGGCCACGTCGGACTGGACCCGGCCGGCCATCCACAGCCCCAGGCAGACCAGCAGGTTGCACAGGACCGAGCGCCAGAACAGCTGGGGGCCGGCCACCGCGTCCTTGGCCCCGACGATCTTGGCCACCAGGGCCTCGCCGTCGCCGGTGAGGGTGCCGCCCCCGTGGACCACCGACGCCAGGGCCAGCGAGCCGAGCAGGTTGCCGACCAGCGACGCCGCCCACACCGCGGCCAGCTGGGCCCCTGTGACGGCCCGAGCCCGCAGGCCCTGGAGCATGACCATGGCGTTGCCGGTGAACAGCTCGGCCCCGGCGAACACCACCAGGGTCAGGGCCACGCCGAACACCGCGGCCTGGACCAGCTTGGCCGCCGGTGAGCCGGCCGCGGCCAGGGGGGCCGACACGCTGACCAGCAGCACCACCGCGATGCCGACGAAGGCCCCGGCCAGGGCGGCGGAGGCCAGGTAGCGGGGCAGGGACCGCACGGCGACGGCCTTGGCCGCGGCGGCGGCACCGGCGTCGTCGAGGGCGGCGGGGATGGGGATGGGCACGGGAACCTCCGGGAGGTGGGGGGCAGGGAAGGGCAGGGGACAGGGACGAGCGAGGGCGGGAGCCGGGGCCGTTCTGAGGCGCCGCCGCTCGCTCGGGCGTGCGCTGGCGCCCCAGAACGGGCGGTGGGTCGGGCTACGCGGCCGGGACGACAGGAGCGGGGCGGCGGGGGGCGGCGACGGCCGTGTCGTCGGGCTCGGGGCCGGTGGCCCAGCGGTCGTCGAGGACGGCTTCGAGGGTGGCGGTGAAGGCGCCCAGGCCCAGGCGGGCCACCGTGGCCGACAGGGTCTCGCCGCCGTGGCGGGTGGCCTCCCATGTGCCGATGACGGCGTCGACCACGGCCGGGGCGTCCTCGGCCGCCATGCGGCCCACCACCTCGCCCACCCGGCCGTCGAGCAGGTCGGCCCCCAGGTACAGGTGGTAGCCCAGGTGGACGGCGCCGCCCAGGCGGACCTTGGTGCCGGCCAGGCCGATGTCGCCGGCCTGGTGCTGGGCGCAGCTGTTGGGGCAGCCCGAGACGTGGACCCGCAGGGAGCTGTTGCGGCGCAGCCCGGGGGTGGCCAGCAGGGTGCGGCCCGAGTCGGGGGCGGGCGAGATGCCCAGGGCGCACACGGCCGAGCCGGTGCAGGCCCGCACCTGGGCGTCCCGGGCCTCGCCCAGCAGGGCCAGGCCCCGGGGGACGAGGGCGGCCCGGATGGCGGCCACGTGCTCGACGGGGACGTTGCGCAGCACCACGTCCTGGTCGCGCCCCAGGATCAGGTGGCCGTCGCCGTGACGGTCGGCCAGGTCGGCCAGCAGCTCCAGCTCGGCCCGGTTGGTGTCGCCCAGGGGGAGGGCCACGGTGACCGAGGCCAGGCCCGGCTCCCGCTGGGGCCGCACCCCGGCCGACCAGCCCCCCTCGGGGCGGCGGCGGATGGCCGCGGCCCGATCACCGGGGGCCAGCAGGGCCACCTCGGCCGGGACCGGCCACGAGCGCTCGCGGGCCGCGGCGAAGGCCTGGTCCCAGGCGGCCCGGAAGGCGTCGGCCCCCATGGCCTCGATGCAGAACTTGAGGCGCCCCTTGGCCGGCCGCTCGAAGTCGCCGTGGGCCACGAACACCTCGGCCAGGGCCACCGCGGCCGGCACCGCCGCGGTGCGGGGCAGGAAAGCAGCCAGCTCGATGGCCAGGGCCGGGGCCTTGCCCAAGCTGCCCCCGGCGTGGAGGCGGTAGCCGGCCACCCCGTCGACCACCGTGGAGACGAAGGCGACGTCGTTGATCAGGGCGTCCTCCCGGCACCGGGGCGACCCGCCGAAGGCGATGTTGATGCGGCTGGGCAGCACGCAGTTGAGCTCGGCCGAGCGGGCCACCAGGGCGTCGCTGACGGCCACCGCGTCGGGCAGGCAGTCGAACGGCTCGTCCAGGGCCACGCCGGCGTCCTCGGAGCACATGACGTTGCGCAGGGTGTGGCCGCAGGCCGACCGGGTGGACAGGCCGGAGCGCTCCAGGTCGGCCAGCAGGTCGCGCACGACCCGGTCGGCCACCCAGTGCAGCTCCAGGTTCTGGCGGGTGGTGAGGTGGACCCAGTCCGAGCCGTGGCGGGCGGCCAGGCGGGCCACGGCCCGGGCCTGGGCGGTGGGGAGCACCCCCCCGGGCACCCGGACCCGGACCATGAACACGTGGTCCTGGAGCTGGGTGCACACCCCCCAGGTCTTGAGGGCGTAGCGGTCCTCGGGGCTCAGCCAGCCGTCGCCCTCGGCGGCCAGGCGGTCGAGGTCCACGGGCAGGCCGGCACGCTTGGCGGCGGGGATGTCGGGAGCAGCCATGGCCGGGACGGTACGGACGGCCCGTGTCGGCCGAGCGACCGGGCCGTTGCCATCCGGTCACGGCCCCCTCACCGGGCCCGGCCCCCCGTGTGAGCGAGGGCGGCCGGCCCCCGGCGTCGCCGCCTGCGCCGTGTCCGCTTCCCTCCGGCGGCGCCAGGCACCAGCATCGGGCCGGTGAGCATGCCACCGGCCGACGGGCCCGCCCCGCCCCGCACCCTGCGGGTGGCCACCTTCAACATCCGCAACGGGTTGGCCTGGGACGGGTGCAACTCGTGGCCGTTCCGGCGCCGGGCCACCCTGCGGGCCATCCAGGACCTCGACGCCGACGTCCTCGGGCTGCAGGAGGTGTACCGCTTCCAGCTCCGATGGCTGGCCCGCCACCTGCCGGGCTACGTCGTGCTGGCCGGCGAGGGGCGGTCGAGCCGACGCGGCGGGGAGATGGGTCCCCTCCTGGTCAGGGCCGGGTCGGCCACCGCCACCGGGGCCACCACCCGCTGGTACGGGCCCACCCCGGACGTGGCCGGCACCCGGCTGCCGGAGGCGTCGTTCCCCCGCACCGCCACCGTGGCCGAGCTCCACCTCATCGCCTGGGACCGCACGGTGCAGGTGGCCACCACCCACCTGGACGAGGCCCGGAAGGAGAACCGGGTCCGCAGCGCCGAGCAGCTCCTGGGCTGGCTGCGGCCCGACCTCCCGCGCCTGGTGGTGGGCGACCTCAACGCCACCCCCCCGTCGGGGACGATCGCCGCCCTGCGGGCCGGGGGGCTGGAGCCGGTGCTGTTGCCCGAGGGGACGGGCACCGCCCACCAGTTCACCGGCCGGCGCGACGGTGTCCAGATCGACCACATCCTCTCCAGCGGGGAGTGGTCGGTGCGCTCGGCCACCGTCCACGCCACCCCGCCGGGCCCGCGCCTGCCCTCCGACCACTGGCCCCTGAGCGCCGACCTCACCCTGTCCTGACCCCTGGGGGCGGCCTCGGCGGCGGGCCGGGGTGCGTCGGGGGGCCTCTCCGGGGGAGAATGGGTCCCATGCCGTCGACTGCCTGGTCAGGGGCCATCAGCTTCGGGCTGGTGTCGATCCCGGTGAAGCTCTACTCCGCCGTGTCGCGCAAGACCGTGCGCTTCCACCAGGTCGACACCCGCACCGGGGCCCGGGTGAAGCAGAAGCGCGTCTCGGCCGCCGATGGGTCCGAGGTGAGCTGGGACGACATCGCCAAGGGCTACGAGCAGAGCGACGGCGAGTACGTGGTGCTCACCGACTCGGACCTGGCCTCCCTCGACCCCAAGGCCACCAAGACCATCGAGATCGAGCAGTTCGTCGACCTGTCCGAGATCGACCCGATCATGTACGACACGGCCTACAACGTGGTGCCCGACCCGTCCACGCCCAAGCCCTACGCCCTGCTGCTCCAGGCCATGGAGGAGTCGGGCAAGGTGGCCGTGGCCCGCTTCGTCATGCGCACCAAGGAGCACCTGGCCACCCTGCGCCCCCTGGACGGCCGCCTGGTCCTCTCGACCATGGTCTACGCGGACGAGGTCAACGACCCGGCCGAGCACGAGGCCCTGGACGCGGTGTCCGACGTCGAGGTCTCGGCCAAGGAGCGCAAGATCGCCGAGGCCCTGATCGAGTCGCTGACCGAGCCCTTCGACGTCGAGGAGTACCGGGACGAGTACCGGGAGAAGGTCCTGGAGCTCATCGAGGCCCGGGCCAACGGGGCCACCGAGATCATCGAGGGCGAGCCCGAGGAGCCCGACGACGGCAAGGTGGTCGACATCATGGCCGCCCTGGAGGCCAGCATCGCCGAGGCCAAGAAGGCCCGCCGCCGCCACCCGGCCGCCACCGACGGCGAGAAGGAGGCGGACGAGGAGAAGGCCCCGGCCAAGGCCAAGAAGGCCACCAAGTCCACCAAGAAGGCGGCCAAGCGCAAGGCCTCCTGACCGGTCGGTCCCCGGCGCCGGCCCGGCCCGCACCGGCCCCGGTCTGCGAGGCTGGGGCGATGGCCGGCGACGACGTGTTCCCCGACCGGAACATGAGCCACCGGGACAAGGTGGAGTTCATGCTGGAGCGCGAGGGGTGGGCCCTCGACGCCGTGCCGGCCCGGGTCGACGTCGACCCGCCGCTGCCCCGCTACGCCTACACCATCGGCTTCGAGGACCGCTTCGCCTTCCCCGAGCTGTGCCTGTTCGGCCTGACCCCGGTGGCCTGCCGGGGCCTGTTCGGCCTGGTGGCCGACGCGCTGGCCGGCGGGACGGCGCTGCCCGTGGGCGCCCCGTTCATCGGGCTGCTCGACGGGGGCCAGCCCTGCGCCCTGCTGCCCGTCGACCCCGGGGCCGCCGTCGGCCTGTTCCCGGCCCTGGCCGAGCACCACGTGCTGGCCGGCGAGGCTCCCGACGCCTTCCGCATGGTCCAGCTGGCGTGGCCCGACCCGGCCGGCGCCCTGCCCTGGGAACCCCACTTCTCCGGTGAGCTGGCCCCCGTGCAGCTCCTGCTGGGCGAGCCCCCCACCGGCTGAGACCCCTCCGGTCGAGACCCCCCTGGCTGAGCCGACCGAGCGGCGGGCGGCGGGCGGCGGGCGGCGGGCGGCGGGCGGCGGGCGGCGGGCGGCGGGCGGGATCAGCCCCGGTGCACCTCGGCCAGCCAGCCACCGGTGACGGGGATGGGGCACAGGGCCTCGATGGCCCGCAGGGACCAGCCCAGCACGGCCATGGTGTCGGGCGGGTCGTCCAGGCGCACCACCAGGCCCCGGCGCAGGTGGTCCTGCACCACCGCCCACCCCTCGGGGAGGGGCAGGCCCTGCTCGGCCAGGCGGGGCACCACCGTCGCCCCCACGCCGTGGGTCAGGCCGACCTGGGCCGGGGTGCGCCCCCGCCGTCCGTCGGTGGGGGCGATGAACGTCGCCTGCGGGATGGGGGGGCCCGGCACCCGGAACCAGGAGGCCACCGCCGAGGGGGTGACCGCCCGGGCGTCGTCCTCCTCCACCTCGGGGTACAGGTTGGCCCACCCCGCCGACGCGGCCACCAGCTCGTCCAGGGCGGCCAGGGCCCGGCCGGTGTCGGCGCCGGTGAACTCGATCTGCTCGGGCAGGGCGCGACGGGCCACCTCAGCCCCCGCCCCGGGCCCGGGCCACGCCCAGGGCCCCCAGGCCGCCGACGGAGTAGGCCACGGCCGGGACGATGAGCGAGAACTTGGTGAGGGCGCAGGTCCGGGCCAGGCGGGGCAGTGGGCCCCGGGCGCCCGACAGCTCGGCCAGCAGCGAGGCGTTCTCCACCGCGTCGCAGCCGGCGGCCACGAACGACGCCCACCCCAGCACGTCACCGGCGGCGGCCACCGCCCCGTGGCCGTTGCGGCGGGCGGCGGCGGCCACGGTGGCGCACCCGGCGGCGGTGGCCACCGCGTAGAGGGCCAGGTAGCCCATGTCCAGCGAGGTCTGGAGCCGGGCGGCCCGAACCCCCGCCGGGCCCCAGTCATCGATGATGCGATCCACGGTGGCGGCGTCGCCGGCCACCTCGAAGGGGACGATGTCGTGGCCGCCGTCGCGCATGGGCTTGGCCACGGCCACCATCACCCCGCTCGCGCCGACCACGGCGGCGACGGCGCGGCCGGTCAGCCGGTGGCGGCGGGACGGGTCCATGGCCGCGTACGGCCCTCGTGGCACCTTCACGTGCTCTCCCCTCGGTGGTTGGCGGCCGCCCTCACGGGGCGGCGGCCGGGATCTCGGTGACAGCATGCTCGCTGCTGCGGACGGCACCGTCCACGTCGCCGGCGGCGCCGGTCACGAGCCGCGGCCCCGCAGGCGGCGCAGCAGGGCCCGGATCGGCCCCGGCACCTGCAGGCGGTCGCGGAGCCGGGTGGGCGGCGCCGCCGTCTCGCCGAAGCGGTACTGGAGGTAGACGGCCTTGACCGTGCCGCACAGCGGGGTGGCGGCCAGGGCCCCGGGCACCCCGGCGGCGGCCCCGCCGACCAGGGCGGCCAGCATGGTCACCGGCGGCGACAGGTCGACGGCCTCGCCGACGATGGCCGGCGTGATGAGGTAGTTCTCGGTGTTCATGTAGGCGACGACCAGCACCAGCACGATGAGGGCGGGCACCACCCCCTGGGTCAGGGCCAGCACGGTCACGAACGACGTGCCCAGGAAGCCGCCGACCTGCGGGATGAGGCTGACCACGGCGTACCAGGCCGCGGCCACCGGGGCCAGGGGCACCCCGACGGCCAGGCCCACGATGAGCACGTAGGTGCCCCCGATGCTGGCCACCAGCAGCGACCCGGCGAAGTAGGTGCCGACCACCCGGTAGAAGACGCGGCCCACCGTGTCGGCCCGTTCCCGGTGCCGGGCCGGGATGGCCATGCGCAGGCGGTCCACCAGCCGGGAGCCGTCGATAAGCACCACCAGGGCCACCAGCAGCGCCCCCAGGGCGTTGAGGGCGCCGTTGAGCACCCCCCGGGCCGCGTCGCCCACGCCGGAGGAGTCCAACTGGCCCGGCAGGGTGTTGATCCGCTGCTCGGCCTTGGCCGCGAAGTCGGCCTCCTGCAGCCGGGGCCCCACCACGGGGAGCTGCTCGATCTCCTGGAGGGTCACGGGCAGCTCGTCGCCGAAGTCCTGGGCCTGGCGCGCCGCCGGCGGGCCCACAAGGATGGCCAGCAGCCCGAAGGCGATCAGCAGGCCGGCGCCCACGGCGGCCACCGCCGCCCCCCGGCGGCAGCCGATGCGCCGCTGCACGGCCAGGACCAGCGGCTCGACGGCGAAGGCCAGGAGGACCCCGACGCCGATCACGGTGAGCGACCGCACGGTGGTCCGGAAGAAGGCGGCTCCCACGAACAGGGCCAGGATGCCCACCACCACCCAGACCACCGACCGGGCCTCGAGGTGGACCGACAGCCGCTCCTGGGCCGGCCCCGACGCCGGACCGGCCGCGGGGCCATCGTCGCGGGGTCGGGTCACGGTCGGTACGGTACGCGGCCGTGGACCGCGAGGTGCGCCTCACCATCGGGCCCGCGGCCTGGGCCGTCGTGTTCGGCGGCATCGTGGTCGCGCTGGTGGCCCAGAACATCCTCGTGGCCGGCCGCCGTCCCCTGGGCTGGGCGATGGCCGCCCTGGTCGCCGCGGCGGCCCTGGAACCCCTGGTCTCGCTGGCCAGCCGGCAGATGCGGCGGGGGGTGGCCCTCATCGTGGTCCTGCTGCCCGTGCTGGGGTTGGTGGGGCTGATCACGTGGGGCGCGGTCGGCGACCTCGACGCCCAGGTCCAGCGCCTCCAGCAGGACATCCCGGAGGTGGCTGCCGACATCGAGCGCTCGGAGCGCTTCGGCGAGGCGGCCCGGGAGTTCGGGCTGGTCGAGAAGGCCGAGGACTTCGCCTCGGACCTGCGCCAGCCCTCCAGCCGGGTCGGGGAGGAGGCCCGGGGCGGGGCGTCGACCTGGCTCCTGACCCTGATCCTCACCATCTTCGCCCTCGGGTGGGGCCCCCGGTTCAGCGCCGCGGCCCTGAAGCAGGTCGGCGACACCAGCCGGCGCGAGCGGCTGGCCCGGGTGGTGGGGCGGGCCTTCGGGCAGAGCCAGGTCTACGTGGACGCCGCCGTCCTCCTGGCCCTGGCCACCGGGATCATCGCCTGGGCCGCCTTCCGCCTCGCCGACCTGCCCGCTCCCACCCCGCTGGCCCTGGTGGTGGGCGTGGCCAGCCTGGTTCCCTCCCTGGGCATCGTGCTGGCCACCCTGCCGGCGGCCCTCCTGGCCGGCGGGCTGGTCTCCCCCGAGGCGGGCATCGCCCTGGCCGTCGGGGGCCTGGCCCTCCAGGTGCTGCACCGGCTCGTCCTGGGGCGCGCCACGCGCGGCGCGGCCCACCCCGGGGCCGCGGTCATCGTGATCTCGTTCCTGGTGGGCTACGAGGTCTACGGCGTGGGGGGCTCGATCGTGGGGATGTCGGTGGCCGTGTTCGTGGCCGCCCTGCTCGACTCCCTGGCCGAGGAGGAGCGCGCCGCGGCCGAGGGCCGGGTCACCGCCGCGGGGCTCGACGTCCCCGGCACCGGCCCGCCGGACCCGGGCCCCACCGACCCCGCCGCCGCGCCGGCCTGACCGGCCGCGCCGTGGCGCTTCACCCCCGGGCCGGCGGGTAGGGCGCGGGCCGTGGGCATCGAGGTCACCGACCACCCCGAGCGCGGCCGCTACGAGGTCACCGTGGACGGGGCGGCGGCCGGGTTCTGCGACCACCACGAGCGCGACGGCGTGGTGGTGCTGCCCCACACCGTCGTCGACCCCCGCTTCCGGGGCCGGGGCCTGGCCGCCCACCTGGTCCGGAGGGCCCTGGGCGACGCCCGGGCCCGCGGCCTGCACGTGGCCCCGCAGTGCTGGTACGTGGCCCAGTACATCGGGGACAACCCCGAGCACCTCGACCTGGTCCCCGAGGGCGACCGGGGCCGCTACGGCCTCTGAGGCCGGCCGGTCAGGCCGAGGGCTCGGTGCCGACGATGCCCACGAAGCTGACCATCTCGCCCGGGTAGCCGCCCAGGTTGTGGGTCAGCGCCAGGGTGCGACCCTGGGCCACGGTGGCCACCTGGCGGTCGGGAGGCGCCTCCCGGCGGAGCTGGAGCCAGGCCTCGTACAGCATGCGCAGGCCGCTGGCCCCCACCGGGTGGCCGAAGCTCTTGAGCCCACCGTCGGGGTTCACCGGCAGCTCACCGTCCCGGTCGAAGGTGCCCTTCTCGCAGTCGAGCCAGGCCCGGCCCCGCTCCGAGAAGCCCAGGTCCTCCATGAGCACCAGCTCGGTCGGGGTGAAGCAGTCGTGCACCTCGGCCAGGGCCAGCTCCCGCCGGGGGTCGGCCACGCCGGCCTGGGCGTAGGCGTCGGCCCCGGCCGCCGCCACCTCGGGGAACGTCGTGTAGTCGTAGGCCGGGTCGATGAGGCCCGAGCCGTTGCCGGCCACCAGGGACAGGGCCTTCACGTACAGCGGCGCGTCGGTGTAGCGGTGGGCGTCCTCGGCCCGGCACACCACCGCGGCGGCCGCCCCGTCGGCCACCCCGGCGCAGTCGAACACGCCGAGCTGGCCGGCCACCGCCGGCATGGCGCAGATCGCCTCGACCGACATCTCGCGCCGGAACTGGGCCTTCGGGTTCCGGGCCCCGTTGGCGTGGTTCTTGCTGGCGATGCCGGCCGCCACCCGCCGCAGCCGATCGGCGTCGACGCCGTAGCGCTCGGCGTAGGCCGGCAGCACCATCGAGAACATGGCCGCCGCGGTGAGGGTCCGCCCGGTGCCGTCGGACGGGACGGGGAAGGCGTTGAGACCCTGGTAGCCGGAGTCCTTGACCTTCTCCACCCCGACGGCGACGGCCAGGTCGTAGGCTCCGGAGGCCACGGCGTAGGCGGCCTGGCGCAGGGCCTCGGAGCCGGTGGCGCACATGTTCTCGACCCGGGTCACGGGCGCCCCCTGGAGCTGCAGGGCCCGGGCCAGGACGATGCCGCTCATGCCCGACTGGGCCGTCCCCAGCCACCAGGCGTCGGCGTCGGCCCGCCCCACCCCGGCGCCGGCCAGGGCCTCGGTGGTGGCCTCGACCAGGAGGTCGTCCACGCCCTTGTCGTAGTGCTCGGCGAAGGGCGTGCACCCCATGCCGACGATGGCCACCCGGTCGCGGATGCCGTGCGATCCCATGCGCTCCTCGTCCCGTGTCAGCCGGCCGCGGCCGGGGCGGCGGCGGTGACGGCCGAGCCGTCGGCGGCGCGCTGGGGCCGGGCCTTCCAGAAGTAGTTGGCGATGCCGTCGGCGGTGAACAGGCGGCGGAACGTCATCTCCACCCGGACGCCGATGCCGACCTCGCCGGCGTCGCAGTCGGTGAGCTCGACCGGCAGGCGGCCGCCGCCGTCGAAGTCGACCACCGCGAACACCACGGGCGGGCTGGGCGAGTGGGCCAGCCGGTCGACGGTCGAGGTCACCACCGTGCCCACCGCGTCGGCCATGGGCCGGGGCTCCATGTCGTCGATGGGGCCCCCGCCCATGGGGGCCCGGGCCGGGGGCATGTGGACCGCGCCAGTGGCCCGGTCCTGCGAGGCCACGAAGCCGAACTTCCAATCGCCGTTCCGGGCCGCGGCCGAGGCCGAGGGGCGGGCCGGCTCGGGCCGCCGAGGAGGCTCGGTGGCCAGCAGGCCCCGCCACCGCAGGTAGGTCGGGTACGGCACCGGGGCGCCCCCGGCCACCTGGGCCGCCACCGGGCGGGCCGGCTGGTGGGTGGCGACCGCCTCGGTGGTGCGGAACACCAGGGCGTCCGCCCCGTCGGCCAGGGACAACAGGACGATCACCTGGCCCGACGTGGCCTCCTCCATCGCCGCGGCCAGCAGGAGGAGCGGCTGGGTGGCCCCCGGGTTGCCCACGGTGGCGACCCGGTCGTCGGCCACCACCCCGGCGGCCAGGCCCAGGTCCTTGGCCACGGCCCGGGCCGCCCGGGCGTGCGGGCTGGCCACCACCACCCGGTCGACGTCGCCGCTCTCCAGGCCGGCGGCGGCCAGGGCATCGTCCCAGGCGGCGCCACCCAGGGGCCGGTAGCGGGTCTCGCCGAAGCGCTCCTCCCACTGGTGGGTGCGGACCTCGCCGGGGACCCGCCACCGGTCGAGGATCTCCTCGGTCCGGGCCGCCATCCCGAGCAGCTCGGCCAGGACCGGCGCCCCCTCGGCCTCCTCGCCCACCAGGACCGCGGCTCCGGCGTCGCCGGCCGCGGCCTCCTCGGCGCTGCCGGGCAGGCCGGGGCGCACGTCGCCCGCCACCACCAGGGTGGGCCCGCCGCCGGCCAGGGCGGCCCGCAGGGCGGCCACCGACGAGCGGGCCGCCCCGCCGAAGTCGGCGGCCACCGCGTCGGCGGGCAGGCGCAGGGCGGCGTGGATGGCGGTGGCGTTGGTCCGATCGGCGTAGGGGGGCGTGGTGGTGGAGAACCACAGGGCCGCGGGAGCCGGCCCGGCGTGGCCCCGCAGGGCGGTGCGGGCCGCCTCCACGGCCAGGGTGGTGGCGTCCTCGTCGTAGCCGGCCACGGTGCGGGTGCCGGTACCCCCGCCCCCGCCGGCCACCGCGGCGATGGTGGCGCGGTCCAGGCGTCGGTGGGGCAGGTGGGCGCCGAGGGCGAGCAGGCCACGCATGCGCCGAGCCTACGAGCAGATCTGACGATGTGTCAGGTTCGCGGCCTAGCATCGGCGCCATGCGCCTCGGAGACGTCGTCGGTGCCGGCGACCTGGCCCACGGCAAGCCGCTCCACGGGGTCCGGGTCCTCGCCCTGGAGCAGATGCAGGCCCTCCCCTGGGCCACCCAGCTCCTGGCCCGGCTGGGGGCCGATGTGGTGAAGGTCGAGGCCATCGACGGCGGCGACCAGGCCCGGGGCTCGCAGCCGGCCATGGCCGGCCCCGAGGGCCGACCGGTGGGGGCCACCTTCCTGCGCACCAACCTCAACAAGCGCAGCATCTGCGTCGACCTCAAGTCGGAGCGGGGCCGGGCGCTGGTGCTGGACCTGGCCCCCCGCTTCGACGTGGTGGCCGAGAACTTCCGGGCCGGTGCCCTGGACCGGCTGGGCCTGGCCTACGCCGAGGTGGCCGCCGCCCACCCCGCGGTGGTCTACCTGTCGATCAGCGGCTTCGGGCACTCGGGCTCGCCCTACGGCGACATGGCTGCCTTCGCCCCCGTGGTCGAGGCCATGTCGGGCATCTACGAGATGAAGCGCACCGGCGACGACCCGCCGATGGTGGCCCCGGTCGGGGCCTTGGGCGACATCGGCACCGCCCTGTTCGGGGTCATCGGCGTGCTGGCCGCCCTGCGCCAGCGGGACCGGACCGGCCGGGGCACCCACGTGGACGTGGCCATGCTCGACGCCATGGTGGCCATGACCGACGTGGTGACCAACCTCTGGTCCATGGGCCTGCGGGACGGCGACCTGGGGCCCCTGCTGATGCACGGCTTCCGGGCCGCCGACGGGTGGTTCGTGGTCCAGGTGGGGCGGGAGCACCAGTTCGCCCGGCTGGTCGAGGCCATCGGCCACCCGGAGTGGGTCGACGACGAGCGCTTCGCCACCCGCCAGGGCTGGCTCGACCACCTGGAGGGCGTGCTGCGCCCGGCCATCGAGGGGTGGGCGGCCGACAAGACCTCGATGGAGGCGGCCCGGGCCCTGGGGGCGGTGGGCGTGGCCGCCGGGCCGTGCCTCTCCGACGAGCAGGTGGTGGCCGACCCCCACGTGGCCGCCCGCCACATGCTGGTGGAGGTGCCCCGCACCGACGGGGTGGACCAGCCGGTGCTGGTGCCCGGCAACCCGGTGAAGATGGCCGGCGTGGCCGAGGGCCCCGAGACCCGGGTGCCGTGGCTGGGCGAGCACACCGACGCCGTCCTGGCCCAGGAGCTGGGCCTCGACGCGGCCGCCCTGGGCGCCCTGCGAGCCGACGGCATCATCGGCTGAGGGGCCGAGCGCCCTGGCCCCGCCCGAGCGCCTGACAGGTGCGAGGAGACGGGGGCGCCCCGGCCAGGCACGCCGGACCGGTCAGCGCTGCTCGGTGACGGTGCCGGCCTCGACCCGGAGGTGGCGGGTGCCCTCGGTGGTGACGGCGTCGAGGAAGCGGCGGTCGTGGGACACCACCAGGAGGGTGCCGGTCCAGCTGGCAAGGGCCTGCTCCAGCTGCTCGATGGCCGCCAGGTCCAGGTGGTTGGTGGGCTCGTCCAGGACCAGCCAGTTGGTGCCCACCGCCATGAGCAGGGCCAGCGAGGCCCGGGTCCGCTCCCCCGGCGACAGCGACCCGGCCGGGCGCCCCACGTGGCCGGCCCCCAGGCCGAACTTGGCCAGCAGGGAGCGGGCCTCGGCCAGGGTCCACCCCGTCTCGCCCAGCGCCGCGTCGAGCAGCGTGGGGGCGGCGCTGAACCGGGTGCGGGCCTGCTCCAGGCCCCCGACCCGCACCGAGGGGCCGACGCGGGCGGTGCCGGCGGCCAGCTCGGCCCGGCCCAGCAGGGCCTCGACCAGGGTCGTCTTGCCGGCCCCGTTGGCCCCGGCCACCACCACCCGGTCGCCGGAGCGCACCTCCAGGTCCACCGGCCCGAGGCGGAAGGCACCCCGCACGACCACGGCGCCGTCCAAGCGGGACACCACGTCGCCGCTGCGCTCGGCGGCGGCCAGCTCCAGGCGCAGCTCCCACCCCTCGAACGGCTTGTCCACCACCTCCAGGCGCTCCAGCGCCTTGTCGGCCCGGGCCGCCTTGCCGGCCATCTTCTCGCTGGTCTGGGTGTTGTGGTGGCGGATGAACTTGTCGGTCTCACCGGACCGCTTGACCTTGCTCACCCCCTGGGCCGACCACTCCCGGATCTGCTGGGAGCGGCCTCGCAGCTCGTCACGGGCCTGGGCGTAGGTGCCATAGGCCTCCTCGGCGTGGCGCCGGGTGGTGGCCCGCTCGTCCAGGTAGGCCAGCCACCCGCCGGCGTAGGTGGCCGCGGTCCTCGTGTGCTCGTCCAGCTCCACCACCCCGGTCACCGTGCGCTCCAGGAAGGCCCGGTCGTGGGACACCACCACGGCCACCCCGGGATGGCCGGCCACGAACTGCTCCAGCCGGGCCAGCCCGTCGAAGTCCAGGTCGTTGGTGGGCTCGTCCAGCAGCAGCACGTCGGCCCGGGTCAACAGCACGCCGGCCAGCTCCACCCGGGCCGCCTGGCCGCCGGAGAGGGTGGCGCTGCGTTGGTCCAGCACCGCCTCGGGCAGGCCGAGCTCGTCGGCCACGCCGCCCAGGCGGGCGTCGAGGTCGGCGGCCCCCACCGCCAGCCAGCGGTCCAGGGCCTCGGAGTAGCGGTCGTCGGCCCCCGCGGCCCCGTCGGCCAGATCGGCGGTGGCCGCGTCCAGCTCGGCCTGGGCCGGGGCCACGCCGGTGCGGCGGGCGATGCGGGCCCGGCCCGGCTCGTCGTCGCGGGCCGGCTCCTGGGCCAGGAGGGTGACCACCGCGCCGGGCGGCGTCACCGTGACGGCCCCGCCGTCGGGGGCCAGGGCGCCGGCCAGGACGGCCAGCAGGGTCGACTTGCCCACCCCGTTGGGGCCGACCAGGCCCAGCCGGTCGCCGGTGGAGGCGGTCAGGTCGACACCGGCCAGGACGGTGGTAGCCCCCCGATCGAGGCGGACAGCACGGGCGGCGAGGGTGAGGGCTGGTGGGGACGGCAACGGAGGACCTTCGGTCGAGAGACGGACAGGGATCTCGTTGCATCAACCCACGAGCGCCGATGGTAGCCAGCGAGGCACCCGGGCCGCGCTCGATCTGCAAGGTCGACTGCGCGAGTCTTCAGACAGCAGGCGGGCGGCCGATGGGAGGGGCCGACCCTGTTAGGTCCTTGGCCCCGGGCGTCAGGCTGTGCTAGATAGGTGCAGTTTCGGCCATAGGCCGCACGCAGTTTGGGAAGAAAAGTCTAGCGTGTTTGGAGGAGGTGAGACATGTGAGTGATCAAGAGATGGTCGACGACCCCATCCGAGACCAAGACCATCGCCTGCCCACCACTGGCCAGGTAACCGATCAGATCGTGGACGTCCTGGCCAGTCACTCTGCCCGAACTGACGAGGAAGTACGAGCTGTCTTGGCTCGAGCTCGAGCAGCGGTCAACGACGCCACCAAAGAGGATCTTCTTCTATCGATCTGGCTGGTGCTCGAAGACATCCAAGCCCACACCGGTTTGACCCTTCTGCAAGGCCTTCGCCAGATCGGATGCCGAGACGAGCTAGCCGACGAGACCGTCGGGGAAGCCTCAGTCGAGAAACTTCGCCAAGCCTTCGAGTTGCTCTCACATCTTGCCGAGGTGACGTGCAGGGTCGCCGAGCAGGGCTGCTCGCACTCCGTCGTCGTGGAATCTCTCCGATTCGGTGACAAGCCTGTCCGGCCGATCGATCATATCCGGAATGAGCAGATCGATCTTGCCATCGTCGCCGCCCTCTCCTATCCCCGAGTCTTTCTCGATGAGCTGATCTCGTCGCCTTAGCTCGACGGTGCCGAGTGCGCCGTATTGGTCGATGACATCGAATGCCGGTCGACGGAAGTTGGCCGTGTAGACTCACGATGCGAGACCCATAGGGGAGGAACCGCCGACACATGAACACCCGCGCGCTCATGGACGAGTACTGGGTACTGGTTCGAGAGATCAATGCCGGTCCACAGAACGCACCAGCAGATCTCCAAGCGTGGTTCGACCGCCTGTCGAGCGCCAACGGGACCCCTTCGGAACCCATCGACGACGATTGCCTCGAGGCGATCACCCTCCTCTTGGAGCGCTGCGCCATCCTGCCTGCGCATGACCCACAGACTGACACCTGGGACAGTCGTGTGGATATTTTCGCATCGATTTGCCAGCTTCAGGTCGAGTGGGCCCGACGAGTGTCCGTCACCGGTGCACCCTGCGAAGTTTCATGCCTGGTGTCATGGCTGTTGGTAGCGGTGATCTGCCATCAAGTTGGATGGGATGCCCCTGTCATCGAAAGCTACGTCCACTCCGAGGCTTCCCGAGTGAGGCTGTTCGCCACTTTCCTGAACAGGTGTGCCGTGCTGGACCCCAGCCTTTCTGATGCTCTCTGGGATCGATACGAATCCCGCCCCTCGACCTGCCCCCCAAACCCGGATGATCCGTACGACGAGTTGGTTCGCCTAGGGATCGTGGTTTCTTCGGCCCTTCGCCTGGCACGCCGTAAAGCGATTCAGCCGTAGCCGTGCCTCAGCCGTTCACTTGATTTCGTCAAAGGCGGAACCTCAAGGCGGCCCATCCGTCGATGACCCAAGCGTCGGGCTCATCGAGCTCGGAGTAAGCGGCCGCGACCTCAGGAGGGGGCGGGTCGAGCAGGCCGGAGAGGACGAGGGCACCACCCGGGGCCACGCGAGAGACCAGATCTGGGCCCAGTGACACCAGGGCAGCGGCTCCGATGTTGGCCACCGCCACGTCGAACCCCTCGGCGACTGATGCCATGGATCCCTCCCGTGGAGCGACCAGAGCGGCGCTGACCCGGTCCGCCACGCCGTTGGCGGCCGCGTTGGCCCGGGTGACCTCGACGGCCGCCGGATCGACGTCGACGGCCACCACCCGGCTGGCTCCCAGGCGGGCCGCGGCCACGGCCAGGACACCGCTACCGCAGCCCACGTCCAGCACGGTGGCCCCGGGGCGGGCCGCCAGCTCCTCCTCCAGGGCGGCCAGGCACAGCCGGGTGGTGGGGTGGGCGCCGTGGCCGAAGGTGGGGCCGGGGTCGATCTCCACCACCACGTCGTCGGGGCCCACCTGGCCCGGCGGCACCCACGGCGGGCGCACCACCAACCGACGACCGGCCCGCACCACCTGGGCGTGGGCTCGCCAGGCGTCGAGCCCGTCGTCGACCCGCACCTCGGCCACCGGCCAGCGGCCACCCAGGGCGGCCCGCACGGCATCGACTCCCCCGTGGGGCACGTCGGCCCGCAACCGGACCCGGCCGCCGTCCTCGGGGTGCTCGGCCACCGCGGCCACGCCGGCCCCCCACAGCAGGCCGGAGGCCAGGTCGGCCTCGTCGGGCGCCACCACCACCTCGACCGCCCGGGCCGTCCCCCCCTGGCTGTCACCCCGCCCCACCGCACTCACGGTAGGGGCCCCGGCGAACCCGGCACTTCTTCGGACCGCAGGGGTGCGAAGAAGTGCCGGGAACGGCCGGCCCCGGGGACCGGCCTCGTACGCTGCGCGGCCATGGCCTACGACGCGACCGCCGGTCGGGAGCTGGTGGAGGGCGCCTGGGAGGCGCAGATCATCCCCGCCCTCCACGACTACATCCGCATCCCCAACGTGAGTCCCGAGTACGACGCCGGTTGGGCCGAGGCCGGGCACATGGACCGGGCCGTGGAGCTGGTGCGGGCCTGGATGGCGGCCCGCCCCGTCGACGGCCTGACCGTGGAGGTGGTCCGCCTGCCGGGGCGCACGCCGGTGATCCTGGCCGAGGTCCCCGCCTCCCCCGGCGCCGGCACCGGCGCGCCGGCCGCCACCCGCCACGACGACCCGGGCGACACCGTGCTCCTCTACGGGCACCTGGACAAGCAGCCGCCGCTGGACGGCTGGCGCCCGGGCCTGGGACCGTGGGAGCCCGTCCTGGACGGCGACCGCCTGTACGGCCGGGGCGGGGCCGACGACGGGTACGCCGCCTTCGCCGCCCTCACCGCCATCGAGGCGGCCCGGGCCGCCGGCGGGGCCCACACCCGGTGCGTGGTCCTGATCGAGGCCAGCGAGGAGTCGGGCAGCCCGGACCTGCCGGCCTACGTGGACCACCTGGCCGGCCGGATCGGCACCCCGTCGCTGGTGGTGTGCCTCGACTCGTGGGCTCCCGACGCCCATCGCCTGTGGGTCACCACGTCGCTGCGGGGCCTGATCCAGGGCCGGTTCCGGGTCGACGTGCTGACCGAGGGCATCCACTCCGGCGGGGCCGGGGGCGTGGTGCCGTCGTCGTTCCGGGTGCTGCGCCACCTGCTGGATCGCATCGAGGACCCGGCCGCCGGCCGCATCCTGCTGCCCGAGCTGGCCGCCGAGGTCCCGGCCGAACGGCGGGCCCAGGCCGCCGCCGCGGTGGCGGCCGGGATCGACGCCCGCGACGACGTGCCGTGGGCCGCCGGGCCGGTGGGCGGTGACCCCGTCGAGCTGCTGGTCCACAACACCTGGGGATCGTCCCTGGCCGTGTCGGGCCTGGGCGGGGCGCCGGCCCCCCACGAGGCCGGCAACGTGCTGCGGGCCCACACCGAGATCGCCTTCTCGGTCCGCCTCCCGCCGCCGGTCGACCCCCGGGTGGCCACCGACGCGGTGCGCCGGGCCCTGACCGAGGGCGTGCCCCAGGGGGCCCGGGCCACCCTGGAGGTGCTGGCCGCCGAGGCCGGCTGGGACGCCCCACCCACCGCCCCGTGGCTGGCCGCGGCCCTGGACGAGGCGTCCGAGGCCGCCTTCGGGGCGCCGGCGGCGGCCATCGGCGTGGGCGGCACCATCCCGTTCATGGCCATGCTGGGCCTCCGCTTCCCCGAGGCCCAGTTCGCCATCACCGGCGTCCTGGTGCCCGGCTCCAACGCCCACGGCCCCAACGAGTTCCTCCACGTCCCCACGGCCAAGCGGGTCACCGCCGCGGTGGCCACCCTCCTCGACGCCCACGCCGCCCGCGGCCCCGGTCCGCCCGGGGCCTGACGGGCAGCCCCTAGATTCGGGGCATGGCTGCCGGAGGAGAGCACGGGACCAAGGCGGTGTTGGCCGCCATGGTGGCCAACGGGGCCATCGCCGTGGCCAAGTTCGTGGCCTTCCTGGTCACCGGGGCGTCGTCGCTGCTGGCCGAGAGCATCCACTCGGTGGCCGACACCGGCAACCAGGGCCTGCTCCTCCTGGGGGGCAAGCGGGCCAAGCGGGCGGCCGACGAGGAGCACCCCTTCGGCTACGGGCGGGAGCGCTACTTCTGGTCCTTCGTGGTGGCCATCGTGCTGTTCCTGCTGGGCGCGGTGTTCGCCATCTACGAGGGCATCCACAAGATCCAGGACCCCCACGCCCTGAACAGCCCCGAGTGGGCCTTCGGGGTGCTCATCTTCGGCTGCCTCGTGGAGGCCTGGAGCTTCCGCACGGCCATCGTGGAGGCCAACAAGGTCCGGGGCCGGGCCGGCTGGATCCAGTTCATCCGCAACGCCAAGTCGCCCGAGCTGCCGGTGGTGATCCTGGAGGACGCCGGGGCCATGGCCGGCCTGGTGATGGCCCTGGGCGCCATCACCACGGCCGAGGTCACCGGCGAGCCGGTGTGGGACGGCATCGGCACGCTCAGCATCGGCATCCTGCTCGGCATCATCGCCGTCATCCTCATCATCGAGATGAAGTCCCTCCTGATCGGCGAGTCGGCCACCCGCAAGGACGTGGAGGCCATCACCGCCGCCATCGAGGTCGACCCGGCCGTCCGCCGCCTGATCTACATGCGGACCCAGCACCAGGGCCCCGAGGAGCTGCTGGTGGGGGCCAAGGTCGAGCTGGACCACACCCTCACCTTCCCCGAGGTGTGCGAGGTGGTGAACCGCATCGAGCGCAACGTGCGGGCCAACGTGTCCATGGCCCGGATCATGTACATCGAGCCCGACGTCACCGACGAGCGCCGGGCCGCCCCCACCATCGGCGAGCACGAGCCCGGCCACGACGTGCCGACCGAGGTGCGGGAGCGGCTGGCGGCCGAGGCCCGCAAGGGCGGCCTGGGCGAGCACATCCAGGTGGAGCCGGGCCTGGGCGCCCCGCCCGGGGCCGGCTGACCAGCGGTAGGTTGACGCCTGCGGGAATACCCGACAAGGTAGATCGGGTTTCAGATCCCTGCAGCCTGCAATGGAGGACACGAGATGGCCGTACGCCTGGGCGATGACGCCCCGAACTTCACCGCCGAGACCACCGAGGGGACGCTCGACTTCTACGAGTGGAAGGGTGACAGCTGGGCCGTCCTCTTCTCCCACCCCAAGGACTTCACGCCGGTGTGCACCACCGAGCTGGGGCGGGTGGCCGCCCTGAAGCCCGAGTTCGACAAGCGCGACACCAAGGTCATCGGGCTCTCGGTCGATCCCCTGGACAGCCACGGCGACTGGAGCCAGGACATCAAGGACGTGTCGGGCCACGAGCTGAACTTCCCGCTCATCGCCGACTCCGACCGCAAGGTCAGCGACCTCTACGACATGATCCACCCCAACGCCAACGACACCCTGACGGTGCGCTCGGTGTTCGTGGTCGGCCCCGACAACAAGGTGAAGCTGACCCTCACCTACCCGGCGTCCACCGGGCGCAACTTCGACGAGCTGCTCCGGGTCATCGACTCGCTCCAGCTCACGGCCAACCACAAGGTGGCCACGCCGGCCGACTGGACCGACGGCGAGGACGTCATCATCGTGCCCGCCCTGTCCGACGAGGAGGCCAAGGAGCGCTTCCCCGACGGCTGGGACGCCAAGAAGCCCTACCTGCGGCTGACCAAGCAGCCCGGCTGACCCACCCGCCCGCCTCGCTCACCACCCGGTGCCCTCGCCTCAGGCGGGGGCACCGGCGCGTGGGCGCAGCCCCACGGCCAGGGCGAAGGCCCGCTCCCAGCCCACCGCGGTGATGCCCACCCGGGCCAGGTCGGCGGCGGCGTCGGCCCGGTCGGCCACCGCCGAGGGGGCGTCGGCCGCCTCGGCGGCCACGGCCCGGGCCAGGTGCAGCACCGCCCGCCCGATCAGGTCGTCGGTGGCCTCCACCGAACGGCGGCCCCGGTCGATGCGGGCGATGCCCTCGGCGGCCCGGCCGGCCCGCACCAGGGCCAGGCCGGCCCCGGCGTCGGCCAGCGCCCGGTCCAGGAACGTCGCCTCCGGGCAGGTGTCCAGCGCGTCGGCCGCAGCCACCGCCTCGTCCCCCTCGCCCCGGGCCGCGTGGACCAGGGCCGCCGCCGCGTGGCCGAAGGCCCGCCCACCGCCGTCGACGGCCGGCGGCACCTCCCCGAGCTGGAGCCGGAGCAGGGCCCGGGTGGCGTCGCCCTCCACCACGCCGAGGGCGCCGGAGGCGCCGGGCAGGGCGGCGGGGTCGAGCACGTCGGCCACCCGATCCGGCTCGCCGGCCTGCACGGCCAGGGCCAACGTGGCCATCAACCCGACCCCCCCGGGGCGCTCGGCGCGGCTCATGTCGGCCGCCTCCCGCACGGCGGCGAAGCCCTCCTCGACGTCGCCGGCCATGGCCAGGGCCCGCCCGTGGGTGGAGAGGCTGACGGCCAGGCCCCAGGGGTCGCCGAGGTCCCGGAAGGCCTGGGTGGCGGCCGAGGTCTCCTCCAGCGCCGCCGCCACCCGGCCGTCCCACAGGCGCAGCGACCCCAGCAGGCCCCGCATCATGGCCGTGGCCCAGCGGTCGCCCCGGTCGCCGGCGTCGGCCAGGATGGCCGTGGCCAGCGCCTCGGCCTCGTCCGGCCGCCCCTGGGCGAAGCGCACGAAGGCCAGCAGGCCACGGGCCCAGGCCGTGCCCACCTCCTCACCGACCCGGGCGAACAGCTCGACGGCCCGGTCGACCTCGAGCTCGGTCCGGTCCAGCTCGCCCATCATCATCGAGATCCAGGCCAGGTTCTGGGCCGCCCACCCCTGGCCGGCCGGGTCCTCGGCGGCCTCGAAGGCCAGCTGGGCCTCGACCACCGAGGCGGCGGCGTCGTCCAGGTCGCCGGTGAACATCTGGGTCAGGCCCAGCAGGCGGAGGGCCTCGCCCCGGCCCTGCTCGTCGCCCTCGCTGCCGAACCGGTCGATGGCGTGGCGCAGGCGGGCCACCGCGGCCTCGGCGTCGCCCGAGCGCTGGTCGATGTCACCCAGGCGCAGCACGGCAGCGGCCTCCAGGCTGCGGTCGCCGGCGGTGCGGGCCCCGGCCAGGGCCGCCTCGGCGTCGGCCCGGGCCCCGATCAGGTCCCACCGGTCGGAGCGGACCCGGGCCCGGTGGAGCAGCAGCCGGGTGCGGCGGGCGTCCAGCCGGGACCCGGCCAGGGCCAGGGCCCGGTCGTAGGCCCGCTCGGCGGCGGGCAGCAGGTCGCGCCGCTGGGCCCGCCGGGCCGAGGCCGCCAGCCACCGGACGGCCCGGTCGGCGGCGTCGGCCGGCACCTTGCCCAGGTCCCCCATCTCGACCACCACCTCGGCCGCCGCCGCCCAGTGGTGGGCTATCTGGTTGACGATGGCGTCGTCGAGGGCGGCGGCCCCGGCGATGACCTCCTCGGCCCGGTCGCCGTCGACGTCGAGGCCGGCCTTGGCCACCACCCGGGCCTCCACCCAGTGGGCGATGCCGGCGTGGCGCATGGCCCGGTCGGCCTTGGGCAGGGTGGCGTAGGCGACCTCGCGGGCGATCTCGGAGCGGAACTCCCAGTGGTGGCGATCGAGGTCGAGCAGCTCCTTGGCCGCCAGGGCCCGCACCGTGGCGGCCACGTCGCCGGCCCGGCCCAGCCCGGTGGCCATCTCCTGGAGGGCACCCACCGAGCCCCGGCGCCCGATGACGGCGGCGTCGGTGAGGACCGCCCGCTCGTCGACGTCGAGGGCGTCGAGGCGGGCGGCCACGATGCCCCGCAGGGTGTCGGGCAGGCCCGGCCGGGGCCCGTCGGGCGCCGTCGTGTCGACCAGGGCCAGCAGCTCCTCCAGGAAGAACGGGTTGCCGCCGCTGCGGGCCAGCAGGTCGTCGCGCAGGGCGGGGGGCACGGCCCCGCCGTGCAGGGCGGCCAGGAGCTGCTCGGCGGCCGGCCCGTCCAGGGGGTCGAGGTTGACCACCACCGTGTCGTGGCGGCTGAAGGGCGCCGACCAGTGGTCGCGCACCGCCTGCCGGGCCGTGGCCAACACCACCACCGGGCACCGGGCCAGCCGGGTGAGCAGCGTGCCGACCAGGGTGAGCACGGCGTCGTCGGCCCAGTGGACGTCGGAGAGGCACAGCACCACGGGCCGGCGGCGGGCGTGGCCCTCGATGAAGTCCACGAAGGCGTCGACCGCCGCCTCCCGGGACCGGGTGGGGTCGCGCCCCTGCCGGGTGCTGTCGTGGCCCATGAGGACCAGGAGCCCGGCCGTCACCCGGTCGAGGTCCTCGTCGGAGGCGTCGTCGCCCAAGGCGGCCGCCACCCGGGCCCACACCGCGTCGCGGATGGCGGGCAGCTCGGCCGCGGGGTCGACCTCGCACAGGGCCTGGAGGGCCTCGGCCACCGGCCACCACACGTTGGCCTCGCCGTAGGGCACGCACCGGCCCTCCAGCAGGAGGACGTCACGGGCGCCCCGGAGCTGCTCGGAGGCCTCCCGCACCAGGCGGGTCTTGCCCACGCCGGTGTCGCCCACCACCACCCCCAACAGGGCCCGGCAGTGGCCGAGGGCCGAGACCACGGCCGCGTCGAGCAGGCCCAGCTCGCGGTCCCGTCCCACCAGCGGGGTCTCGTCCCGGGCCGGGCGCTGGCCCGGCGGGAGCAGGGCGTGGCGGGCCGACCAGGCCTCGACCGGGGCCTCCCGGCCCCGAGCGGTGAGCAGCCCCCGGCGCTCGTAGGCCAGGGCGTGGGCCGTGGTGGCGTGGGTGGACGGCCCGACCAGCACCTCGCCGGGTCGGGCCGCGGTCTGGAGGCGGCTGGCCGTGTTGACCACGTCGCCCATGGCCGTGGTGGCCCCGCCGGCCCGGAGGGCGCCCACCAGCACCTCGCCGGTGTTCACGCCGATGCGCATCTGGACCGTGGGCGGCCGGGCCCCGGTGCCGGTCTCGGCCCGGCTGGACATGGCGGCCAGGGTCTCCTGCATGCGCAGGCCGGCCCGGACGGCCCGCTCGGCATCGTCCTCGTGGGCCACCGGGGCGCCGAAGAGGGCCAGGATGCCGTCGCCCACGATCTTGTCGACCCGGCCCCCGAAGGCGGTGATGTCGGCCACCAGGTGCTCGAACCACGTGTCGACCAGGCGCTTGACCCGCTCGGGGTCGAGGCTCTCGGACAGGGTGGTGAAGCCCACGATGTCGGCGAAGAGCACGGTGACGACGCGCCGCTCGTCGCCGCCCCCGCCGACCGGGGCGCCGCACTCGGGGCAGAAGCGGGCCCCGCCCGGGACCTCTCCTCCGCACTGGGCGCACGTCATCGACATCGAGGCTACCGACGCCGGGGCCCCGCCCCCGGCTCGGAAGCGGCGGCCCGCGGCCGGGTGGCCTCGATAGGGTGCGGCCCGCAGCACCGTGCTCCGGCTGCTGCGTCCCACACCCCCCTCCCCGAGGTCTCCCATGTCGAACGCCGCCGCGCCCGTCGCGTCCGCCGTCGTGGCCCGTGCCGAGCAGGCCACCAAGTACTACGGGCGGGGCGAGACCGCCGTCCTGGCCCTGGCCGAGGTGGACGTGGCCATCGAGCGGGGCCGCTTCACCGCCATCATGGGCCCGTCGGGCTCGGGCAAGTCCACGCTGATGCACTGCCTGGCCGGGCTGGACAACCTGACCTCGGGCCGCATCGTCCTGGGCGACACCGACCTCTCGACCCTCGACGACAAGGCCCTCACCCTGCTCCGCCGCGAGCAGGTCGGCTTCATCTTCCAGGCCTTCAACCTGATCCCCACCCTCACCGCCGAGGAGAACATCACCCTCCCGGCCCTGCTGGGCGGGCGCGAGCCGGACCGGGAGTGGCTCGACCGGGTGGTGGCCACGGTGGACCTGGGCGACCGCCTGAAGCACCGGCCCAGCGAGCTGTCGGGCGGCCAGCAGCAGCGGGTGGCGGTGGCCCGGGCCCTGGCCCAACGGCCGCAGATCATCTTCGCCGACGAGCCCACCGGCAACCTCGACTCCCGGGCCAGCACCGAGATCCTGGGCTTCATGCAGGCCGCGGTGCGCGACACCGGCCAGACCATCGTGATGGTGACCCACGAGCCCTCGGCCGCGGCCTACGCCGACCGGGTGCTGTTCCTCAACGACGGCCGCATCGTCGACGAGATGCAGGACCCGACCGAGGAGCGCGTCCTCGACCGCCTCAAGTCGCTCGGGGGCTGAGGGCCGATGCTCAAGGTCGCCCTCAAGAACCTCCTGGGCCACAAGTTCCGCACGCTGTTCACGGCCGTGGCCGTGGCCCTGGGCGTGGGCTTCATGTCCGGCACCTTCGTCCTCACCGACACCGTGGCCGCCTCCTTCGACACCATCTTCACCGAGGCCAACGCCGGCATCGACGCCGTGGTGCGGGGCCAGGCGGCCTACGAGGCCGCGGCCGTCGACGGCGGCGACCAGCGCCCCGACATCGACCCGGCGGTGGCCGACCTGGTCCGCCAGGTGGACGGCGTGGCCGCGGCCGAGCCGGTGGTGGCCAGCATCGGCTCGGTCCTCGACGACGAGGGTGACCCCCTCAACTCCACCGGGGCCCCGTCGTTCGGCTCCAACTGGACCGGCAACGCGGCCATCGACGTGTTCGAGGTCGAGGAGGGGCGGGCCCCCGAGGGGGCCACCGAGGCCGTCGTCGACACGCTCACGGCCGAGGCCGGCGACCTCGCCGTCGGCGACCCCTTCCGGGTGCAGACCCTGAAGGGCGTGGTCGAGCTGGACCTGGTGGGCATCATCCGCTTCGGCGAGTCCGGCAACCTGGGCGGGGCCAGCTTCGTGATGATGGCCACGCCGGCGGCCATCGAGACCTTCACCCTCGACGGCCGCATCCAGAACGTGTCCGCCGTGGCCGAGGACGGCGTGTCCGAGCCGGAGCTGGTGCGCCGCATCACCGCCGAGCTGCCCGATGGCCTGGAGGCCATCACCGCGGCCGAGAGCACCGAGGAGGCCGAGGAGGGCATCGGCTCCTTCGTGGCCACCTTCCAGGTGGTGCTCAACTCCTTCGCCGCCATCGCCCTCCTGGCCGGCGCCTTCCTGATCTACAACACCTTCGGCATCGTCATCGGGCAGCGGGTGCGGGAGCTGGCCCTGCTCCGGGCCCTGGGCTCGGCCCGCCGCCAGGTGCTCACGTCGGTGGTGGTGGAGTCGGCCGTGGTCGGCCTCATCGCCTCGATCATGGGCCTGGTGGGGGGCATCGCCCTGGCCGTGGCCCTCCAGTCGGCCCTGGCCACCACCGGCCTGGGCGAGGCCGGGGCGGTGCCGGTCATCGCCCCCCGCACCATCGTCGCCTCGCTCCTGGTGGGCACGACCATCTCGGTGCTGTGCGCGCTGGTCCCCGGGTGGCGGGCCAGCCGGGTCCCCCCCGTGGCCGCCCTGCGCGAGGCCTCGGTGGATGACGTCCGCCGCTCCCCGATCCGGCTGGCCATCGGCCTGGCCGTGGCCGCTGCCGGGGTGGCCTTCCTGGTGGTGGGAGGGGTCGGGACCGGCACCGACGCCGTGGCCCAGGCCGCCCTGGGCACCGTCGTGATCTTCACCGCCGTGGTGGTCCTGGGGCCCTACATCGTGCCCCCCCTCACCGGCCTGCTGGGCCTGCCCCTGCGGCTGTTCGGGGTGGCGGGCACCCTGGGCCGCGACAACGCCCGGCGCAACCCCAAGCGCTCGGCCGGCACCGCCTCGGCCCTGATGCTCTCGGTCACGCTCATCACCTTCATCGCCGTGTTCGCCCTCTCCTTCGGCCGGTCCATCAACGCCGCCACCGACGAGTACTTCAAGGGCGACCTGGAGGTCGTCACCTCGGCCTTCGGCTTCCCCAGCCTCAGCCCCGACCTGGTCGACGACCTGGCCGGCCAGGACGAGGTGGCGGCGGTGACCGGTGTGCAGCGGGGCATCGTGGAGATCGACGGCGACACCCGCCCGGTCTACGGGGTGCGGTTCTCCGACGTGCTCGACGTCTTCGACCTGGGCGAGGTCCGGGGCGACCTGGCCTCGCTGGCGCCGGAGCAGATCGCCATCGACGACCGCACCGCCGAGGAGGAGGGCTGGGCCATCGGCACCGAGGTCCCGGTCACCTACCCCGACGGCCAACCGACGACGGTCACGGTGGGGGCGATCTACGGCTCGGGCGGCATCGTGGCCCAGAACAGCGACGGCCGCTTCCTGGTCTCCGACCAGGTCTTCCGCGACCGCTTCCCGGGTGTGGGCCAGCTGGTGTCCCGGATCGACGTCACCGCCGCCCAGGGCGTGGGCGTCGAGGAGCTGCGGCAGGTGGTGGAGGCCCGGACCGAGAGCTTCGCCGGGGCTCAGGTGCGGGACCGCCGGGAGATCAAGGCCGCCAACAACCGCCAGCTCACCTTCACCCTCGGCATCTTCTTCGCCCTGCTGGGGCTGGCCCTGGTGATCGGCGCCCTGGGCGTCACCATCACCCTGGCCCTGTCGGTGTTCGAGCGGACGCGGGAGATCGGCCTGCTCCGGGCCGTGGGCGCCACCCGCCGGCAGATGGCCGGGGCCATCACCGGCGAGTCCATCATCCTCACCATGCTGGGCACCGTGCTGGGCCTGGCCATCGGCATCGCCGGGGGCATCGCCGTGGTCCGCACCCAGCGGGCCGAGCTCGACACCCTGCGCATCTCGGTGTCGCCCCCCTTCGTGATCGGCGTCCTGGTGCTGGCCCTGCTCATCGGCATGGGCGCCTCGCTCATCCCGGCGTGGCGGGCGGCGCGGATGGACGTGCTGAAGGCCGTGACCGTCGAGTGAGCCGCTGATGGGCCTCGACCCCACCGCCCTGGGCCACGACGTCACCGCCTTCCTGGCCGAGCGGCACCTGGCCACCCTCACCACCCTGCGCCCGGACGGCTCGCCCCACGTGGTGGCCGTCGGCTTCACCTGGGACCCCGGGGCCGGCCTGGTCCGGATCATCACCTTCGCCCCCAGCCGCAAGGCCCGGAACCTGCGGGCCGCGCCGGGCAGCCGGGCCTCGGTGTGCCAGGTCGACGGCGGGCGCTGGCTCACCCTCGAGGGCCCGGCCACCGTCACCGACGACCCGGCCCGGGTGGCCGAGGCCGTGCGCCGCTACGCCGAGCGCTACCGCCCGCCCGGGCCCCGCGACGACCGGGTGGCCATCGAGGTGCGGGTGGACCGCGTCCTCGGCCGCGCCTGAGCGACCCGGTGGGGCGGGCCGCCTTCCCGGGGTCGTTCGACCCGCCGACCGTGGCCCACCTGGCCGTGGCCCGGGCCGCCCTGGCCGTCCCCGGCGTGGACGAGGTGTGCCTGGTCCTCTCGGAGGCGGCGTTGGGCAAGGACGGGGGCGTGGCCCCGGTGGCCGACCGCCTGGCCGTGCTGGAGGCGGTGGCCGCCGGCCGACCGGGCCTGGCCGCGGCCCGGACGCCGGCCCGCCTGGTGGTGGAGGTGGCCGAGGCGGTGGGGGCCGGGGCCGTGGTGCTGGGAGCCGACAAGTGGGCCCAGGTGCTCGACCCGGCCTGGTACGGCGGCTCGACGGCGGCCCGCGACGCCGCCCTGGCCCGCCTGCCGCGGGTCCTGCTGGCCCCGCGGGCCGGGGTGGCGGTGGACCCGGCGCCGAGCACCGGGCCCGAGGTGGTGGTGCTGGCCGTCGAGGCCACCCACCTCGATGTGTCGGCCACCCGGGCCCGGGCCGGCGAGCACCACCTGATGCTCCCGGAGGCGGTGGCGTCGGGCCTGTGGGCCTGAGTCAGCCCCGCTCGGCGTCACCCTCGCCGGAGCCCAGGATGAGGCGCGCCCCCCGGTCCCAGGTGAGGTAGTTCCAGGCCCAGTTCACGAACACCGAGACCCGGTTGCGGAAGCCCATCAGGTACACGAGGTGGAGGCCCAGCCAGGCCACCCAGGCCACCGTGCCCCGCAGGCGGATCCCCGGGGGCAGCTCGGCCACGGCCGAGCGGCGGCCGATGGTGGCCATGGTGCCTTTGTCCCGGTACCGGAAGGCCTCGTGCGGGTCGCCCTCCCCCACCACCTCCCGGCCGACGAGCCGGGCGGCGTGGCGCCCGGACTGCATGGCCACCTGGGCCACACCGGGCAGCAGGCCAGCGCCGTCGTCGATGGCGGCCATGTCGCCCACCACGAAGGCCTCGGGGTGGCCGGCCAGGCGCAGGTCGGGGCCGACCGCCACCCGCCCGCCCCCGGTGGTGGGCACGCCCAGGGCGGCGGCCAACGGGCTGGCCCGCACCCCGGCCGCCCACACCAGGGTGTGGGCCCGGATCTCCTCCCCGCCGGCCAGGACCACCCGAGTGGGGCCGACCTCGGCCACCGAGGTGCCGGTGCGGACGTGCACGCCCTTGCGGGCCAGGGTGGTGCGGGCGTGGCGCTGCGAGGAGGGCGAGAACGGCGGCAGCAGCTCGTCGGTCATCTCCACCAGGATCACGGCGGCCCGGGCCACGTCCACCCGGCTGCCCCGGAAGTCGCGGTGCAGGACCTTGTCGATGAGCTCGGCCAGGGCCCCGGCCACCTCCACGCCGGTTGGGCCGCCCCCCACGACCACGAAGGTGAGGCCCCCGTCGTCGACCAGGGCCGGCTCGGCATCGGCGGCCTCGAAGCGGCCCAGGATGTGGTTGCGGAGGCGGACGGCGTCGGGCAGCACGTAGAGGGGGAACCCGTGCTGGGCCACGCCGGGGACCCCGAAGTCGTTGACCGTGGCCCCGGCGGCCACGATCAGCCGGTCGAAGGGCAGGTGCCCACCCCCGCCCAGCCGGACCCGCCGGGCCTCCCAGTCGACGGCGACGACGGTGTCGCGGCGGAAGGCCAGGTTGCGCTGCCGGGTGAAGATCCCCCGCACCGGATAGGCCACGTCCGACGGGCTGAGGCCCGAGGTGGCCACCTGGTACAGCAACGGCTGGAAGGTGTGGAAGTTGTTGCGGTCGACCAACGTGACGTCGACCGGCGCCCCCTCCAGCTCCCGGGCCGCAGCCAGCCCCCCGAACCCGGCCCCGACGATCACCACCTTTGTGCGTCCGTTCACAAAGAGCAGGGTACCGCCCAGCCTGGCCTGGTGCTACGGGATCGTCGTCGTCGGTGGGGCGGCCACGGTCGTCGTCGGGCCGGGGCCCGCCGGGGGGGTGGACCCCTCGACCTCCGGGCTGGGCCCCGGAGGCGTGGTGGGGACCGATGACGGGAGCATCGTCGTCCCGGTGCTCGGCGGGACGGTGACGGCCGGGCCCGTCGACCCGTCGCACGGGACGGCCAGCGGCCCCGCCGGGAAGATGGCGATGTCGCTCTCGACGGCCCCGGCGTCGGGTTCGACCGGCGAGCCCGGCACCGCGGCCGACGGAGACGGCGGTCGCGGGGGCGCCGACGTGGTCGGGGCCAGGCTCTCCACCTCCCGCACGCCGGGCCGGTCCTCGTAGTCCCCGGCGAACGACGGGATCTCGCCCTCGGTGCGGGCGATGCGGAACGACGGGGGCACGTCCTCCTCCTGCAGGAGGTCCCGCGTGGCCGGCTGGTCGGCGAACAGCTCCCGCGCTTCCTGGTAGGCCTCCTCCTGGCTCACGTACCGGAACGCCACGACGTTCGGTTCGTCCTCCAGGGAGGCGGCGAGGGCCTCGCGCTCGGCCTCGGTGATCGCCGGATCGAGGAAGAGGATCACGTCCACGTCCTCCTGGCAGGTCGACGGGCCCGGCGTGGGGCCCGCCCCGCTGGTGGTGGGCCGGCCTTCGGCGGCGATCGGGGTCGTGTCGTGGTCGCCGGCCGAGAGGGCCACGCCCAGCACCACCAGCACGCTGGCCGCCACCGCCACCACCGCCCCCTGGCGCAGGCGCCGGGCCCGGGCCCGCTCCCGGTGGCGGGCGGCCACGCCCTCCCGGGTCACGCCGCCGCCGGTCACCGGCTCGCCGGCCTGCTCCAGCCGGGCCGCCAGGCGCTCCTCGAAGTCCTCAGGGGTGCTCATCGCTCGATCTCCTCTCGTAGCTGGCCCAGCGCTCGGTGCAGGGCCGACTTCACCGTCCCGGGCCGCATGCCCAAGGCGGTGGCGATCTCGTCCTGGGTCATGCCGCCGTAGAAGCGCAGCACCACCACGGCCCGCCACGAGGGCCGCAGCCGACCCAGGGCGTCGAGCAGCTCCCGGGCGCCCAGGGCCGCGGGCTCGGGACGGTGGACGACCCGCAGGTCGCGGGCCCGGCGCCGCGACGCCCGCCGGGCCCCGTGGACCACGCAGGTCCGCAGGTAGCCGCCGGGCCGGTCCAGGCCGCCCCAGCGCTGGTACACCTGGGCGAAGGCGTCCTGCACCACCTCCTCGGCCACCGCCTCCGACCCCACCAACAGGTAGGCCAGGCGGGTCATGGGCACCCGCTCGGCCACGAACAGCTCCTCGAACCCGACGTCCGGGACGGCGGGCACGGCAGGGAGCAGCGGGGCCACGGCCTCGACCTCGTCGTCGGTGATCTCCATCACCCCCGACGAGTCACGGGCCCGGGGTTTCGTTCCCGGGGCCTGCCGCGGCCCGGGGCGGGCGCTGGCAGCGCGGGCACCAGTAGGTCGAGCGGGCCTGGGCTCCGTGGCGGGCCACGCGGATCGGCGTGCCGCACCGCGGGCACGGGCGGCGAGCCCGGCCGTACACGGCGACGCTCCCGGGCGGGCCGGCCACCGTGGTCCGCCGGGCGGTGGCCAGGTTGCGGCGCAGGAGCCGCGACGCCACCTCTGCCAGGCGGCGCCGGAGGGCGGCGGGCACGGCGGCCAGGGGCGTGAACGGGTCGAGGCCGCAGGCGTGGAGGACCTCGCTCTTGTAGACGTTGCCGATGCCGGCGGCCACGGTCTGGTCCAGCAGCACCTCGGCGATGGTCGTGCCCGGCTCCGGGTGGCGTTCCATGCGGGCCACCACCTCGTCCAGGTCGGCGTCGGGCCGGCACAGGTCGGGCCCCAGGTGGGCCACCGGGTCCTCGGCCCCGCCCAGGGGGCCGGCCCGGCCGTCACGGCGGTAGGTCCGCACCACCGGGGCGGCGAAGCACACCGCCTCCCACCTGGGCACCACCAGGCGGCAGCGGAGGAGGTGGGCCGGCTTCCGCCACCGCTCCCCCCGGCGGTACAGGTGCCACGAGCCGGTCATGCGCATGTGGGTGTCGAGCGACAGGCCGCCGGCGAAGTGGACCAGCAGGTGCTTGCCCACCGCCTCCACGTCGTCGATGACGGTGCCGGGCCGGGGGCGGTCGCCGACCAGGCGGGGGGCCTCGAACCGTTCCAGGGTGGTGCCGGCCAGCACCGGGCGGAGGCGGGAGGCCGCTCTCCAGATGGTGTCGCCCTCGGGCATGGGGGGAGGCTAGGGCCGTCACCGCACCATGGACGGGGGGAGGACGCCACCGGCGCCGTCCTGGTGGGGCCGGTCCTGGCCCCCGCCCGGGTAGTGGGTGGTCCCCGTGTCCGGGTCGAAGGCCGGGGCGTTGCGCCGGCGCGGGGCCTCGGGCGTGCTCTCGGGCCGGGCCGGCTCGACCTGGTGGGCCAGCCAGCCCAGGGCCGAGGCGACGATGCTGGCTCCCACCGCGGTGGCCACGCCGAGGGGGGTGGCCACCACGCCGGTGGTGACCAGGGCCAGGCCCAGGGTGGCCCCGGCGTCGGCCGCCATGCCGGCCAGGTCCCAGCCGTCCACGTCGTCGTCGCTGGTGGCCAGCCGGACGACGGCCAGCACCGTGCCCGGGCCCCGCAGCGCCATGGCCAGGCGGCCGGCTCCGAGGCCGAGGGCCACGGCCCGGGCCAAGTCGGTGCCGAAGCCCAGGTGGCCGAGCAGGGCCTCGGGGCCACCGTCCGGGCCGTCCCCCTCCGGCGGGCCCGGGAGGCGGTGGGAGGGAGCCGGGGCGGCGGCCGGGGCGGGCCCGGTGAAGCGGGCGATCCATCGCTCCGACAGGCGGCCCGGGCCCTGGTGGCGGGAGGCCCGGAGCAGGGCCCCGGCCACCACAGCCTGCATGTCGTCGCCCTCCGGTGCGGCCCCGGCCGCCCCGGCCGCCCTGTCGATGGCCAGGGGCAGGGCCGCCGTCCGCTCCGGCCCCAGGAGGGTGAGGAACCGGGCCGCGTAGGCCCCGTCGTGGGCGCCGCGGGCCGCCTCGGCCAGCAGCGGGGCCAGCGTGGACCACGAGGGCGCACCGGCATCGAGGGCGCGCCGCAGCCGGCCGGCCTGGGCCTCGGCCGCCCGCCACCCCTCCGACCGGGTCTCGAAGGTGCGGGGCGGCAGGGGCAGGGCCGCGGGCAGGGCGGCCACCAGGAGGCGGCGCCGGGCCACGTCGTCGCGGTGACGGCGGCACCAGTCGGCCAGGGCGTGGAGCTGGGCCGCCTCGCCGGTGCCGCTCTCGCCCACCTCGGACAGCACGTCCAGGACCCGACCGGCCTGGGACCGGTAGACCTCGGCCACGCCCTGGAGGGTGCTCTCCAGCTCGGCCAGGCCCCGGGGGTCGAGGGCCACCAGCCCCGGCTCCCCGCTCACGGCCCGTCCAGCCGGTCGGCGAACACCGAGGGTGAGCGGTGGAGCGCCCGGTCCCGCGCCCACCGCGCCTCCTCGGCCTCGGCCCACACCCGTCGGCGGTGCTCGGCCCGCTGCTCCAGGGCCGTGGCCCGGCCCCGCAGGGCGGTGGCCAGGGCCGCCACCCGCGCCTCCACGGCAGCCAGGTCGCGGCGGAACGAGGCCGCGGCCGGGCCCTCCCACGTCTCGCCGTCGCTGCGGGGCCCGACGGGCTCGAAGGCCAGGACGAGGAAGGTGGCCGAGCGGCGCAGGGCGTCGGCCGCGGTGTCGAGGTCGGCGGGGGTGGGGGCCATGGCCCTCCCTTCACGTGGGACAGGGAGGGGAAGCGGCGCCCACGTGGGACAGGGAGGGGAAGCGGCGCCGGCCTGCCCGGGCCGCGTCCCGGTCAAACCCGGAGCCGGGCGAGGCGGGTCCCGGCCGGGGCGGTTGGTACCGTGACCGACCGTGCCCCGCCCCGTTCGCCGCCCTCGCCGCCGCGCCGCCCCGGGGATCCCGGCCGTGCGGGCTGGCGTGGCGGTCGGCCTGCTGGCCGGCGTGCTGGCGGCCGGGCTCGTCCTGGCCGGCTGCAGCGACGATCCCGAGCCGGCGGCCCAGGCCCCGGCCCCACCCCGGGCCACGGCCCGGCCCGTGGACGCCGAGCCCCCGGCCGCCGCCCCCGAGGAGGTGGCCGCCGAGGTCGAGCGCCTGGCCGAGGAGTGGTTCGACGTGTCCCGCGGCATCCGCGGCGACCGGTTCCTGCTCGACGAGGCCGACCGGTACCTCACCGGGGCCTACCGGGATGCCTACGGGAGCGAGTACCGCCGGTTCACGCTGGCGCCGGAGGCCATCCGCCTGTCGGCGCGCTCGTCGGTGGCCGTCGAGGACGTGGAGGTCCGGGAGGACCACGCCCTGGTGACGACGTGCGAGGTCGACGCCGACCTGCTCCTGGTCCGGGGCACGTGGCGCATCCTCAGCACCACGGTCACGGCCCGCCGGCACCAGTACCAGGCCCGACCCACGCCGGAGGGCTGGCGCCTGGCCGAGCACGCCGTCCTGGCCGAGGCCCGCGGCGAGGCCTGCCCCGACCCGGCCTGAGCGGCGGGCCCGGCCCCGGCCTCAGCCGGGCTGGGCGCTGACCCGGACCTCGGCGTCGCCGTCCAGGCCCTTCAGCGGCCCGGGCTGCAGGGCGTCAGCGGCCCCCACCTCCTCGTCCAGGTGGGCCCGGAAGAAGGCCACGGACAGGGCGTCGATGGCCGGGAAGGCCTCCTCCACCGGGAGGGCGCCCTCACCGCACCCGTCGCTGGCCAGGCGGAGCAGGTCGTCGGGGATGGGCAGGCCGATGCGTTCCACGATGCCCACCAGGCCCCCCTGCTCGGCCCCGATGAGGCACAGGTCGCTGAACACCAGGTGCCCGGAGTCGGCGATGGAGGCCATGTACTTCGGGGGCTCCATGGCCTCGAACACGGCCCGGGTGGCCCGGGGCTCGATGATGCCGTCGTCCTCACCCACCATGACAAGGCCGGGGACGGCCGGCGGCTCGGGGAGGGCCCGGTCCCCCTGGCCGGAGCCCACGGAGTAGGCGGCGAAGGCGTCGACGCGCTCGTCGGTGGCGGCCAGGCGGTAGGCGGCGCTGGCGCCGGCCGAGTGGCCGGCCACACCGACGCGGGTGCCGTCGACCATGCCCTCCAGCGGGCCGGCCACCGTGGCCCGGGCCAGCACCAGGTCGAGCGTGGCCGCCAGCACCTCGGGATCGTCCCGCCGGGGGACGCCCTGGGCCGCGGTGCCGAGCAGGCCGCTCAGGGACCGCTCCACGTGGTCCGGGGCGGCCACCACGTAGCCCCAGGAGGCCAGGTGGGTGACGAGGTCGGCCGACTGCTCGGGGAAGCCGGCGAAGCCGTGGCTGAAGAGGACCACGGGGTACGGCGCCGCGGCCCGGTCGGGGGCGGCGCCGGGCGCGGCGGGCACCGGGTGGACGGGCCGGGCATCGGCGGGGACCTGGGCCTGGAGCTCGGGCGAGAGCAGGCTGGTGATGTCGAAGGTCCCGGTCGGCTCGTCGGTGCCGGCCCCGGCCTCGGCCGGGTACCAGACCGCCACCCGGCGGCCGTCGTCGAGGGCGAGCTGCTGCGAGCCGACGCCGTGGGGGCCCCGGGCCGACCAGTCGAGCAGCTGCTCCTCCCCCACCGGCCCCCCGGTGGTGGCCGGGCGGGGGTCGGTGGTGGGGCTGGCCCCGCCGTCGCCGGAGCCGCAGGCCACCACCGTGACGAGCAGGGCGGCCGCGCCGGCCAGGGCGCGGGCGGCGACGACGGGCATGCCCGCCGAGGGTAGGGGGCCGTGGCGGTGGCGCGCCGGGTGGTTTCCGGTCGCCGGTCAGCGGCCGCCCCGGTCCGGGTCGTGGGGCACGTGGCGGCGGTCGCGGAACAGCGCGGCCGGTGACAGGTCGAGGCAGGAGGCCAGCCGGTCGACGGCGCGCAGGGACAGGTTGTTGGTCCCGCACTCGGTGGCGCTCACCGAGTCGCGGGTCCAGCCCATGGCCGCGGCCAGGTCCTCCTGGGTCATGCCGCGCTCGGCCCGGGCGATCCGCACGTTGCGACCCACGATCGCGTTCAGCGACACCTCCGTCGCACCTCCATGTCCGTCGGGTGGATCGAGCCACCATGCGCCCGGCAGGAGTTGCGGCCCGTGCGCGACCTCCCAACTACACCTGGTGGTGGTGAAGGGCGGACCGGGCGGTCAGGAGAGCGGTGCCGTCACGGCGAGGACCACGTGTCGCGGGTGCTGCGGTCGGGACGGAAGCCGTGGTCGATGCCCCACAGCGCGGCCTCCGTGCGGGTCGAGACCCCGATCTTGCGGAACAGGTTCCGGGTGTGGGTCTTGATGGAGTTGATGCTGAGGTAGAGGGAGTCGGCGATCTCGGCCGTGCGCCGGCCCTGGGCGATGTGGGCCAGCACCTCGCTCTCCCGCTCGGTCAGCCCCACCTCGTGGCCGGGCCAGCGCCGGACCTCCGCCGGGCGACCGTCGGCCTGGGCCGCGGCGTTGGCCGCGGTGCCGACCCTGACCACCTGCTCGCCCCGGGCCACGGCCACCAGCGACTCGGCCAGCTCCCGGCCCGACAGGCCCTTGCTGACGAACCCGTCGGCGCCGAAGGCCAGGGCCGCGGTGATGAGCTCGGGAGCGTTGCCCCAGGTGTAGACGACGACCTTGCCCACGTTGGGGTGGGCGGCCACGGCCCGGATGACCCGGGAGCCCTCCCCCGGGAGGGCGAAGCAGTCGATCAGGGCCACCTCGACCGGGAGGCCGGGGCCCCCGTCCACGGTGCAGGACACGACGTCCACCAGGTGCCCGTAGGGGCGGAGGAGGGCGGCGGTCCCCTCCACGATCACGTCGTAGTCGTCGATGACGGCGATGCGGATCGGATCGCTCGGGGGCATGCGTCTCCCGGTGGGGTGGACAGGCTCTGAGAGTGCCACGCCGGTCCTGCGCCCCCTCGGGCTCCGAGCCGGTCGACCCCGCCCCCGAGCCCCTTTCACCCGTACAGGTGAGCGAGATCCGAAGCGGAGCGGCAGCGCGGATCATACGTCATCGTCCGACGCCAAGTGCGGCGGGGAGGGCCCGGTACCCTGAGCTGCCGTGGCCGCACCGTCCCCCCGCCGCGCCGGCGAGGACCACCTCCGGGCCCGGCCCCGCCAGGCCCGCTCGGCGGCCCGGGTCGAGGCCATCCTCACCGCCGCCGAGGCCGTGTTCGAGGAGGTCGGCTACGCCAAGGCCACCACCAACCTGGTGGCCAGCCGAGCCCAGGTGCCCATCCCCACCCTGTACCGCTGGTTCCCCGACAAGGGCGCCATCGCCCTCGCCCTGTGCGAGCGCTACCTCGACGACCTGGAAGCCCTCTACGCCGCCGTCCTGGACGTGGACGACGACGAGCCGGTGGACGTGCTGGTGCGGCGGGTGCTGGCCGCCCTGGCCGGCTTCGTGGCCGAACGCCGGGCCTTCTCGGCCATCGCGGCCACGGCCAGCGGGCCGGCCGCCGGCGACGGGGCCGGCCAGCGCCTCCGCTCGGGCCTGGCCGGCCACGTGGCCGACCTGGTCGAGCTGCGGGTGCCCGACATCGGGCCCGCCCACCGCGACGAGGTCACCGACGCCGTCGTCACCGTGGTCAACGCGTTCCTCATCCGCGCCGGCGACGTCGCCCCCGACGGCCAGGACCGGCTCTTCCACCAGCTGGCCGACGTGGTGCTGGCCTACGTCGACGCCAAGTTCCCGCCCGCCGGCGCCCCGGTCTGGGACGACCCGCACCCCACCGTGGCCCCGATCCTGCCCGGCCGGGTGGTGGGCCGGCCCCCCGAGCCCGGCTAGGCGTCGACCCCCGGCCGGGGCCGGCGACCGGCCCACGGGAGGGCCTCCTCGAGCTGGGCCGCCACCCGGAGCAGCACGTCCTCCCGGCCCGGCGCGGCCACCAGCTGCGCGCCCACCGGCAGGCCACCGCTCTCGCCCACCGGCAGCGAAGCCGCGGGCTGGCCGGTGATGTTGAAGGCGGCGGTGAAGGCCACGATCGGGGTGGCCCGCATCACGCCGGCGAAGGGGTCCTCGGGCGTCGAGGCGAACTGCCCCAGGGTGGGGGGGAGCTCGGGCATGGTCGGGGTGAGGAGCAGGTCCCAGCCGTCCTCCTCCCACCAGGCCACCACCCGGCGAGCCAGGCGGTGCATCCCCTCCACGCCGGCCAGGTACTGGGCCCCGCCCACCGAGCGCCCCATCTCGGCCACGGCCCACGTGCCGGGCTCGACGCCGTCGGAGGTGACCGGCTGGCCGATCATCTCCCCGATGCGGTCGAGCTCGCGGGCCGTCCACACCCCGAAGCAGGTGAGGAAGTGGGCCACGATCTCCGGGTCGCCCAGGGCAGCCGGGGCCGCGGCCTCGACCCGGTGGCCCAGCTCGGCCAGGGTGGACGCCGTCCGCTCCACCACCGCCGCCACCTCGGGCGACGAGCTGGCCCCGCCGTCGGGGGCGTCCACGATCCAGCCGACGCGGAGCGACCCGGGATCGGCGCCCACCTCCTCGGCGTAGGGGCGGGCCGGCGGGGGCGCCCACGACGGGTCGCCCACCGACGGCCCGGCCACCGCGTCGAGCAGCGCCGCGGTGTCGCGCACCGAGCGGGTCACGGCCAGGCGGGACACCAGGCCGGCCCACGCCTCGCCCACCAGTGGCCCGACCGGGACCCGGCCCCGGCTGGGCTTCAGGCCCACCAGGCCGCAGGCCGAGGCCGGGATGCGGATCGAGCCGCCACCGTCGCCGGCGTGGCCCATGGGCACGATGCCGGCCGCCACCGCGGCGGCCGACCCCCCGCTCGACCCCCCGGCGGTGCGGGTCGGGTCCCACGGGTTGCGGGTCGGGCCGTAGGACTCGGGCTCGGTGGAGGGGACCAGGCCCAGCTCCGGGGTGTTGGTCTTGCCGATGACCACCAGCCCCGCCCGCCGGAAGCGCTCGGTCAGGGTGTCGTCCACGTCGGGCACGTAGCCGTGGTCGCGCAGCACCTTGGTCCCCATGTGCAGGGGCAGGCCGGCGGCGTGGCCGTCGAGGTCCTTGAGCACGAAGGGCACGCCGCGGAACGGCCCGTCGGGCAGGGCCCCGGCGGCGTCGGCCACGGCGTCCTCGTAGCGGGGGTGGATGATGGCGTTGAGCTCCCCGTTCGACGCCTCGGCCCGGGCCACGGCCGCGGCCACCAGCTCGATGGGGCTGACCTCGCCCGCCCGGACCAGGGCGGCTTGGGCGGTGGCGTCGAGGGCGTGCACGTCGTCCATCGCCGCCGACCCTATGACGCTCCGCACGGCCCCGCAGGGCCGCTCGACCGCCACCCTCGCCGCCTGTTCACCGCCCGTCCGCCCCGCCTCGACGCGCCCGGCCGTGGCATGGTCGGGGCCGCCGAGACGGAGGTGCGACATGGCCGAGACGTGGTGGTGGGACCTGGCCCAGGGCCGGGCCGTGACCAGCGACGAGCGGCCCCGCGACATGGAGGTGCTGGGCCCCTACCCCAGCCGGGCCGCGGCCGAGGCCTGGAAGGAGACCGCCGAGGCCCGCAACGAGGCCTGGGACGAGGCCGACGAGGAGTGGGAGGGCACGGACACCGAGAGCGACGACGGGGCCTGACCAGGAACCGTCGGGACCGACGGCGGCGACTCAGCGGCCCCGGAGGGCCAGGCCCCGGTAGGAGTCGGTGAAGCCGGCGGCCCGGAGCTGCTCGGCCGCCGGCGCCTCCCGCACCGGGGCCCCGTCGACCTTGGTGATCTCGACCGACCGGCGGTGCCCGCCCCGCACCAGGCCCACCAGGGCGTCGATCCACCTGGTGTCGCCGGCGGCGTCCGGGAACAGGCTGACGCTGCGCCCGCCCCGCTCCAGGTAGGCCAGGGGCCGGCCCTCGGCCAGCACCACGTGGGCCCCGGCGGCCCGCGCCGGCCGGCCCGGCGACTCGGGCCACGGCAGCGCCGCCCCGTAGGGCTGGGCCGGGTCCGTGGCCGCCAGGACCAGCGGCGCCGCCGGCGTGTCGTCCTCGTCGTCGAGGGGCGGGCCGTCCCACAGCACCTCGTCGGCCGGGCCGGGGGCGTCGGCCGAGCGTCCCCACCCGCCGGCCGCCGGGTCGGCGTCCTGGTCGGGGGGCGGGACCGCCGGCGGGCGGGCGACGGGGCCGGACCGCTCCGAGCGCAGGCGCTCCACCGCGCCGGGCAGGGCGAACTGCGCCGCCCCCAGCCCGGACACGAAGTAGCCCCGCCGCACCGTGCCCTTGTCCTCCATGGCCCGCAGCACCGGGTAGACGCCGGCGAAGCCCCCCTGGGTCCCCTCGCCCAGGGCCGCCTCCCGGGTCAGGACGCCGTAGCGCTCCAGGAGCTGGCGGGCCCGGGCCAGGGCCGCCTCCGACGGGCTCGGCTCGGGGGCCCGGAGGGGGGCCACCAGCGACCAGCGCCCCCCGGCCGCCGGGGGACCCATGCGGGTCAGCCGCCCCGGGCGGGGGCGCCCGGCCCGGGCCCGGCCGGCAGCCGACGACCCCCGCCCGCTCCGGGCGCCACGGGCACCGACGTAGGCCCGCAGGGGGGCCAGGGTGTCGTTGGTGACCTCGCCCGCCCAGACCAGGTCCCACAGCGCGGCCACCAGGGTGGCGTCGTCCCAGGCCAGCTCGGCGTCGGCCACCGCCTGCTGGAGGGCGGGCCAGAACGAGGCCCCCTGGGCCGCCAGGTGGGACCGCAGCACGTCGTGGACGGGCCCGTCGGGCCGGTCGGCCTCGTCGGGCTCGGGGACCAGCAGGCCGACCTCGTCGCGGAACACCAGGCGCACCCGGCCGTCGCCCGAGCCGATGCCCCCGGCGCCCACCCACACCACCTCGCCCGCCGCGGCCAGGGCGTCGAGGTCGGCCGGCCGGTAGGGGTCGAGCCGGGCCGGCAGCACGTCGGACTCCAGGGCCGAGGCCGGGACGGGCGCGCCCTGGAGCACCCCGAGGACCTCGACCAGGCCGTCGACGCCCCGACGGGGCAGGCCCACCCCCTGCCAGGCGGTGAGGAACCGGGCCAGGGCGTCGGCCTCCACCGGCTCGACCTCGCGCCGCAGGGCAGCCAGCGACCGGCGCCGGATGCGGCGCAGCACCTCGGTGTCGCACCACTCCCGCTCCACCCCGCCGGGCCGGAACTCGCCCTGCACCAGCCGCCCCTCGGACGACAGGTCGACCAGGGCGGCGATCACCCGGGCCTCGTCCACGCCGTAGCGGCCCGCCACCTCCCGGGGCAGGAAGGGCCCGTGGGTGCGGGCGTGCCGGGCCACCAGGTCGTGGAGGGGGCGCTCCACCGGGTCGGTGAAGGCCGAGGGCAGGCCGGGGGGGACGACCACGCCCAGGGCGTCGCGCAGGCGGGCGGCGTCCTCGGCCGCCGCCACCCGGTCGTCGCCGGCCACCGTCACCGGGATGGCCCGCCGCTCGGCCACCAGCCGGTCGACCCACCCCGCCACCGCCTCGGGCGTGGCGGCCCGGGCCGCCAGCTCGTCCCGACCGAGGGGGCCGAGGGTGCGGACCAGGTCGTGGAGCTCGTCGGGGTCGCGGGCCGGCAGGTCGCCGTCGAGGTGCTGGAGGCTGGCCTCCACCTCCTCCAGGACCTCGGCGTCGAGCAGGTCGCGCAGCTCGTCGGCTCCCAGCAGCTCGGCCAGCAGGTCGCGGTCGAGGGCCAGGGCCGCGGCCCGCCGCTCGGCCAGGGGGGCGTCGCCCTCGTACATGTAGACGGCGATCCACCCGAACAGCAGCGACTGGGCGAACGGGGATGCCTTGGGCGTGTCGACGGGGACGACCCGCACCGTCCGGGACCGCAGGTCGCCCAGCAGCTCCCGCAGGGCGGGCACGTCGAAGACGTCGGTCAGGATCTCCCGGGTGGTCTCGTAGAGGATGGGGAACCGGGGGTGGCGGGCGGCCACGGCCAGCAGGTCGGCGGCCCGCTGGCGCTGCTGCCACAGGGGGGTGCGGCGGTCGGGGCGGCGCCGGGGCAGGAGCAGGGCCCGGGCCGCGCACTCCCGGAACCGCGACGCGAACAGGGCGGTGGAGGGGAGGTGGGTGACCAGGATCTCGTCGATGTCCTCGGGATCGACCAGCAGCTCCTCCAGGGGGAGCTCGTCGTAGGCCTCGGGCAGGCGCAGCACGATGCCGTCGTCGCTCCACATGAGCTCGACCGGGCTGCCCCACCGCTCGGTCAGGCGGGCCTGGAGGACCATGGCCCACGGGGCGTGGACGCGGGCCCCGAAGGGGGAGAGCACGCACACCCGCCAGTCGCCGATCTCGTCCCGGAAGCGCTCGACCACGATGGTGCGGTCATCCGGCACCGCCCCCTCCGCGGCCTGGTCGTCCAGGTAGGCCAGCAGGTTGGTGGCGGCCCGCTCGTCCAGGCGGTGGACGTCGCGCAGGCGGGCCAGGGCCTCGGGGGCGGGGAGCTGGCGCAGGGTGCGGGCCACCTCCCCCACCGCCCGGCCCAGCTCCAGGGGCCGGCCCGGCCCGTCGCCGTGCCAGAACGGCATCTTGCCCGGCAGCCCGGGAGCGGGCACGACCACCACCCGCTCGGGGGTGATGTCCTCGATGCGCCAGGTCGAGGCGCCCAGGAGGAAGGTCTCGCCCACCCGGCTCTCGTAGACCATCTCCTCGTCCAGCTCGCCCACCCGGCTGCCGTCGGGGAGGAACACGCCGTAGAGGCCCCGGTCGGGGATGGTGCCGCCGCTGGTCACCGCCAGGCGCTGGGCCCCCTGCCGGCCCCGCACCACCCCGCCGGTCCGGTCCCACACGATGCGGGGCCGCAGCTCGCTGAACTCCTCGGAGGGGTAGCGGCCGGCCAGCAGGTCGAGCACCTCGTGGAGCACCGTGTCGGACATGTCGTGGAACGGCGCCGCCCGGCGCACCAGCGCGGCCAGGTCGTCGACCGACCAGTCGTCGAGGGCGCACAGGGCCACCACCTGTTGGGCCAGCACGTCCACCGGGTTGCGGGGGTAGCGGGTGGCCTCGACCAGGCCGGCCTCCATGCGGGGCACCACGGTGGCCGCCTCCAGCAGGTCGGCCCGGTGCTTGGGGAAGATGCGGCCCCGGCTGGGCTCGCCCACCTGGTGCCCGGCCCGGCCGATGCGCTGGAGGCCGCGGCTGACGGCGCCCGGCGACTCGACCTGCACCACCAGGTCCACCGCCCCCATGTCGATGCCCAGCTCCAGCGACGAGGTGGCCACCAGGCCCTTGAGCCGCCCGGCCTTCAGGTCGTCCTCGATGATGAGGCGCTGCTCCCGGGCCAGGGAGCCGTGGTGGGCCTTGACCAGCTCGGGCACCGGGACCGACGGGGCGCCGTCGGGTCCGGGCCCGACCACCCCGTCGGCCAGCACCGTGCCGACGGGCACGGGGGGCTGGCCCATGTTCTCCGCCCCCAGCCACCGGCCGCCGGGAGCGTCGCCCCCACTGTGGGCCGCGTCCTGCTCGGCGGCCAGCTCGTTGAGGCGGGTGGCCAGCCGCTCGGCCAGGCGCCGGGCGTTGACGAAGATCAGCGTGGACCGGTGGGCCCGCACCAGGTCCAATAGCTGGGGGTGCATGGCCGGCCAGATGCTGCGCCGGGCCGGCCCCGCCGAGGCCGGGCCGCTGGGGGGGCCGTCGGGCCCGCCGGCCGCGCCGGCGCCGGGCGTGATCGGTCGGCCCAGGTCGGCCATGTCGTCCACCGGGACCACGACCTCGATGTCGAGCACCTTGCGGGTCCCGGCGTCGACGATGGCCACGGGCCGGGGCCGGCCGTCGTCGCCGAAGCCGCCGAGGAAGCGGGCGATCTCGTCCAGGGGGCGTTGGGTGGCCGACAGGCCGATGCGCTGGGGCGGGCGCTCGGCCACCGCCTCCAGCCGCTCCAGGGTGAGGGCCAGGTGGGAGCCCCGCTTGGTGGCGGCCACGGCGTGGATCTCGTCGATGATCACGGCCTCGACCCCGGTGAGGGTCTCCCGGGCTCGGGACGTGAGCATGAGGTACAGCGACTCGGGGGTGGTGATGAGGATGTCGGGCGGGTGGCGGACCAGGGCCCGGCGCTCCTCCTGCGAGGTGTCGCCGGTGCGCAGGGCCACGGTGGGCTCCCGGGCGGCGACGGCGGCGTGCTCGGGCCCGAGCCGCTCGGCGGCCAGGCGGATGCCCCGCAGCGGGCTGCGGAGGTTCTTGTCCACGTCGACGGCCAGGGCCCGCAGGGGCGACACGTAGACGATGCGGGTGGCCTCGACCTCCTTGCCCTTCTCGTCCACCGGCCGGGGCCGGGCCATGAGCCGGTCGATCCCCCACAGGAAGGCAGCGAGGGTCTTGCCCGACCCGGTGGGGGCCAGGATCAGGGTGTGGTCGCCGGCGGCGATGGCCGGCCACCCCTGGGCCTGGGCGTCGGTGGGGGCCCCGAACGAGGTGCGGAACCACTCGGCCACCGGCGCGCGGAACAGGGCCAGCGGGTCCTCGGGGGGGAGGTCAGAGGGGGGAGGGGCGCCGATCCCCCGAGCGTACGGCGGGGGCGCGACACCGTGACCCCTCGAGGTCGCCGCCTCACGCCCTCCAACCGCCCCACCCGGTCGGACTGGCAGGATGGGTCATAAGGTTGCCGGGGAGGGAGAGCGCCATGAGGGCCCGAGAGAGCGACCGTTGCGATGCACTCGAGACGGGATGGAAGCAGCGGCGCCGGCGCTCCCGCCTCAAGAGGGCAGGTCTCTTGCTACCGATGGCGGCCATCGGAGCAGCACTGGTCCTCGGCTCCAGCGACCCTTGGTCGAGGTGGGTCATCGCCGTGGCCCTGGCCGTCCTGGTCCTGGTCCTCATCTTCTGCCCCGAAGCCGTCAAGGACCTCCCCTTCAAGTCCATCGGGTTCGCCGGCCTGAACGTCGCCATAAACGGCCCGACGCCCGCCGTCGGGGACGAGGAGCAGGAGAAGGGGGTCAGCCCGGCGGCGGACCCACCCACAGAGGACTGGCAGGAACGGTGGTTGGCCATGCGGTGGGCGCTGGAGAGGAAGCTCGCCTATCTGGTCAAGCACACCCTCCCCGACCACCTGCCGCTCGTGGATCCAGGTCGCCCGACCGAGGGTGGGGACCGGCCGTTCGCCACCATCGGCTCGCTCGAACACGATGGCCTGCTGCTCTCTGCCGATGCGAGGACGGCATCGATCGCGTTGTCCCTCTCCCTCACCGACCTGGAGGTCATGAACGAGGAGAGCGTCCGCAGCACCATCGAAGCCGGAGAGGAGCTGACCCGCACCTTGCGACTGCGAGTGTTCAACCAGCTCGTGGCCAAACAGATGGAGATCCTCGGATGGCGGAAGAAGAGGGGGATCAGGAACGCCCGTCGGAAGACCTCTCGCTTCTCCCGCGGTCCGGACTCGGTCGAGATCGTGAGCTTGTTCGGCACCCCGGACGGGGACCTGGTCAGGAAGTGGGTGGCCCGGAAGCGCCGGCACCCCGGCACCCTCATCGTTACGCCGATCTGGCCGGGGACCTCCACCTCGAGCTCGCAGGACGGCAGCGTGGTCCGGTTCGATCAGCTCGCACCTGTGCTGGCCCAGCGGTTTCCCGTGCAGCAAGAAGCTGAGGGCGGTGGAGACGCCGGGTCGCCCTAGCGACCACTCATCGGGGGTCGACCCAGAGGTCGCCTTCCATGGAGGGGTGGATGGCGCACACGAACTGGTGGTATCCGGGGGTGGTGGCCGGGTACCGGAGGGTCTGGCGCCCCGGGCCCCGTTCCAGGGGGGTGTCGGCCTTGCCCGAGGGCCCGGAGATGGCCAGGTTGTGGTCGACGGAAGTGTCCTGCAGGTCGACGGTGAAGGTGACGTCGGTGCCGGCCGGCACCCGCAGGCACTCGGTGTTCCAGGCCAGGTTCTTGGCCACCAGGGTGAACCGCCCGTCCTCGATGGGGGTGCAGTCGGCCGGGGCCGAGGTGGGCCCCTCGTCGCCGCCGCACCCGGCCAGCGGGGCGGCCAAGGCGGCCAGCAGGAGCAGCGGACGGAGCAGGCGGCGACGCACGGGGGCCGACGGTACCCAGCGAGGTCGAGCGGGGCCGGGTCGGAGGGTGAGGGTCACACCCTCCGGGTCGCTCCCCGGGCCGCGCCGGTTCCCCGGGGTGGGCGGGTGGGCGGAGGCGCCGGGTCAGGACGTCCCGAAGCGCTGGCGGTACTCGGGCGAGGTGAGGAAGTTCTCCACCATGCCGGCCTGCACGAAGTCACCGCCGTGGCCGGCCAGCTCGGCCAGCCAGAAGGCGTAGCCGGAGGGCTCGCTGCTGCGGCGCAGGTAGCCGAAGTACTGGCTCAGCACGAAGGCCCGGGAGTGCTCGGCGGCCTGGAAGGCGGGGTTCTGGGTGACCTCCCGCAGCACCACGGCCCGGGTCTTGGTCCCTCCGTTCAGCCCGTTGACCAGGGCGGCACGCTGGCTGGGGGTGAAGGTGACGCCGGTGTTGGCGATCAGGCGGTCGACGTACTGCGCGTTGGAGAGGGGCCCGAAGGTGGCCACGAACTCGGGGCGCTGGACGTAGCCGTCGAAGAAGCCGGGGCTGCCCTGGGCCTTGAAGATCGACATGTCGACCATGGCCTCGCCGTAGAGGGGGTTGCGGCCGGTGGCCGCCCGGCTGGCCCGGAAGGCGGCGCCGGCGCCGTTCTGGAACTCGGGCGAGAGGAAGAAGTTGCCGCTGACCTTCACCCGCTCCCGGGACCGGCAGGTGGCGTTGGCCCCGCAGGCGGTGATGCGGCCCACCCAGTAGGCCAGGCCCTCCGGCTCGGCCGGGCGGTTCAGGAAGTCCAGGTACTGCTGGCGCACGAAGAAGGTGGGGTCGTCGATGGGGTTGGCCGAAGGCGCCACCGCGTCGTTGTCGACGATCCGGAGCGTGGCCGTGGCGGGCGAACCCAGGCCGACGCCGGCCCCGGTGACGTTGGCCACCATCAACCCGATGTCCTCGGGGCCTTCCACGAACGGGTCGTTCACGGGCAGGACGGAGAAGGTCCGGCTGGTCTGGCCCGGGAGGAAGGTGAGGATGCCCACCGCCATCTCGTAGTCGGTCTTCTGGTTGGCCTGGCCGGGCCGGGACTGGTCCCAGGTGGCGTAGCGGACCGTGGCCGGACCGGACACCTCGCCGTTGCGGGTCACGGTGACCCGGAGGCGGGGCGCCCCCTCGCCCAGGGAGTACTCGTCGGTGCTGAACTGGACCAGCGAGGTGGCCGTCGCCGTGGTGGGGTTCAGGGCCCCGAACAGGCCGTGCTCCTCCTCGCCCAGGCCGGCGGTGAAGTACAGGGTGCCGGGCAGGCCGCCCTCGCCGCCGTTGCCGAAGCGCAGGGCCCACAGCTCGTCGATGACGATGCCGTTGCCGCTCTCGTCCTGCAGGGTGCCCAGGAAGGCGCCGGTGGTGGGGTTGAAGGCGTGGATGCTGGGGTTGCCGTTGCCGTTGTTCCCGATCATCAGCGCGCCCCCGAAGATGCCGAAGGTGGGCGGGGCCAGGGCCACGCCCCACGGGCTGTTCAGCGGGCCGTTGTTGATGCCGAAGGTCAGGTCCCGCACGCCGGAGGTGTTGAACCGGCGGACGAACCCGTTGCCCACGCCCTCCTCGTCCAGGCCGCCCCCGCCGACCTTGGCGTAGGTGACGTACAGGCTGCTGCCCACGGCCTGGATGTTGTACGGGTGGTACGTGTTGCCGGGCGTGGTCGGGATGGTCGGGTCGGCGAACGGGAAGCTGGCCGAGGGCTGGAGGGCGAAGTCCTCGTCGAACACGTCGATGGTGCCGTTGGCGAAGTCGGCGGCGTAGAGGAGGTCGGCGCTGCCGACGTTCCCGATGGCCAGGCCGGTGTAGACGTGGCCCGGGTGGCTGGCCGCGATCACTCCGGTGGTGGAGCCGGCCGCCGGCACCGACGGGTTCCAGCCCACCAGGTTGCCGGTGATGGAGGCGTAGACGAACCGGGCCGGGCCCGAGGCGGGGCCGGAGGTGATCTCGAAGTCGTCGTTGGCGGTGGCCACCACGCCGGTGGGGAGCCCGCCGGGCACCGTGACCGCCGCCTGGCTCGGGTGCCGGACGAAGGTGGAGGTGGACGTCCCCTGGTACGGGCTGGCCGAGCTGGTGCCGTCGTTGGCCAGCCACAGGGGGCCGCTGGCGCTCGAGGCCAGGCCCCACGGGTTGACCATCTGCGGGTCGAGGATGGGGGCCACGCCGGGCACGTCGGAGGACAGGTTGACCTGCCGGTAGGCGGAGCCCGGGGCGATGACCGGGATGGCCGCCGAGGGGGCGACCCCCAGGGCGGCGGTGAAGGTGGTGGCCGCCAGGGTGGTGGCCGCCAGGGCGGCCACCAGGCGCCGGGGACGGGGGGAACGAGCCATCGGGACCTCCAGGGAACCAGGTGCCGACGCGGTGCCGTTTCGGGTACCGGTCGAATCGGGGGCACTCTACGCCTGATCGACCGGCCGGGCTCGGGGCGCGACGCGCCGGTGCCCCCACGTCCTTCCGTCCTCGACCGGCCGAGCCGATGTCCTGCCCTCCGCCCGGGGTGGGCCGGTAGGCTCCCGCCCGTGGCCCCGTACCAAGCGCCCGAGTACCACCCGGCCTTCGAGGAGTACTGCGAGGCCATCTACGAGCTGGACGAGGACGACGTCAACGTCATCCAGGCCCGCATCGCCGAGCGGCTGGAGGTGTCGCGCCCCGCGGTGTCGGAGATGATCCGCAAGCTGGAGGGCGAGGGGCTGGTCCAGGTGGACGGCCGCATCAACCTCACCCCTGACGGCCTCCGCCTGGCCGAGTCGGTGGTCCGCCGCCACCGCCTGGCCGAGCGCTTCCTCACCGACATCCTGGGCCTGTCGTGGGCCGAGGCCCACAAGGAGGCGGGCAAGTGGGAGCACGTCATCTCCCTCAACGTGGAGACGGCCATGGACCGCGTCCTCGGCGCCCCCACCACCTGCCCCCACGGCAACCCCATCCCCGGCGCCGACTACCACGCCCCCGACGCCGGGCCCCTCGGTGACCTGAAGGTGGGCTCGGGCTTCGTGGTGAGCCGCATCCCCGAGGAGCTGGAGTTCACCCCCGGCATGCTCGAGTTCCTGGAGCAGGCCGACCTCCTCCCGGGCCGCAGCGGCGTCGTCACCGCGGCGTCGCCGGACGGCACCACCACCGTCGAGGTGGGCGGGGCCCACGTGGGCATCGGCGCCTTCGCCGCGGCCCGCATCCTGGTCACAGTGGGCTGACGTCCGCCCGGCCGCTCCCGGCCGGCGTGTTCGGCGCCGGTGCGGCGGTGGTGCAAGAGTCTCCGCCCATGACCAGCACGACCACGGAGGGGACCGGCCGCTACCGGGCCGACGTCCGCTGGACCACCCACGGGGTGGCCCACGTCCGCGCCGAGGACTGGGGCAGCCTGGGCTTCGGGCAGGGGTGGGCCCTGGCCCGCGACCACCTGCCCACCCTGGCCGACCAGGTCGTGAAGGTGCGCAGCGAGCGAGCCCGCTACCACGGGGCCGGCGTCGACGGCGCCCACCTGGCCAGCGACATGGGGTACCTGGCCCTCGGCGTCGTGGCCCGGGCCGAGGCCCTCCGCTCCGCCCAGACCGAGCCGGTCCGGGAGATGGTCACCGGCTACGTGGCCGGCTGCAACACGTGGCTGGCCGAGGCCCGCGAGACCGATGCCCTCCCCCCGTGGTGCGCCGAGGCCGAGTGGATCCGGCCCATCAGCGAGCTCGACCTCTACGCCTACCTGGGCGACATGGCCCTCATGGGCAGCGGGCGCAACCTGGCCGGCATCATCGGCCGGGCCGAGGCCCCCGGCCCCGACGGTCCCGTGCCCCCGTCCCCCGTCACCGCCCTGGGCGGGCCGGCTCCCGGGGCCAGCAACGGGTGGGCCTTCGGCGGCGACGCCACCCGCTCGGGCCACGGCATGGTCATGGCCAACCCCCACTTCCCGTGGGGCGGCGAGGCCCGGTTCTGGGAGTGCCACCTCACCATCCCCGGCACCCTCGACGTCTACGGCGTGGCCCTGCTGGGCACCCCCGGGGTGCAGATGGGCTTCAACTCGGACATCGCCTGGGCGCACACCTTCTCCAAGGGGCACCGCTTCACCCTGGCCCGCCTGGACCTGGTGCCCGGCCGGCCCACCTCGTACCGCCACGGCGACGACGAGCGCGACATGGTGCCCGCCACCTACGCCGTCGACGTGCGGGGCGACGACGGCCAGCTGACCCGGGTGGAGCGCACCCTGTGGAGCACCCACCACGGGCCCATGGTCAACCTGCCCCTGCTGGGCTGGGGCCTGGACACGGCCTTCACCTACCGGGACGCCAACCTGGACAACACCGCAGTGATCGAGCAGTTCCTGGGCATGGACCGGGCCCGGTCCATGGACGACCTCCAGCGGGTCTTCGCCGAGGTCCAGGGCCTGCCCTGGGTCAACACCCTGGCCGCCGACCGCACCGGGCGGTGCTGGTACATCGACGCCTCGGCCACCCCCAACCTGTCGCCCGAGGCCGAGGTCCGCTACCGCCAGCGGGTGGAGACCGACTTCGTGGCCGCCCTGCTGCTGGAGAACCGGGTGGCCCTGCTGGACGGCAGCGACCCCGGCGACGACTGGGTCGACGAGGACGGCGCCCGCAGCCCGGGCCTCGTCCCCCACACCCGCCTGCCCCAGGTGGAGCGGCGGGACGTGGTGGTCAACGCCAACGACTCCCACTGGCTGACCCACCCCGACGAGCTGCTGGAGGGCTACTCGCCCCTGCACGGCTTCGAGCGCACGCCCCGGACCCTCCGGACCCGCCAGAACCTGAAGGTGGCCACCGGGCTGGCCGCCTCCGGCGACGTGACCGTCGAGGCGGTGGCCGAGGCGGTGCTGGCCAACGAGAGCCTGAGCGCCGAGCTGCTGCGCGACGCGGTGGTGGCGCGAGCCCGGGCCGCCGGCAAGGTCGAGGCCGAGGGCCAGGTGGTGGACGTGGCCGCTGCCGCCGAGGTCCTGGCCGGCTGGGACGGCCGCTACGACCTGGCGTCGCGGGGCGCAGCCCTGTGGCGGGAGGTGGTGGCCGGCTTCGCCGCCGGCGAGCTGCTGGACGCCGGCCCCCTGTTCGGCGAGGGCTGGGACCCGGCCGACCCGGTGGCCACCCCCCGCGACCTCGCCCCCGCCCCGGCCGACGGGGACGACCCGGTGGTCGGGGCCGTGGCCCGGGCCGTGGTGGCCCTGGACCGGGCCGGGGTGGCCCTCGACGCGCCCCTGGGTGACGTGCAGTGGGCCCAGCGGGGCGAGCACCGCGTCCCCGTGCACGGCGGCGGCGAGGTCGAGGGCGTCCTCAACGTGCTGGGCCCCACCGGCGCCCTGTCGTCCAGCGCCCTGGAGCCCGGACCGCCCCCGTTGGAGCTCCAGCCGGGCCGCACCGAGCGCACCGGCCTGACCGCCGGTGGCTACCGGTGCACCTACGGCACCAGCTTCTTCATGGTGGTGGAGATGACCGACGACGGGCCCCGGGGCCAGGGCCTCCTGGCCTACGGCCAGAGCGGCGACCCCGGCTCACCCCACCACGTCGATGGCACCGAGGCCTACGCGGCCAAGGCCACCCGCCCCCTCCTCTTCAGCGACACCGACATCGAGGCCGACGTCCAGGAGCGCCGCACCCTCCAGGGCTGACCGGCGACGCCGGTCGTCGTCAGGCGGTGAGCCAGGTGTGGATCTGGCCTCGGAGGCGGTCGATGCCGGTGCCCTTAGCCGCGCTGACCCACAGGACCTCGCCGGGGGGCAGGCCGCAGCCCTCGGCCAGCTCCCGCTTGCGCTTGTCGCGGCCTGAGCTCTTGACCTTGTCGTGCTTGGTGGCCACCACGGTCCAGGGCCGGTCGTGGTGGTCGAGCCACTCCAGCATCTGCACGTCGAGCTTGGTGGGGCCGATCTCGCCGTCGACCAGGACCAGGATGGTGACCAGCTCGTCGCGGCCCAGCAGGTAGCCCTCGATCATGCGCTGCCAGCCGGCCCGCATGTTCTTGGGGGCCTGGGCGTAGCCGTAGCCGGGGCAGTCGACCACGGTGGCGTCGTCGCCGTAGGCGAAGCAGTTGAGCAGGCGGGTCCGCCCCGGGGTCTTGGAGGTGTGGGCCAACCGGGTCCGGTGGGCCACCGCGTTCAGCAGTGACGACTTGCCCACGTTGGACCGCCCCACCACCGCCACCTCGGCCCGGGTCGGGGGCAGCCGGTCGAGCCGGTCGGCGGAGGTGACGAAGCGGAGGTCCAGCGGCCCGGGCACAGCCGCTCAGTGTGCCGTGCCCGACCGCGACCGGACGACCCAGCTGATCGGACGACCCCTCGCCGCCCGCGAGTGCGGCCAGCGGCAAGAGCACCATGGCTGGACCCGAACCACGCACATCGCTGGTCGCGCCGGCCGGGCGCCGGGGCCATGCTGGGTGGGGATCGAGGCCGGACATGCTGACCGCTCCGGACGTGACGAGGAGGCGGGCGCGGGCCGCGATGGCGACGCACCGCTTCCCGGAGGCGCCTGGGCCGGCAGCCGCCGCCGGCACACCTCGAGGCCCCGACGGTGGCCGTCCCTCCGAGGCGGGCCGCCGTGGGGCACCACCCGTGATGGGGGTCAGAAGCCCTTATGGAACAAGGGCTTCTTCGGTTTGGACGAACTGACGTTCGGTAGGATGGTCGGCATGTGCACCAGCCACCCCGACCGCGACGAGGTGTGCCTCGACGCGTTCGCTCTGTTGACGGTGACGCCCGGCGAGCTGGCCGACGAGGGGGTGCGCCGGCACGTCCGCGATCTGCACCGGCTGCGGGCCGTTCTGGACGCGGCGATCGTGGAGGCGACGGGGGTGCTCGACGGGCGGATGATCTGGGCCGGGGATGCGGCCCGCTCCGCCGGGGCGTGGCTGGCGGCTCGGGTGGATGCGATGCCGGGTGCGGCCCGCCACGAGGTGCGCCTGGCCCGCGATCTGCGCGATGCGCCGGTGGTGGCCGAAGCGGCCCGGACCGGGCGCTTGGGGCGGGTGAAGGTCGATGCGCTCATGGAGGTGCGCACCCCGGAGCTCATCGAGGTGTTCGCCGAGCAGGAGGCGTACCTGGTCGAAGAGGTCGCCGCGCTGCGCGCCGACGAGGCACGACGGTTCTTGCAGTCGTGGCAGCAGTTCGCCCGCCTGGCCATCGACTCCGTCGACCCGGACGGACCACCTCCCGGAGAAGCACCTCGGGTGGCGGTGAACCTGGCCCAGACGTTCCAGGGTCGCTACGTCCTCGACGGGGAGATGGACCCCGAGCACGGAGCCATCGTGCGCTCGGTGATCGACGCCGAAGTCGACGACATGTTCCGCACCGGCGTGTTCGGACCGGACGACGGCCTGACCCCGCCGGAGCGACGCGGGCAGGCATTGGTGCAGGTCCTGGTGCGCAAGGGCCGGGTGGGGATCAAGAACGGCGAGATCCGCCCCTCCATCGAGGTCATCGTGGACGAACGCACCCTGCTCGACATCCCCATCGAAGACGACGCCGACCAGCAGTCCCGGGTGTGCCAGACCCGCGACGGCACCCCCATCCCCGTTCCCACCATGCAACGACTCCTGTGCGAGGCGGTCCTCCATCGGGTCCTCGTCAACGCCAAGAGCGAAGTCCTCGACCTCGGCCTCGACGTGCGCCTGGCCAACCGGGCCCAGAGACGAGCCCTGGCCTTCCTCCACCGAGGCTGCCAGTTCCCCGGCTGCTCCGCCCCCGCCAGCTGGTGCGAAGCCCACCACATCGAGCCCTACGACCCGAGCAACAAGACCGGTCCGACGGACCTGGCCAATCTTTGTCTGTTATGCCGCTTCCACCACCACCGGGTCCACGAAGGGCGCTTCCACCTCGCCCGCGGACCCAACGGCACCCTCCAGGTCCACCGACCCGACGGCACCCCCATCGACCGATGTCGACCCCGACGACCAACGATCAAGCCAACGCGACCTGACCGATCCCGGCCCACCACGCCCTAGCGTCCTGGCCATGAGCGATGCTCCTGTCACGTTCGCCGGTTGCCCGAGGCCCACCGCGCCGTTGGGGGTGGGGACGTGGGCCTGGGGGGACAAGGCGACGTGGGGCATGGGGGGCTACGACACCGAGCTCACCGAGGGACGCATCGCCGAGGCGTGGGCTGCCTCGCTGGCCGCCGGGGTGACCCTCATCAACACGGCCGAGGTCTACGGCGGGGGCGAGAGCGAGCGCATCATCGGCCGGCTGCTGGCCGCCGACCCGTCAGCCCGGAGCCGGGTGGTGCTGGCCACCAAGTTCATACCCCTGCCCCAGAAGCTGAACGTGAAGGGGGCGCTGCGGTCGGCCCTGCTGGCCTCGGTGGAGCGGCTGGGGGTGGAGCGGGTCGACCTGTACCAGATCCACGGGCCGGTCAGCCTCCGGTCCAAGGCGGCCCTGGCCGACGCCCTGGCCGCGGTGGTGGACGAGGGCCTCACCTCGGCGGTGGGGGTGTCCAACTACTCCTCGGGCGAGATGCAGCGCATCCACGACACGCTGGCCCGCGCCGGCGTGCCGCTGGCCTCCAACCAGATCGAGCTCTCGCTGCTGCGCCGGCGGCCGGAGACGGTGGGCCTGCTGGCCGAGTGCCGGCGCCTGGGGGTGGTGCCCCTGGCCTACTCACCGCTCGGGCAGGGGCGGCTCACCGGGAAGTACTCGGCGGCCCAGCCCCCGCCGGGCAGCCGCACCTTCTCCACCCACCCCATGGAGGAGGTCGACCGGGTGGTGGCTGTGCTGCGCCGGCTGGGCCAGGCCCACGACCGCACCCCGGCCCAGGTGGCCCTGCGGTGGATCATCGAGAAGGGAGCGGTGCCCATCCCCGGGGCCAAGAGCGCCGAGCAGGCCACCCAGAACGCCGGCGCCCTGGGCTGGTCGCTGCCCCCCGGGGACGTGGCCGCCCTCGACGCAGCCGCCCTGGAGGGCACCCGCACCCTCCGCCAGCGCATCTGGCAGCACGGCTAGCCGACACGGGCAACTAGAACAGTCCGGCTACGTCAGGGCGAAGCCCCGGTAGCCATCGGCGGTGATCTCGGCCACCGTCTCGGCGTAGGCCGGGAAGCCGGGCAGGGGCATGAAGACCCGGGTCTTGCCGGGGACGTTGGCCCCCAGGTACCAGGAGCTGCACGTCGGGAAGATGGTGAAGGCGGCCACCCCGTTGACGTGCTCGACCCAACGCTCCTGAGCCTCGGGCCTGGCCTCGATGGCGGTGCGACCCGCCTGGTCCAGGTGGGCGATGCACCCGGCGATCCAGTCCACGTGGTGCTCGATGGAGACGACCATGTTGGTCAGCACCGACGGGCTGCCGGGACCGGTCACGGTGAACAGGTTGGGGAAACCGTGCACGGCCAGCCCCAGGTAGGTGCGGGGACCGGCGGCCCAGGCGTCGCGGAGGTCCAGCCCGTCCCGGCCCCGGACGTCGATGCGGGACAGGGCGCCGGTCATGGCGTCGAACCCGGTGGCGAACACGATCACGTCCAGGTCGTGGTGGCCGGCGGAGGTGCGGATGCCGTCGGGGGTGATGGCCTCCAGCAACGTCTCCCGCAGGTCGACGAGGCGCACGTGGGGCCGGTTGAAGGCCTCGTAGTAACCGGTGTCGAGGCACAGGCGCTTGCACCCGATCATCTGGGTCGGGGCCAAGCGGGCGGCCACCTCGGGATCGGCCACCACCTCGCCGATCTTCTCCCGCACGAACTCCGCCGCGGTGGCGTTGGCCCCCGGGTCGGTGAACAGGTCGGTGTAGCCAGCCAGGAACGTGAACCCGCCCCGCTGCCACCGGGCCTCGTACTCGGCCCGGCGCTCCTCGTCGGTGGCTTGCAGGGCGCTGGCCCCGGCCGGGGGCACCCGGGAGCCGAAGCCGGTGGCGCGCAGCCGGTTGGCCGCCCGCAGCTCGGCGTAGCGGGCCTTGACCTCCTTGGCCTCGACCGGGTCGAGGGGGCCGTTGCGAGCCGGCACCGAGTAGGCCGGCGTCCGTTGGAACACGGTCAGCTCGGCCGCCTCCTCGGCGATGACCGGGATGGCCTGGATGCCCGAGGAGCCCGTGCCGATCACCCCAACCCGCCGGCCCGCCAGGTCGACCCCCTCGTGGGGCCAGCGACCGGTGTGGTGCGTGGCGCCGGCGAAGGAGTCCCGGCCGGGGATGGCGGGCTCCATGGCCGACGACAGGCACCCGGTGGCCATCACGACGAACCGTGCCTTGACCGTGTCTCCGGCGTCGGTCTCCACCCACCACCGGGCCCGACCCTCGTCCCAGGTGGCGGCGGTGACCCGGGTGCCGAAGCGGAAGTGGGGCCGCAGGTCGAAGCGGTCGGCCACGTGGTCCAGGTAGCGGAGGATCTCGGGTTGGCCGGCGTAGCGCTCCGTCCACTCCCACTCCTGCTGGAGGTCCTCGTCGAAGGAGTACGAGTACTCCAGGCTCTCGACGTCGCAACGGGCCCCGGGGTAGCGGTTCCACCACCAGGTGCCGCCGACCCCGTCGGCAGCCTCGATCCCCACCACGTCGAGGCCGAGCTCCCGGGCTCGGTGCACCATGTAGAGCCCGGCGAAGCCGGCCCCCACCACCACCACGTCGACCATTGGCCCGACCGTAGGCCATGGGCGACGGGGCGAGACGGCGAGACGGCGAGAGGGAGGCGGCGCCGCCGGGGCGGCGCCGCCGGGGCGGCGCCGCCTCCCGGCCGATCAGAAGAAGGCGCGCTTGGCGAAGACGGCGTCGGCGATGGCCTCGTAGCCGGCGTCGTTGAAGTGCCCGCCACCGAGGAACGAGTAGGCCGCCCTGACCCGAGCCTCGTTGCCGGGGTCCTGCACGACGGCGGCCATGTCGACGTAGGCGTCAGCCCCGAGGGCGCCCTGGCGGATCCTGGCGTTGATGGCCAGCCGTTCGAGCTCCTGGTTCCAGTTGGGGTTCCCGTTCGGGCCCACCAACGGGGTGATGGTGCCCAGGATGATGTTCAGGCCGGCGGCGTGGGCCTTGTCGACCAAATCCTCCAGGCCGACCTCCAGCTGGGCCGCGCTCTTCCCGGCGAGGATGTCGTTGTAGCCCAGCCAGGCCACCACCGTCGTCACCCCGGGCTGGCGGGCGACATCGGCGTCGAAGCGGCCCAGCCCGCTGATGGAGCCGCCGGTCAGGAGGTGGTTGCCGGCCACCCCCACGTTGGTCACGCTGCGGACCGGGGTGCCGGCGGTGACCAGGAGGTCGTGCAGGACATCGGTCCAGCGGGCCTCGCCGTCCACGCTGCTGCCGTACCCGTCGGTGAGCGAGTCGCCCAGGGCGACGACCGTGCCCCCGAGGTTGGGGTCGGCCACGTCGAGGGCCGTGAGGACGTACCCGTTGCCCGTCGTCGTGGTCAGCCCGGAGCCGGAGATGCTCCCCGTGTGGTTCCCCGTGCCGACGTGGGACGTCTCCAGGTTGAAGACGTGGCCTCCGATGACCGTGGTGTTGCCGGTGAAGTAGATGGTGATGGCCACGTCATGGTCACCGGGCAGCGCCGCGGGGAGGGTGATGGCATCGCTGTGGACGGTCTGGCCCACGGGGATGGTGAACCCGCCCTGGCCGCCGACGGTCAGGGCCGTCGGGGCGGCGGTGACGGTCTTGGTGTCGCCGGCCTGCTCACCCGAGATCCCGACGGTGACGGCACCGATCTGGAGGGGGCTCGAGCCGTGGACGTTGCTCAGCCGGATCCGGACCGTCGAGCCGCTCCGGGTGGTGTGGACGACCTGGCGGAGGCTGGTCCCGGCGGTGAAGCCGTTGGGGAAGTCGTAGTTGGAGGTGATGGGAGCCAGGCTCGTCCCCCAGGTGGGTCGCCACCGGGGGGTCTCCGGGGCGTCGTCCAGGTCCAGGGCGATGAACCGGGGCCGGTCCACGGCGGCCTGGGTGTTGGTCACCGTGCACCGGCGGGCGTAGGAGAATATGGCGTTGTCCTCGTTGTCGGACAGGTGCGGGTGCGAGCTGAGGCTGAAGGCGTAGACGGAGCCCCCCGACCCGCAGGACTCGGCCGGCGCGGTGTACACGTCGGACCCCACGGCCACCGGGCCGTAGGCCGTGGCCGAGGCGTAGAACGTGAAGGTGTTGCCGGTGGTGCCGCCGTCACGGCCCAGGAACACCATCCGGGCGTTCCCGTTGTCGGTGGCGGGGGTCAGGTACTTGTCCACGACCTGGCCCGACCAGTCCCGCATGGGCCCGGCCGCCGACTCGGAGCCCGACCAGCTCGACCCCGTCCAGTACTCCCAGTCGCCGGTCGAGGTGAGGAACCCGACCGGGGTGCGGGCCACGTACGTCGAGGCCGTGGCCCCGGCGCCGTAGATGTACCAGTAGCCGTTGCGCTGGAGGACGTGGTTGCCCCACTCCGGCCCACCGGCGTGGATCGGCACCGACACCGGCGTGCCCGAGGGGGCCAGGGTCGACTGCAGCAGGCGGACGATCTTGATGGCCACCCGGGTACCGGCGCTGTTGCGCTCGGTGGCGAAGACCTGGATGTCGGAGCCGCCGGCCACCGCGCTCAACAGGCTGTAGCTGTTGCCGGAGGTGCTGGGCTTGAGGTAGGCGCTGTTGCTCGAGCCGAGCTTGGTGGTGACGGGGTCGGTCGACTCGAGGCCCTCGGCCACCATCAGGGCGTTGGCCACCCGGGTGTTGTTGGACCGGGTGCCGTTGGAGTTGACGGTCCCGGCGTAGACGTCGTTGGCCAGGAACACCACCCGGCCGTCACCCAGGATCACACTGGCCCCCTTGGCCCCACCGTTCAGCGTCGACGCCGTGGCGTCGTCGCCGACCTGGTTGAGACGGGTGTTGATGTCGTTCGGGTTGCAGCCGGCGGCCACCAGGGCCAGGCCGGCCACCACCACCGCGGCCACCAGTCGTGAGGGCGCGCGCGCCACCTTCGTGCGAGGAACCCAACGGGTCATGTGTTCATCCCTTCGTCGCCGTGCATCGCACGACGAACATCCGCTCTTGTCCTGACGGCCGACGACAGGAGTCGCCGATGATCCGCCAGGGTCGCCAGGGCCGGCAGTGTGGGGCCCGGTCCACCTCGTGTCAAGGTGCCGGACGCAACCGGCGATCAGTGCCACGACCAGGGCCGATGCGGCCGAGCCCGGGGTGCCGGCGGTGGCACGCACCGGCACCCGCGTGCGGGGTGTGAGCGCCCGCCCCTCAGGCCGGGGGGTGCCGCCGGATCGGCTCCAGCGCCTCCACGTAGTCGGTGAGGCGGGCGGCCAGGGCGAGGCCCAGCTCCTCGTCGCCCAGGTCCGGGTCGTTCCACGTCTCCGACACCCGGCACCAGTCGTCGCGCCGGCCCAGGAACGGGCCGGCCACCGGGGCGTCGCCCAGCTCGGGCCGCCACGCGCTCTCGGCCGCCACCAGGAGGGCCAGGGCCGCCTCGTTGGCCGCCGGGTCCCGGTTCTCGGCGTGGAAGCCGACCTCGACCGCCAGCACCTGGGCCCCGGGCACGTCACGGGCGCCGACCACCTGGGCCTCGTAGTGCTCACGGCTCGGTGCCTCGGGCCCGAACCAGACCTTCACCCCGTAGCGATGCCAGCGGTGGTGCACCGGTCCCAGGTGGGGGGGGACCATGCCCCGCAGCGCGTCGGCCACCACCTCGAACAGCTCCACCGCCCCAGCATGCTCGCCCGGGCGGCAGTCGGCGGATGGTGGGGCCAGACTGACGTCGTGACCGGGCCGACTGCCGTCGACTTCCACGTCCGCCGACCCCACCCGCCGCCCTGACGGGCGGCAGTCGGCGGATGGTGGGGCCAGACTGACGTCGTGACCGGGCCGACTGCCGTCGACTTCCACTTCGACATCATGTGCCCGTACGCCTTCCAGACGTCGGTGTGGATGCGGGAGGTGCGGGACCGCACCGGGCTGGAGGTGGGGTGGCGGTTCTTCTCGCTGGAGGAGGTCAACCGGGCCGAGGGCAAGAAGCACCCGTGGGAGCGCGAGTGGTCCTACGGGTGGTCGATGATGCGGGTCGGGGCCCGGCTGCGGCGCGACGACCCGGCCCTGCTGGACGACTGGTACCTCCGGGCCGCCACCGCCCTCCACGTCGACGGGCGCAAGCCCCACCGCCCCGAGGTGGCCCGGGCCCTCCTGGAGGACATGGGCCTCGACCCCGGCCTGGTCGACGAGGCCATCGCCGATGAGACCACCCACGACGAGGTGCGGGCCGAGCACGAGGCGGTGCTGGCGGGCGGGGGATGGGGCGTGCCCACCCTGCACTTCACCGACGACGACTCGTGGCTCTTCGGGCCGGTGGTGGTCGACCCGCCCACCGGCGACGCCGCCGTCCGGCTGTGGGACCTGGTGTGCGGCTGGCGGGAGTTCCCCCACCTCTACGAGCTGCAGCGGCCCAAGCGACCGGCCGACATCGCCCTCATCGCCGAGCGCTTCCGCCCGTACCTGGAGGCGCGCGACTGGATCACCGTCCAGAAGGAGACCCCGTGACCACCCCCGTCCCCCAAGGGCGCACCGTCGACGCCCTGGCCGAGGAACTGGCCGCCCTCGACGCGCTGCTCACCGACCTCCCCGAGGAGGACTGGTCCCGGCCCACGCCGTGCCCCGGGTGGGACGTGCGGGCCAACGTGGCCCACATCGTGGGCACCGAGTGGATGTTGGCCGGCCGGCCCTCGCCCGATGTCCCGGTGGACCGGGACGCCCGGCCGCACGTCCGCAACGACATCGGCGCCTTCAACGAGGCCTGGGTCATCGGCCACGCCGGCACCGACCCCGGTGAGATGCTGGCCCTGCTGCGGGACGTCACCGCCGAGCGCGTCGCCACCCTGCGGGCCATGGGCGACGACGAGTGGGAGGCCGAGAGCTTCACCCCGGCCGGCCCCGACTCCTACGGGCGGTTCATGCGCATCCGGGTGTTCGACTGCTGGATGCACGAGCAGGACATCCGCGACGCGCTGCGCCGCCCCGGCCACACCACCGGCCTGCCGGTGGAGGTCACCATCGACGAGATGGCCAGCGCCCTCGGCTACGCGGTGGGCAAGAAGGCCGGCGCCCCCGACGGCACCTCGGTCACCTTCGCCCTCACCGACCTGGGCCGCGACCTGCACGTGGCGGTGGACGGGCGGGCCCGGGTGGTCGAGGCGCTGGACGGGCCGGCCACCGTGACCCTGCGCCTGGGGGTACACGCCTTCTCGCGCCTGGCCGGGGGCCGAGCCACCCTCGACGAGCTGGACGACCCCGTCGAGGTCGAGGGCGACACCGCCCTGGGCCACCAGGTCCTGACCCGGCTGGCCTACACGATCTGAAGACCTCGGGGGCCCCTCACCGGCGCCCTCGGGGCCGACCGCGCCGCCCCCGCAGCGCACCGCCACCCGTCCGGGTAGTGTCGGCGCCAGCCATGCGATCCGGGGAGGGATTGAGATGGGGATGGATGAGACGGCACGGCGCGCCCGGGACGGCGCTCGGCGACGGGCCACCCGGGACGGCGACGTCCACGTGACCCGACACCTGGCCACCCTGGCCGACGAGCAGGCCGATCCGGCCGACCGGCGCCACGCCCTCGGGGGGCTGCGCCAGCGCAGCCTCCTGGTCCTCGGCTTCCGGGCTCACCGGCCGGCCTTCACAGATGCCCTGCGGGTGGCGGCGGGCGCCGCCGACGAGCACCTGCGGGCCGCGGCCCTGGCCGCCCTGGTGGACGAGGGGGGCGCCGGGCCGGCGGCCGCCGCCGCCCTCAGCCCGGCTCGATCGTGACCCGGGTGAGGGTGGTGAAGGAAGCGCTCCAGGCACTCCAGCGTGATCGGATCGATGCGCTCCACCCAGGCCACGGCCTCGTCGCCGGTCGTGTGGCGCAGCAGGTACACCTGGCCGGGGTCGCGCAGGACGACCATGGTGGCCACCATCGCCTCCCGGGACGTGGCCACCAGCCGCTCCCCCGGCTGCAGGCCCAGGGCTGCCCCGCCGTGGGGGGCCTGGAGCTGGACCGGGCCCCCGTCCTCGGCCGGCCACGGGCTGGGCCACAGCCCCGTCACACGGGGGCCTCGACCGTCGCCAAGGGCGTGCGCATGGGGGGTTGGTGGTCGTGCAGGTCGGCCAGCAGGTCGTCCCGCAGGGCGGCCCGGGCCGGGTCGTCCCACAGGTTGGCCCGCTGGAGCGGGTCCTCGCCCAGGTCGTAGAGCTCGCCCTCGGTGCCGTCGTGGGCGTGGCCGGGGCCGTAGGTGGTGCACACCCACCCGTCGCGGGTGATGGTGCGGAGGTGGACGTCGATGCCGAACAGCTCGCTGTCCCACTCGGTGAGCACCCGCTCGAAGCCCCGGGCCTCGGCATCGGCGTCGTCGGTGGGCAGGGGCCGGCCCTCCATCCAGCCGGGCACGTCCAGGCCGGCGATGGCGCAGAACGTGGGGGCCAGGTCGACCAGGCCCACGGGCCGGGTCACGGTGGCCGGCGCCGCCCCGGTCGAGGGGGCGGGCCGCCACACCAGGGGGAGCCGCATCAGGCCGTCGACGTGGTACGGGCCCTTGAACAGCAGGCCGAAGTCGCCCTGGAGCTCGCCGTGGTCGGTGGTGAACACCACGTCCACGTCGTCGGCCCAGCCGCGGGCGGCGACGGCGGCCAGGACCCGGCCCAGGGCCTCGTCGATCAGCTCGCACTCCACCGCGTTGCGGGCGTTGACCTCGCGCACCTGCTCCGCGGTGAGGGTGGCCGGCACCCAGTCCAGGGGGGCCTCGTAGTTGGACACCAGGCGCCCGTCGTACCAGGCCCGCCAGTGCCGGGGCTTGGCGTCGAGGACGCGGTCCCGCTCGGCCGGGTCGGCCAGGTAGCCGTCGGGCAGGGGCACGTCGCGCCAGTCGACCCGGCCCAGCTCGGAGGCCGGCGGGTCCCACGGGTGGTGGGGGTCGGGGAAGCTCATCCAGGCGAACCAGTCGTCGCCGGCGTCGAGGGAGTCGAGCCAGCCGATGGTGCGGTCGGCCACCCAGTCGGTGTGGTACCAGTCCCGGGGGATGGGGTTGTCGTGCACCTGGGGCGCCCCGGTGGCCCCGCCGCCGAGGGAGTTGACCTCCAGGGCGCGGTCCAGCACCGGGTAGAACATGTCGACCGCCTCGGGGTGCTCGGCGGCCAGCCAGCGGGCGTAGTGCAGGGGGCCCGCCGCCCCGTGGGTGGCCGACTCGAAGTGCTCGAAGCCCCGGTGGGGGTCGGGCAGGTCGACCTGGCCGTGGGCTGCGAAGCGGTTCTCCTCGAAGCGCCCGAAGGGGTCGAGGAAGGGCTGGAAGTGGGGCTTGCCGACCAGGGCGGTGCGGTAGCCGGCGGCCCGCAGCTCGGCGGCCACCGAGGGGGCGTCGACGGGCAGGGGCACGCCGTTCATCCACACGCCGTGGGTGCTGGGGTGCTGGCCGGTGAGCATGGTGGAGCGCGACGGCATGCACACCACCGACTGGGGGTGGGCCCGCTCGTAGCGCACCCCGTGGGCGGCCAGCGCGTCGACCACCGGGGTGCGGGCCACGGTGCCGCCGTTGCAGCCCAGGGCGTCGTAGCGCTGCTGGTCGGTGGTGACGAAGAGGATCTTTCGGCCCATCAGGGAGGTCCTTCCATCTGGCGCTTGAGCTCGTCGAGGGCGCCCTTCGACCCGCCTCCGATGACCAGGGCCATGGTGCGGGGGTCGGCCTCGGTGGCGTAGACGGCCAGGCAGGTGCCGTCGCCCAGGTCGATGACGTCGATGGTGCCCCGGTGATGGGCGATGACCGGCATGTCCAGCCGGTATTGGAACCGTCGGTGCACGTCGTCGCGCACCAGGATCTCCTCGGGCATGTCGAACCCGGCGCCGGTGGTGATGGTGCGGTGGGTGCCCTCGACGGTGCAGGCCACGATGCCGGGGAACCACTCGTGGAGGCGGGCGGGATCGCCGGCCAGGACCCACACGTCGGCGGCGGGCCGGGCGATGCGGATCTCGTGGCGGACGCTCCCCAGCATCGGCCCAGGGTAACAGTTGACAGTCATAGTGTCACTACTTAGGCTCGGGCCATGTCCGACGCTCTCGTGCTCGACTCCCTGCAGCGGCGCATGCGGGCCCTGCACTCGCTCTACGAGCAGGCCGTCGAGACCATGGACCTCGACCACGTGAACCACTTCGAGCGCGACGGCGTCCTGCCCATCGCCTTCTCGCTGTTCCACATCACCAACATGATCGACGCCTCGTTCATGCTCATGACCGGCACCCCGCCCATCTGGGACCAGGGGTGGCACGACCGGGTCCGGCCGGCCATCGACGACCACGGCAAGCACCGCACCGTGGACGAGATGGTCCACCAGCGCATCGGCGACTACGAGGCCTTCAAGGCCTACATGCGGGCCGTGTTCGCCCGCACCGAGGCCTGGCTCGACCAGCTCGACCCGGCCGAGCTGACCCGGGTGGTGGTGCCCCGGCCCTTCCCGCCCCAGGTGGCCAGCACCTACAGCGCCCGGGTGGCCGGCCCCGAGGGCATCACCCTCCTCGACGCGGCCGAGTGCTGGATCTACCAGCACGGCCTCCGGCACATGGGCGAGATCGAGCTGGCCCGCGGCCTGGTCGGCCTCGGGGGCATGACCAGCTAAGCGACGACCAGCTAGCCCGGCACCCCGGGCTCGCCGGGCCGGGCGGCGAACAGCCGGCTCAGGGCCCGGATCAGCACGTCCCGCGACTGGCTCACGGTCATGTCCCGGTGCCGGCGCAGGTGGTCGAGGCCCTCGTAGCCGCACAGGACGTCCACCGCGGCCAGCAGGGCCCGGCGCTCGGCCGGGTCGCAGGCATCCAGCTCACCGGCGAAGGCCGTCTCGACCTGGGCCCGCATCCGCTCCCGGTTGCGCTCCAGCTGGGCGGCGATCAGCTCGTTGACCGGGGCCCGCACGATGACGGCCCGGGCCACCGGGGCCACCGCCTCCCACAACCGCAGGCGGGTCGCCACCAGGCGCTCGATGCGGTCGTCGACCGAGCCGACGGCGGCGTCGGGCAGGGCGAACAGCGGCTCCACCAGCTCCATGTGCCGCGAGATGGCCGCCCGGGACAGGGCCTCGGTGTCCTCGAAGTAGCGGAACACCGACCGGGGCGACACACCGGACCGCTCGGCCACGTCGACGGCGGCGGGCAGGAGCATGCCCTCGCCGAACAGCTCGATCACGGCGTCGAGGACGGCGTCCCGGTTGCGGTCGCGCCGTGCCGTCCGGCCGTCGACGGCCGGCGGGTGGCGCCCGGCCTCCGGGTCGGTGTCGGGTCCCGGTGCGCTGTCAGCTTCGGCGTCGTCGCCCACGCCCCGATGCTGCCCGCTGGCCCGGCCCGGCGCGCGATCGTCCGGCCCCTCCGTAGCCTGCGGCCATGGGCGCTCCCCTCCCCCCCTCCCCCCGCCGCCTGGCCCGCCTGGTCGACGAACTGGCCGAGGTCGGCCTGGACCTGGGGGGCACCGAGCCCTGGCACGGTCTCGCCCTCCGGGAGCTGGACTACGCTCTGCGACCCAAGATCCACGAGCGGCGGGTCCCCAGCTTCGGCGCCTTCGTCGCTCCCACCACCGATCCCGCCGGCTGGGAGGCGGCCACCGACCTGGCCATCGAGCGCCGGCCGACCGGTGAGCGCTCCACCGACGTGGCCCGGCGCTACGCCGACGGCATGTCGAGCTGGCTCATCCGCCGCCCGGGCGGCGACGACGAGTGGGCGGTGTTCGACCGGCCCGCCGGATCCGAGCGCGACCTGGTGGTCCTGGTCGATGCGCTGGGCGCGGTGGCCGTGCAGCGCCACCCGGCCGGCATCGTGCGGGTGGTGGGGCCCTTCGGCGTGCACCGCTGGGACGGCATCGGCTGGCACCACGAGCCGCTCGTGGCCACCTGGGTGGACGCCGTGGCCGCCGGAGGGGCCCAGGGCGACCGCGAGGTGCTGGAGACGCTGCTGGCCTTCGCCGTGCACGACCTCGGCGCCCGCAACATCGGGGCCACGCTCCTCTACCGGGCCGACGACGGCCCGGGTGACGACGGCCTCCCCGCCGGGGTGGAGGGCCGCCTGGCCGCGCCCCCGCCGTTGCAGGTCCGCCGCCCGGCCGACCTGGCCCCCCTGCGCCACGCCCTGGCCCAGGTCGACGGGGCGGCCGTGTTCGACCGGTCCGGGACCCTGCGCCAGATCGGTGTGCGCCTGGTGCCCAGCGCCGAGGCCGAGGGCGGCGTCGACGGCTACCGGGGCATGCGCCACACCGCCGGCCGGCGCTACAGCTACGACGACCCCCGGGCCACGGTGGTGGTGGTCAGCGAGGACGGGCCCGTCACCGTCCTCCGGGCCGGCGAGCTGATCGGCCACTCGGCTGCTCCGCCGCCCGACGACGACTGAGAGCGGTCCGTCCCGCCACCGGCCGCCGGGTGGTGTCCGTCAGGGCCGCTGGCGCTCGGTGGCGGCGTGGCCGGGCTCCAGGCCGACCACGTCGGCCAGGGACAGCTGGCCGCCCAACCCCTCGTGGGTGACGGCCACCGGGTCGAGCACCACGCAGACGTGGTCGGCGCCGGCGTCGAGGAGGGCCGTCCGGCGCCCCACGATCCGGTTGGGGCAGGCGTCGAGTAGGGGCACGCCGCCCTCGCCCCCGGACCACGCCCAGCCGGCGAAGGTGTCGACCTCGTCACCGGTCTCGCCGCCGAAGTGGGCGGCGGCCGCAGTGTCGTCCCGGCCGAGGAAGTGGACGGCGAAGACCTCGCTCAGCATCCCGACCCGGTACGTGCGGTTGGCCTTGGACAGCCAGACCGCGTACCGGCGGGGCTCCATGCCGCACTGCCCGTGGAAGCCGACCAGGCACCCGGCCCGCACGCCGTCGGCCGCGGTGGTCACCACGACCAGGGGCGAGACCAACTCGCCGACCAGGGCGTCGAAGGCGACGTGGACCTCGTCGGTCACCGGCCGTCCAGGTGGTAGCGGAGGAACAGGTGGCCGCCCACCTCGCGGGCCTCCACCAGGTGAACCTCCGGCGCGGGCCGGCGCCCGGGGGGCCAGACGGCGACGGGGAGGGCGTCACCGCCCAGCACCGGAGCCAGGGTCAGGCACAGCTCGTCGAGCAGGCCCTCGGCCACCAGCTCGCCCAGGAGCATGGGGCCGCCCTCGGTCAGGACCACCGACGCGCCGGCGTCGCCCAGCTCGGCCAGGACGGCGGCCAGGTCGACGGTGTCCTCGCCGGCCACCAGCACCTCGGCGTGGGCCTCGGCCTCGGCCCGCAGCTCGACCGGCGCCGACCACGACGTGACGACCAGGGGGCGGGGGCCGTCGTCGGAGGTGAAGGCGGGACCGTCCCAGTCGAGGACCAGCGAGCGCGACACCACGGCCAGCCGGGGCACCTCGGTCCGGCCGGCGTCGAGCCGGGCCTTGCGCTGCTCGTCGGTGAGGCGCAGGGGCCCGTACCGCTCGGCCCGGACGGTGGCCGCCCCCACCAGCACCACGTCGGCCTGGGCCCGCAGGTGCACGAACAGGGCCCGGTCGACCTCGCCGGACAGCCCGCGGACCCGCCCGTCGATGGCCGCGCTGCCGTCCAGCCCGGCGACCATGTTGGCCATGACCCAGGGCCGCCCCGGGGGCGCCGGCCGCTCCCCCTGGTACGAGGCCAGCAGCCCGTCGACGTCGTCGCTCTCCACTCGTCCCACGACGCCCCTCACTAGCCCAACCCCGGACCCTCAACCCGCCCTCTCACCCACAGAGGACGCGATGAGCCAGCCGGTGACAGCTGTTCACGGACCGGATCGGCCCGCCCCCGCAGGGCGACGACGGATGGACCAGTCAGGTCGAGAGCGCGGACTTTGGCGTCTCAGGGCTGGCCGGAGGCGGTCCGAGAACCGGACCGTACCCCCCAGTACTGTCACGGGCCGACGAGGGGAAGGACCTTCCGATGAGCGAGGAGACCTGGCACGCGGCGCGCTTGATCCCCACGTCGGGCATCAACGGTGCCGACGAGCAGGAGCGAAGGGCGACCTCGGCCCTCCTGGCCGTCATGAGCTCTGTCCGAGAGTTCGGCTTGGCCCTGACCAAGCGGTTCGGGGCGCTGTCCGGCACCATCGACACGTTCATCGAGGTCCCGTTCGACCTGGGCGAGCGGAAGGTGTTCCCCGACGGCCTGGTCCGCGTCCGGCGAGGCACGTACGAATGGACCGCGCTGGTCGAAGTGAAGACCGTCACGAACGCGCTGATCAAAGCCCAACTGGAGGACTACCTCGACGTGGCCCGGACAGAAGGGTTCGATGCGCTGATCACGGTCTCGAACGAGCTCGCACCTCTACCTGGCCTCCACCCGACGGCGGTCGATCGTCGCAAGCTCAAGAAGGTCCAACTGCACCACATCTCGTGGACGGAGGTCACGACGGCGGCCGTGATGCAGAAGGTCCACCGCGGTGTTGCCGATCCCGACCAGGCGTGGATCCTTGGTGAGTTGATCCGCTACCTGGAGCACCCTCGCTCCGGGGCCATGGGCTTCGACGACATGGGCGACGATTGGGTCACGGTCCGCAACGCCGTCGACGCGGGCACCCTCCGCCCCACCGACAAGGGAGCTCCCCGGGTCGCCTCCCGGTGGGACCAACTCATCCGCTTCGCCTGCCTCGTTCACGGTCAGCGGCTGGGCGTCGAGGTCCAACCCGCGTTGCCGCGACGCGAAGCAGCAGATCCGACGGTCGCCAACCAGGTTCTCGTGGAGAACCTGACCCGGAACGGCCTCCTCCAACGGGACATCCGCATCCCCGGTGGTGTGGCGCCCCTGACCCTCGCTGCCGACCTGCGAGCCCAGCGAGTGATGTGCTCCCTCACCATCGACGCGCCGAAGGAGGGCCGGCCGCTGACCCGCATCAACTGGCTGCTGAGGCAGTTGAAGGAGGCCCCTGACACCCTTCGAATCGACACCTTCGTCTTCAACGGACGCGCCGTGGCCACCTCGGAGCTCCTACGGGACGTCCGCTCCGACCCGTCGATCCTCATCGGGGACCCGAAGCGGGAGTTGCGCGCCTTCAGGCTCGTTCAGGCCGCGCCCATGGGAACGAAGCGGGGCGAGGGCCGGGGATCGTTCATCGGCTCAGTGCTGGGTGTACTGGACGACTTCTACTCGTCCACCGTCGAGCGCCTCCGACCCTGGGCTCCGTCCGCACCGCGTAGCCGCCCCGTACCCGGCGCGGTCGAGCAGGAGGCGGTTGAGCAGGACGTGCCCCGCAGCTTGGTATCGACGGCGGCATCGTCCCAGGACGGCCCCGGAGCCGGAAGAACTGCTGCCCGTCCGGAGCCACCCCCCGCGCCCTCAATCAGCCCTGAGGAGCATCCCGCCCCTGCGAGCTCACCGGTGATCCGTCCGTGGGGCGGCAACGAGGATCGGCTCTCCGAGGCACCGACGCCGTAGCGCCTCCTGGTCAGGAGGCGAGGTGGTCGGTGAGGGTGCCGTGCTCGCCGAAGAGGCGGTCGCGCCACTCCTCGAGGAGGGCGGTGGCGTCGTGGTCGTCGGGGTGGAAGTCGGGGCGGTTGTAGTCCCGGATGCGGGCCCGGACGTCCTTGGTCAGCCACGGGGAGGTGCGGATCTTCTTGAGGCTCTGCCCCAGGCGGCGCAGGTCGCGTGACGCCGGATCCTTGGCCAGCGACAGCAGGGTGAACACCACGGCGGTGCCGAGGAAGCCGACGGTCACCGCGTTCATGACCCGGGCCCGCAACTTCGGGTCGCCGCAGACGGCCTGGTACACGTCGAAGGCCACCGCCTTGTGCTCGCTCTCCTCGATGGCGTGCCACATGAGGAGGCCCCTCACCTCGTCCTCGGTGAAGGTGGCCTGAGCCGCGGGGTCGCCCAGCAGCACCTCGGCCAGGGTGGCGGTGTAGTGCTCCAGGGCGGCGGTGACGGCCAGGTTCACCCGGGCCGGGGCGACCTTCTCGCTGAGCTTCAGGCGGACTGCGGTGGTGCGGTCGACCAGGCGGGTGATGTAGCCCATCCGGGCCAGGCGGTCGTTGAACTCCCGGTGCTCCCGGCCGTGGATGGCCTCCTGGCCGATGAAGCCGGCCACCTGCTTCTTCAGCACCGGGTCGGTGATCTCGTCGCGGTAGTGGCGGACGCTGCGCACGAAGAAGTCCTCCCCCTCGGGGAAGAGGGCGGAGAGCACCGAGACGATGTGGCTCATCACCAGGTCGCCGTCGTCCATGAAGTGCCGGGGCATGTCCTCGTCGCCGGGGTAGTCGAAGGAGATGCGGCGGACCTTCAGGGCCGGGGTCTCCCGGGCCTCGGGGGCGGTGGGGTCCAGGGTGGCGGCAGCGCTCATGCGGGGGATCCTCTCGTCGGGACCGTCGGGACGGCCGGACTTCGGTATTACCGACGGTAACATCGCTCAACCCCAGAGCCCACAGGGCATCGGTCACACTGGGGCGTGGCCACCGCCGAGCACGAGATCACCGCTCCGGTCGACCTGTGCCTCCCCGACGGCCGGCGCCTGGCCCCCGCCGCCCGGGGCTGGTCCCGCCGCCCCCTCCACACCGCCAACCTGCGGGGCCGGCGGTTCCGGACCAAGCGGTGGGACTACTGGGCCGTGCTCGGAGACGACCTGGCCCTGGCCGTCACCTACGGCCACGTGGGCTACCTGGGCGTGGCCACCGTCTGGTGGGTCGACCTGCGCACCGGCACCGAGGGCGGGCGCGACGTCCCCGCTCCCCTGGGCCGAGGCCTGCGCCTGCCCGAGCGGCCCGGCGCCGAACCGCTGCGGTTCCGCAGCCGCCCCCTCGACCTCGACCTGACCGACGACGAGGACGGCACCCGCCTCGTGGCCCGGTGGGACGAGGCCGACGGCCGGCCCGGCACCCTGGACGTGCACGTGGACCAGCCCCCGGGCCACGAGTCGCTGAACGTGGTCATCCCCTGGACCGAGACCCTCTTCCAGTACACGTCGAAGCACCAGGCCCGGCCGGCCCGGGGGACGCTGCGGGTGGGCGACGTGGTCCACCACCTCGGCGACGACGACGGCCCGGCGTGGGGCGTGCTGGACGTGGGCCGGGGCCGCTGGCCCTACCGCACCCGCTGGAACTGGGGTGGCGGGGCCGGGCCGGCCACCGACGGCGCCACCGTGGTCGGCCTGCAGTTCGGTGGGCGGTGGACCGAGGGCACCGGCGCCACCGAGAACGGTGTGCTGGTCGACGGTCGGCTGACCAAGATCGGCCAGGAGCTGGAGTGGTCCTACCACTGGGACCGGCCCCTGCGGCCGTGGCGGGTCCGCCACCCCGACGGCTCCCTGGACGTCACCCTCACCCCCCGCCACGACCGCCACACCAAGGTCCAGGCCGTGGTGCTGGCCACCGAGGTCCACCAGGTGTTCGGCACGTGGGCCGGCCACGTCACCACGGAGGACGGCACGGTGGTGCGGGTCGACGGCATCGGTGGCTTCGCCGAGGAGTCCCGCTCCCGCTGGTGACCTCCCCCGATACCGGGCACGAAAGAGCCGGGATGTCGGGCTGATCCGTGCCCGGCATGCGGTCAGAGCATCAGCGCAGGCGGGCCTTGGCCTCCTTCTTGGCCCGGGTCAGCTCCACCCGCTGGGGGTGGTCCTTGTAGAAGGGGTCGATGGGGAAGCACCCCGAGACCAGCCCGTTCCGGGGGGCGGTGGTGCAGTCGCTGAAGGTGCGGCACAGCAGCGGCCGCTGCAGGGGCCGGCCGGCCAGGACGTCGGCCGGCAGGTCCGGGTACGAGAGGACCATGCGGCCCAACCCGACCAGGTCGGCCCCGCCGCCGGCCACCACGGCCTGGGCCACCTGGGGCACCCACTCCTGCAGGTAGCTGTAGCCGCCGCCCACGACGGTGAGGCCCGGGTGGCGGGCGGCCACCTCGGCGGTGGCGGCCAGCTGGCGGGCCACCCCCACCAGCGGGTCCTCGGGGGGCTGGTAGCCGTCGGAGGGCGGGAAGTAGGCCGGGCGCTGCACGTGGGGCACGTAGTAGGGGCTGCCGGCGGTGGCGCTGACCAGGCCGATGCCCAGCTCCCCGACCACGTCCAGCAGGGCGTGGGTCTCGGTGAGGTCGATGCCGAGGCCGGTGCCGTCGCCCCCGAAGGCGTGGCGGTACGGGCCGGAGCCGTCGGGCACCCCCACGCCGCCCTCCCCCGCCGTGTAGGGCCGCAGGTCGAACAGTGACAGGCGCACGGCCACGGCCAGGCTCGGGGCCCGGTCCCGGATGCCGGCCACCACGGTGCGCAGGAACCGGGTGCGCCCGGCCAGGTCGCCGCCGTAGCGGCCCGGGCGGTCGTGGGCGGTGAGGAGCTCGTGCAGGAGGTAGCCGTGGCAGTGCTTCACGTCCACGAAGGCGAAGCCGGCCTGGTGGGCCAACACCGCGGCCTCGACGTAGGTGGCCGCCAGCTCGTCCAGCTCGTCGTCGCTCAGGACCGAGGCCCCGGTGGCCCCGCTGCGGGGATCGAGGGCGGGGTGGGCGTACGCGGTGCGGGGGACGAGGGGCCCGTCGGGCCGGCACCAGCGCCCGGAGTGGGTGAGCTGGACGCCGGCCACCTGGGCCGGGTCGAGCACGTCTCGCAGGGCGGCGATGTCGTCGACGGTGGTCTCGTCCAGCACCAGCTGGTGGGGGTTGGCCCGGCCGTCGGCGCGCACCGCGGTGGCTTCGCCCCACACCAGCCCGCAGCCGCTGGAGGCGAAGCGGCCCCAGCGCCGGCGCACCAGGTCGGTGGCGCGCCCGTCGGGCCCCCCGTCCCAGCCCTCCATGGGCAGCACCGCGAACCGGTTGGGGATGGTGAGCGTGCCGGCCGACCCGTCGTGCACCTCGACCGGCGTGGCCAGCACCCCGGCCGGGTCGACCTCGGCCGCCACCGGGATCTCCACCCCCAGCGCCTCGAGGTGGGCCCGAAGGGCGTCGAGGGTGGCGAGCTTCTTGACCTGGGTGATCCTCACCCCCACGCCTCCAGGCGCTCCAGGATGTCGGCCAGCACGGCCCGATCGGCCTCGGGGCGGCGGGGCACGCCCGGCGGGGTGGCGTCGCTGGCGGCCCAGCCCCGCAGCACGAAGGCCATGGCCGCGTCGTGGCGGTAGCCGGGCACCGGGGCCCGGAACGTGAAGTGGCCCAGGTACTGGAGCAGGTCGTTGAGCTCGTGGAAGGCGGGGTCGCCGGCGGCCCACAGGCGGTCGCGGGCGGCGAAGGCCTCGGGGGCGAAGGTGGACAGGCCGAGCAGGTAGTCCGAGCCGTACACCACCATGTCGATGGCCAGGTCGTTGCCGGTGAGCACCTGGAACTCGGGGCGCACCTCGTCCCGCACGGCCAGGCGGTCCCACTCCAGCTGGCGGCTGAGGGAGGAGTGCTTGGCCCCGATGCACTGGGGGATCTCGACCATGCCCCGGTAGGCGTCGAGGGAGGGGATCCGCCCGTAGGGCACGAACATGGACCCCAGCTCGAAGCCGATGAAGCGGTCGAGGCGGGCCCCGATGGCGGCCAGGGCGGCCACCCAGCCCTCGTCGTCGAGGGCGTTGAGGCCGTGCGAGGGGAACACGACGGGGGTGGCGCCCCGGGCCGCCACCGCCTCGGCGGCGGACACGTAGGCGTCGAGGGCGAAGGGGTCGCCGGGCTGGTCGGCCACGTAGGCGCCGGCCACGAACCGGCCGCTGGTGACGGCGGCGGCCAGGTCGAGCACCCGCTCCTGGTCGGTGCCGCTCAGGAGCTGCACGTAGCCGGTGTCCATGTTCACCGCCGGCACCAGTCCGGCGGCCGCCGTCCGGGCGATGTGGGCCTCGGTGGCCGCCCAGTCGATGGCGCCGGCCGCGGTGTGGGGCACCAGGACGGCGGACATGCCGGTGATCTCTCGCCCGGGCCGGACCCGCAGGTGGACATCGGCCGGCGCAGCGGTCACCCCCCTGTCGTAGCACGGCAGGGCCGAGCGCCGCCGCAACGCTTTGACGTCAAAGGAGGGCGACACCCGGACACCTCGCGTGGGTCTCGGCACCGAGGCCCCCGGGCTGCCCACCGAGGACCGGATCGGCCTGTCCGATCGAGAGGACATCTGAACGTCAAACTTTTGGCAGCAACGGTCCGACCAGGGATAAAGTCGGAAAAGAACAGTCTGAAGTAGTGACTTCACACAGCCTGCAGGAGTACCTTCGCCTCCTGGGTCGCACTCGGGTGGCGGCCGGCGAAGGACCAGGTGAGGACAATGGGTCGACGTACCCGCAGGGCCCTCGGGGCCTGCGCCGTCGCGGGCGGGATCACCATCACGTCGCTGAGCGTCGGAGCCGCGGCCCCGGCCAGCCCGGCCACCCCGGCCGCCGATCCGGCGGCCCGGGCGGGGCTCGACGCCGGCACCGACACCGTCGTCCCGACCGCGGCCGAGGACCTCGTCGCCTCCCCGCCCTCACGCCCACGGGCCGGCGCGGGACCCAGCAACGCCACCCTGGACCAGACGGCGGCGCAGGAGGCACAGAAGACCGTGGTGGTGGAAGTCCACCACGACGGGGATCGGGCCGCGGCTGAGGGCGCCGTCGCGGCTCACGGGGGGCGGCTCCACGGGCCGGCAGGCGACCATGCGGTCGAGGCGACGATGCTGGCGGGTGCCGTCGCCGCCGTGGAGGCCGCCCCCCACGTCACCTACGTGACCACGCCCACCCGGGTGGCGCCCACCGCCGAGGAACGGGCCCAGGGCACGCCCGGAGCCGAGGTGGCCATCACCAACGCGGAGGAGTGGCACGCCGCCGGCATCGACGGGGCCGGCACCAAGGTCGGCATCATCGACACCTTCGACGGCGCCACGTGGTTGGCGGCCGCCGGCGCCGGAGACCTGGGGGGCGGGCCGGCGGGCGCGTTCTGCCGGTGGGCCGGGGCGCCGTGCGACATCTGGGGGGCGCGCTCCGAGCACGGGGTGGCGGTGGCCGAGGTCGTGCACGAGATGGCCCCCGGCGCCCAGATCTACATCGCCGACGCCCTCACCACCGCCGACTTCCAGGCCGCCGTCGACTGGTTCCACAGCCAGGGCGTGCAGATCATCACCCGGTCCCAGACGGCGGAGTACGACGGGCCCGGCGACGGCACCGGCGGGGTGGCCGACGTGATCGACGACGCCGTGGCCAAGGGCATGGTGTACGTCAACTCGGCCGGCAACAACGGCGGCACCCCCACCCGCAGCGGCTCGTACTGGCGGGGCCCGTGGACCGACACCGACAACGACGGCTGGCTCGACTTCGCCCCCGGCGACGAGCTGCTGGCCACCACCTGCTGGTACTTCAACGGCCTGCGGTGGGACGACTGGGCCGGCAACGCCACCGACTACGACGTCGTGCTCTACGACATGACGGTGACCCCGCCGGTGCCCATCAGCCAGAGCATCGACGACCAGCGCTCCGGCGCCCCGCCCATCGAACGGCTCAACACCATGCCGTGCCGGGTGCGGCGGGCGGTGGGCGTGGCCGTGTACCGGTACCACGCCGGCAACGGCACCACCGGCGACGTGATGGAGCTGATGGTGAACGGGGCCGGCCTGGAGCGGTGGTCCAACCCCCACGCGGCGGCGGCCCCCATGGCCGACTCGGCCAACCCGGGCACCCTGTCCGTGGGAGCCATCGACCCGCCCGGGGGCACGGCCATCGCCTCCTACAGCTCGCAGGGCCCCACCAACGACGGGCGGGTCAAGCCGGACCTGGCCGCCCCGGCCTGCGTGGCCACCACGTCCTACGGCGAGCAGTGCTTCAACGGGACCAGCGCGTCCACACCGGCGGCGGCCGGGGCCCTGGCCCTGGCCCTCGACGCCGGGATGGCGTCCACCCCGGCCGGCCTGGCCGGCTACCTCCGCACCGCCACCCAGGACCGGGGCGCGGCCGGCACCGACAACGTCTACGGCCGAGGCATGCTCCGGCTCCCGGTGGGGAGCGCGGCCCCGTTCACCAGCCTGGGCCGGCTGATCGACCGGCAGTACCTCGACCTGATCGGGCGGGCGCCCACCGCGTCGGAGCGGGCCACCTGGAACCAGCGCCTCCTGCTGGGCACCCGCACCCGGGCCGACCTGGTGGCCTCCCTGCGGTCGTCGAACGAGAACCGGGCCAACGTCGACCCGGTGACCCGCCTGTACCGGGCCGCGTTCCTGCGCGTCCCCGACGCCACCGGCCTCCAGTACTGGATCGAGCGCAAGCGCGCCGGCGCCTCCCTGTCCCGGATCAGCGGGATGTTCGCGGCGTCGGCCGAGTTCGCCCGGCGCTACGGCGCCCTCAGCGACGCCGAGCTGGTGGACCTCCTCTATCGCAACGTCCTGGGCCGGCCGGCCGACGACCCCGGGCTGGCCTTCTGGACCGGGGAGCTCCGCTCGGGGCGGCGCAGCCGGGGCCGGGTCATGGTCGGGTTCTCGGAGTCGGCCGAGTACGCGGCCACCCAGGCCAAGGTGGTCAACGTCTCGGTGATCGTGATCCAGATGCTGGGCCGGGCGCCCAGCGCCGCCGAGCTGACGACCCTGCTGGCCGGCCCGTCCACCTCGACGGTGCTGGCCGAGTACGCCTTCACCCGCCCCGAGTACGCGGCCAGCTAGCGCCGCCCGCGCCGCCCTCAGGTGCGCATGCGCCGGTAGAGGCACTGGCCGCAGCCGGAGGCCATGAGGCGCCGCTCGGCGCTCCACACCCGGGCCGTCCAGCCGAACAGCCCCCCGGTGGAGACGGGGGCGGTGCCGTCGCACAGCAGCCACTCCTCGCCGCAGGTCGGGCGGTGGAAGGCCACGTTGAGGTCGAGGGTGGGGGCCATCCACGGCTCCTGCTTCCAGGCGTGGGGCCGGTGGGCCGAGGGCCAGCTGGGCAGGTCGACCAGGATCACCGAGCGGGCGGCATCGACCCACTCGTCGTCCCAGGTGGAGGTGGGGAGGAACTTGAGCCACTCCTGCCAGGCCGCGCGCCGGGGCCCGGGCGGCGGCCAGTCGGGCTCGAAGGCGATGGGCTTGGCGTCGAAGTTGGCCCAGAAGGGGAAGGGCGGCTCGGCGTCGGGGGGGATCAGGTCCACGATGCTCTTCAGCTCGTCGGGACCGGGCAGGTCGGGCGGGACGGTCTCGTCGTGCTCCAGGCCCTCGCCGTCGGCCGTGCTCCACACCATGGCGTCGAGGATGGGCCGGCCCTCCTGGGTGATGTCGACCCGGTGGGAGCAGGCGGCCCGCCCCTCCTTGCGGACCTCGACCACGATGTCGACCGGGGCGAAGCGGGCCACCCCCAGGTAGTGGCAGGAGAAGGCCGCCGGGTGGGCGTGGGGCGTGCGGGCCCCCACGGCCCGGAGGGCCAGGGCGGCCACGTACCCGCCCATGGGCCCCCAGATCTCCCAGTCCTGGGAGACGGTGGCCGTGAACCGGCCGTCGCCCAGGTGCTCCACCGCCGTCTGCTCCGCGAGGTCGCCCATGCCGGCAGCCTGGCCGGGCCGGTCGGCCCGGGCAACCGACTTCGACGCCGACGATCGACCGGCAAGCGGTGGCCGGGGGGCCCGGTCCCTACGCTCGGGCCATGACCACCGTGGGGGACGAGACGTTCGTGGCGCCCGAGCCGGCCGAGGCCCTGGCCCGGCTGTCGATGCCGCTGGCCGAGGCCATGCGCACCCAGCGAGCGGTGCGCCGGCTGCACCCCGACCCGGTCTCGATGGACGTGCTGCTCCCGCTGCTGGAGCTGTCGCTGAAGGCACCCACCAGCTCCGACACGCAGGACTGGTCGTACCTGGTGGTGCAGGACCGGGAGCAGAAGGCCCGCATCGGCCGGCTCTACGGGAAGCTCTACCGACTGTTCAACCCGATCGTGGAGCGCCAGGCCCGGGGGGACGAGCAGGCGTTGCGACGCATGCGGCCGGGCCAGTGGCAGGCCGAGCACTTCGACGAGCTGCCGGTGCTGGTCATCCCCTGCTACCGCCGGGGCCTGAAGCACAAGCCGGTGGGCCGGCCCCAGATCTCGGTCTCGTCGTTCTACGGCTCGGTCTACCCGGCGGTGCAGAACCTGCTGCTGTCATGCCGGGCCGTGGGGCTGGGGGCATCGCTCCAGACCCTGCCCATCTGGTACGTGCCGGCCGCCCGCCGCATCCTGGGCCTGCCCCGCAGCGTGACCCCGGTGTGCGTCATCCCCATCGGCTGGGCCAAGGGTCGCTACGGCCCCACCACCCGCCGCCCCATCGGCGAGGTCGTCCACCTCGACCACCACGGCCACCGGCCGTTCCGCGCCTCCGGCGACTGAGGCCGTCGAAGCCGGACCCGGGGGCGGGCCCGCTCAGTCGTAGTGGTTGATGGCCCGGACGTTCAGGGTGATGGCCAGCACCATGCCCACCACCAGGACCACCGCGCACCGGGCCAGGGTGTCCCCTTCGATGCCCTCCAGGATCAGCGACCGGGCCGCCTCCATGATGTAGGTCACCGGGTTGCAGGAGGCGGCGATCTCCATGGGCCGGGTGAGCTGGTCACGAGGCACGAAGTTCGGGGTCAGGAACAGCAGCGGGAAGAAGATGAAGCTGGCCGAGTTGGTGGCCGCCGCGCTGCGGCTCTTCATGGCCACCAGCTGCATGAAGCCGGCGAACACCGTGGCCCAGACGGACATGACGGCCACCAGGATCAGGAACCCGAGCGGGCCACTCTCGATGCGGACGCCGAACAGCAGGCCGACGATCACGATCACCGTGGTGACCAGGACGTTCTTCAGCGCCTCGGACAGCAACCGGCCGAGCACGATGGCGTGGCGGGGGATCGGGGTGGCCCGCAGCTTGTCGAAGTAGCCCCCCTCGATCTCCTCCACCAGGAACAGGGCGGCGGTGCCGAAGGAGGCCGCCGTCAGCAGGGCGGTGGGCAGCGAGAAGGCGGCGTAGCTCTGGCCCTCCAGGAACGGCGTGCCCTCCCGGGGGAAGATCTTGCCGGCCTGGCCGATGTTCACCACGAAGAAGAACAGCGGGATGAAGAACACCGGCATCAGCGACTCGAGGGAGCGGAACCCCTCCACGATGGCCCGACGGGTGAGGACGAGGGTCTCGGTCATCCCTTGACCTCCTGGACGTCGCCGGCCTGTCGTTCCCGGGTCCGCCCGGTGGCGTCGAGGAACACGTCGTCGAGGGTGGGATCGCGGTCGAGCCCGGCCCGGGCCCGAAGGTCGGCCTTGAGCTCGGCCGGCGAGCCCTCGCGCACGATGACCCCGTCATCGATGATGGCCAGCCGGCCGCAGAGCTGGTCGGCCTCCTCCAGGTACTGGGTGGTTAGGAAGACCGTGGTGCCCTGGGCGTTGATGCTGCGGACCTCGTCCCAGATGACCAGCCGGCTGGCCGGGTCGAGGCCGGTGGTGGGCTCGTCCAGGAACAGCACCTCGGGCCGGTGGACCAGCGCCGAAGCCAGGTCGAGGCGGCGCTTCATGCCCCCGGAGTAGCTCTTCAGCGGACGGTCGGCGGCGTCGACCAGCTCGACCAGCTCCAGCAGGCTCTGGGCCCGCTCGGTGGCGTCGGCCCGGCTCAGCGCGAACAGGCGGCCCTGCAGGACGAGGAGCTCGCGGCCGCTCTGGCGCTCGTCCAGGCCGGCCTCCTGGAGGGCGACTCCAATCTTGGTGCGGACCCCCGACGGGTCGGCGGCCACGTCGACGCCGGCCACCGTGGCCCGGCCCGAGGTGATCGACAGCAGGGTGGTGAGCATGCGCACGGTGGTGGACTTGCCGGCCCCGTTGGGCCCCAGGAACCCGAAGATCTCACCGGGCTCGACCCGCAGGTCGACGCCCCGCACGGCTTCGAGGTCGCCGTCCTTGGTCTTGTAGCGCTTGGTCAACCCACTGGCTTCGATGGTCGCCGTCACGCAGTCTCCTCAGCTCGACGTCCGGATCCGCAGCCCCCACCCGTGGAGCGGTCGGCGAGCGTACCCGCCAACGGTGAGGCCGGTGCCCCGCACCTCCAGCACCTCCGACGCGATCCGCACCTCGTCCTCGAGGGCGGCTCGGTCGTCCAGGTGCCCGCCCGGTGAGGGTGTCGCTGCCCCGCAGCCCCTCCACGGTGCCCTCGAACACCACCTCACCGCCCTCTGTGCCGGTGCGGCTGGAAAACTCACGCCCAGCCGGGCCCCCGGGGCTGACCGAGTGGGTCAGCCCCGGCGGACGGGTCGGGAGTCAGTCGGAAGGGGATCGAATCAGTCCATTGCTGCATCTGGTTCGGGGTCCGGCTGCTTCAACAGGACGACGGGCCTAGCGGCCCGACACAGCGCAGGCCTGTTGCGCTGATCTTGGCCCAGTCGTTGTGGTCATGGAGGGGGACCACCGCTTCGGGCACCCCGAGGTACCCGAAGTTGTCGATGAGGTTGATCCTGTCGTCGTCGTTGATGTCGACCTCGACGGAGGTCTCGTAGATGCCGTCGCGATCCCAGTCGATGGGGTCACCGGTCGTACCTGCATCAGGCCCGTCGCAGATGCCGATGGTCTCGTCCAGGTCGGACTCATCCAGCGGGGCGTTGGAGCCATCGGAGTAGTCGAGGACACCGTCGTCCGAGCCGTCACCGTCGCAGTCGGTGTCGACCCCTTCGGCGTAGGCGTCGTTCATGATCGAGTTGTAGTTCGGAAGGTCGTTGACCGGGCGAGAGCCGCCGCCCTGACTGAAGACGCCACCGTGGATGAGATCAAGGTTGTGGCCCAACTCGTGCAAGAGGCTGCGGGCAACAACGTGTGGGACAGGGTTGCAGGCCCCGCTGATGGTGAGATCGTCTCCACCGTTCTCAGCCATCGAGGTTCCGAGGCCGACCATGATCGCGTAGTGGAACACGCCGAGGCGGGCCGGGACGAGGTGCTCGGCTTTCCACTCGTTGAACTCCTCGCGTGGCCCATCGACGTGGCTGCCGTCGTGGGTGATGGCGTTCCCACCGGTGAAGACACCACCCTGGCCGTAGTCCACGATGAGCTTGACACCGCCGACACCATCAGGGTTGGTGACAGGACCCCCGGCGAACACGGCGGCAAGCTCGGACACGACCGCCGCAGTGGGCCGATTGCCAGCCGCGCAGGTCGGCGTGGAAGTCCAGTCCGCCTCGACCAGGAGATCCTTGTGCGTCGGCCGAGCGCCCATGGCCCAGAGGTTGACGCCACCGGTGCCCAGGGCCTCTTCCCCGTCGGTGATGCCATCGGTGTCGGTGTCGGGGTTGTTGGGGTTGGTGCCGGTGTCCCCGGCGCCGGAGTAGGAGCCGTCGTTGGTCTCCACCCCGTTCGGCAACCCGTCGCTGTCGGCGTCGACCGCGGTGTGGCACCACAGGTTGGGGCCGGCGCCGCCGTGGCTGCTGGTGGTGATGGTGGTCTTGCGGTTGCCCTTCGTCCCCGGGAGGGGCCCGCTCCAATGCATCTGGGCATCGCGGGCCGTGACCACGATCGTGTAACCGGTGCTGGGCGAGAGGCCGGAGATGTAGCAGTCCTTCACCGACGCCGGGACCAGCGCCACACCGGTGCCGGTGGGGGTCCCGAGGTTGATCTGATAGGCGGTGGCCGGATCGCCGCCGGTGGTGGCATCCCAAGAGATGCGCACCAACGGGCCGACCACGGTGGCATCCACCGTGGTCCCGGGGTGCCAGTACGGCGCGTTCTCCGGGGGCGGGTCACACGCCGCCGCCGTCACCACCAACACCAACGCCGCAACCACCCCAGCGAGGGGCCGTCGGCGAGGCCGAGAACGAACAGGGAGCAAAGGTCTGAACACGAGAGTCTCTTTCTGCTCAATGGATGAGGAGGAGAGCAACCGCCGCCGTTCCGCCGGGGTGCCCACCGTTCGGCGGTCAGCCACATCCGCGCCCTGTGCGGCGACATGGCCAAACCGCCAGATGCCATGTCACCTCACCCCTCCCCGACGCCACCACCGATGCTGGTGCCGGTCATGCCGCCGGGGCTGACCGGGCGGGTCAGCCCCGGCGAACCGAGGGGAGGGTCAGTCGACGCTGATCCAGAGGGAGCTCCGTGGTGGGGTCAGGTCCCCGAGCAGAAGCGGAAGCTGACCGGATAGGTCAGCCCCGGCGAGGTGGGGATCAGGTCAGCTCCCAGCGGGACGGGGTCGAGGTCGCGCTACAAGAGGGTCCCGTCGCAGATGCGGATGCAGCGCATGCCTCTCTCGTCGACCCTGGCCCAGTCGTCGAAGTCGCGGAGGATGTCGTAGCCCTCACCTTCGAAATGGGGGAAGTTGATGACCGTGTCATGGTTGATGTCGACTTGGACGGAGCTCTCGATGATGCCGTCGTTGTCCCAGTCGATGTCCACGCCGTTGCAGATGCCGGCGCTTTCGTCGAGGTCGGACTCGTCCAGGGGGGCGTTGGTGCCGTGGGAGTAGTCGAGGACCAGGTCGTCGAACCCGTCGCCGTCGCAGTCGGTGTCGACCCCCTCGGGGTAGGCGTAGTTCATGACCGAGTTGTAGTTCGGGAACTGGTTGGCGACCCCGACCGCGATCGCAGTCTCGGGGCTCTTCCGGCCATGCGCGAGGCTGAGGGTGTGGCCCAGTTCGTGCATGAGATGGGCAGCCTGATCATGCGCGGGACGAGCGCAGTCTCCGGAGATCATGAGCCAGGTCCCAGTGACCGCGTTCGAGTTCCCTGATCCCACACTGAGGCCGTAGCGGAACACGCCGGAACGGCCGGCGTCGAAGTTCGCGTCTCTGAACGCCAGGTACGCATCGCTGAGCACGCCGGCGATGGGGCTGCCGTCGTGGGTGATGGCGTTGCCACCGGCGAAGACACCGCCTTGGCCGTAGTCGACGATGAGGTTGATGCCGGTGGTGCCATCAGGGTTGGTGATCGGGGCGTCGGTGAACGGAGCTCTCAGCGCGGAGATCGCCGCCGCGGTGGGCCGATATCCCGTTGGACAGCCGGGTGTGCTGGTCCAGTCCATCTCGACGAAGATGTCCTTGTGGGTGGGCCGAGCGCCCATGGCCACCAAGTTGATGCTGCCCCGACCATCGGCGACATCGGGGATGCCGTCCTTGTCCCAATCACGGACACCGGTGCCGAGGACCTCTTCACCATCAGGCACGCCGTCGTTGTCGGTGTCGCCCTTGGTCGGGTCAGTCCCGGCATCGGTCATGCCGGTGTAGGACCCGTCGTTGGTCTCCCATGGGTCAGGAAGGCTGTCGCCGTCGTTGTCGCGATGGCACCCCAGGCTGCCAGGACCGGCCTGGTTGATGGTCGTGATCGTGGTCTTGCGATTCCCCTGCGTGCCCGACAACGGACCACTCCAATGCATCTGGGCATCCCGGGCCGTGACCACGATCGTGTACGCGGTGTTGGCGGCCAAGCCAGTGATGATGCAATCACGCACCGACGCCGGGACCAACGCCACACCCGTGCCGTTAGGGGTCCCCAGGTTGATCTGATACGCAGCGACCGGATCACCACCCTGAGGCGCGTCCCACTCGATGCGCACGAACGCACCATGCAGCGACGCATCCACCGTGGTCCCCGGAAGCCAATACGGCGCGTTCTCCGGCGGCGGCGGATCACACGCCGCCGCGGTCACCACCAACACCAACGCCGCGACCACGCCGACGAGTGGCCGTCGACGACGACCAGAACGAACAGAGAACAAAGATGTGAACATGAGGAACCTCTTTCGGATCAGACAGTGATGCGAGAACGGGCCACCCGCCGTGGTTCCGCCGGGGTGCCCGCCAGTCAGCAGACGGCAGCCCCCCACGCCGGGCCACGCCATCCGCTCTTGGGGGTGGTGGCCGCCCGCACCGGGGGGAATGGTGCAGGCAGCCACCACGGAGCCGTCACAGGTCCGACACCGGCAGGGAGCATCGAACCCCGGCTCGACCGGCCCCAGCCACAAGAGGCCAGGACCAGAACGAAGACCCACCGGACGCGGCCGCCCCAGGGGGGAGGCGGCCGGTCCTGGCCGGGCCGACCTCACAAGGGAGGCCGGCCCTCGGCCAGAACCGAGGTGGATCAGATCGCCGGGTGGGTCAGATGAGAGGGAACCGGTTCTCGGCCCGCCCGGCGTACTCATCACTGACGGTCAGCTCGACCGCCAGGGCCAAGTCGCCCCGGGTGACGACCCGGGCGGCCCAGAAGTCCCGATCCGCCGAGCTCGGACTGCGACCCAAGAACAGGTCATAGAGCGCGACCACCCGCGACCGGGCCGACTCTCGGGACTGGAAGAGCCGCAGAGCGACACCACCCCGACCGATCCGGCCGGTCTGGGCCACCCAGTAGGCCCTGCCCGCCGCATCAGACGGGCGGCCCAACAGCTTCACGTACAGATCATCGACCCAGGTCTCGACCGTGCCCCCACCAGCGTCGGCGAAGTACTCACCCGAGCCGTAGAAGCTGGCCGTCACCTTCGCCACCGACCACCCATCCCGCAACCGGCCGATCCAGAACGCCTTGCCCGCCTCATCCGCCGGACGGCCCAACGTGTCCTGATACAACTCATCGACCAACCGGGCCAAGTACGCATCGGACTGCGACAGACGCCGCAGATACGTCACCTTCGACAACCCGGCATCGAGATCCTCCGCATCAGCCACCACCGCATCGCGCTCCGCCCACCCCAGATAGTCGGTGCGAGCAGCAACCACGAACGCCTCGGTCTCAGTACGCGGGCTGTAAGTCACCACCACCGTGGCCGTCCCCACACTGTCCGGCACACCCGGATCCGCCGCGTTGAACGCCGCCGTGACCACATGCACCCCCGGGCTGAGCTCATCGGTCACCACCGAAGCCACCCCACCGCTCACCACCTCAGTCCCCAACGCGCCATCCCGATCACTCGAGAAGGCCACCGTGCCCGCCGCACCGGAGGGGAACGTCCGGGCCTCGACGGTCACCTCAGAGCGCTCCCGAGCAGGAGTCGGCGACACCGACACCGACGTCCCCGCGATCTCCACCTCACCCAACACCATCGGCTCGCCATCGACCGGGGTGCAACGGACATCGAAGACCAGCGGCGGGCTGACGAGGTTGAGCGTCACCACGACCTCATCAAGGGTCACCGGAACCACATCACCCGGAGCACCAGCAACGGTCACCGAGCCGATCGGATCGTTGAACGTCACCTTCTGATCCAGCTGCGACAGATCGGTGACCGGGTTCGGCAACCCTTGCGGCGTCGCCCCGGTCCGGATCACCGACGCCGCCGTCCCGGCCCCGTCCGGCCCGAACCCGAAGGAGATGCCGTTCAGCGTCGGGTCGCCGACCGTGGCGGTGACGTTGTTGATCAGCCCTTGCCACGGATCGGAGAACCCGGGCCGGCTCATGTTGATCACCGCGTTGGTGATGTCGAGGTCGACGGTGGTCCCGCTGAGGGCCGTCTCCGGGACCGCGGCGTCGAAGGTGACGTTGGCCCCGAACTCGTGGTTGCCACTGATGGCCGTCTCCTGGCACACGAAGGCCACCGAATCGGCCACTGCGGGGAAGACGGTGAAGGTGGTGAAGGCCTCGGCCGGCTTGAAGACCTTGTCACCCAGGTAACGGACCGCCAGCGAGTGGGGGCCGGGCTCGATGTCCGGCGGGAGCAGGATCAACCCCTGGATCGCCGACCCGATCGGCACCTGCGCGTTGTACTCGCCCAGCGGGTCGACCAGACGACGGGCCGGGGTGAGACGGCCGTCCACGTAGAACTCGACGGAGCCACTGGGACGCACCCCGCTCAGGTTCGGGGCGTGAGCGACGACCACGTCCATCGTGTAGCCGGCCCGCAGGCTGTGCGGACGAGGGGCGCCGCCGTTGACGGTCAAAGTGGTGTCTCGCCGCGTCGTCTCGACCATGGTGAACACCGTCTGACCAGTGGTCACCGTCTTTCGGATCGTCCCGTCGCCGGGGTTGACCTCGTTGAGGGTGGCCGAGAGCTCGACCGGCCCGGGGCAGGTGACCGGGTTCGTCCCGCTGCACGACGTGGTCGGGGCGCCCGCCCCCAAGATGCGGACCCGCAGCCGGAGCTCGTGCTCGGTGCCGGCATCCAGGCGGAAGCCGGCGGGCAGGCCGATCGAAGCGACGACCGTGCGAGTCGGAACCGTGGCGAGCGTCAACGGCTCCCAGGTCCCGCCGTTGCGCCACTCGACCGCGATGCGGGCGGAGGTGAGGTCACCGGTCTGTCCCGCCGGCCGTCGGAACCGCAGGTCGACCCGGCCGTTGACGATGTCGGCACCGAACTCCTCGGGGTTGGTGACCGTCACCGTCGCCGGCACGAACCCGCCACCGATCAACGCGTCGCCCATGGCCACCTCGACCGTCGGCGCCGCCGCCACCAGATGCGCGACCTGGGTGCTCCGCGATGCTTGGTGGAGCGCGCCGTCGCCGATGTAGCGGGCGCTGAAGGTGTGTTGCCCGACAGCCAGGTCCGAGACCGTCAACGACGCCACGCCCGTGCCGTCCAAGGCCACGGAGCCGATGACCGTGGGCCCGTTCCGGAACTCCACCGCGCCGGTCGGCACCTCCGGACCACCCTCGGCCGTGGTCACCGTCGCCGCCAAGACCACGTCGTCACCCGCCCGGCTGACCGCCGGCTCGACGCTAAGGGCCGTGGTGGTCGGGTCCCCGATGCCCTTCACCTCAGGGATCTCACCCTGCATCCGCAGCTCGAGCGAGTGGCCGCCACCGGCCAGACGCTCGTTGACGGCGTCGGCGACGATCCCCGGGCAGGCGGGGGTGGTGGGGACCGTGGGCACCGTGAAGTCGGCGTCGCGCAAGGTCACCTGCTTGGTGCCTTCACGGTCATAGGGCGCGGTCGACACGAACCGCAGCGGGATGGGAGGGGTGGTGCAATCGGCCAAGAGCGCGGGGGGCGAGTTGAGCTCGATGTGGAGATCGGCCTTGACCATCATCTCCACGCTGAAGTTGCCCTCATCGTCGAGAGACCCCGTCACCGTCCCCGGCGCGACCTCCGAGAACGTCGCATCCACATACACCGTCCCCGGCACCGGGCTCGTGATGTCGAACTGGTACTCGACCGTCGGCGTGGTGAACACCCCGCCGGTCAACGCACCGTTGGCGTCATCGATCGTCCCCGTCAGCGTCGTCGGGGACCCCAACTGCGCGGGCTCCTCGGAGTCCCGCAACACCAAGGTGCCCCCACCCGGGACCATGGCCAGCTCCATCTCCTGGGCCACGGCCCCGGCCGGCGCCGAGGCCAACGGCAGGCCCAGCAGCGACCCGAACAGGGCCATCGCGGCCACCGCGACGAGGCCGACGAGGCCCCGGCGGCGGGCCGGCTGGAGGCTGCTCTTACCCTCTAGATCCCTCGGGGGGGGGGGGCAAAAGCGAAGGCACGCACCGCGGCCGCCACGACCGTCAGCACTGCCCGAAAACGTCTGGACAACATGTCTGGGGGACCCCCCTGTAGGCGAACAACTCTGAAACACGCACATGCGCAACCTGCCGGGCCACACACACGCCAACAACCACCATGACCGACCCAAACTTGCCGAACCTGCGCGATATGAGTCGATCATCAAGAAGACACCCCATGCCATGCCCTCCATCTGATGCCCACGCCCCGGCAACACGACCCCACGACGCCCCGAGAGGTCGGCGCCCAGCACGACGAGAATGCGTGCAAATACGGAAGGGTCGTTCCATATTTGCTTGCTAGGACGTACGGCGAAGGCCCAGGTCAGGGACCTGGGCCTTCGTCACGATGGTGGCGGGGGTTGGATTTGAACCAACGACCTTCGGGTTATGAGCCCGACGAGCTACCAGACTGCTCCACCCCGCGGCGGACTTCTGACCATACCGGGAGTGCTCCGGGCGCGCCAACCCGATCGGGCGCCGAGGTCAGGACGACGAGCGCTTGCCCCGGCGGCCGGGGCCCGTCTGGCCCAGGTCGGCCACCGCGGTGGCGTGGCGACGGGCCTCGGCCAGCAGGGCGCGCCAGGGCTCCTCACCGTCGGCCGGCGGTGCCACGGCCACCCAGTGGCGCAGGGTGCGGTCCGGGCCCAGGGCCACCGGTCCGGCCTCCGGCGACGCCGCCACCTCGACGGCACGGGAGGGCGAGAGCTTCACCGCCAGTCGGCCCCCCTCCAGGAAGGCGAAAGCCGTGCCCCGGACGGCCAGGGCGTCGCGACCCAGCACCCTCCCCCACGTCACCTCGGCATCGGCCAGGTGCTCGTCGGCCAGGGTCGAGAACAGGGTGTCACCGCCAGCGGCATCGTCCATGGCTGCTCCCGGCTCAGGTCGCGGTCCAGAGGACCGACGTGGTGCCGAAGCCGAGGTCCACGAACACCAGCTGTCCGTTGACGCCGCTCCCGGTCACGGTCAGGACCGCCGGCAGGCCCGACACCTCCAGGCGCTCCACCGCGTACCCGGCGCCGGGCAGGGCCCCCTCGTAGTAGGCGGCGGCATCGGCCGCGGTGCCCGGCACCGACAGGCCGCCGGTGATCGTGTCGGGCGTCGCCCCCTCGGGCTGGGGGAAGCCCTCCGGCGGGGAGAAGTCGGTCGTGCCGGGTGGCACGCCCGGCACCGAGCCGGGCGGGACGACGGGATCGGTCGCCTCGGTGTCCCCGACCTGCTCGCTGGTGCCCGGCCCCTCCACCGGCTCGGTCGACCCCGGCGCCACCTCGTCGGGGCGGGCGTCGGTCGACGGCGGGGTGGTGGCCGCCGCGGGCCGGGTCGCGCCTGACGCCGTGCCGTCGTCGTCGCCGTCCATGGCCACCAGGAAGACCCCGATGCCCACCGCCACCAGGGCCACGATCACCACGACGGCCAGGGCCACCAGCGCGCCGCCGGACAGGCCCGGGCGGCCGGAACCGGCTCGCGGCCCTGCGGGGCCGCCCGGGTACGGCGGACCCCCCGGGGTCCCCGGCCCGGGGAACCCGCCCGGGGATGGGCCGCTCGGCGGCGGCACCTGCCAGGCCGGTGACGCGGGCGTGGTCGGCGGGGGGGTCGGAGCGGCCGGCGGCCCACCGGGCGGACCGGGAGGCGGGGTGCCGACACCCGGCGGAGCGGCGGCCGGCGGCGGGGTGCCCGGGGGCGATCCGGCGCCCGGGCCGGGAGGTGGGGTGGCGGCGGGGGTGGGGGGCGGCGTGGCGCCCCGCCCCCCGGGGCGGCCCCACGGGGTCGAGGCGAGGGGGCCGTCGTCGTCAGCCACGGGGCCTCCGGTCGGTCACGGCACCGGCGCTCCCCCACCGAGCGGACCCGGCCGCCGCCCCGGGACACGGCCCGAGGCGACGGCGGCGGGCGGGCCCGATCACTCCGATTCGATGGTGATGGTGTAGCCGCCGGGGTCCTCGAAGAAGCTCGAGACCTCGATGGACTCCGACGCCGGACCGTCACCGGAGAGGAGCTCCGGGTCGCCCCGGAGGTTCTCGTCGACGGTGTCGCCGTCCATGTTCGTCACCACGACGTCCACGTCGGGGTCGGTGGGGGTGACCGTGATGGTGGCCGTCACCCCGTCCGGGATCTCGATGTCGTGGAAGTTGGAGTTGGTCCCGTCCAGCTCACCGGAGATGGTCCCGGTCTCACCGTCGATGGTGGCCTCCTCATCCTCGGGGGGCTCCTCGGTCGTGGTGGTCCCCTCGGTGGTCGTGGTGCCCTCGGTGGTGGTGGTGCCCCCCTCGGTGGTGCTGGTCTGGGCCTGGGTGGTGGTCGTGGTGCCATCCGCGGTCTCGTCGTCGTCCCCGTTGGTCACCAGGAATATGCCCCCGGCCAGGATGATCAGGGCCAGCACCACCACGGCGGCGATGCCGATGATGGTCCCGGTCGACATGCCGCCCCCCTTACCGCCCGGGGGCGGGCCCCCGTAGGGGGGCGGGCCGCCGTAGGGCGGCTGCCCCGGCGGGGGCGTGAAGCCCGGCTGCCCCGGCGGGGGCGTGTAGCCGGGCTGGCCCGGAGGGGGCGTGTAGGCCGGGGGCTGGCCCGGGGCCTGGCCGGGCGGGTAGCCGCCCTGGGGCGGGAAGGCCTGCGTCGGGTCGTTGGCGCCCGGGGGTGGAGGGGGGTAGCTCATCGGTCGTCCTCTTCGTCAGGTCGAGTGCGCTCAGGCGGCATCACAGGAACGAGCCCTCGGCGCCGACAGGATGCACCATTCCGAGTGGGACGCGCACCACTTCGGGGTGGGGAGCCTCCACCCGGTCCACCGGCCCGGAACCGCCTCAGGCCGTCTCGGCCACCCGGGCGGCCTCCATGACCGACGGGAGGGGCCGGTCGTGGACCACCGTGAGCAGCTTGGTGGCCCGGGTCAGGGCCACGTACAGCGAGCGCATGGGCTGGGGCTCCTCGTCGAGGACGGCCGCCGGTTCGACCACCACGGTGGCGTCCAGTTCCAGGCCCTTCACCATGCCCACCGGCACCACCGTCACCTGCTGCGAGAGCCCGTGCTCGGTGGCCACCCCGTGCTCGATGCCGGCCCGGGCCAAGGCAGCGGCCACCCCGGCGACCAGGGACGACGGGCACACCACGGCCACGTTGCCCAACCCCGACACGTCGCGCTCCTCGCCCGTGACCCGGGCCACGGTGGCGGCCAGGTCGCCCCCGGCCCGCACGATCCGGGGCGGGCGGCCGTCCTCCCGCACCGAGCGGGGCGGTGCCAGCTCGGGCGCGGCCTCGGCCAGCACCCGGGCCGCCATCTCCATGTTGGGCTGGGGGATGCGGTAGCCGACCGTGAGCTCGGCCCGGCGCGGCTCGCGGCGCTGGGGCAGCAGGGCCAGCACCTCGCCCCACGAGGCGTGGGCCCAGGCCCCGGTCGACTGGGCGATGTCGCCCACCACGGTCATCGAGCCGTTCAGCGACCGGCGGGTGAGCATGCGGAGCTGCATGGGCGACAGGTCCTGGGCCTCGTCCACCACGATGTGGCCGTAGGTGCGGGCCTCGTCGCCCTCGCCGTTGCGCTTGGCCCTGGGGGCCGCGCCCAGCAGGGCCCGGGCCTCGTCCAGGAGGGGGACGTCGTCGACGGTCCACACCACGGCGTCGACCGCCTCGGAGCGGGGTCGGTGCAGCGCCTCCACCTCCTCGGCCGACAACACCCGGCGCCCGGCCAGGTCCAGCAGGCCCTTGGAGCCGTACAGGTCGTGCAGGAGCTCGGCCGGCGTGAGCACCGGCCACATGCGCTCCAGGGCCTCCCGCACCCCCGGCTCGTGGCGGAGCCGGCTGCGCACCTCACCCGGGTCGAGGGGGCTGCGGCTGCTGGCCGCCAGGGCCTCCCACAGGCCGGCCTCCACGAAGCGGCGGCCCCCGTTGTGGTGGCGGGCCCGGCGCCGGGCGTCGGCCACGATGCGCTCCGAGTCGGCCACCGTGGCCCGCAGGCGGCCCAGGCCGTAGCCCACCACCAGGTCGCTGCGGAGGGGCCGCTTGCGGTCGCGCACGGCCTTGGCCACCACCTTGGCCATGCGCCCGTCGCCCTTGACCCGGGCCGTGGACGTCCGGTCGCGGCCCCGCACCCGGACCGGGTCGATCAGGTCGCCCAGCACCGCCAGCTCCACGCCGGCCTCGCCCAGGGAGGGCAGCACCTGCTCGATGTAGCCCAGGAACAGGCGGTTGGGCCCGACCACCAGGACACCCTGGTCCTCCAGCGGGAAGCGGTGCGTGTAGAGGAGGTAGGCGGCCCGGTGGAGGGCCACGACCGTCTTGCCGGTGCCGGGGCCGCCCTGCACCACCAGGACACCGGGCATGGGGGCCCGGATGACCTCGTCCTGCTCGCCCTGGATGGTGGCCACGATGTCGCCCAGGCGGCCGGAGCGGGCCGTCTCCAGGGCGGCGATGAGGGCCCCGTGGCCCGAGATGCCGTCGTCGCGGCCCAGCCCCAGGGCCCGGTCGCCGAACAGCTCGTCCTCGATGTCGAGCAGGCGCCGGCCCCGGGTGGCGAAGTGCCGGCGCCGGGCCAGGCCCATGGGGGCGCGGCCGGTGGCCCGGTAGAACGGCTCGGCCACCGGGGCCCGCCAGTCGACGACCACCACCTCCTGGTTGGCGTCAGCCACCGCCACCCGACCGATGTGGAAGGTGTCGCCGGTGGGGGCGCCCTCGGCCGTGCTCCCGTTGGCCGTCGGGGAGCCCTCGGCGCCGGGCTCGGTGTCGATGCGGCCGAAGCACAGCGAGGCGTCGCCCAGGTGGAGCTGCACCAGGCGCTGGGCGATGGTGTCGAAGATGACCTCGCGCTCGAAGCGCGCCTGCTCGGTGCCCCCCCGCCCCACCTCCACCATGGACTGGAGGGTGCTGGCGCGCTCACGGGCGGCGTCCAGGCACTCGTAGGCGAAGTCGATGTAGGCCTGCTCGGCCTCGAGCTCGGGGTGCAGGATCGTCCCCTGAGGTGGGCGGTCGTCGGGCCCGCACCACCAGTGCGGACAAGGGCGGACAGTCTAGGCGGGTCTCGGTCCTTCCGTTCCCTGAGCCGTACCCTCGGTGCGTGCCTCCTCCCGCTGATGCCCCGTTCCTACGCGCCTGCCGGGGCGAGCCCGGGCCCACGGTGCCGGTGTGGTTCATGCGCCAGGCCGGCCGGTCGTTGCCCGAGTACCGGGCCATCCGGGGCGAGGGCAGCATCCTGGACGCCATCCGGGTGCCGGACCTGGCCACCGAGATCACCCTGCAGCCCGTCCGCCGCTACGGGGTCGACGCCGCCATCCTCTACTCCGACATCGTCACCCCGGTGGCGGCCATCGGCTTCGGCGTCGACATCACCCCCGGGGTGGGGCCCGAGGTCGAGCGTCCCTTCGCCGGCCCGGCCGACCTGGAGCGGCTCCGGCCCCTCGACCCCGAGGCCGACCTGCCCTACGTGCTGGAGACGGTGCGGGCCGTGGTGGCGGAACTGGGCGACGTGCCCCTCATCGGCTTCGCCGGCGCCCCCTTCACCGTGGCCAGCTACCTGGTCGAGGGGCGGCCCACCCGGACCTGGACCCGCACCAAGGCCCTCATGCACACCGACCCCGGGCTGTGGGCCCAGCTCCTGGACCGCCTGGCCGACCAGGCCGTGACCTCGCTGCGGGCCCAGGTCGAGGCGGGCGCCTCCGCCGTGCAGCTCTTCGACTCGTGGGCCGGGGCCCTGACCCCGGCCGACTACCAGCGCTTCGTCCTGCCGGCCAGCGCCAAGGTGCTGGCCGGCGTGGCCGACCTGGGCGTGCCCCGCATCCACTTCGGGGTGGCCACCGGCGAGCTCCTGCCCCTCATGCGGCAGGCCGGGGCCGACGTGGTGGGCGTCGACTGGCGGGTGCCCCTGGACGCGGCCCGCCGCCGCCTCGACCCCGACGTCGCCCTCCAGGGCAACCTCGACCCCGCCCTGGTGGTGGCCGGGTGGGACGCCACCGCCGAGGGGGCCCGGGCCGTGCTGCGGGCCAACGACGGCCACCCCGGTCACGTGTTCAACCTGGGCCACGGGGTGCTGCCGGAGACCGACCCAGAGGTGCTGGAGCGCCTGGTCGAGCTGGTCCACACCGAGGGCCGGGCCGACGGCCAACCGGCCCTGCTGGAGGTCGAGGGGTGACCACCGGGGCGCCGATCGGTCTCGTGGTCATGGCCTACGGCACGCCGGCCACCCCCGACGACGTCGAGGCCTACTACACCCACATCCGGCGGGGTCGGCCCCCGGCCCCCGAGCAGCTGGCCGACCTGACCCGGCGCTACCAGGCCCTGGGCGGCACCTCGTCGCTGGCCCGGCGCACCGCGGAGCAGGTGGCGGCTCTCACCGCCGCCCTGGACGACCGGGCCCCCGGCCGGTTCCGGGTCGAGCTGGGCCAGAAGCACGCCGCCCCCTTCATCGAGGACGCCGCCGCCACCCTGGCCGGGACCGGGGTCGAGCAGGTGGTGGGCCTGGTCCTGGCCCCCCACTACTCCGGGTTCAGCGTGGGCCAGTACCAGCGCCGCCTGGGGGAGGCCGTCACCGCCGCCGGGGGGCGCCACGTCGGCATCGAGCGGTGGAGCGACGAGCCGGCCTGGCTGGACTTCACGGCCCGGGCCGTGGTCGACGGCCTCGCCCCTCTGCCCGAGCGGACCAAGGTGCTCTTCACCGCCCACAGCCTCCCCGAGCGGGTGCTGGCCGCCGACCCGTACCCGGCCGAGCTGGCCACCAGCGCCCGGGCCATCGCCCGGCGGGCCGGCCTGGCCCCGTGGGCCGGCTGGGGCCTGGCCTGGCAGAGCGCGGGGGCCACCCCCGAGCCGTGGCGGGGCCCCGACGTGCGCGACGTGCTGCGGGACCTGGCCGCCACCGGCCGGGCCGACGGCGTGCTGGTGTGCCCGCAGGGCTTCGTCACCGACCACCTGGAGGTGGGCTACGACCTCGACATCGAGGCCCGGGCCGTGGCCGACGAGGTGGGCCTGGCCTTCGCCCGCACCCGCACCGTGGACGACGACCCGGCGGTGATGGGCGCCCTGGCCGACCGGGTGGTGGCCGCGGCCGGGGCTCTGACGTGACCGGCCCGGCCAAACCCCACCAACCGAGCACGGAAGGACCCGATATCCGGGCACTTTCGTGCCCGGTTCGGGGGAGCGCCCTCATCCGGGCACGGATGTACCCGATATCCCGGCTCTCCCGTGCCCGGTTCGGGGGACGGGGGCGGGGCGGCGGGGCGGGCCGCCGGGACGAGCGGGTGAGGTGGTGACCCCGCACGTGGTGGTGGCCGGAGGGGGCGTCACCGGGCTGGCCGCGGCCCTGGACCTGGTCGAGGCGGGGGCCGAGGTCACCCTGCTGGAGGCCACCGACCGGCTGGGCGGCATGCTCCGCACCTCGCCCTTCGCCGGCCGCATGGTGGACGAGGGGGCCGACGCCTTCCTGGTCCGCACCCCGGCGGCGGTGGACCTGGCCCGCCGGGTGGGCCTGGGCGACGGGCTGGTCCACCCGGCCTCCCGCCGGGCCCACGTGTGGCACGACGGCGCCCTCCGCCCCCTGCCCCCCCAGGTGCTGGGCGTGCCGGTCGACCTGGAGGCCCTGGCCGCCTCCGGCCTCCTCTCCCCCGACGGGCTGGCCCGGGTGCGCCGCGACCTCACCGACCCGGCCACCCCCCTGCCCCCCGGCGACGTCACCATCGCCGAGGCGGTGGGGTCCCGGTTGGGTCCCGAGGCCCTGGCCCACCTGGTCGACCCGCTGGTCGGGGGCATCAACGCCGGCTCGGTCGAGCGGCAGAGCCTGGCCGCGGTGGCCCCCCAGCTCGACGCGGCGCGGCGCGACCCGGCCCACGCCAGCCTCATCGAGGCGTGCCGGGCCCACCTGGCCCGGGCTCGCGCCGCGGGGGTCGACCCCGAGGCCCCGATCTTCGCCGCCCCGTCCGGGGGGATGGCCCGCTTGCCGGCCGCGGCAGCCGAGGTGGCGGCGGCCATCGGGCGCCTGGAGGTGCGGCTCGGAGCCGGCGTGGTGGCGGTGGAGCGCGGCCCCGCCGTGGTCCTGGCCGACGGCACCACCGTCGCGGCCGACGCCGTGGTGCTGGCCGCTCCCGCCCCGGCCGCGGCGGCGGCCCTGGCCGGGCTGGTCCCCGAGGCGGCCGCCGTCCTGGCCGGCATCGAGCACACCTCGGTGGCCTTCGTGCGCCTCGCCCTGGACCCCACGGACATCGGCCAGCCCCTGGACGGCAGCGGGGTGCTCGTGCCCCGGGCCGCGGGCCGGGTGGTCACCGCCTGCTCGTGGGCCTCGTCCAAGTGGGCCCACCTGGCCCCGGCGGCCGGGGATGGCACCGTGGTGCTGCGGGCCGCGGTCGGGCGCGACGACGACCAGGGGTCGCTCCTGCTCGACGACGGCGACCTGGTGGGCGCCGTGGTCGACGACCTCACCGCCGTCCTCGCCCTCCGGGGCGGGCCTAGGGCGACGTCAGTGCATCGCTGGGACCGGGCCTTCCCCCAGATGACCCCCGGCCACCTGGACCGGGTGGCCGGAGCGGAGGCCGCCCTGGTCGCCGCCGCCCCCGCCGTGGCCCTGGCCGGCATGTACCTCCGGGGCGTGGGCATCCCGGCCTCGGTGGCCAGCGGCCGGGCCGCGGCGGCTCGGGTCCTGGCCGCGACCGGAGGCTGACCCGCCGCCTGCCCACCACCGGGGACGGCCCCCCGGCGATCTGCGTACCGGCCGCTCAAGCGTGGGACCCGGACCCGTGGTCCCCTGGGCCCCGGGCCGCAGGACGCGGCCGCCCCCGACCAGGAGATCGACCATGGGACTGTTCTCGAAGGCCAAGAAGGGCGCGGAGGATGCCGCCCAGGCGGCCCAGCACGCCAGCGCCTACCAGCAGCAGCAGACGGCGGCCGACCAGCCCGGCGTGATCGGCGTGCAGGGCATGGGCCCCATCGCCGCCGACCCCGCCCTGCTGGGCGGCCCGTCGACCAAGCCGCTGTCGGAGGACGACCCGATGCTCCAGCCGGTCAACGACCTCAGCCTGGAGATCTACGGCAGCCTGGCCAAGGAGGCCCAGGCCCGGGGTATCACCGACGAGGACGGCATGGCCGCCCTGGCCGAGTCCGAGCACGGCATCCCCGCCGCCGAGGCCAAGGCCGCCTTCGCCGAATGGACCCGCCGCATGGGCCAGGCCATGGTCGTCGGCCAGCAGTTCCGCAAGCACATGGGCTACTGACACGACTCGTCTTCGTGTCGGCGTCGCGTCGAGGGCCCACCTTCCGGTGGACCCTCGACCTGTCCGGCATGGAGCTGCGAAGGGGCGCTCGCTCGGCCGTTCAACGGTCGTCGTAGACGAAGAGATGACCATTGAAGGGGCCTATTGGTCAGTGAAATCCGAATTCACGAGTCCCGACGATCAAACAGGAACTGAGTCATCAAGTGTGAGCCCTGTCAGGGCCGTGACCCCGTTACCAATGTTGGAGAACGGGGAATCACAGAAGTCCACAGCGGGAAAGCCTAAGCCGTTCAAGGACATGTGCATCGTTGTTCCGTCGTAGGAACCGCTTACCGTGTGCTCGACGGCGTAGTGGCAGATCTCCGTGCCCTTCTCGCAGCCGGAGGTCGTGCTGATCCAGCCCTCGATGACGAAGCTCTGCGTCAAGGTCTGGTTGGGATGCGTTCCTGCGATCATACCTTCGTTCGAGCCGAACCCGAGGACGGCGGGATCGCCGAGCGTTCGGTCGAGTTGGTATTCGTTTCCTCCAAGATTGAAGTAGATGGCGTGAACACCGCCGCCCTTGTCTTCACCCAAGCTGATCTCTTCGACGAGGGTGTCTGTCCCGTCGACATCGATGATGAACTCTGCCGGTGGCACCTCCGGGTCGGCACATGTGTGGTCCTCACCGCCGAGCTCGAAGACGAACTCGTACTCGGGATCCCCGTCGATGTCGAGGTCGAGCGTTCCTGCGTGGACGTAGAGTGTTGTTGTCGTTGCCGCCGCGGGCGTGGCCGTCAACAGCAGGCTGCTGACGGCGGCGAGAAGGGCAGCGACGACCCGCCCACATCGTGGTCGATCCATGTGATTCCTCCATTTTCGAGACGGGCCCTTCTGGTCGAAGGGACACCGTCGTGTGGGACGTGCAAGACCACCTTTCTCGCACCATCTCGGAGTGAACCATGACGAGGTTGCGCGCCCTGCGCGGTGGAACCTCCCTGGAGCGCCGGGCATCGGCACGTCCCCGGCCCGTCACGCCTCGCCCCCACAGCACCGCGGTCGGTCCGGAGGGAGCGGCTGGGCCAGACTCCCCGTCGATGGACGTCCCCGCCTGGGTGCCCTCGCGGGGCCGCCGACCGCTCGCTGCCCTGGCCGGGGGCGTGCTGTGCGCCCTCTCGCTGCCCCCCTGGGGGTTCTGGCCCCTGGCCTTCGTCGGGGTGTTCGCCCTGGACCGGGCCCTGGCCGGAGCGCCGGCCGGGTCCCGGTTCCGCCGGGGGTTCCTGGCCGGGATGGGGCTGCTGGCCCCCTCCACGTGGTGGATGGTGGCCTTCACGCCCCCGGGCTACGTGGTCGAGGTCGCCCTCTTCTCAGCCGTGCTGGGCCTGGCCCTGGCCGCCTGCCCCCCCGGGCGGTGGCGGTGGCTGGCCCTCCCCGGGGCGTGGGCCGCCTTCGAGGCGGTCAAGGGGCGCTGGCCCTTCGGTGGCGTGCCCCTCTCGGAGCTGGCCATGGGCCAGGTGGCCGGGCCCCTGGCCGGCCTGGCCCGGGTGGGCGGTGTGCTCCTGGTCGCCCTGGTCACGGTGGCCGGCGGCGTGGCCCTCTCCGCGGCCTGGGACCGGTGCTGGCGGGCCGCCGGGCTGGCCCTGGCCGCTGTGGTGGTGGCCACCGGCCTGGCCACGCTGGCCCCCGACGGCGCCCCCATCGGTGAGGTGGTGTCGGTGGCCCTGGTGCAGGGCGGGGGGGAGCAGGGGACCCTGGACGCCGAGACCGACGACCGGGAGGTGTTCCTGGCCCACCTGCGCGCCTCGCAGGCGGTGCCGGCCGGCACGGATCTGACGCTGTGGCCCGAGAACGTGGTCAACATCGACGAGCCCATCGCCGAGGCCCGCGAGGGGGAGGAGCTGGCCGCCCTGGCCCGGCGCAAGGGCACCACCCTGCTGGTCGGGGTGGTGGAGGACGCCGGGCCGGGCCGGTTCCGCAACGCCGCGGTGGCCTTCGCCCCCGACGGCACCATCGTGGCCCGCTACGACAAGGTGCGGCGGGTCCCCTTCGGGGGGTTCGTGCCCTACCGGGACGTGCTGGAGCCCCTGGCCGGCGACGCCCTCCCGGCCAAGGACGCCATCGTGGGCACCGCCCCCAACACCTTGGACCTGGGCCCGGCCCGGGTCGGGGTGGTGATCTCCTGGGAGGTGTTCTTCGGCGACCGGGGGCGCGACGCCGCGAACGGGCGAGGTCGGGTGGCCGACATCCTGGTCAACCCCACCAACGGGTCGAGCTACCGGGGCACGCTGGTCCAGTCCCAGCAGGTGGCGGCCAGCCGGCTCCGGGCCATCGAGGCGGGCCGGGCCGAGGCCCAGATCGCCCCCACCGGCTTCACCGCCTTCGTCTCGGCCGACGGTGACGTCCTGGAGCGCACCGGGGTGGGCGAGCGGAAGGTCCTGACCCGGGACATGCCCCTGCGCACCGGCCGCACCCTGTTCCTCCGCTGGGGCCCGTGGCCACCGTTCCTGCTGGCCCTGGGCCTGCTGGCCGCGGCCGCGGCGCTGGCCCGCCGGGCCGGGACCGGGCCGGCCGTCGTCGAGTCGGCCCCGGCCGAGCCCGCCCCGACCGAGCCCGCTACGCCTCCAGCAGGAGCGTGACCGGCCCGTCGTTGACCAGCTCGAGGTCCATGTCGGCCCGGAAGCGGCCGGTGGCCACCGTGGCCCCCAGGTCCCGCAGGGCGGCGACCACGGCCTCCACCAGCGGCTCGGCCTGCTCCGGGGGCGCGGCCGCCACCCACGAGGGACGCCGTCCCCGCCGGGTGTCGCCGTACAGCGTGAACTGCGAGACCACCAGCACCTCGCCGCCCACCGAGGCCACGGGCCGGTCCATGCGGCCCCGCTCGTCGGGGAACACCCGCAGGCGCCACACCTTCTCGGCCAGCGCCACGGCCCGGTCCCCGTCGTCGTCGTGGGTCACGCCCACCAGGGCGCAGAGGCCGTCGCCGATGGCTCCCACCTCGTGGCCGTCGACCGTCACCCGGGCTCGGGACACCCGCTGCACCAGTGCTCGCATGGGCGGGAGGCTACGACGCGGCCGGCCCGGGCATGCTGGGCCGATGCCCCCGACCCCGCCCGGCGGCCGAGCCACCCGATGACGGCCGCCGTCCCCGCCGACGACGAGGCCCGCCGGGCCGCCGACCTGGCCCGCATGAAGCGCACCGCCACCGGCCTGCTGGTGGTGGCCACCGCGGTCTTCGTGGCCACCCGGGTGCTGGAGGACTCGGCGCCGTGGCTGGGCTACGTGCGGGCCACGGCCGAGGCGGCCATGGTCGGGGCGGTGGCCGACTGGTTCGCGGTGACGGCCCTGTTCCGCCACCCGCTGGGCATCCCCATCCCCCACACCGCCATCATCCCCAACCGCAAGGACGACATCGGCCGGGGCCTGGGCACGTTCGTCCAGCAGAACTTCCTGACCCGGGCCGTGGTCGAGGAGCGCCTGGCCGGCTTCTCCCTCTCGGCCCGGCTGGGCGCCTGGCTGGCCGAGCCCGAGAACGCGGCCCGGGTCGGCGACCAGGCCGCCGGCGTGCTGCGCTCCACCCTCGACACGCTCAAGGACGAGGAGGTGCAGGAGTCACTGGAGGCGGCGGTGGCCGCCCGGCTGCGGGCGGTGAAGGCCGGCCCCGTCCTGGCCCGGGCCATCGAGCTGGTGGTGGCCGACGGGCGCCACCAGGAGCTGCTCTCGGTGCTCCTGCGCAAGGTGGCCGAGTCGGTGGCCGAGAACGAGGACGTGCTGCGGGCCCGGCTGGAGCGCGAGACCCCGTGGTGGGTGCCCGACCGCGTCGACGACCGCATCTTCGGCCGGGTCCACACCGGCGTCCAGCGCTTCCTCCGGGAGGTGGCCGACGACCCCGAGCACGAGATGCGGGCCACGGTCGACCAGAAGGTCCGGGCCCTGGCCGACGACCTGGCCCGGACCCCGGCCCTGCGGGCCCGGGCCGACGCCCTCAAGGACGAGCTCATCGACCACCCGGTGGTCCGGGAGTGGTCGTCCACGGTGTGGGCCGACGTGAAGGCCGGCCTGCTGGCCCACTCGGCCGACCCCGACTCCGACCTGCGGCAGCGCCTGGTCGGCGCCGTGCAGGACTTCGGGCAGCGCCTGCGGGACGACACCACCCTCCAGGCCCGGCTCGACACGTGGGTGGCCTCCACCGCCGTCGAGGTGGTCGAGCGGTCCAAGGGCGAGGTGGGCGAGGTCATCGCCAGCACCGTGGCCCGGTGGGACTCCACCGAGGCCACCCGGCGCATCGAGCTGCAGGTCGGACGGGACCTCCAGTTCATCCGCATCAACGGCACCGTGGTCGGCGGGCTGGCCGGCCTGGTCATCTACTGCGTGGGCCGCCTCATCGGCTGAGCGCGCCCCGGGCCGACGTTTGACCGGGCGGTCAATGGCAGGGAAGGCTTCCCCCCTCATGGCGTCCGACGACCGATCCCTGCGGATCGCCCTGCTCACCTACCGGGGCAAGCCCCACGTCGGCGGCCAGGGGATCTACGTACGCCACCTGGCCAAGGCCCTGGTCGACCTGGGCCACCACGTCGAGGTGTTCTCGGGCCAGCCCCACCCCGAGGTGGAGCCCCACATCCCGCTCCACCAGCTGGAGAGCCTGGACATCTACAACGACCACTTCCCCATGCGGATGCCGGGGATCTGGGAGCTGAAGAGCCTGGCCGACCTGGTCGAGGTGACCGCCTTCTCCTTCGGCACCTTTCCCGAGCCCCTGGCCTTCTCGGTGCGGGCCTTCCAGGCCATCAGCGCCCGCCGCGACGAGTTCGACCTGGTCCACGACAACCAGAGCCTGGGCTACGGCATCCTGGCCCTGGAGCGCATCGCCCGCATCCCGGTGCTGGCCACCATCCACCACCCCATCACCGTGGACCGCCGGCTGGAGATCGAGCACGCCCGCGGCCTCTACAAGAAGCTCACCCTGGCCCGCTGGTACAGCTTCACCCGCATGCAGACCGAGGTGGCCCGACGCATGAAGCGGGTGGTCACCGTGTCGGAGAGCTCCTTCGAGGACATCCACCGCGACCACAAGGTGCCCAAGGAGCGCATGCACGTCGTGCCGGTGGGCGTCGACCCCGAGCTGTTCCGGCCCGTGCCCGGCGTGGCCAGCCGGCCCGGCCACCTCATCACCACGGCCAGCGCCGATGTGGCCATGAAGGGCCTGTCGTACCTGCTCGAGGCCCTGGCCAAGCTGCGGGTGGAGCGGCCCGAGCTGCACCTCACCGTCATCGGGCGCAAGAAGGAGGGGGGCAAGTCGGCCGAGACCATCGACCGCCTGGGCCTCACCGACCACGTCGAGTTCGTCACCGGGGTGCCCGACCAGCGCATCGTCGAGCTGTACAGCGAGGCCGAGCTGGCCGTCGTCCCCTCCCTCTACGAGGGCTTCTCCCTGCCCGCCATCGAGGCCATGTCCTGCGGGGTGCCCGTGGTGGCCACCACCGGCGGGGCCCTGCCCGAGGTGGTGGGGGCCGACGGCGAGACCGCCCTCCTGGTCCCCCCGGGCGACGCCGAGGCCCTGGCGGCCAAGATCGCCTGGGCCCTCGACCACCCCGGCGTGCGCCGCAAGGTGGGGGCCGCGGGCCGGGAGCGGGTGAAGGCCCAGTGGAGCTGGCGCCACACCGCCGAGCGCACCGTCGAGCAGTACCGCGCCCGCCTGGCCGAGGGCTGAGGTCCGCCGACCCGTGCTGACCGTGGACTACGACCGCCTGGAGCTCCGGCCCGGGCACCTGGTGCTGGACATGGGGGCGGGCGCCGGGCGCCACGCCTACGAGGCCTTCCGGCGGGGGGCCCGGGTGGTGGCCCTGGACTACGGCTTCGGCGAGCTGCCCGAGGTGCTGGCCCTGTTCACGGCCATGGCCGAGGCGGGCCAGGCCGGTACCCGGCCCGATGCCCTAGGCGCAGCGGTCAACGGGGACGGGACCCGGTTGCCGTTCCCGGACGCCACCTTCGACCGCATCATCTGCTCCGAGGTGCTGGAGCACATCCCCGACGACGTGGCCGCCCTGCGGGAGCTGCGCCGGGTGCTCAAGCCCGACGGGGTGCTGGCCGCCACCGTGCCCACCTGGTTCCCCGAGCAGGTGTGCTGGAAGCTGTCCGAGGAGTACCACGCCCCCTTCGTGCCCGGCGGCCACGTGCGCATCTTCGGCGAGCCCGAGCTGCGCCGGAAGATGCGGGCCACCGGCTTCCACCCCGGCGACAGCCACCACGCCCACGCCCTGCACTCGCCCTACTGGTGGCTGAAGTGCGCGGTGGGCCCCACCAACGACGACCACCCCCTGGTCCGGGCCTACCACCGGCTCCTGGTGTGGGACATCGCCAAGGCCCCCAAGCTGACCCGCTGGACCGAGAGAGCCCTCAACCCCGTGCTGGGCAAGAGCCTGGTCGTCTACGCCCGGGCCACCGCCCGGCGCCCCGGGCCCACCGCGGCCGACGACGTGGCCCGCACCGAGGTGGGAGCGTGAGCACGCCCGCCGTGGCCGGCCTGGCCAGCGCGGCCCAGGTGCAGGAGACCGTCGACGCCATCGCCGAGTGGCAGCTGCCCAGCGGGATGGTCCCGTGGTTCCCCGGCGGCCACGCCGACCCGTGGAACCACGTCGAGGCGGCCATGGCCCTGGCCCTGGGCGGCCGGGTGGCCGAGGCCGAGCGGGCCTACCAGTGGCTGGCCGACCTGCAGCGCCCCGACGGCTCGTGGCACCAGTACTACCTGGACGGCTCGGTCGAGCAGGACAAGCTGGACGCCAACGTCATCGCCTACGTGGCCGCCGGGGCCTGGCACCACTGGCTGCTGACCCGGGACCGGGGCTTCGCCGAGGCCCTGTGGCCGGTGGTCGACGCGGCCATGGGCTTCGTGCTCGACCTGCAGACCGAGCGGGGCGAGATCCTCTGGGCCCGCCACGCCGATGGCACCCCGTGGAGCTTCGCCCTCCTCACCGGCTCCTCCAGCATCTGCCACAGCCTCCGCTGCGCCGCCGCCCTGGCCGCCGAGCTGGGCCACGAGCGGCCGGCCTGGATGGCCGCCGCCCGGCGCCTGGCCCAGGTCATCCGCACCGAGCCCGACGCCTTCGCCCCCAAGCACCGGTGGGCCATGGACTGGTACTACCCGGTCCTGGGCGGGGCCGTCCTGGGCGACGCCGGCCGGGAGCGCCTGGCCCACCGGCAGGCCGCCTTCGTCATGGACGGCCGGGGCGTGCGCTGCGTGTCGGACCGACCGTGGGTCACCGTGGCCGAGACCTGCGAGTGCGCCATGGCCTACCTGGCCGTGGGCGACCGGGAGACGGCCACCACCCTGTTCCGCTGGGCGCAGCAGTTCCGGGAGCCGGGCGGCCGGTACTGGACCGGCACCGTGTACCCGGAGGAGGTCCACTTCCCCGGCGGGGAGCAGTCGACCTACACGGCAGCCACCGTGGTCCTCGCCGCCGACGCCCTCGGCGGGTGCAGCCCGGCCTCGGCCCTGTTCGTCGACCACGACGCCCTGCTCCCCTCCCTCTCCGTGCCGGCCTGAGCCGGCGTGGCCCCCGACGAGGCCCCGGACCTGGTCCCGCTGCGGGTCAGGCTGGTGGCCTCCGACCTGGACGGCACCCTCCTCGACCGCACCGGTGACCTGTCGGTCCGCACCCGGGCCGCCCTCGACCGGGTGCGGGGCACCGGGGTCGACGTGGTGGCCGTCACCGGCCGGCCGCCCCGTTGGGTCACCGGCCTGGACCTGGGCCCCGGGGTGGCCGTGTGCTCCAACGGGGCCCTGGTCATCGACCTGCCGTCCGGGGACGTGGTGGCCGAGCGGGCCCTCACCCCGGAGGCCGCGGCCGAGGTCGTGGCCCGGCTCCGGGGCCTGCACCCCCAGGGGATGATGGCCGTGGAGCGGGCCGACGGGGTGGGCATGGAGTCGGCCTGGCACGAGCAGGTGCCCCGGGCCCTCGACGCCACCGTGGGACCGGCCGAGGAGCTGGTGGCCGACCGGCCGGCGGCCAAGATCCTGCTCAAGGTGCCGGGCACCTCGGGCGACGCCTACATCGACGCCGCCGCCGAGGCCGTGGGCGACCTGGGCGAGGTCACGGCCAGCGGCGCGCTCCAGCTGGTCGAGGTCTCCGCCCCCGGGGTGACCAAGGCGACGACCCTGGCCATGGTGTGCCAGGAGCGGCACGTGGCCGCGGCCGACGTGGTGGCCTTCGGCGACGCCCGCAACGACCTGGCCATGCTGGCCTGGGCCGGCTGGGGGGTGGCCATGGCCGACGCCCACCCCACCGTCATCGAGGTGGCCGACGACGTCACCGACTCCACCGACCACGACGGCGTGGCCGCCTGGCTGGAGGCCCACCTGGCCCCGCCCCCCTGAGGGCCGCCCCCGCTTGGCTACGGTGCCGGGCCATGTCGTTCCCCGGGACCTTCGCCGCCTCCTCCCCCGACAAGCCGGCCGTGATCATGGCCGGCTCGGGCGAGGTGCTCACCTACGCCGAGCTGGACGAGCGGGCCACCCGGCTGGCCAACCTGCTGGGCTCGCTGGGCCTCGTCCCCGGCGACCACGTCGCCTTCTGCATCGAGAACCAGGTCCGGTTCCTGGAGGTGGCCTGGGGGTGCCACTACGCCGGGCTCTACTACACCGCCACCTCCACCCGGCTCACGCCGGGCGAGCTGAGCTACATCATCGACGACTGCGGGGCCAAGGCGTTCATCGCCTCCCACGCCCTGGCCGAGCTGGCCGCGGCCACGGTGGCCGACACCCCCGGGGTCACCGACCGGCTCATGCTGGACGGCACCATCGAGGGCTTCGCCTCCTACGAGGACGCCCTGGCCTCGGCCTCGGCGGAGCCTGGTCCCGACCGGCAGGAGGGCGTGGACATGCTCTACAGCTCCGGCACCACCGGCCGGCCCAAGGGCGTCCAGGTCCCCCTCCCCGGTCAGCCCCTGGGCACCAAGCCGGCCCTCAGCATGGTGGCCGAGATGCTCCTGGCCTACGCCGAGCCCATGGTGTACCTGAACCCGGCCCCGCTGTACCACGCCGCCCCGCTGCGCTTCACCATGGCCGTGCACCGGGTGGGTGGCACCGCGGTGGTGATGGAGCACTTCGACCCGGCCGAGGCCCTGGCCCTCATCCAGCGCCACCGCATCACCCACAGCCAGTGGGTCCCCACCATGTTCATCCGCATGTTGAAGCTGCCGGAGGAGGAGCGCGCCGCCCACGACGTCTCGTCCATGGAGATGATGGTCCACGCCGCCGCCCCCTGCCCGGTGGAGGTCAAGCGCCGCATCATCGAGTGGTTCGGGCCCGTGGTGCACGAGTACTACGCCGGCACCGAGGGCAACGGCTTCGTGTACTGCAACAGCGAGCAGTGGCTGGCCCACCCGGGCACGGTGGGCACCAACCTGCTGGGCGCGCTGCACATCACCGACGACGACGGAGCGGAGCTGCCCGTCGGCGAGCCGGGCACGGTCTGGTTCGAGGGCGGGGCCACCTTCGAGTACCACAACGACCCGGAGAAGACGGCCGGGTCCCGGCACCCCGAGGGCTGGTCGACCCTGGGGGACGTGGGCCGCCTGGACTCCGACGGCTTCCTGTACCTGACCGACCGCAAGGCGTACATGATCATCACCGGCGGGGTGAACGTGTACCCCCAGGAGGCCGAGAACGTCCTGGCCATGCACCCCCAGGTGGCCGACGTGGCCGTCTTCGGCGTGCCCAACGAGGACTTCGGCGAGGAGGTCAAGGCCGTGGTGCAGCCCATGGCCATGGACGACGCCGGCCCCGACCTGGAGCGGGAGCTCATCGCCTACTGTCGGGAGCAGCTGGCCGACGTGAAGTGCCCCCGCAGCGTCGACTTCCGGCCCGAGCTGCCCCGCCACCCCACCGGGAAGCTCTACAAGCGCCTGCTCAAGGACGAGTACTGGGAGGCGGCCGGCCGCTCCATCTGAGCGCCCGTGTCGGCAGGCTGGTGGCAACCACTGTGCCAAAAACCCGTCGACAGGAACAGGAACGGGTTCTAATGTGGGCGCCGGTGAGCGAGGCCGTGACGCTGCTCCTGTTCGCCGGGTCGGTGGTGCACCAGCCCGTCGGCGCCGAGCAGCGTCACGGCTTCAGCCTCACCGGGGCCGCGGGGCGGCTCCGATGGGGCGGCGGTCACCCCACGCGGGTGAGGACCCGGAGCGAGCCCACGGCCCGGCGCTCCACGAAGCGGCCGGAGGCCAGGGCCGGGAGGTAGATCTCCTGGTACGGCGGCCGGCCACCGTCGGCCGGGTCGGGGAAGACGTCGTGGATGGCCAGCGTGCCCCCGGGGGCCACGTGCGGCGTCCACCCGTCGTGGTCGGCCCGGGCCGGCTCCACCCCGTGGCCCCCGTCGATGAAGCACAGAGCCAGCGGCGTGCCCCACACCCGGGCCACGGCCGGCGAGGGGCCCACGGCCGCGATGACCACGTCCTCCAGGCCGGCCCGGAGCACGGTGCGGCGGAAGGTGGGCAGCGTGTCCATGCGCCCGACCTCCGGGTCGACCAGGTCGGGCTCGTGGTGCTCCCACCCGGCCTGGTTCTCCTCGGAGCCCCGGTGGTGGTCGACCGCCACCACCACCGTCCCGGCGGCCCGGGCCGCCGCCCCCAGCCAGACCGTCGAGCGCCCGCAGTACGAGCCCACCTCCAGGAACGGCGCCCCCGGCACAGCGGCGGTCGCCTCTCCCGCCGCCTCGTACAGGGCGTCGCCCTCCTCGGGGGGCATGAACCCGCGGGCGGCCAGGGCGGCGGCCCGCAGGGCGGGATCGAGCGGGGGGAACGGGGCGGCGCCAGGCACGGCGTCAGATCTCGGTGGCGCTGGCGGCCCGGGCCTCGACCACGGCCTCCTCGCGCTCGAAGTCCTCGTCGTAGGGGGTGTGGTGGGTGGGGCCGAACATGATCTTGTCCAGGAACAGGTACTTGAGCACCCACAGGATCCCGAAGCCGGCCACGCTGGCGGCCAGCACAGCGACCACGTGCAGGAGGGTGTCACCGTCGGTCATCTCGTCGGCCAGGTACACCATGCCCGTGGACAGGCCCCAGCCGGCCACGGTGAACACCCAGAACGGGATGACCTCCCGCCGGACCCGGGCCCGGCCCGACTTGCCCCACACCCAGTACTTGTTCATGGCGAAGGCGGGGATGGAGACGGCCATGGTGGCGGCCAGGTTCGACGGCTCCGGGTCCCAGTCCAGGCCCTTGTAGAAGATCAGGATGACGACCTGGGTGAGGACCACCATCAACATCGACGTGGACGCGTACCGGATCATCCGGCGGCCCGACTCGGTGCGGCTGTGCTCGAGCAAGCCCCTGGGCGTGAGGATCACGAGGGGGCAACCTAGTGGCGCCGCTCCCGGGCCACGTAGCCCGGATCAGGGGATGGAGGCCGGGAGGGCGTTGTTGCGGGCCACCGAGCCCAGCCAACGGGCGCTGGCCTTGGGGGTGCGGGCGTAGGTGGTGCGGTCCACCTCGACCAGGCCGAAGCGGGGCCCGTAGCCGAAGGCCCACTCGAAGTTGTCGAGCAGGCTCCAGCACGTGTAGCCCCGCACGTCGATGCCGTCGTCCAGGCACCGCAGCACGCCGCCCAGGGCGTGGTGCAGGTAGCGGATGCGCTGCGCGTCGTCGGTGGTGCCGATGCCGTTCTCGGTGACCAGCAGCGGCACCCGGCCCCCGGTGCAGTCCCAGGCCCGGCGCAGCGTGGCCTCCAGCGCGTCGGGCCAGTACTCGTAGCCCATGGCCAGCTGCTCGACGCCGGGCTCCGGTCCCAGGCGGCCCTCGGCGCCCCAGCGCTCACGGCTGTAGGTCTGGACGCCGAGGAAGTCATCGCCCTCGGTGGCGGCCAGGAAGCGGTCCTCCATCAGGGCCCGGGTGCGGTCGATGCGGGCCTGGGCCGCGGCCCGCGCGTCGTCGGTCTCCCCCACCGCCACCCACTCGGCCATGGACAGGGTGAGGCCCACGGGCACGCCGGCGACCGCCCCCCGGAAGGCCTCGACGGCCCGGCGGTGGGCGGTGACGAACCGGTCGCCCACCTCCCGGGCCAGGTCCTTGTCGCTCTTGCCGGGCGGGAAGGCGGCCAGCAGCCAACCGCAGAAGGAGACGATGTTGGGCTCGTTGATGGTGCAGGCCCGGGCGATGCGGTCGGCGCCCAGGTGGGCCGCGGCCCGCTCCACGAAGGAGGCGAAGCGGTCGACGGTGGCGTCGCTCTCCCAGCCGCCCCGGTCGGCCACCCAGCGCGGGGTGGTGAAGTGGTGGAAGGTCACCACCGGCTCGATGTCCCGCTCGCGGAGGCGGTCGCACCAGCGGGCGTAGTGGTCGAGGGTGGCGACGGACCAGTCGCCCTCCTCGGGCTCGATGCGGCTCCACTCCAGCGAGAAGCGGTAGGAGCCCAGGCCCAGGTTGCGGACCAGGTCCACGTCCTCGCTCCACCGGTTCCACGAGTCGCAGGCGTCGCCGCTGGGCTCCTGGCACCCGGAGCCGGGCGTGTGCTCGAAGCGCCACCAGTCGTTGTTCCAGTTCCCGCCCTCGATCTGGTGCGCCGCGGTGGCCGTCCCCCACACGAAGCCGTCAGGGAACCGGCGGGGACGGGACGACGGGACTGCGGCCATCAGGCGATGGTAGGCCCGGGCACCGTGCCAGGATGGATGTCGTGCACCAGGGCGCCGTCGACGAGCTGATCCGGGAGCTCGCACCCGAGGCGCCCGAGGTCGACACCCTTCCGGGGGAAGAACCCGACGGCGGTCCCCGACCGGTGGCCAGCCGCCGGGGGGCCCGCCCGCCCCTGGCCGCCGAGGCCCACCCCCGGGGGGCGTGGTGACCAGGTCCCGGCGTCGGCCCGGCCGTCGGTGGAGACGTGCCGGGGTCGTGGCCGCCACCGCCCTGCTGGTGGTGGGCGCCGCGGCCTGCGGCGACGACGAGCCGTCCGGACCGGGCAGCACCGTCGAGGGCCGGGCCCCGACCACGGCGACGCCCCCCGACGGTGACAGCGGGTCGACCTCGACCTCGGCACCGGCCGAGCCGGCCCCGCCCCTGGCCGAGGTGGCCGTCACCCTGGCCCCGGTGGCCGAGCTGGACGCCCCGACCAAGCTGGTGGCCCGGCCCGGGAGCGAGACCCTGTACGTGGCCGAGCAGGAGGGCCGGGTGGCCACCCTGGTGCCCGACGGCGACACCCTCACCGAGGGGCCCACGGCGCTCGACCTCACCGACGTCACCCTCAGCGGCGGCGAGCGGGGCCTGCTGGGGCTGGCCTTCGCCCCCGACGGCGACACCCTGTACGTCCACCACAGCGGCCTGGACGGCGAGACCCGGGTGGCCGCCTTCGCCATGGACGGCGAGGTGGCCGACACCGGCAGCCGCACCGACCTGCTGGAGGTGGCCCAGCCCTACGCCAACCACGACGGCGGGGAGCTGGTGGTCGACGACGAGGGCCACCTGTGGATCGGCCTGGGCGACGGGGGCGCCGGCGGCGACCCGGAGGACCGGGCCCAGGACCCCGACGACCTGCTGGGCAAGATCCTGCGCATCGACCCCACCACCCCGTCCGGCGACCTCCCCTACTCCATCCCCCGGGGCAACCCCTACGCCGAGGGGGGCGGGCGGCCCGAGATCGCCGTCACCGGCCTGCGCAACCCGTGGCGCTTCCGCTTCGACCCCGACTCCGGCGACCTGTGGGTGGCCGATGTGGGCCAGGACGCGCTGGAGGAGATCGACCACCTGCCGGCCGACGAGGTCCTGGGGGCCAACCTGGGCTGGAGCCGGTTCGAGGCGTCGGCCGTCTACGACGAGAGCCGTGAGGTCCGGGGGGGCGAGGCCGTGGGCCCCGTCTTCGAGATGCGCCACGGCGACGGCTGGTGCTCGGTCACCGGTGGGCCCGTGTACCGGGGCACGGCCGTCCCCGGCCTGGACGGCGCCTACCTGTTCGGGGACTTCTGCAAGCCCGGCCTGGCCGCCCTCCGGCTGGCCGACGGCCAGGTGGCCGAGACCACGGTCCTGGACGACACCGTCACCTCGGTCACCTCGATCGACACCGACGGTGACGGCGAGGTCTACGTCCTCAGCCAGGAGGGGCCGATCTACCGGCTCACCGCCGCCACCTGACCCGGCGGCACGACCCGACCGCACGACCGGCCTAGGCCGAGGGCGGCGCCCCCACCTGCACGTGCGAGCCGGCGCGGCCCCGCCGGACCTCGATGCCGGAGGTGATGCGCTCACGGAGGCCGTGCACGTGGCTGATGACGCCGACCATGCGCCCGCCGGCCCGCAGCCGATCCAGCTCGTCGAGGGCGAGCTGGAGGGCGTCGGCGTCGAGGGTGCCGAAGCCCTCGTCGATGAACAGCGAGTCGAGGCGGATGCCACCGGCTCGCTCGGCGGTCACGTCGGCCAGCCCCAGGGCCAGGGCCAGCGATGCCTGGAAGGTCTCGCCCCCCGACAGGGACGTGACCTCCCGCTCCTGGCCGTTGTAGGCGTCGTGGACCCGCAGGTCGAGGCCGGCCCGGGCGCCCCGGCTCGACCCGGTGTGGACGCGCAGGGCGTAACGGTGGTCGGTCATGACGGCGAGGCGCTCGTTGGCCCGGGCGCACACCGTCTCGAAGTGGGAGGCCAGGACCCACCGCTGCAGGGAGACGCGGTCGGCCCCGCGCCCCGAGCACACCTCGGCCAGCCGGCGCCGCACCTCGTGCTCGGCCACGGCCACGGCCAGCTCGGCGCCGTGCTCGGCGTGCTCGGCCGCCACCTCGGCCACCTGCCCGGCCGTCGCCCCCAGGCGGACCTGGGCCTCGACCAGGGCCCGGGCCCGCTCGGCGGCGGTGACGGCGGCGGTCGCCGCCGGGGCCGGGTCGGGGCGCTCGTCGGGCAGGCCGGCCAGGCGGGGCTGGGCCAGCGCCGCCGCCACCTCGGTCGTCTCCGCCTCGGCCCGGGCCAGGGCCGAGGCCAGGGTCCGGATGTCGTCGTCGGACAGGCCGGCGGCCTCCACCGCGGCCACGTCGGGCAACCCCTCACCGGCCAGGGCCCCGGTGCAAGCGGCCTGGGCCTCGGTGTCGGCCGCTTCGGCCCGCGCCGCCTCGGCCCGGGCCGCGCCCAGGGCCACCAGGGCGGTCCCCACGTCGCCCAGGGCCGCCGAGGCGGGGCCGGCCACCGCGGCGTCGACCCCCTCCCCCATCACGTCCTCGACCTCGGCCACCGCGGTGGCCACCGCCTCGGCCGCCGTGGCCGCCGCGGCCTCGGCCCGGGCCGCGGCCTCGGTGTCGGCCACGGCCCGGCGGCGGGCCTCGTCCCGCTCGGCCCTCAGGTCCTCGACCCGCTGCCGGTGCTCGGGCAGCAGGTCGGCCTCGGCCCGGGTCGCGTCGAGCTCGGCCCGGGTCGTGTCGAGCCGGTCGGCCACCCCGGCGGGGTCGATGGCGGCCTCGCCGGCCTCGACCCGGATGTCGGCCCGGTCGGCCTCGGCCTGGCGCAGGGCGTCGAGGGCCCGCACCCGCAGGCGGCCGGCCTCCTCGGCGGCCTGCTCGGCCCGGTCGACCTCGGCCCGGGTGGGCGCCCCCGGGCGGGGGGCGGTCGGGTCCGGATGCTCGGCGCTGCCGCACACGGGGCACGCCTGGCCGGGGCGCAGCCCCTGGGCCAGCTCGGCGGCCATGCCCTCGACCTGGGCCTGGCGGGCCGTGGCGAAGGCCAGGCGGGCCTCGGCCTCGGCCGCGGTCCGGGCCGTGACCCGGTCCTTCACCTCGGCCACGGCCTCGTCGGCCGCCGGCAGGCGGCGGGCCGCGGCCGACCAGCGGGCCAGCCGCCACACATCGGCCTTCAGCCCCTCGGCCCGGGCCGAGGCGGCCTCGGCCGCGGCCACGGCCCGCTGGGCCTGGTCGATCTCGGCCTCGGTGGCCGCGGCCCGGGCCGTGAACCCGGCAGCCCGGGCGGTGCGGCTCTCCATGTCGTGCCCGGCCCGCTCGGCCCGCCGGCCGGCTTCCTGGGCCCGGGCCGCGGCGGCCGCGGCCCGTCCCACCTCGCCGGTGCGCCGGACGACGGCCTCGGCCGCGGCTCGCAACCAGGCGTCGTCCACCGTGGCCAGCTCCGGGCCGTCGAGGGGGTGGCCGTCGAGGGGGTCGGGAAGGGCCACGGGCACCGATGCCCACGCCCCGGCCAGGCGCTCGGCGGCGGCCACGACGGCCCGCCCGGTCTCGTCGCGCTCGGCCGCGGTGCGGGCCGCGGCGGCCACCACGGGCCGGAGCCGGGCCGCGCTCTCGGCCCGCCGCAGGTGCTGGCGCGAGGCGGCCAGGGCCGGGGCCCGGGTGGCCAGCTCGGCGGCCCGGGCGCTGAGGGCGGCGCGCTCGTCCCAGCGCGCTGCGGCGTCGGCGTCCCGCCCGGCCTCGGCCCGGGCCCCCTCGACCTCGGCCTCGGCCCCCTCGGCCTGGGCGGCAACGGCCCGGTAGGCCGTGTCGAGGGCCGCGGCCCACCGGTCGAGGGCGCGCTGGTCGACCGGGATGTCGGTGGCCGGCGGGTCGGTGAGCTCGGGGCCGAGCAGCCCGTCGAGCCGGCCGGCGGAGGGGGCCAGGTCGGCGGCCAGGCGCCGCATCTCGGCCACGGCCGTCCGGCGCCGCATGTCCTGCTCGTGCTCTGCCTGGCCGATGGCCCGGGCCTCGGCCCGGGCCGCGTCGTCGAGGTGGCGGGCCACGTCCTCGAACAGCGTGGTGCCGAAGAGGGACTTGAGCAGGTCCTCCCGCTCGGCCGAGGTGGCCCGCAGCACCTGCTCGAAGCGGCCCTGGGGCAGGACCACCACCCGGCGGAACTCGGCCAGCGACAGGCCGATCCGCTCGGCCAGGAGGCGGTTCACGTCGGTGACCTTGGTGGCCACCACGTCGACCCCGCCCCCGGCCCGGCGCTCCAGCACCGCCTTGGTGGCGGCCTGGGCCGCGGTGCCGTCCCGCCGGGTGCGCCAGCGGGGGGCCTCCCGGCGCACGCACCACTCGTCGGCCCCCAGCCGGAACCGCAGCTCCACCCGGGGGGTGGCGCCCCGGGCGTGGTCGGAGTGGAGCCGGGGCACGGGGCGGTCGCCCGCCGTCTCGCCGTAGAGGGCGAAGCACAGGGCGTCGAGCAGAAAGCTCTTGCCCGCCCCGGTGGGGCCCCAGATGAGGAACAGGCCGGCGTCGCCCAGGGCGGCGAAGTCGACGACCTGCGACGTGGCAAAGGGGCCGAACGCCTCGACCTCCAGGCGCAGCGGCCTCACGCCACCGCCCCGGCGGCCCCGACACCATCGCCCGGGCCGCCGCCGGCCGCGGCCACGGGGACCAGGGGGCGCTCCTGCCGGCCGGCGGCCACCGCCGCGAAGGCGGCGGCCAGGAGGGCGGCCTCGTCGTCGGCCGCCGGCCGACCCAGCTGCTGGCCCAGGAAGGCCAGGGCCAGGTCGAGGTCGGTGACCTCGTCGGCCCGGTGGCGGATGTCGGCCGGCCCGGCCCCCGCGGCCGGGGCCCGGTGCTCCAGCACCACGGCGTGGGGGAAGCGGTCGCGCAGGCGGTCCATGGCGTGGCGGGGCAGGACCTCGTCGGTGAGGCGGGCCCGCACCCACGCCCCCTCGGCGGCCCGGTGGGCCGGGTCGGCCAGCAGGGCCTCCAACCGGCCCTCCAGGGTGACGACGGGCCGCTCCACCCCCAGGGGCACGACCTCGCCCGCGACGGTGCCGTCGGGGGCCAGGTCGACCAGGCGGACCGACGAGGGCTGGGTCTCGGAGAACGAGTAGGGCAGCAGCGAGCCCGAGTAGGCCAGGCCCTCGGCCGGGGCCTGGGGGCGGTGCAGGTGGCCGAGAGCGGTGTAGGTGATGCCGTCGAACACGTCGAGCGGCACCCGATCGACCCCGCCCACGCTCAGCTCCCGCTCGCTGTCGGACGGGGCGGCACCGGCCACGAAGGCGTGGGCCACCACCACCGACCGCACCGGGCCCCGGGCGGCCAGGTCGGCCCGCACCGCGTCGAGGGCCCAGGCCATCACGTCGTGCTGGGTGGTGCGGCGGCCCGGAGGGGCGGCCCCCTGCTCGGCCCCGGCGGCCAGGGGCTCCTGGTAGGGCACCGGGTGCACCACCAGGTCAGGACCGCCGTCGGTGGCCGGGACCACCACCGGGGCGGCCGGGTCGAACCGGCCGCGCAGGGTCACGCCCCCGGCCCGGAGCAGCGGATCGAGCGCCCCCACCCGGTTGGGCGAGTCGTGGTTGCCGGTGATGGCCACCACCACGGCCCCGGTGGCCCGCAGCTCGCCCAGCACGTCGCCCAACAGGTCGACGGCGTCGGCCGGGGGGATGGCCCGGTCGTACACGTCGCCGGCCACCACCACCACGTCGACGGCGGCGGCCCGGGCGATGTCGACCACCCGGGTGAGGGCCCGGCGCTGGTCGCCCAGCAGCGGCGCGCCGTGGAAGACCCGGCCCAGGTGCCAGTCGGAGGTGTGCAGGATCCTCATGGCGAACGAGAGTACGGAGGGGGTGTGACAGCCCGGTGGATGCCTGGTGGCGCCGATCGGGGGCCCGGAGGGTGGTCGGCGGGGCCCGGACGGTCAGGGGGCGGGGTCGGCGTCGGGCTCGTGGGACGCGGTGAGGCGCTCCCGCTCCTCCTGCATGGCGGTCAGCACCGCCATCATGATCTTGTTCATGTCCTCGTCCAGGAAGCGCCGGGCCCGGAACAGCACCGCGGCCCCGATGAACGACAGCGGGGACACCAGCAGGAAGGCGGTGCGCAGGTTGCTGTCGAAGCTGGCCGACAGCCACGACACGATGAACGGCGCCGCGGCCTGGCCGAAGACCACGGCGATGAGGTTGAAGGCCCCGAACCCGGCCCCCCGCAGGTGGGCCGGCAGGGCGTCGGTGAGCCCGGCCCGCAGGCCGGGGATGGCCATGCACACCACGAACAGCCCCAGGAGCTGCATGCCGTAGGCCGGGAAGAACACCCCGGGCGTGAACTCGGGCCGTTCGATCGACCCGTAGGCCACCAGGTCGGAGCCGGGCTGCTCGACCTCGTGGTCGCGGCAGTCCATCTCGTCCTCGGGGTCGGGGTCGCCCCCGGCGTTGGCCACCTGGGCCACCTCGGCGCACACCGCCGGCGGGGCCACGATCTCGGTCCGGGTGGTCTCCAGGGCGTAGGAGGCGGTGAACAGGCCGGTGCCGATGAACAGGAAGATGGCCGGCAGGGCCAGGCGGCCGCCCTTGATCTTGGTGGCGTAGCGGTCGGCCACCCGGCCGCCCAGGAGCACGCCGGGGACGCCGCCCACGATGGCCAGGGCCCCGAACCACACCTCACCGGCCCCCGGGGCCACGCCCATGTGGCGGATGTAGTACTGCGGCAGCCACACGGCGATGGCGGTGACGGTGAACAGCAGGGCCGCCACCCCGACCAGGGAGTAGCGCATGGTGCGGATGTCCATGATGGTCCGCATGTCGGCCCGCAGGCCCGAGACCATGTCCTTGCAGAAGGCCCAGAAGCCGTTCTCGAACAGGTCGACGTGCTCCTCGGCGTGCTCGATGGCCAGGTCGCCCTCGCCCAGGCCCAGGCGGTCGGCGGTGCCCCGCTTGGGCTCCCGCATCCGGAACACCAGCAGGGCGACCAGCAGGCCGGGCAGGGCCACCACCACCAGGGCCCAGCGCCACCCCACCGTCTCGCCCAGGATGCCGCCCAGCAGGACGCCCAGCCCGGTGCCCAGCAGCAGCATGACCTGCTGGATGGAGAAGGCCCGGCCCCGCTTCTCGACCGGGTAGTGGTCGCCGATGAGGCTGGCCGCCGAGGGCTCGGTGACGGCCTGGCCGAAGCCCAGGGCCGAACGCAGGGCCACCAGCATCCCGAAGTTGAGGGAGAGGGCGCCGGCCCCGGAGAGGACCGACCAGCCCACCACGGTCTGGCCGATGGAGCGGGTCCGGTGCCACCGGTCGGCCAGGTAGCCGGCGGGCACGGTGACCAGGCCGTTGAACAGCAGTCCCAGGGAGATCAGCAGGCCGATGCCGAAGTCACCGACCCCGAACTCGCGCTGCAGGGGGTAGATGAGGCCCCGGATGATGTTCTTGTCGATCTCGTCCATGAGCATCACGAAGCCGAGCACCCACATGGGCTCCCGCAGGACGCTCAGGCGGGCCGGCGGTCCCGCCGGCTCGGCCTGGCCCGCCCCGGTCGTCTCCACGTCGCCCACGGCCGCCCATCATGGTCGGTGCGCGGCCCGGGCTCGAAAGCCGGCGGGCTCCCGGGGCCGAGCCCGGGACGGGAGGTCGGCCCTACCGGCCGAGGAGCCGGGACCGGCCGGGGGCCGGGCCCGGGGTGGGTGGCCCACCGAAGCCGCGGGCGATCTGCGCCCCCACGATGAGCACCGCGGCGATGCCGCTCGACTCTCTCCGCCTACGCCGCGCACCCCGGTCGGGGGCCCGGTGAGCTCGTCGCCTGATCCACATGATGGGTTCCGCTTTTGTTTGTGGTCCAACGTTCTGTGACCCGTCCCGTCTACCGCACCAGACCTTGCCGGATCTGCGCGCCACGGCCCGGAGCACCGCGTCGCGGCGCCCGCCGGAGCGGGCGCCGGGGACGGTGTCAGCCCGGCACCCGCCGGGGCCGCCACCTCGTCGGCCGGCACCGGCACCTCGGACCCCTCACGGTCGGGCTCCTCGACGGCACCCTCCCGGGGCGGGGGGACGGCCGAGGCCGGCAGGGGCTCCCACGAGCTCTGCCACGTGTTGTCCACGTCCGCAGTGGGGTCGTCGCCCTGGGTCCACCACTTGGCCCGGTAGGCCACGCCCCGGTGCAGGACCCGGTCACCGGCCTCGTAGGTGCCCCGCGACGTCCACGTGGGGAAGGTCCCGTCGGGCAGCTTCACCAGGGTGGCTTCCACCGGGCGGTCGGTGGGGAGCACGGGCCCGACGATGCGCCACGGCGCGTCCCACTCGTCCTCCACCGGCGCGTCGGGCTGGGCGCCCACGTTCCACCACTTGGCCTCGTAGACCTGGCCCCGCCAGACCACCTTGGCCGCCATCTCGTACTCGCGGCGGGGGCGCCAGTCGGCGTAGGGCCCGGTCCCGGCGCTGTCGGCCACGGGGGTCCGGCCGCTGGAGCCGGCCTCCTCCTCCACCGGCACCGCGGCGGTGGCCCGCCCGTCGACGGCCCCGAAGATGGTGGAGAACTCCAGGCGCTCCTGGGGCACCCCGCTGCACGAGGTGTTGGCGATGGCGGGGTCCACGTTGCCGGCGCAGGCCAGTCGACCGCGGCCTCGGGCGACGCGTACGAGCACAGGGGCCAGATCGCTTCCAGATCGTCGGTGTCCGTTGCTCGTGCGGCGTTGGGCTTCATGAGGAAGATCTGGTTCGGCGGCGCTCCGAGCACCCGGAGGGCTGGGTGCTCCAGCAGCACCTCACACTCGTCTGGTTGGAAGGTGGCCGGCCGGAAGCCAGCTGCCGCGTCGTTGAGCCACCGGCGCGCCAGGTCATGGCGGCGGCCGACGCGAGCGACCGCCGCCTCGAGGTCATCATCGAGTCGCTCGATGCTGTCGACGTCCCGGGTGGCACCACGTAACCCCATGAGCGCCAACAGCGCGCCGCCGACCACGATCAGGGTCCGCGGTGGGCCGGCGCCTGGAAGTTCGTCGGCGACCTCCCTGATGTACCCCCTGATCATCGTGGCGTCGAGCGGCTGGTCAGACACCGATGCTCCCTCGATCTCGCCACAGGCTCTCAACGTCGATCATCAACCCCCTGGCCGCCAGCTGTGCGGGAACACCACGGCCGGGCGCGGCGCGAGCGGTCGGGGGCCGGAACGGCTCATCGAGGCTCGGGACCGCCTCGGTCCACGCCGGACGGGGCAGCCCGGCGTCATCGGCCAGCTTCTCGGCCACGGCGGCCAGGAGGGCGTCGACGACCGGTTCGCCGGTTGGCCAAGGCGTCCGATAGATCGCCTCGGGGACCAGCTTCGGGTGGAGCGCCAGCTGGTCGAGCAGGAGTCGCCAACGGGTCCAGTCCAGCCGGAGCCGGCCCTTGCGGTTCGCCCAGGCGTCAGCCGTGTCGGCCAGGGAGGGGCGCGGCGCGGCACCACGACGGATGGCCTCGATCCGCAGCTCGTAGCCGGCCGCGTCAACGATCCGGGCCAGCGTGCCGATGGATGGGTCCACCTCGCCGGCCTGAATGCGAGTGATGGTCGACCCCGCGACCCCAGCCGCGGCAGCCAAGCTCCGCACGGGGAGCCCCGAGGCGTCCTTGGCTCCGCGGACCAGGTGGTCGATCTTCACGTCGTAAGCATATCTGCGTACTAGCCATCGTGCTGGCACGTGCGGAAGCCATCAAAGGCGGGTGCCCCGCGCCTGGCGTCAGACGCTCCATCGAGCGCTGTTAGAGGTCGAAGCGGTACACGTTGGTGTCGCGGGGCTCGAAGCCGAGGCGCCGGTAGAGGCGGTTGGCCACCTCGCGGGTGGGGCGGCTGGTGAGGTCGACGGTGCGGCAGCCCCGCTCGGCGGCCCGGGCCAGGGCGGCCCGGTTGAGGGCCTCGCCCACCCCCCGACCCCGGGCCTCGCCGTCGACCACCACGTCCTCGATCCAGGCCCGCAGGCCGGTGGGGATGCGGAACACCACCAGGGTCAGGGAGCCCAGGACGGTGCCGTCGTGGCCGTCGGTCGCCACCAGGAGGTGGGTGGCCGGGGAGGCCACGATCTCACCCAGCACCGCCTCGTCGGGGGCCGGGGCCGACCGCGACAGCTGCGGCACCAGGCGGGCGAAGGCAGGCACCAGGCCCGGCACCTCGGCCCCGTCGGTCACCTCCCGCACCTCGACGGGTGGTGGTGGGGCGGCGTCGGCAGGGGCGTCGGGCGGCGTCACACGGGGCGACGTTACCGGCCCTGCCCTGGCGGCGGACCCTGGCCGCGCCGGGCCCCCGCCGGAGGTCGGGCGACACACTTGCTTCAGGTGATGGTCGCGCCCTGGCAACGCGGGCGACGGCCGCCGGCAACAGAGCGAGCGTACGGTCCGTCCATGGCTCGCTTCCCCCTCCCCCAGATCCTGGCCAGCCTCTCCTACCGGGTCGGCCACGACGACGCCGTGCGCAACGCCCGGACCGAGCTCGACCTGGCCGAGCGCCGCGTCGACGTGGCCGAGGACCTCATCCGCCGGGTCGAGGCCCGCCAGGCCCCGGCCCCCGCCGCCCCCCGGGCGGCCTGACTCGCCGGACCCGGGGCGGCGCCCGTCCCCGGGCGGGCGCCGACCCTCAGCCGCCGATCTCCCGGCCTCGCCGTCGCCATCCCCCTGGACGATGGCGAGGCCGGGCCACCGCGCCGGGCTGCGACACTGGGGGGGTGCAGCGGACACGACCACCCCCGCACCCCGGGCCGACCGGGCCGTGAGCTGGTGGCGTCGGGCGCGCCCCGGCCTCCCCGACGGGTGGACCGGCATCGTGGAACGCTCCGTCGCGCACTGGCAGTTGCTCGACGACGACGAACGGGCCCGCCTGGCCGACCTGATGGAGGAGCTGCTCACCACCAAGCGCTGGGAGGCGGCCCACGGCTTCTCCCTGACCGACGAGATCCGCACCGTGCTGGCGGCCCAGGCCTCCCTGCTGGTGCTGGAGCTGGGGCTGGGGCTCTACGACGACATCGGGGCCATCATCGTCCACCCCACCACCATGCCCCGCCACACCCGGGGCTACCCCGGGCCGGCGGGCACGGTGATCGACGGGGCCCTCCCCCTCCTGGGCCAGACCCAGCACCGGGGCCCGATCCTGCTGGCCTGGGACACGGCCCGAGCCAACGCCCGCCGGCCGGAGTGGGGCCACGACGTGGTCCTCCACGAGTTCGCCCACGTCCTCGACCTGATCGACCACGTGGCCGACGGCACCCCGCCCCTGCCCGAGGACGTGCCCCGCGACCGCTGGATCGAGGTGTGGTCCCGGGAACTGGTGGCCCTGCGCGCCGGGGTGGGCTGCCGCCTGCTGAGCGCCTACGCGGCCACCAACCCGGGCGAGATGTTCGCGGTGGCCACGGAGGTCTTCTTCTGCCGGCCGGTGGAGCTCCAGGCCGACCGGCCGCAGCTCTACGCCCTGCTCCGGGCCTACTACGGCCAGGACCCGGCGGTCCGGGCGCGCCGGAGCCGGGCCGGGTCGCCGCCGTCGCGCCCCCACCGGCCTCCCCCCGTGCGCCCCCGCCGCTGAACCGAGGGCGCGCCCCCGGGCCGGGTCAGGCGTCGGCTGCGGTGCGGGGCCAGGGGCGGGCCTGCTCCAGGACCCGGGTCAGGCGGAGGGCCACGTCGTCACGGTGGTGGCGGGTGGTGACCATCAACCCCACGGGCAGACCGGCCGCGGTGCGCCCGGCCGGCACCGAGGTGGACGGGTTCCAGCACAGGTTGGCCACCATGGTGAAGGGGGTGGCCATGGCCGGGTGGACGGCCCGGCCGGCGATCTCCGCCGGTGGCGGGCCCTCGGCCACGAAGGCGGGCACGGCCGTCGTCGGGGTGAGCAGCACGTCGACCTCGGTGAAGAGGGCCGCCACCTCCCGTTCCAGCACCGCCCGGCGCCGGGCCGGCGCCACCAGGCGGGGGATGGGGAGCTCGGCCGTCTGCTCCAGGGCCCGGCGGGAGTAGAGGGTGAGGTCGTCGGCCACCGCCGGCCACATGTCGTCCTCCAGGGCCAGCCACATGTCCAGGGCCCCGCCGGTGAGCCAGGTGCGGACCGGGTCGGTCAGGGTGACCGGTTCCTCGTCCAGGACCAGCCCCCCGGCCTCGGCCAGCGCGTCGGCCGCGGCCCGGGCCACGGTCGCCACCTCGGGGTCGACGGCGGCGAAGCCCAGGTCGGTCGACCACCGGGCCCGCAGGCCGGCCACGTCGAGCGCGTCGATGGCCTCCTCGTAGGAGAGGCCCGGGGCGGGCAGCGAGGAGCGGTCGCGGGGGTCCGGCCCGGCGGCCACGTCGAGGTGGCGGGCGGCGTCGCGCACGGTGGTGGCCAGGGCGCCGACCACCGAGGTCATGGAGCCGGTGGGTCGGTGGTCGGGGATGCGGCCGAAGCTGGCCTTGTGGCCCACCAGGCCGCAGAAGCCGGCCGGGCTGCGGGTCGAGCCCCCGCCGTCGCTGGCCGTGGCCAGGGGCACCAGCCCGCCGGCCACCGCCGCGGCCGAGCCGCCCGACGAGCCCCCGGGGGTGAGGCGGGTGTCCCACGGGTTGCGGGCCGTGCCCCAGGCCTTGGTCCGGGTCCAGCTCAGGGTGCCGAACTCGGGGGCCGCGGTCTTGCCCAGCGGGACGGCCCCCGCGGCCCGCAACCGGGCCACGTGGATGGAGTCCACGGCCACCGGCGGCCGGCCCTGGAAGGGGCGGGAGCCGTGGGAGGTGGGCAGCCCGACGCAGTCCTCCAGGTCCTTGACCCCGATGGGCACGCCGGCCAAGGGGCCCGGGTCCTGCCCGGCGGCCACGGTGGCGTCGACGGCGTCGGCCGCGGCCCGGGCCAGGTCGGGGGCCACGACCACGAACGCCCCCAGGGCCCCGTTGCCGGCCTCGACGGCAGCCAGGGCCTCCTCGGTGACCTGGCGGGCCGACCGGGCCCCGGAGCGGACGGCGTCGGCCAACTCGTGGGCCGGCGGCCAGGCCGTCACCGGCCCGAGGACTTCCTGGCCCCGCCGGTCGCCCGCCGGCCCCCGGTCGCCGGGCGACGCGTCGCCCCCGATCGGGCCGCCCCCTTCGCCGCCCTGGGGGCCTTGGCCGGGCCGGACGCCTTGCCCGCCTTGGTGGCCTTGGTCGCCTTGGTGCTCTTGGTGGCCTCGGCGCTCTTGGTGGCCTCGGTGCTCTTGGTCGCCTTGGTGCTCTTGCTGGCCTTGGTGGCCTTGCTCGCCTTGGCCGCCGCTCTCCGGGGGTCGGTCGGGGGGCCGGCGGCCGGGGTGCCCTTCCGGGGTGCGGCCGGCGCCGGGGCCGGGGCCAGGCCCAGGGCCGTCTCCAGGTCGGAGAAGGCGATCTCGACCCCCTCGGCCAGGGCGTGCAGGTCGGGCACCGCGCTGCGGTCGCCGGAGAGCCCGAAGGACAGGGTCCCGTCGTAGGAGATGACGGCGATGATCATGGCCATGCCGTCCACCACGCAGACGTAGGGGAAGGCCTCCAGCATCCGGGACCCCAGGCAGTACAGCGGGAACTGGGGGCCCGGGATGTTGGTGATCACGGTGTTGAGGGGCATGGCCCGCACGGCCAGGCGGGAGCCCAGGGCCAGCAGGGTGGGCGGGGCGTAGCCGCTGAGCTCCATCAGCGTGTCGGCCCCCACCGCCGTGCCCATGTCCTTGCGGCTGGCCATGTGGGCGTGGACGAAGCGGAGGCGTTCCAGCGGGTCGGGCTCGCCCACCGGCAGGTCGGCGGTCATCATGGACACCCGGTTGCCCAGGGCCATCTGCTCGGACACGTCGCGGACCGAGACCGGCACCATGGCCCGGTACACCAGCTCGGGGGAGACGGCGTCGCCCCGCGCCTGGAGGTAGGCCCGGATGGCCCCGGCGCAGGCGGTCAGGACGACGTCGTTGAGGGTGGTGGTGGCCAGGTCCGCGCCCCGGGCCGCGGCCGCCCGCCGCACCGCCTTGGCCCGCACCAGGTCGACGCGGGCCGGCTCGAAGCGGCGGTGGGGCGTGACCGGCACGTTCCAGGGGGCCGAGGGCGTGGTGCGGGTCAGGTCGAGGACGGTGCGGGCCACCTGGCCCACCCGCTCGACCGCCTGCTGGGGCACCCGCACCGCGGCCCGCACCGAGCGCACCAGCTCGGCCGGCTCCACGGCCCGTTCGACCAGGCTGTCGACCAGCAGGGCGGACGGGTCGGGGGCGGGCTCGGGCGTCCACGGCTCGGGGGCCACGTCGGAGGTGTCGGGCTCCAGGTCGAGCAGCACGGTGGCCACGTCGATGCCGGACACGCCGTCGATGAGGGCGTGGTGGGTCTTCTGGATGAGCGCCACCCGGTCGTCGGAGACGCCCTCGACGAACCAGATCTCCCACAGGGGCCGGCGGCGGTCGAGCATCTGGGCCTGGATCCGGTCCATCAGCAGCTTGAGCTGGGCCTCGGACCCCGGGGCGGGGATGGCGGTGAGCCGCACGTGGTAGGCGAGGTCGAAGTTCTCGTCGTCGACCCAGATGGGCCGGCCCTGGTCGAAGGGCACCTTCATGATCCGCTTGCGGAACCGGGGCACCAGGTGCAGGCGGGACTCGATGCGCCGCCGCACCCGGGGCAGGTCGAAGCGTCCCTCGGCGTCCAGGAGGGGCCCGGCCTCGAAGTAGGCCAGGGCGCCGACGTGGAGCGGCTGGTGGTCGTCCTCGACGTGGAGGAACACGGAGTCCTGGGGTGACAACCGGTCGTAGGGCATCGGCCGGAACCTACCGGAGCCCCCTGGGGGCCTGCCTCTCGGTCCCGGCTCCCATGGCGTGGCCCGGCCACCACCCGACGCGGTCCCCGGGCCACGGCCGGGTCCGGCGTAGCGTGCGGCCCATGGCGACCGTGGCCACCTGCGTCTGGCGCCTGCGACCCGAGCTGGTCCAGGCCCTCGAGGGGCACCTCGGCATCCCCGATGACAGCTACGCCAACGGCAGCCAGGTGTGGCTGCGGGGCGACGGGCCCGGGGGCATGCCCATCGAGTGGCGGCTCCACCCCCGGCCCGACTTCGCCCGGCCCAGCGCCGTGATCAGCCACGAGCTGTTCCCCCGGGTGGTGGCCGCCCTGGCCGCCGGCACCCCGCCGCCCGTCGACCCGGCCGAGGCCTGGTCCGGCCTGGAGGCCGCCCCCGCCTACGGCGACGAGGTCGACGAGGAGGTGCTGGTGGGCCTGGTCACGGCGCGCCTGGGCCAGCCGCCCGACGCCTCCGGCCAAATCGACCGCGACGACCTGGGCCGAGCGTGGGAGCGCTCCGGGGGCCGGCTGGACGTGGTCGAGGCCCTGGTCGACATCCTCGGCCGGGCCTGAGCCCGGACCTCAGGGGCCCTCGGGGCCCGGGTGCCAGGGCGGGTCGCGGGGACTGTCGAACCAGGTCTCCAGGGGCTGGCCGGCGATGGCGGCGAAGGCCATGTCGGCCCACCGGTCGGCTCCGGCCAGTGGGCCGGGCATCTCGTGGCGCCCGAACCAGCCCACGTCCGCGCACTCCAGGGGGTGGGCCTCCAGGGTGCCGCCGGTGGCCCGGCAGTGGAACACCAGGGAGTACAGCGGCACCCGGCTGAAGCCCTGGCGCATGCCGTCGAAGCAGGCGATGAGGCGCTCGACCTCGCACTCGATGCCGGTCTCCTCGTGGACCTCCTTGCGGGCCACCTCGGAGGGCGAGTAGCCGATGTCGGCCCACCCCGTCGGGTACAGCCACACCCCGGAGTCGGCTCGCTGGACCAGGAGGATGCGGCCCTCGTCGTCGCCCACCACCGCCCCCACCGCCACCTTGGGGGTGACGTAGCCGGGCACGCCCGAGCCCACCTGCTTCATCCACTCCATCACCAGCTGGGAGGGATCGAACGGGTGGCCGGCGGCGTGGTGGATGTCGGCCGCCACGGCCAGCACCTCCTCGAAGCGCTCCCGCTCGTAGGTGCTCTCGGTGAAGCCCAGGCCGGTCCGGGCGATGCCGGCCAGGGCCTCGCTCCAGCGCAGCAGGTCGACCTCGGACGGGGGCTGCCGGTCCATCCCGGGAACCTATCGCCGTCGCTCCGGGTCGCCGCCCGCGCCGGGCCCGGTCACCCGGCGTCCAGGGCGTGGAGGAGAGCCCGCTCGATCTCGTCCAGGTAGGAGGGGTCGGTGATCTTGCCCCCCGAGGCGTCGCGCACGTAGAAGGCGTCGACCACGCGGTCGCCGAGGGTCTGGACCTTGGCCGAGCGCACGTCGAGGTCCATCTCGGCCATGGCCCGGCAGATCCGCTCCAGCACGCCGGGGGCGTCGGTGGCGTGCACCTCCAGCACCGTGGCGTCGCGGGAGGCGGCGTTGTCGACCCGGACCTCGGGGGCCTGGGGCCGGGCGCTGCGCAGCCGGCCGAAGGGCCGGTGGGTGCGCTGGCGGTCGGCCAGGCGGGCCCGCAGGGCCAGGCGGCCGGCCACCGCGGCCTCCACGTCGGCCACCACCCGGGGCCAGGGGACGGGCTCGTCGCCCGGCGGCTCCAGGCAGATCCGCTCCAGGGCCCAGCCGTCGTCGGAGGACACCGCCTCCACCGAGCGCACCCCGAGGCCGTGGAGGGCCACCGCCCCGGCCACCCGGCGCAACAGGCCGGGCCGGTCGCGGGCCACGACGGTCAGGACGTCGCCCTCGCCCCGGACCACCTCGGTGGCCCCGGCCAGCAGGGCCCGGTGCTCGGCGCTGGGGAACGGAAGGGTGGTGGGCCCGGAGGGCTCGGCTCCCAGGGCCACGGCCGCCCGCTCGACCAGCGTGGCCACCAGGCCCGCCTTCCACCCGCCCCACGCCGCCGGGCCGGTGGCCTGCGAGTCGGCCACGGTCAGGCCGTGGAGCAGGCGCAGGGTGCGCAGCGAGCCCACCTTGGCCGCGATGGCCTCGGCCGTGGCCGGGTCGTCGAGGTCGCGCCGGGTGGCCACGTCGGGCAGCAGCAGGTGGTGCTCGACCATGGCCACCAGGGTGGCGGTGTCGTCGGTGTCGAGGCCCATGCGGGGCCCCAGCCCGGCCACCAGCTCCATGCCCACCTCGGTGTGGTCGCCGGGCCGGCCCTTGCCGATGTCGTGGAGCAGGGCCCCCAGCACCAACAGGTCGGGGCGGTCCACCGTCCCGGCCAGGGCCGCGGCCCCGGCCGCCGCCTCCAGCAGGTGCCGGTCGACGGTGTAGGTGTGGTAGGCGTTGCGCTGCGGGCGGTTGCGGACCGGCGCCCACTCGGGCAGGAGGCGCAGCCAGATGCCGAGCTGGTCGAGGGCCTCGACCTGGCGCACCGCCGCCGGGCCGGCCGAGAGCAGGGCCACCAGGGCGTCACGGGCGCCGTCGGGCCAGGGGTCGCCGAAGGGCGCGGTCTCGGCCGCCAGCCGGTCCAGCGATGCCCGGTCGATGCGGGTGTCGAGGCGGGCGGCGGCGGCCGCGGCCCGCAGGGCGACGGCCGGATCGGCGGCCGGGTCGGCCTCGGCCGTGAGGTGGACCTCGCGGTCGCGCAGCAGCAGGCCGTCCTCGATGGCCCGGGGCCGGCCCCCCATGGACCACCCGGGGCCGGCCAGCATGGCCCGCACCCGGTGCCACGTCTCGTCCGACCGCCAGGCGATGGTGCGGCCCCGCGCCGCCACCATGGCCATGAGCCCGTCGGCTCCGCCGTCCACGGCCAGGGCGTCGGCCACCGCGTCCTGCTGGTCGAGGGTGAGCACGTCCGAGGCCCGCCCGGTGACCCGGTGGAGCTCGGTCCGCACGGCCAGGAGGTCGGCCTCGGCGGCGTCGAAGGTGCCGTGGTCGTCGTCGAGGAGCACCTGGCGGGCCCGCTCGGCCCAGCGCACGGCGTGCACGTCCCGCAGGCCGCCCCGGCCCAGCTTCAGGTCCGGCTCCAGCAGGAAGGCCACCTCGCCGGATCGGCTGTGGCGCTGGTCGACCGAGTCGGCCAGGCGGGCCAGCCACCGCTTGCCCCGCTTCTCCCACTGGGCCGCGGCCTCGCGGCCCAGCCCGTCGGCCAGCGCCCGGTCGCCGGCCAGGCCCCGCACGTCGAGCAGGGCGGTGGCGGTGTCGAGGTCCTCAGCGGCCAGGGCCAGCGCCTCGCGGGGGGTGCGCACGGAGTGGCCCAGCTTCACCCCGGCGTCCCAGATGGGGTACCAGAGGGCATCGGCGATGGGCTCCACGTCGACGGCCCGGGAGTGGAGCAGGAGCAGGTCGAGGTCGCTGCCCGGGCAGAGCTGGCCCCGGCCGTAGCCCCCGATGGCCACCAGGGCGACCCCGGAGGGCGGGGTCCCGCCCGGGTCCTGGGAGCCCACAGCCCGGGCGAAGAGGGCAGCCACCCACCGGTCGACGGCGGCCGTCCACGCCTCGACCAGGGCCGCGCCCCGCAGGCCGGAGCCCAGCACCGCCGAGCCGTCGAGCACGGTGGGGTCGGTCGGGGCGGGGGCGGCGTCCATCAGGTTCGACAGGTTGGCGTCAGCATGTTTCCACGCCGTCGCCCCCGCGTTTCGGCCCGATGACGGCGCACCCCTACACCTGGCGGGCCACGGCCCGGGCCGCGACCTGGACGGGGTCCCACACGGAGGAGAAGGGCGGGGCGTAGGCCAGGTCGAGCTCCACCACGTCGTGGACGGTCATGCCGGCGGTGATGGCCGTGGCCGCGGTGTCGATGCGCTTGGCCGACCCTCGCCCGCCGACCACCTGGAGGCCGAGGAGGCGGCCGGTCCCCCGCTCGGCCACGGCCTTGACCGCCATGGGCTCGGCGTCGGGCAGGTAGCCGGCCCGGGTGGTGGTCTCGACCAGGGTGGAGACCACGCCGAACCCGGCCCGCTCGGCCTCGGCCGTCGACAGGCCGGTGCGGGCCACCTCGGTCCCGCACACCTTGGTGATGGCCGTGCCCACCACGCCGGGGAAGGTGGCGTAGCCGCCCCCGATGTTCACCCCGGCGACGCGGCCGGTCTTGTTGGCCACCGTGCCCAGGGCGACGTGGATGCGCCGTTGCGACACCCGGTGGTACGTCTCGGCGCAGTCACCGGCGGCCCACACCCCCTCGGCGCTGGTGCCCTGCCGGCGGCTGACCCGCACGCTCCCCCGCGACCCGAGGATCAGGCCGGCCTGCGTCGCCAGCTCGCTGGCGGGGGCGACGCCCAGGCCCAGCACCACCAGGTCGGCCCGCACCGGCCCCTCGGAGGTCACCACCCGGCCGGGCTCGAAGGCCTCGACGGCCTGGCCGAACCGGCAGTCGATCCCCAGGGCCCGGACCTGGCCCACCAGCCGCTGGCCCATGTCGGCGTCCAGGGTGCGGGCCATGGGGCCCTCGTTGGCCTCGACCAGGGTGACCTTGGCCCCCCAGCGGACGAAGGCCTCGGCCATCTCCAGCCCGATGTAGCCGGCGCCCACCACGACCACGTCGCGGCACCCCAGCTCCCGGGCCTGGGCCAACAGGTGGACGCCGTCGTCCACGGTCTGCACCCCCCTCACCCACGGCTGGTCGATGCCGGGCAGGTCGGGGCGGATGGGGTGGGCCCCGGTGCCCAGCACCAGCTGGTCGAACCCGAGGCGGAACGTGCGGTCGCGCTCGAGGTCGCGCACCTCGACGGCGCGGGTGTCGAGGTCGATGGCCACGGCCTCGTGGCGGAGGCGCACGTCGATGCGGTGCTGGTGGCGGAACTCCTCGGGCGTGCGGGCCACCAGCGCGTCGGGACCGTCGACGTCGCCGGCCACCAGGTAGGGGATGCCGCAGGCCGAGTAGCTGGTGCGGGTGCCGCGCTCCAGGGCCACGATGTCGAGGTCGGCCCGGAGGCGTCGGGCCTGCGACGCGGCCGCCATCCCCGCGGCGTCCCCGCCGATGACCACGAGGCGCTCCGGCATGAGGCGAGGCTACAGAGGGGCTGCCAAGATCGGCGGCCATGCGCACCACCGCCAAGGTCGACTACGCGGTGCGGGCCGTCGTCGCCCTGGCCCGGGCCGCGGCCACCGCGGAGGGGGGCCGCCCGGAGCCGGTCAAGGCCCACGCCCTGGCCGCCCAGGGCAGCATCCCCCCCAAGTTCCTGGAGTCGATCCTGGCCGACCTGAAGCGGGCCGAGGTGGTGGCCAGCCAGCGGGGGGCGGTGGGGGGCTACCGGTTGGCCCGCCCGGCCGACGAGGTCACCGTGGCCGACGTGATCCGGGCCGTCGAGGGCCCCCTGGCCGACGTGCGGGGCGAGCGCCCCGAGACCCTCGCCTACCCGGGTGACCTGGCCTCGCTGCAGCGCATGTGGATCGCGGTGCGGGCCAACCTGCGGGCCGTGCTGGAGCACACCACCGTGGCCGACCTGGCGGCCGGGAAGCTGGCTCCCGAGGTCGACGCGCTGGCCGACGACGACGACGCCTGGGACCCGCACTGAGGGGCCCGACGACCGCCGCCGAGCGGTCGCCCAGGCGTGGTCGCAGAAGCGTCGCGAACCCCTAGCATCTCGTGTGACGCCCGCGACGAGCGTGGGCGTGAAGAGAAGCAAAGAGGTCCATCCGTGCCCACCGGTACCGTCAAGTTCTTCAACGCCGAGAAGGGGTTCGGGTTCATCTCTCGCTCCGACGGCGACGACGTCTTCGTCCACTTCTCCAACATCCAGGGCGATGGCTATCGCACGCTGGAGCAGGGACAGACCTGCGAGTTCGAGGTCGGCCCCGGCCGCAAGGGCGACGAGGCCCTGAACGTCCGGGTCGTCTGACCCCCTCCGAGACGACGACGGGAGGGCGGGTCCGCACGGGCCCGCCCTCCGTCGCGCCCGGATCAGTCCCCGGCGGGGCCGACGGCCGGCCAGCGGCGGAAGAAGGTCGAGCGGGGCAGCGCCTCGATCCCGGCCGCCCGCGCCGCGGCCAGCAGCGTGTCGTCGACGTGGGGGGCGAAGCCGACCACCGGCACCCCCAGGCCCGACACCGCCTCGACAGCGCCGGGGCGCGACAGGTCCACCACGACCAGGTCGACCGGTCGGGCGCCGCCCACCGCGTCGGCCAGGCGCCCCGGAGGCACCACGGTCACCTCCACGCCGTCCGCCCGCAGGCGGGAGCGGTCCATCAGGTCGGGGACGACGGCCACCACGTGGCGGGCCGCGGTCATCGCCGGCCCTCCCGCCGGCGGCGGGCCAGCACCACGTGGGCCTTGGCCGCCCCCCACACCAGGCCGGGCTCGTGCAGGTCGGGGTGGACGTCGCGGAACGAGGCCGGGCCCAGGGCGTAGACGTCGTCGGGGTGGAGCCGCCGGTCGACCTCGTCGCGGGCCACGGGGGGGACGCCCGCTGCGGCCAGCACCGCGGTCGGGTACCGGGCCGCCCCCCGCAGCAGGGCCAGGGGCCCGGTGGGCTGGTCGTCGACGTCCCGGGCCAGCAGGGCCCGCACCGCCGCGCCGGCCTCGGCCCTGGCCTCCTGGCCGGCCCGGTGGGCGGCCTCGGCCACCGCCTCGGGCACGGGGCGGCCGGCCTCGGCCAGGCGCGCCGTCACGCCCCGCTCCACCCAGCCCGGGAGGGCCGCCTCCACCGCGTCGGCCAGGGCGGTGGCGTGGGCCCGCAGGGCGGCGGCGTCGCCGGGGTCGTCAGGTGCCGGCCGGGGGTCCACCCTGCCAGGATGGTCGCCGTGGAGCACCCCGCGCCCATCCCGACCCGCCGGCGGGGCCGGCGGTGAGGATCCGGGCCCTGTCGGTGTTCGAGGGCGTCGTCTACCACTGCGTCCTGGTCGACCCCCAGCACCCGTGCCGGCCCACGCTGGAGGTCGAGGCCGTGCTGCGGGCCGGCGACGCCGACGACGGGCCCATCCTGCTGAGCGTGGCCGACTACGTGCTGATGGCCGGGGGCCACGACGTGGCCCGGCCCTGCCTCGACCAGTTGGCGGCCCGGGGCCGGATCGTGGCCCACCTCGGGGTCGACCACCTGGCCTTCCCGACCTGGACGCCGGTCGACATCTCGGTTCCCGGCCACCCCGCCTGACCCGGGCCGCCGCCGAGCGGGCCCGGCAGCGATTGCCTACACTCGGCCTCGTCCATGACGGACGTCACACCCCCGACGGAAGGACGCATCCCCCATGCGACGTCGCACGACCCTCATGAAGCTCCTGTCGCTGCTCACCGTCTTCGCCTTCGTGGCCGCCGGCTGCGGGGACGACGACGAGCCCAGCACCGACGCGGGCCAGTCGGGCGAGAGCACGACCACGGCGGCCGACGGATCGACCACCACCGAGGCCCCGCCGGCCGCCACCGCCCCGGCCTCGGACCGGGGCAACGTCGACAACGTGCTGAAGCTGGGCACCCTGCTGCCCGAGTCCGGTGACCTGGCCGCCATCGTCGAGTCGCTGCGCACGCCCATCGACCTGGCCATCGAGGAGATCAACGCCGGCGGCGGCGTGTTCGGCCAGGACGTGGTCACCGCCAGCGCCGACGATGGCACCGACCCGCAGCGGGCCAGCAACGGCTTCGACCGGCTCTCCGAGAGCGACAAGGTCGACGTGATCCTGGGACCGGCTGGCTCCAGCGTGGTGGTGGGCGTGTTCGACAAGATCGCGGCGGCGGGCATCCCGACCTGCTCCGGGTCGGCCACCTCCTACGAGCTCACGCAGCTCCAGCAGGACGGCGACGACGGCGGCTACTTCCTCCGGACCGCTCCCCCCGACACCTTGCAGGGTCCGGCCCTGGCCGACCTGGTCACCAGCGACGGCAACACCTCGGTGAGCCTGATCGTGCGCAACGACTCCTACGGCACCGGCTTCGCCGACTCGCTGGAGAGCCGCTTCGCCTCCAACGGCGTGGACGTCGACGAGACCGTGGCCTACAACCCCGACGCCGGCAGCTTCGACACCGAGGCCCAGACCATCGCCGACGCCGGCTCCGACGCCGTGGTCCTCATCGGCTTCCCCGACGACGGCGGCAAGGTGCTGAGCGCCCTCATCACCGCTGGCGCCGGCCCCGCCGACCTGGCCCTCTACACCGCGGATGGGCTCCAGTCGGGCGAGCTCTACACCAAGGTCGACGCCGAGGACCCCTCGGTGGTCGAGGGCATCCGGGGCACGGCCCCGTCCTCGGCCCCCGGCGGGGTCGAGAGCCCGTTCATCGCCACCTACGAGGAGACCGGGGTCGACCCGATCTTCTCGTCCTACTACTACGACTGCACCATGATCCTGGCCCTGGCGGCCGAGGCCGCCGGCACCGACGAGGGCGACAAGATCGTGGCCGAGGTGGCCGACGTGGTGGCCGGCGGCGAGAAGTGCGACTCCTGGGCCTCGTGCAAGGAGCTGCTCGACGCCGGGGAGGACTTCGACTACGACGGTGCCTCCGGGGCCCTGGACTTCAACGGCCTGCTGGAGCCGACGGCCGGCGTCTACGACGTGTGGGCCTTCGACGCCGAAGGCGGGGTGGCCACCGAGGACGCCGAGACCCAGATCGCCATCAGCGAGGAAGACCTCTGACCTGACCCGGCCGACCTGATCCTCGACCGAGGGCCGCTCCCCACCGGGGGGCGGCCCTCGCCGCGCCCCGCCCGCCGCGCCGCGCCGGAGGGCCTAGGCCTGGGCCAGGGAGCCGAGGTAGAGCTCGATGACCTTGGGGTCGTGGAGCAGCTCGTCGCCCGAGCCGGTGTGGGCGTTGGTGCCCTGGTCCAGCACGTAGGCCCGGTCGCACACCTGAAGGCAGCGGCGGGCGTTCTGTTCCACCATCACCACCGTCACGCCGGTCCGGTTGATCTGGCGCACCCGCACGAACACCTCGTCCTGGTTGGACGGCGACAGCCCGGCCGACGGCTCGTCCAGCAGCAACACCGACGGCTCCATCATCAGGGCCCGGCCCATGGCCAGCATCTGGCGCTCGCCCCCCGACAGGGCCCCGGCCCGCTGCCGCCGCCGCTCCCCCAGCCGGGGGAACAGAGCGGCCACCGCGTCGAAGCGCTCGGCGAAGCGCCGGGGGGCCAGGTACAGGCCCATGCGCAGATTCTCCTCCACGGTGAGGGAGGTGAACACGTTGCGGACCTGGGGCACGTAGCCCACCCCCTGCTGGACCAGGGCGTGAGCCGGCAGGCGGGTGATGTCGGCCCCTCGCAGCACCACCGCCCCGGAGCGCACTGGCACCAGCCCGAACAGCACCTTGACCAGGGTGGACTTGCCGGCCCCGTTGGGGCCGATGATGCCCACCACCTCGCCGTCGGCGGCCCGCAGGGAGCAACCCCGCAGGATGTCGACCCCGGGGACGTAGCCGGCCACCAGGTCCCGGGCGTCGAGCAGGGCGTCGTCGCTCATCCCGGCTGCACCTCGGTGGCCAGCGCCGGGTCGGGGACGGCCTCCTCACCGTGGTGGCCGCCCAGGTAGGCGTCGATCACCGCCGGGTTCGAGGCGATGGCCCGGGGCGGCCCCTCGGCGATGACCCGGCCCTCGGCCAGGCACACCACCCAGTCGGAGATGGACATGACCACGTCCATGTCGTGCTCCACGAAGACCACGGTGGTGCCCTCGTCCCGCAGGGCGGTGACGTGGCCGAGCAGCGACTGGGTGAGGGCCGGGTTCACGCCGGCCATGGGCTCGTCCAGCATCACCAGCCGGGGGTCGACCATCAGGGCCCGGGCCATGTCCAGCAGCTTGCGCTGCCCACCGGAGAGGTTGCCGGCGTACTCGTCGCGCAGGGCGGCCAGCTTGAACCGCTCCAGCAGGCTCTCGGCCTTGGCCGTCACCTCGACCTCACGGCCCGACCAGGTGAAGGGCAGCACCGCCGACCACAGCCGCTCGCCGGGCTGGGCCGGGGCGGCCAGGCGCACGTTGTCCAGCACGGTCAGGCGGGCCAGGGCCTTGGTCAACTGGAAGGTGCGGACCATGCCCTGCTGGGCCCGGCGATGGGGAGGGGTGCGGGTCACGTCCCGGCCGTCGAAGGTGCACCGCCCCTCGCCACCCCGGTCGAAGCCGGTGAGCAGGTTGAAGAACGTGGTCTTGCCGGCACCGTTGGGCCCGATGAGGGCGGTGATGGTGCCCCGCTGCACCTCCAGGTGCTCGACGTCCACGGCCACCAGGCCACCGAAGCGGCGCTGCACGCCGTCGGCCACCAGGATCGGGTCGGGCTTGGCCACGCCGGGGGTGGCCGCCACGCCGGCCAGAGCGGTGGCCGCGGCCTCAGCGCTCATCGACCATCAGCTCCTTCTTGTTGCCGAAGATGCCCTGGGGCACCAGCACCACCAGGAGCATCAGGGCCAGGCCCACCACCGCGTTCTGGACGGCGCCGATGTCGGTGGGGGCGATGGTCGACGAGGAGATGACGTCGCTGGAGATGGCCTCCCGCAGCGTGGTGTCGAGGCCCTGGAACAGGAACCAGAACAGGACGGCCCCCACGACGGGCGCCAGGGCGTGGCCCCGGCCCCCGAGGATGATCACCGTGTAGCAGTAGAAGGTGGTGACGGCCAGGAAGTACGAGGGGTTGACGTAGGAGCCGTCGAAGGCGGTGACCATGCCGGCCAGGGCGCCGATGACCCCGCCCAGCACCAGGCTCTGGAGCTTGTAGGAGAAGACGCTCTTGCCCAGGCTGCGGGCCGCGTCCTCGTCCTCCCGGATGGACCGCATGACCCGGCCCCACGGCGCCCGGGCCGCCAGCCACAGCAGCACGGTGAACAGGGCGACCAGGCCCCAGGCCACCACCATCAGCCACAGCTGGCGGTGGTTGAAGGTGATCGACCCCGGGCCGTAGCGCCCGCTGGGGATGGGGTTGACCCGATAGAACGGCTCGGCGAAGCCCTTCAGCCCCTGGGTCCCGCCGGTGGTGGGCTGGAACGAGCGCGACAACACGGTGTAGCGGAGGATCTCGGCCGCGGCGATGGTGACCACGGCCAGGTAGTCGGCCCGCAGGCGGAGGGTGGGGACGCCCAGCACCAGGGCCAGCACCACGCTGGCCAGGATCCCGACCAGGACCCCGAGCCACAGGGGCGCGCCCTGGTCGACGGAGATGGCCGTGCCGTACGCCCCCACCAGCAGGAAGCCGACGTGGCCGAAGTTCAGCAGGCCGGTGTAGCCGTACTGCACGTTGAGGCCCACCGCGGCCAGGGCGTAGACCGCGGCCGGCACCCCGAAGGCGGAGCGGACGGCGTCGGTGCCGACCTTGGGCCAATCCATGTCGCCCACCCCGGCGACCACGAGGGCGGCCGTGCTGCTCACCCCAACCGCTCCCGCACGCCGAGGACGCCCTGGGGCCGCAGCAGGAGCACCACCACGAGCACGCCGAGGGACACCGCGGTCTTGAAGTCGTTGGGGATCCACAGGGTGCTGACCTCGGAGGCCAGGCCCACGATCATGCCGCCCACCATGGCCCCGTAGGCGCTGCCCAGGCCGCCGAGCACCACCGCCGCGAACATCAGCAGGAGCTGCTGATAGCCCAGGTCCCAGTCCACCTGCTCGGCCACCGCGAACAGCACCCCGCCCAGGGCGGCCAGGCCGGTCCCCACCGCCCACACCGCCAGGATGATGCGGCGCACGTCGATGCCGGAGGACTCGGCCAGGTCCCGGTCGTCGGCCACGGCCCGCATGGCCGTGCCCAGGCGGGTGCCCTGGAGCAACAGGCCCACCCCGACCATGGCCACGACGGCCACCGCGCACACCACCAGGTCCTTGGGGGCCAGGCCCAGGAAGACGGCCCGCTGGGTGGCGTACTGGCGCAGCGGCCGCGGGTTGTTGTCGAAGACGACCAGGTACGTGTACCGCAGCAGCAGCGACATGCCGATGGTGAACACGATGAGGGCCACGTTGCCGGTGCCCCGGCGGCGCAACGGCCCGAACACGCCGCCCTCCAGGGCCGCGCCCAGGAGCAGCCCGCAGGCCACGGTGAGCACGCTGGCCACCACCAGCGAGAGCTGAGGCACACCGCCCCGGGCCGAGCTGAGGAAGTAGACGACCAGGGCCCCGAAGGTCACCAGCTCGCCGTGGGCGAAGTTCACCAGGCCGGTCACGCCGAACACCAGGGAAAGGCCGATGGCGGCCATGCCCACGATGAGCCCGACCCGCACCCCCGCCCCCAGGCGATCACCGAAGCGGTCGGCGAAGGACGGCCCGATCACCCGCTCACCGAGGGGGAAGGCGAAGGTGCGGCGCAGGTTGGGGCCCACCCGCTCGGGCCCCAGGGTGCCCCGGTCCTCGTCCCGCAGGTCCACACCGTCGGGCAGCGTCTCCTGGTCCAGGGTGACGGTGTAGGTGCCCACCGGGACCTCGGCCTCCCACTGCCCCTCGGCGTCGGTGGTCTCCTCGGTGACGACGGTGGACCCCCGGCGGACGACCAGGGTCACCCCGGCCACCGGCCGATCCTCGGCCCCCTCCTCCACGAACACCCGCCCTCCCATCGTCCCCAGCCGCTCCTCCTCCGCCTGCCGGGGCGGGGCGCCGCCTGCGGCCTCGGCGCCGGCGCCCGCCGGGCCGGCTCCGGAGGTCAGCACGGCCAGCACCGCGACCAGGCCGGCCAGGGCCAGGGCGGCGCCCCGGCCGAGCCGCGCCCCCGGACCGGCCGGCGGGCCGAGCTCGGTGACGGGGGTGGCGACGGGACCCGGGCTGGTCACAGGCGCCGCAGCCTAGGACCGGCGGCGCCGGCGTGTCGTGCGTCTCACTGGCCCACCCACTCCGCCAGGATCAGCGCGACCGGTAGGCGTGACGGCGGTGCTGGACCCGGTGGACGGTGACCGTCCGCGCCGCATCGTCGATCTCGTAGATCACCCGGTAGTCGGCCCGGCGCGCCGACCGCAGCCCGGCCAGTTCCCCGACGAGGGGCTTGCCGACCCGTCGGGGGTCGTGAGCCAGGGGACCGTGGATCAGGGCCAGGGCCGCATGGTGGATCTTCTCCGGCAGCCGGTCGAGGTGCCGCCGGGCCTCGGGGGTGGCGAGGACGCGGTACGCCTCCTCTTCGGCCACGACCTGATCCCGTCGCTCAGGGGAGGGCGAGGGGGGCGGCCAGGCCGGCCGCAGCCTCCTGGCGGGAAGCGTCCAGGCTGGCCGCCACCTCGGCGTCCTCGAGGATGGCCAGCGTCTCCTCGAGCGAGTCGAGGTAGTCGGGGTGGACCAGGACGAACGAAGGCCGCCCGTGCCGCGTCACCACGACGCGATCCCGCTCACCCTCGACACGATCGGCCAGCTCCGACAGGTGGCTCTTGGCCTCGGAGAACGGCACCGTGCTCATTGGTCAAGATTCTGACCTATGCCATCGCCGTCCGCAACCCCTCAGGCCAGGCCGACCTGGGAGAGGACCTCGTCGAGGGAGCCGACCATGCCGGTGTAGAAGGTGCCGAACTCGCCGTAGAGGGCCGAGGCGGTGTCGTAGCGCATGGTGTAGACGACCTCCTTCAGGTCGTCGGGGTGCACGGCGAACAACGTGACCCCCCACTCGAAGTCGTCGACCCCGGTGGAGCCGGTGACCACCTGGAGCACCCGGCCCGCGAACTTCCGGCCCGAGCCGCCGTGCTCGTACATGAGCTCCTTGCGCTCGTCATAGGGCAGGGTGAACCAGTTGGCCCCGACCCACCGGCGCTTCGACATGGGGTAGAAGCACCAGGCCCGCTTGCCCTCCGGCGGGAGCTGGGGCCACAGCCGGGCCTGGCGCAGCTCCTCGGGCACGCCCTGGGCGTACTCCGACAGCTCGGTGAGCGACACGTAGGAGTCGGCCAGCACCAGGCCGGCGGCGGCCAGGTCGGTCTGCACCGCCCGGAGGCGCCACAGGTCCGGCCCCAGCGCCATGGTGGCCAGGTCGGCCTTGTGGCCCAGCAGCGCCACCGGCACCACCTGGACCCCGTCGGACTCGGCCGCCTTCACCGCGGCGGCCACCGCGGCCGCGTCGACCGGGGGGTCGGCCGGGCCGGGCCGCTTCCAGAACAGGTGCAGGACGCCCTGGCCGACCTGGGGGACGAGCGGCTCGGTCACGGTCCGACCCTACCGGCAGGCCCCGGCCCGGCCCCCGTCGTCGGGCGGCCCGGCGCGGGGTCGGCGCCCGGGGGCGAGGGGTAGGAGGGCCGGTCATGCAGATCGTCCTGGCCCACGGCGGGCACCACCTCGAGCTGGACGTGGCCGTCCACGACCCCGACGCCACGGTGGGCCACCTGGTGGCGGCCCTGGCTGCGGCGGCCAGGGTGCCACCGGGCCCGGGCCTCGACCTGGAGGTCGACGGCGAGGTGGTGGCCCGGCACCGCCGCCTGGACCGGTCCGGCCTCCGCTCCGGCGCCGTCGTCCGCCTGGTCCCCGCGCCGTCGCCGGGCCCGACCCCTGCCGCCAACGGTGGGGCTGCCGGCTCGGGGGAAGGCGGCACGGCCGCCCACGGGATGGCGCTGGGGCCTCCCCTCGAGCCCGTCAGCCTCGGGACGCAGGCCGAGGTGGCGGTGGTGGGCGGGCTCGACACGGGATCTCGCACCGCGGTGGGGCCGGGCTGGTGGAGCGTGGGCCGGTCCTCCCAGGACGTGGTCGTCAGCCACGACACCGTGTCGGGCCACCACGCCCGGCTGGACGTGGGTCCCGACGGCACCGCCACCGTCACCGACGCCGGGTCCCACAACGGCACGTGGGTCGACGGGCGGGCGGCCACCACTCCCACCCCGATCCGGCCCGGGGCCGTCGTCCGCCTGGGCGCGGTCCAGGTGGTGGTGCGGCCGCCGATCACCGACGACCGGGCCAGCGGTCTCGGGAGCGGGAGCGGGAGCGGTGGGTTGCGGGGCGGGCCCACGGTGCCGTTCAACCGGCCACCCCGGCCGGCCCCGCCCCCGCCGGCCGAGCCGGTGGCGCTCCCCGTCCCGCCCCGGGAGGAGGCCGGGCCCACGGGGGTCGGGGCCCTGTCCATCGTCGCCTCGATGGTGGCCGCCGGAGCGATGGTGGCCATCACCGGTCAGGTCCTCTACGCCGCCCTGGCCCTCCTGGGGCCGGTGACGGCGGTGGCCTCCGCCCTCGACGGCCGGCGGCGGGGGCGGCGAGGGCGCCGGCGGGAGGCGGCCCGCTACCGGCGCGACCTCGACGGGCTGGCCCGAACCCTCGCCGTCCGGGCCGAGGCCGAACGGTGCCGGCGGGCTGACGAGGTGCCCGACCCGGCCGAGCTCCTGCGCCGGGTCGAGGGCCCGTCCACCCGGTTGTGGGAGCGCCGGCCCGGTCACCACGACTGGCTCCGCCTGCGGGTCGGGATCGGCGCCGACCGGTGGGTCCTGCCGGTGGCCGGTGACCCGCGGGGCCGGACCGAGGAGGTGCGCGCCGTCCTGGAGGCCGCCAGCCGGCTGGTCGAGGCGCCCGTCGTGGTCGACCTGGACGGCAACGGCGTGGTCGGCGTGGTCGGCCCCCGGCCGGCGGCCCTGGCCGTGGCCCGGGCTCTGGTGGTGCAGGCCGCCGTCCTCCACGGCCCGGCCGACCTGCCGGTGCTGGTGCTGGCCGGCCCCGGGACGGCCGGCGACTGGGACTGGGCCAAGTGGCTGCCCCACACCCGGGACCCGGCCGGGTCGGGGCGCCGCCTCCTGGCCGCCGACCCGGCCGGCGCCGAGGCCTGGTGCCGGGCCCGGGCCGAGGCCGTCGACGACGGACCGGCCCATCGGCTGCCGCCCGACCGGGACGGAGCGGGGTCCGCCACGCTGGTGGTGGTGGACGACGAGGCCCTCACCGAAGGGCGCCGGGCGCCGGTGCGAGCCGTCCTGCGAGGTGGGGCCGGGCCGGTGGCCGGCGTGGTGGTGGCGAGCACCGAGGACCGGTTGCCGGCCGCCTGCACCGTGGTGATCGAGGTGCAGGACGGCGACGGCACGGCCCGGGTCCACCGCCTCCGGGACGGGACCGTGGTGCCCGGCGCGCTGGCCGGTGGGATCTCCGAGGCCACGGCCCGGCGGGCGGCCCGGGGCCTGGCCCGGTTCGACGACCCGGAACAGGCCGGGGCCGGCGCCGACCTCCCGCCCGCCGTCGCCCTCCTGCCCCTCCTCGGCCTCGACCCGCCGGAGCCGGCGGCGGTGGCCCGGCGGTGGGAGGAAGGTGGCTCCGACCCGGCGCTGGTCGCCCCGGTGGGGGTGGCCGCCGACGGGGCCCTGGCCCTCGACCTGGTGGGTGACGGGCCCCACGCGCTGGTGGCCGGGACCACCGGCGCCGGCAAGTCCGAGCTCCTGCGCTCGCTGGTGGCCGGCCTGGCCGCCGGCGCCCCACCGGAGCGCTGCACGTTCCTGCTGGTCGACTTCAAGGGCGGCAGCGCCTTCGACCAATGCGCCCACCTCCCCCACGTCGTCGGCCTGGTCACCGACCTCGACACCCACCTGGCCCAGCGGGCGCTGCGCTCGCTGGAGGCCGAGCTGCGCCATCGCGAGCGGGTCCTCCGGGCCGCCGGGGCCGCCGACCTGGCCGCCCACCGGCGCCTGGCCGGCACCACCGGGCCGCCCCTCCCCCGGCTGGTGGTGGTGGTCGACGAGTTCGCCACCCTGCGGGCCGAGCTGCCGGACTTCGTGGAGTCACTGGTCGGGGTGGCCCAGCGGGGCCGGTCGCTGGGGGTGCACCTGGTGCTGGCCACCCAGCGGCCCAGTGGGGCGGTCAGCGAGAGCATCCGGGCCAACACCGCCCTGCGCATCGCCCTCCGGGTCCAGGACGCCGCCGACTCCCACGACGTCATCGACGGCCCCGGCGCGGCCCGTCTCCCCCGGGGCCGGCCGGGCCGGGCCCTGGTGCGCTTCGGGCCCGGGGAGGTGGTGGCCTTCCAGGCCGCCCTCGGCACCGGCCCGGCACCGGTCGGCCGGCGGGGCCCGGTGGAGGTGCGCCCCTTCCGGGGTGCGGAGCCGGCCCCGGGCGGCGAAGAGCACCAGGATCGACCGGACGGCCCGTCGGACCTGGCCCGCCTGGTCGAGGCGTGCCGCCGGGCCCACGCCGCCTCGGGCCGCCCCCTCCCCCGGCGGCCGTGCCTGGGCCCGCTGCCGGCCCAGGTCGACCTGGCCGAGGTGGCGGCCGCGGCCGGGCCCGCCGCCCCCTTCGGCTCCGCCGGGGCCGAGGTCGCCTTCGCCCTGGCCGACCGGCCCGACGACCAGGCCCAGGTGCCCTTCGGGTGGCGCCCGGCCGACGGCCACCTCCTGCTGGCCGGGCTCCCGGGCAGCGGCACCACCACCGCGCTGTTGTCCCTGGCCCTGGCCGCGGCCCGGGGCACGGGGCCCGACGACCTGCACCTGTACGCGCTGGACATGGGGACCGGGGTCCTCGGGGCGCTGGACGGCCTGCCCCACACCGGCGCCGTGGTCGGCCCGGGCGACGGCGAGCGCCAGGCCCGCCTGGTGGCCTGGCTCCGGGCCGAGCTGGACCGCCGCCGGCGGGGCCCCACCGGTCCCGACGCCCCTCGCGTGCTGGTGCTGGTCGACGGCATCGGCCCCCTACTGGCCGAGTGGGAGGAGTCCTCCGGCGTCGTCGTGGACGGCTTCGCCCGCGCCTTCGCCGAGGGTCCGGAGCTGGGCCTGCACCTGGCGGTGGCCGGTGACCGGCCCGGTGACCTACCGGCGCCGCTCCGGGGGGTGGTGCGCCAGCAGCTGCTGTTCCGCCTGGCCGACGACCTCGACCACGCCCAGGCCGGGTTCCGCCGCGCCGACCTGCCCGCCTTCGTACCCGGCCGGGCCGTGGCCGCCGGCCGGGCCGTCGAGGTCCAGGTGGCCCGTCCGGCCGGCGGGGTCGAGGCCGAGGTGGCGGCGGTGGCCGCCCGCCACGCCGGTGGACCCCGGTGCCACCCTCCGGTCCCGGTCGGTGCGCTCCCCCGCGCCGTGGCGGTGGCCGAGGTGGCCGGCGCCACCCGCCTCGCCACCGTTCCCCGGCTCCTGACCGTCGGGATCGGTGAGCGCACCCTCGGGCCGGCCGGCCTGACCCTGTACGAGGGCGAGCACGCCCTGGTGGCCGGGCCGGCCCGCTCCGGCCGCACCACGGTGCTGGCCGTGGCCGGCACCGTGGCCCGGGCCGCCGGGTGGCGTACGGCGGTGGTGGCCGGGCCGCGTTCGACGCTGGGGGACGACGGCGCCCTGGGCCCGCGCCTGTCGCCCGGCGCCGTGGCCGACGCGCTGCCCGCCCTCCTCGACCGGGAGCCGGTCGGGCCGCCCCTGCTGCTGCTGGTCGACGACATGGAGGGGGTCGACCCGGAGGGCGGGGTCCTGCCCGACGTCCTGGCCCGGCCCGATGTCGTGGTGGTGGCAGCCGGGCGGGCCGACGCGCTGCGGGGGCTGTGGTCGCACTGGGCCCGGCTGGTCCGGGCCAGCCGCGTCGGCCTGCTGCTCCAGCCCGACGTGGACCTCGACGGCGACCTGCTGGACGTGCGACTGCCCCGGCGGGCCACCACCGCTCTGGGGCCGGGCCGGGGCTACCTGTGCACCGGGGGGGAGGTGGAGCTCGTCCAGGTGGCCCAGCCCGACTGAACACGACGTTTGTCGAGGTACATCGAGGGTACCCGTGGTCCGCCTTAGTCGTCCGCCGTCACCCCAGGAGAGACCCCATGAGCAGCGACCGCGTCCTCGCCACCGAGACGGCCCGGGTGGCCGTCGACGGCCTCCGGGCCACCGTCGACGGCCAGCTGGCCACCGACATCGCCACCATCGTCCGCCACGGCGAGACCCTGTCCCGCCCCGACGTGTGGGATGGCCAACTGGCCCGGGCCTTCCGCGACGGGTGGCCCACCACCGCCCGCCAGTTGGAGACCGCCCGTGACGAGCTCCTCCGCCTGGCCGGCGAGGTGGCCCGCATCCGCGCCGCCATCATGCAGGCCGGCGGCAACGCGGCCTGAGCCACCCCCGGGTCGGTCGACGCGGAAGGGCCGCCCCCGAGAGGGCGGCCCTTCGTCGTGCTGGTGCCGGCCCGAGGCCGGTCGGTCAGCGGGCGGGGACGATCAGAAGTCGTCCATGCCACCGCCGCCGGGCATCCCGCCACCGGCGCCGCTCTCGGCCGGCTTGTCGACGATGACGGCCTCGGTGGTGAGGAACAGGGCGGCGATGGACGCCGCGTTCTGAAGCGCCGACCGGGTGACCTTGGCCGCGTCGGGGACCTTGGAGGTGAGGTCCTCGTACTCGCCGGTGCCGGCGTTGTAGCCGTGACCACCTTCGAGGCCCTTCACCTTCTCGACCACGACGCCGCCCTCGAGGCCGGCGTTGAGGGCGATCTGCTTGAGCGGCTCCTCGACGGCCTTGGCCACGATGCGGGCCCCGGTGGCCTCGTCGCCCGAGAGCTTCTCGGCCACGTCGAGGATGGCGGACTGGGTGCGGATGAGGGCCACGCCGCCGCCGGGCACCACGCCCTCCTCCACCGCGGCCTTGGCCGTGGACACCGCGTCCTCGATGCGGTGCTTCTTCTCCTTGAGCTCGGTCTCGGTGGCGGCGCCGACCTTGAGCACGGCCACGCCCCCGGACAGCTTGGCCAGGCGCTCCTGGAGCTTCTCCCGGTCGTAGTCGGAGTCGGTGCTGTCGATCTCGGCCTTGATCTGGGCGATGCGGCCCTTGATGTCGCCCTCGTCGCCGCCGCCCTCGACGATGGTGGTCTCGTCCTTGCTGACGATGACCTTCTTGGCCGTGCCCAGCAGGTCGAGGGTGGTGTTCTCCAGCTTGAGGCCGACCTCCTCGGAGATGACCTGGCCGCCGGTGAGGATGGCGATGTCGGCCAGCATGGCCTTGCGGCGCTCGCCGAAGCCGGGGGCCTTGACCGCCACCGACTTGAACGTGCCCCGGATCTTGTTGACCACCAGCGTGGCCAGGGCCTCGCCCTCGATGTCCTCGGCCACGATGACCAGCGGGCGACCGCCCTGCATGATCTTCTCGAGGACGGGGACCAGGTCGCGCACGGCGGTGATCTTGGACGACACCAGGAGGACCACGGCGTCGTCGAGGACGGCCTCCATGCGGTCGGTGTCGGTGACGAAGTAGGGGGAGATGTAGCCCTTGTCGAAGCGCATGCCCTCGACCAGGTCCATCTCCAGGCCGAAGGTGTTGGACTCCTCGACGGTGATGACGCCGTCCTTGCCCACCTTGTCGAGGGCCTCGGCGATGAAGCCGCCGATCTCCGGGTCGTTGTTGGCCGAGATGGAGGCCACCGAGGCGATGTCGTCCTTGGAGTCGATCTCCCGGGCCGAGGCCGACAGGGAGGCCACCGCGGCCTCGACCGCGGCCTCGATGCCCTTCTTGAGGGCCATGGGGTTGGCCCCGGCGGCCACGTTGCGCAGGCCCTCGCGGACCAGGGCCCGGGCCAGGACGGTGGCCGTGGTGGTGCCGTCACCGGCCACGTCGTCGGTCTTCTTGGCGACCTCCTTGACCAGCTCGGCGCCGATGCGCTCGTAGGGGTCCTCGAGGTCGATCTCCTTGGCGACGCTGACGCCGTCCTTGGTGATGGTGGGAGCGCCCCACTTCTTCTCCAGGACGACGTTGCGGCCCTTGGGGCCGAGCGTCACGCTGACGGCGTCGGCGAGCTGGTTCATGCCGGACTCGAGGGCCCGGCGGGCCGTCTCGTCGAAGGCGATGATCTTGGCCATCCCCTGGTTCCTCCAGAATCGTGGTCGATTGGCACTCTCACACGGAGAGTGCAAATAGCCAACCACCTCCGCCCGCCGTTAGCAACCGGGCAGGCAGAGTGCTAACGCCGCGGGCGGCGCGGCCCAGGCGCGCCGAAGGGCGCTGAAGGGTGCGGGGCCGCCGGGGCGGCGCCGGTCGGGCGCCGGTCGGGCGCCGAAAGCTCAGCCGCCGGCGACGGCGGGGATGATGGCGACGGTCTCGCCGTCGGGCACCGCGGTGGCCAGGCCGTCCAGGAAGCGCACGTCGTCGTCGGCCACGAACACGTTGACGAAGCGCCGGAGCTGACCCCCGTCGTCGAGCAGGCGCTCCTTGAAGCCAGGATGGGCGCCCTCGAGGCCGTCGAGGACCTCGGCGACGGTGTTGCCGTCGACCGACACCTCCGCCGAGCCCCCGGTGAGGGTGCGCAAGGTGGTCGGGACACGGACGGTGACGCTCATCGGGCTGGGCTGCTCCTGTGCGGGGACGTGGGGGGCATGGTAGCGGCGCCCCCGTCGTCGTCGTCCTCAAGCGCGGCGTCGGGGACGTCCTCCTGGGCGCTGGCCGCCGCGTCGGGGTAGGGCTCGTCCAGGCCGGGGACCGAGGTGCCCACCACCCACTTCCGCCACAGGTGGCCGCCGAGGATCTTGATGGTGGCGGTGAGGGGGACGGCCAGCAGCAACCCGAAGAAGCCCCCCACGGTGCCCCAGGCCAGCAGGGCCATCATCACCGCGGCGGGGTGGAGCTGGACGGCCCGCCGCATGACGGTGGGGGTGATGAAGTGGTTGTCGATCTGCTGCACCACCAGCATGACCAGGGCCACGCCGATGGCGGCCTTGACGTCCTTGGTGGCCAGGGCCACCACGATGCCGGGCACGGCGCCGACCCAGGGACCGATGAGCGGGATCATGTTGAACAGCCCGGCGATCATGCCCACCACCAGCCACAGGGGCAGGTTGACCACCGCCCGCAGGCCGATCGAGGCCATGACGCCCACGATCACGGCCACGGCCAGCTGGCCCCGGAAGAAGCCCCCGACCGCGGCGTTGAGGCGGTGGGCGATGAACAGCACCTCGTCCCGGGACCGGTCGGGGATCAGCTCCTCGACCCGTCGGCGCACCTCGGGCAGGTCGATGAGGAGGTAGAAGGCCAGGAACGGCCCGATGATGAAGATGATGCCGACGTGGAAGGCCTGGGTGGCGAACTCCCGGAGGGTCTGGACCTGGTCGGTGATCTGCTGGTCCTCGTCCGGGCCGGCCTGGTCCTCGATCTCCTGCACGGTGGGGACGTGGATGGGCCAGTTGTCCCGGTCGGACCGGGCCGACATGTCGTCGATCCACTCCGTGGCGTCGCGTCGCAGCTCGGGCCACCGCTCCGACACCTGGTCGGCCTGGCCGGCGATCAGGGGGTAGAGGATGGCCCCCAGCCCGACGAAGAGCAGGGCCACGACCAGGTAGGCGACCGTGGCGCCCAGGAGGCGGGGCAGGCCCCGGCGCTCCAGGAAGCAGACGATGGGGTTGAGCAGGAAGACGATGGCCCCGGCGAAGACCAGGGGCGGGAAGATGACCCGGAAGTACCAGGCCACCACGCCGACGATGGCCACCACCAGCACGATGCCGGTGAGCCACCACGCCGCCCGTCCGACCCGGGCGAGGCGCTCGTCCATGGGGTGACTCTAGGGCCCCACCCACCGACCGGTCGCGGCCCCGCGGGTTGACTCGCCTCCCCCCCCGTCCCGGAGCCCGGCCCGTCCCCCGCTCGGGCCGGACACCGGGATCTCCCCATGGGCACACGAGTTCGACGGAGTGCGGGGGAATCCTCCCTGCACCGCCAGCGGACCGCCGCCCTCCGTGGCCGTCGCCCCTGGTGGCGCCGTGCCCACGCAGCTCACCGCTCGACCCGCATGGAGGCGCCGGCCCGCACCGTCACGGTGGGCACCAACGGCCCGATGACCGGCACGTCGGTGGGGACGGGACAGGCCACCACGACCCGGAGCGTGGCCCCGGGCGACGCCGGCCGGTCCACGGTGGTGGCGCACCCCGGCCGGCCGGTGTCGGCCACCGCCGCCCCGGCCACGCCGGGCCGGCCGTCGACGGCCACGGCCCGGGCCGCCTCCCGGGCGGCGTGGACGGTGGCCACGTGGCCGGCGACCACCAGCCCCGCCTGCACCAGGAGCAGCACGCCCAGCAGCAGCACAGGCAGGGCCATGGCCATCTCGACCGTGGCCTGCCCGCTCACCGCCCGACGAGGCGGTGCCGCGGAGCCGGTCACAGGCGACCCTGGAGCTCGTCGAAGACGGCGTCGAACAACTGGCCGATGCGGCCCGATCGGGTGGCCCACGTGACGAGGGCGATGGCCACCACCGCCGCCCCCAGCAGCACCAGGGCGTACTCGGCGGTGGCCTGGCCCCCCTCCCGGGGGCCCCGACAGGCGGTGCGCCACCGGGCTCCGAGGGTGCGGAGGGCGTGGCGGCCCAGGACGGTGAGGTGGAGGGACATCAGGTCTAGGGACATGGGTGCTCCTGCGAGGAGGCGACGGGCCGCGCCGCGCGGGGCCGCGAGGGCCATGACGGCGGTGGCCGAAGCCACGAGACGGGCGGCCGGAGCCACGAGGGCGGTGGCCGGGGCCCACGAGGCGGCCACCGCTCGACGGTGCCGGCGGGTCGCCGATCAGCGCCGGCGGCCGCTGTCAGCGCTGGAGGTCGGCCAGGGCGGCCACCACGGCGGGCACCACGGTGACCAGCACGAAGGCCGGCAGCGTGCAACCCACCAGCGGGAACAGCATGCGGACCGGGACCTGGCGAGCGCGCCCCTCGGCCTGGCGGCGTCGGGAGGCGCGCAGCTCATCGGCCACGCGGGCCAGGGGGCCGGCCGCCGGGGCTCCGTCGCAGTGGGCGGCCACCAGGACCGAGACCAGGGGCCGAGCCGCCGGCGAGGCGTCGACCACCCGGGCCAGGGCGACGTCGAGGGGCTCGCTGTGGCGGAACCGCACCTCGGCCCGGACGAGCGCCGGCCCCAGCGGCGGTGGCGCTCGCGGGGCGACGAGCGCCAGGGCGCCGGGCACGGTCACGCCGGCGGCCAGGGCCAGGCCGAACAGGTCCACGGTGTCGGGCACGGCCTCGGCCCAGGCTTCCACGGCTCGGCGGCGTTCCCGCCGGGCGGCCCGGTGCGGCACCACCGCGGCCAGCACCCACGGCACCGGCAGCAGGGCCGGTGCCACCACCAGCACGACGATCGAGGCCAGCAGGGCCCGGCCCACGACCCGGTCGGCGGCCCGGTCTGGCGGGCGCCCGGCCACCCGGCGCAGCACGGCGCCGAGCCGGCCGGCGGGTCCGGGCCGTCCGCCGTGCGGACGACCCCGGCCCGGCGGGGGCCGGACGGGGCGCGGTCGGCCGATCGAGGCCGCGCCCAGGACCACGAGGGCCGAGGCCAGCCCCAGGGCGGGCGGGAGCCACCTGCTCACCGTCCCGGCCCCCCGCTCACGATCCGGTGCATCCACCAGGCGCCGGCCAGGTCGAGCACCAGGGCGCCGGCCACGCAGGCCACCCCCGGCGCGGTGCCGAGCAGGGTGTGGGCCAAGCGGGGGTCGGCGGCCGACCCCACCACCCCGAACACCACGGGCAGGGCGACGAGGACGGCGGCCGACGCCCGGGCCTGGCTGGCCAGGGCCCGGATCTCGTCAGCCAGGGCAGCCTGGTCCCGGAGCGTGGCGGCCACGCCGTCGAGGGCCCGGGCCCGAGCGCCCCCTCCGTCGACCGCCACCTCGAGTGCGGCCACCACCAGGCGCACGGCCCGGCGGGGGTGGTCGTCGGCCCACGGGGCCAGGGCCACGGCCAGCGGTGCCCCTCCGGCCACCCGGCCCGCGGCGGAGCGCACCTGTTGGCCGTGGGGCCCGCCGACGGCCGTGGCCGCCTGGGCCAGGGCCGGCACCAGGTCGACCCCGGACCGCAGAGCGCGCCCCGCCTGCTCCAGCAGCTCGGGCAAGGTGGCGTCGGCCTGCCGGGTGCTCCGCCCGGCTGCGGCCCGAAGCCCGACCGCGCTGCCGGCCAGGGCCACCACCGGCAGCGCCACCGCCCCACCCGGGCCTCCCACCACGACCCCGAGGACCGAGGCCCCGGCCACCGCGGCGACGCCGAGGCGGGCCCAGCGGCGGGGATCACCATCCACACCGGCGTCGGCCAGGGCCGTCGCCCACCGGCCCGGCAGGGCAGGTCGGGTAGCGGGGGTGGGACCCGGCACCGGTCCGGCCCCCGGGGCTGACGGGGCCACGGCGCCCACGGCGAGGCCGCGGGCCAGGGCGGCCACGGACAGCAGGGCAGCGGCAACGACGACCACCACGCTCACCGGTCGCGCCCAGGTGCTCGGGCCGGCCGGGCGAGGGCGGCCAGGACGTCGTCGTGGGTGGCCACCGGGCGGACGCGCCGACCGGGCGCACCGTCGGGCACCACCTCGGCCACCGACACGATGCCCCGGGTTCCGCCCGGGCCGCGGGCCACCTGCACCACCAGGTCGACGGCGCTGGCGATCTGCTCCCGCACCGCGGCCAGCGGCAGGTCGGCCCCGGTGAGCACCATCATCTCCAACCGCCGCAGGGCATCGAGTGGGCTGTTGGCGTGGCACGTGCTGAGCGAGCCGTCGTGCCCGGTGGTCATGGCCTGCAACATGTCGAGGGCCTCGGCCCCCCGGACCTCGCCCACCACGATGCGGTCGGGCCGCATCCGCAGGGCGGCCCGCACCAGGTCGCGGATGGTCACCTGGCCGGTGCCCTCCGGCGACGGGGGCCGGGCCTCCAACCGGACCACGTGGGGACCCGGCAGGCGCAGCTCGGCCGCGTCCTCCACCGTGACCACCCGCTCCGAAGGGGCGATGTGGGCGGCCAGGGCGTTCAGCAGCGTGGTCTTGCCCGCCCCCGCCCCCCCGCTGACCAGCACCTGGCGACGCTCCTCGATGGCCCGGCGCAGGAGCGCGACCACCGGCGGCCCGGCGAAGGCGGAGAGGGGGACGGCCCGGGCCCCGAACCTGCGGATGGTGATGCAGGGCCCGTCGACGGCCAGGGGCGGGACGACGACGTGGACGCGCGACCCGTCGGGCAGGCGGGCGTCGGCCAGGGGGCTGCTGCGGTCGGCCCGAGCCCCCACCGGGGCCAGGACCCGCGTCACCAGGTGGTGGGCCGTGGGCCCGTCGACCACCACGCCCGTGGCCACCAGGTGGCCCCGGCGCACCACCCACACCGGCCCGGGCCCGTTGACCATCACCTCGGTGACCTCGGGGTCGGCCAGCAGCGGCTCCAGCACCCCGAGGCCGGTGGCCCGGGCCCGGACCCGGGCCACCACGGCGTCGACCTCGGGCGGCGGCAGCAGCGGGGCCACCTCGCGCACCAGCCCCCCGAGCACGTCGGGCACCAGGGCCGCCGAGATGGACGGCGCGGCCAGGACCCGCTCGTGCACCACCGCCTCGACCGCCCGGCCCGTGTCGTCACGGGCCACGGGGACGACCGCCACCTCGGCCACCACGGCCCGCGGCCCAGCGCCGGCCGAGCCGGTATCGGCCGGGACGGTGTCGACGCCGGTCACGCCGCCCTCCGCAGCGAGCGGTGCAGCGTGCGGGGCAGCCGGCGGACCAGGATGCCGGCATCGACGGCCCGGGCCACGGCCGGGTCGACCGGGACCTGGGCCACCACCGGGGCCCCGACCACGTGCTCGACGTCGTCCAGGCCCAGCGAGCGCCCCGGCTCGGCCACCAGGACCACGCCCGAGGGGCGCACCGGCGCGTCGAGGGCCCGCCGGAGCCCCAGGTAGCAGGCCCGGGTGACGAGCAGCGAGCGCGACGCCTCGGCCACCAGCGGCAGGTGGGGCGAGTCATGCCCGACCACCCCGGCGTCGACCACCACGGGCCGGGCATCGGCGGCCAGGAGCCCCGCCAGCACCGAGTGGCGGGCCGCGGGGCCGGGCGCACCGGTGCCCCGGGGCAGGAGGGCGAGGTGGGAGCCGACCGACAGCTCCAGGCGGGCCAGGGCGTCGCCCGCCACCTCGGCTGAGGCCCGCGTCCACCCCGTGAGGCCGGGGTCACGGGGGTCGGGCAGGCCCAGGACGGCGGGCACGTCGCCGGCCAGGTCGACGAGCAGGGCGCCGCCGGAGGCGGCGTGGTGACGGGCGAGGGACGTGGCGAGGGCGGCGGCCACGACGGTGGTGCCGGCCCCGCCCTTCACCGACCAGCAGGTGACGAACACGGGGGCCTCCCGGGCGCGAGACGGAGGGGACGTTCACAGCCGGGGAAGCGAGCCCCCGGTGTGCCCGGCCCCGCCGGCACCGAAACCCACCCGGAGGTGGCCGCCGCCCGGCGGCCCCTGGGCCCGTCGGCGTGGGCCGGCACCGCCGGGGCGATGGACCACCGGGCCGGCCCGACCCGTACGGTGGCGGCATGGAGGCCGCCTTCTTCGACCTCGACAAGACGGTGATCGCCAAGGCCTCGATGGTCGCCTTCGGGAAGCCCCTCTACCGGGCCGGGCTGCTCAACCGGTGGCTGCTCCTGCGCGCCCTCTACGGCCAGCTCATCTACCTCTACCTGGGGGCCGACGAGGAGCGGATGGCCCGCATGCAGGCCAAGGTGCTGGCCCTCACCGCGGGCTGGGACCAGGCCCGGGTGCGCGACATCGTGGCCGAGACCCTGGAGGAGGTCATCGAGCCCATCGTCTTCGACGAGGCGGTGGCGCTGCTGCGCGAGCACCAGGCCGCCGGGCGGCGGGTGTACCTCATCTCCGCCTCACCGGAGGAGATCGTGCTGCCCCTGGCCCGCCACCTCGGCGTCGACGAGGCCATCGCCACCCGGGCTCGCGTCGATGCCCACGGGCGCTACACCGGGGACGTCGAGTTCTACGCCTACGGCCCCCACAAGGCGACGCGCATGAAGGCGGTGGCGGCCGAGCGCGGCATCGACCTGGCCGCCTCCTACGCCTACTCGGACTCCATCACCGACGAGCCCATGCTGGCCGTCGTCGGCCACCCCGTGGCCGTCAACCCCGACCGCGACCTGGCCAAGGTGGCCGCCGACCGGGGCTGGGAGGTCCGATGGTTCACCCACAAGGTGCCGCTGCGGGAGCGGGTGCCGATGCCCCCGCCGGGCCCCACCGCCGCCGTGGGCGGCGGGCTGGCGGCCACGGCGGCGGCCGGCGCCGTGGTCTGGTGGTGGCTGCGGCGGGAGCGCAGCGTGGCCACCACCGCCCAGCAGATCTCGGGCCTGGCCCGCCTGGTGGGCGAGCTCCGGGAGCCGACCCGGCGCTGGGCCGGGCCGCCCTCCAGGCCGGGGGGCGGGGCCGGGCCACCACCCCGGGCCGGGCGCGACGACGCCCGCGGCACCGCCGTCCGGAGACGTCGGGAGCGCGGGCGCCGGGGAGTCGGGACGTCAGACGGCGCGGAGCTTCTTGAACGCGAGGGTGCCGAGCGCGGCGACGAGGGCGAGCAGGATCAGCTTCTTGACCATGGCGTCACCCTAGACCTCGGGCCCGGCCCCGGCCACCGGCGGGGACGCCGCCGGCCACCGAACCGGGTCAGCCGGCCAGGCTCCAGCCGATGGTCACGTGCACCGGGGCGTGGTCGCTGAGGTCCTCGCCGTCCTCGCCCACGAAGGTGTCCCGCGGGATGTCGTGGGCCTCGGCGGTGAGGGTCAGGTCGTCGCTGCTGCGGACGGCCACCTTGTCGATGATGTGGGTGTCGTCGCAGCCCACCTCGTCGCAGGCGTCGACCAGGCCGGTCCGCTCCAGGAAGTCGGCCCAGATGGTGGCATCGGCGTCGCCGCCGGAGTCCTCGTGCTCGGGGTCGAGGTGGAGGTTGGTGTCGCCGCCGAGGATGATGGGCCGCCCGGCGCTGCGCTCCTCGATGAAGGCGGCCAGCTGCTCGTAGTCCTCGGCCTGGAGGCGCTGGTCGTCGGGGCTGCTGCCGGCCTCGCCGTGCAGGGAGTAGACGTCGACCTCGACGCCGCCCAGGGTGACGGTGGCCACCGCGAAGCCCTTCATGGCCAGGCAGTCGGCGGCCCCGCCGTCGCTGGGGTCGAGCTCGCCGAAGCAGTCGGCCCAGGGCACCCGCTCCTGGTCGGCCAGCGCCAGCTGGGACATGATGCCGATGCCGTCGCCGGCCTGGAGGTTGGGTCGGGTGGCCAGGTCGAGGCCCACCGCCTCGGCCCCGGGGTGGCGGTCGAGGGAGTGGGGCTGGCCGCTGTCGGCCAGGAGCCGCTCGTGGTAGTGGGTGAAGTCCAGGCCGTCGGCCAGCCCGCCCGGCACCCAGTAGTCGAAGTCCTCCTGGGTCAGCACCAGGTCGAAGGGCTGGAGCAGGGGGCTGATCTTGGGGATGTTCTCCTCGGGGTTCTCCTGGGAGATCTCCTGGGGCAGCCCGGCCACGTTGTAGGTCAGGACCTCCAGGGTCCCGGCCTCGCCGCCGGCTCCGCCATCGGCGGTGGTCGGTGGGCCCGACGAGGACGAGGGGCCGGCGTCGTCGCCGTCATCGCCCCCGCAGGCCACGGTGGTGGCCAGCAACAGGGCCAGCGCCCCGGCGGCCACGATGGTGAACGGACGGTGGACGCGTGGTGTCTCCCCCATGGCGCGCCACGGTAGGGCGGGTGCCGCTCCGGTGTCGATCTCGGGGCAGGGGCCCCGGGGGGCCTCAGACGGCCAGCAGGTCCCGGGCACCGGTGTCGGAGGACGGGTGGCGCAGCTTCGACATGGCCCGGGCCTCGATCTGGCGGATCCGCTCCCGGGTCAGGTTGAAGTGCTCGCCCACCTCTTCGAGGGTGCGGGGCTCGCCCCGGTCCAGGCCGAAGCGCAGCTTCAGGATCTCGCGCTCGCGGTCGTCCAGGGGGGCGAGGAGCCGGTTGATCTCCTCGGGCAGGAGGGCGGTGGCCGCCACCTCGAAGGGCGACTCGGCCGAGCGGTCCTCGACCACGTCGCCCAGCTCGGCGTCGCCGTCCTCCCGCAGGGGCTCGGACAGCGAGAGGGGCTCGGCCGCGAAGCGCAGGGCCTCGGTGACCTTGTCCTCGGGCATCTCGACCTCGGCCGACAGCTCGGCCAGGGTGGCGGGGCGGCCCAGCTTGAGCTCCAGGCGGGCCCGGGCCTTCTGCAGGCGGGCCAGGGTGTCGCCGGCGTGGACCGGGAGGCGGATGGTCCGCCCGGTGTTGGCGATGCCCCGGGTGATGGCCTGGCGGATCCACCAGGTGGCGTAGGTGGAGAACTTGAAGCCCTTGCGCCAGTCGAACTTCTCGACGGCGTGCATCAGGCCCAGGTTCCCCTCCTGGATCAGGTCGAGGAGGGGGAGGCCGGAGGCCTGGTACTTCTTGGCGATGGAGACGACCAGGCGCAGGTTCGACTGCACGAACGTGCGCTCGGCCTGCTCGCCGTCACGGGCGGTGCGGCGCAGCTCGCGCTTGCGCGCCGGCGTGACCTTCTCTCCCGACTCCAGCGCGGTGCGGGCTTCGGCACCCGCTTCGATCGCCTGGGCCAGGCGTACCTCGTCGTCCTTCGTGAGCAGCGGGTACTGCCCGATATCGGTGAGGTAGAGGCGGACCAGGTCCTCCTCATCGCGCTCGACGCGCTCCTTGGCCAAGGTGATCATTCCTCTAGTGCTGTGGCCGTTGGGCCGAGACGACGTACGGCGGTGGGTGTGCGCCTCCGACGCGCCCGCGCCCGGATCCGTTCCGGGCCTGACGCGGGGGACGTGCGCACAGCACCGGCCACTTGGTTCTGGTTCACGATACCGGGACGGTCAATACCCTTCCCACCCGGGGATCACCCCCGCGTTGCCGTCCACATCGGCCACCTGACGTGGTCAGATGAGGTTTCGGGCCATCTGACGTGGTGCATGTCACGCGTCGTGTCACCCGTCACACGGGATCGGCGGGTGAGGGCAGGGCGCCTGGACCCACGGGGACCAGGCCTCCGGCGGCCACCAGGGCCCCCTCCACCACCCCCACGTGGTGGCCGGCGCGGCGGGCCCCATCGTCAGCGACTGCCACATGCGCCTGCACCAGCGCCTCGCCCTCCTCCCCGAGCTCGCCCACGTCGCCCCGGGCCCGGCGCACGGCCCGGACCAGGGCCCGGCCCGTGCCTTCCCCCGGCTCCGCCACCAGGGCGGCCCAGGCCACCAGCAGCCGGGGGACGAGCACCCGGTGCACGCCGGCCAACCGGTCGAGGGTGGCCTCGGGGGCAGCCAGGGCCTCCACCACCCGGGGCGCGGCCGCCGACGGGGCGACCACCCAGGCCCGCGCCTCGATCGGCGACGGCCGGGCCAGGTGGGCGGCCAGCTGGTCCGCCACCTCGCCCAGCACCCGCGACAGCTCGGCCAGGTGAGCCCGGGCGGGGGCCTCGGGCACCGACGGCACCCACGCCCCGACGACCGCGAACAGCTCCTCGCACCACCACAGCGAGGCGCCGAGGTGCGCGCTGGTGGCCACCGCCCCCACCGGAGCCGGCGCCGGACGGGGGCCGGGGGACGACGGCGGGGGGTCGGCAACCATGGCCGCGCAGCGTAGGGCGACCAGCGCCGCCGGTCACCCGTGGACGGTGGGCTCCAGCGCCGGGTCGTCGACCACCGCACCGGTGAGCAGCGGGACGATCTCCACCAGGAGGATGGCGCCCAGGATCAGGGCCACCCCGCCCAGCCCCCGCCACCCCAGGTCCTCGCCGGTGGCCGCCCCCAGGAGGCCGGCCGACACCGGCTCGACCAGGAGGATCAGGGCGGCCCGGGAGCTGGGCACGGTCCGCTGGCCGGCGACCATGCAGAAGAAGGCCACGGCGGTGGCGAACACCCCGGTGAAGGCGGCCGCCCCCCACGCCCCGGCGCCCATGGCGAACCCGCCGAGCAGGGCGCCGGGCACCGCGCACGTCACCCCGACGGTCAGCACCTGGACGAAGGTGAAGCGCACGGGGTCGAACCGCTCGGCCCCCCGCCCCACCGCCACCAGGTGGGCGGCGAAGCCCACCGCGCAGCCGATGGTCAGGACCTCGCCCCAGTCGAAGGGGTCCCCGCCGCTGCCGGAGAGGAGGCAGAGGCCGGCCACCGCCAGCCCCACGCCGGCCACGGTCCGGCCCTCGGGCCGCCGCCGCTCCAGCCCCGCCACCATCACCGGCACCAGCACCACCAGCAGGTAGGTGATGAAGGCCGAGGTCGAGGTGGTGGTGGAGCGCAGGCCGAAGGTCTGCAGCAGGTAGCCGCCGGACAGGAAGAGCCCGGCCACCACCCCCAGGCGGACCTCGGCCCGGCCCGAGGAGCGGCGACGGAGGGCGAAGGGGGCCAGCACCGCCGCCGCGATCAGGAAGCGGGCACCCAGGAACGGGGTGGGCTCGGCCTCCTCGACCGCCCGCTGCACGACCAGGAAGGTGCTGCCGAAGAGGATCCCGGCCAGGGCCAGGGCAGCGGTGCCCAGGCCGGCGCGGGAGGGGCTCACAGCCGGGCGCTGCGCAGGTCGCTGGCCAGGATGGCCTTCGCCCCCAGGTCGGCCAGGGCGTCGATGACGTGGTTCATGTCGCCCTTGGGCACGAGGGCCCGGACCGCCACCCAGGCCTCGTCGCGGAGCGGGGCGATGGTGGGCGACTCCAGTCCCGGGGTGAGGGCCACGGCCTCCTCCACCAGGTGGCGAGGGCAGTCGTAGTCGACCATGACGTACTGCTGGGCCACGGCCACGCCCTCCAACCGGCGCAGGAGCTGGCGGCGGGCCCCGGCCCGCCCGTCGTCCTCGGGCCCGGGGGCGGGGCCGCCGGCCCGGTCGGGGTCGCGCTCGACGGCCACCGCCTCGGAGGTGCACAGCACGTCACCGAAGGCGACCAGGCCGTGGGCGGCCAGCGTGCGCCCCGTGCCCACCACGTCGGCCACGGCGTCGGCCACACCCAGCTCGACGGAGATCTCCACCGCGCCGTCGAGCCGCACGATGGTGGCCTCGATGCCCCGGCCGGCCAGGTCGGCGGACACCAGGCCGGCGTACGAGGTGGCGATCCGCCGGCCGGCCAGGTCGGCCATGGTCCACGGCGCCCCACCCGGGCCCGGGGGGGCGGCGTAGCGGAACCGCGACCCGCCGATGCCCAGGCTCAGCACCTCCCGCACCGGGGCCCCGGAGTCGAGGGCCAGGTCCCGGCCGGTGACGCCGAGGTCTACGTCGCCCGAGCCGACGTAGACGGCCACGTCCCGGGGGCGGAGGAAGTAGAACCGCACCGCGTTGCCGGGGTCGACGACGGTCAGGTCGCGCCCGTCGGGGCGGCTGCGGTAGCCGGCCTCCGCCAGCATGGTGGTCACGCCCTCGGAGAGCGCGCCCTTGTTGGGCAGGGCGACGGTGAGCATGGGACCTCGGGTCGCAGGGGTCGAGCGGTGGGTGGCCGGAGCCGCCCCGGAGTCTGGTCGGCCGGTCGGCCGGCGCCCAGCCGGCCGACCGGGGGCCGGGCGCGACCCCCCGGGGACGGCCGGGTCAGAGGTGGCGGTAGACGTCGGCCGGGGTGAGGCCCCGAGCCACCATCACCACCTGGAGGCGGTAGAGCAGCTGGGAGATCTCCAGCGCCAGGTGCTCGTCGTCCTCGTGCTCGGCGGCCAGCCACACCTCGCCGGCCTCCTCCAGCACCTTCTTGCCCATGGCGTGGACGCCGGCGTCGAGGGCCTCGACGGTGGCCGAGCCCTCGGGCCGCTCGGCGGCCCGGGACCGCAACGTGTCGTACAGCTCGTCGAAGGTGGCCACCGCCCTCAGCCCCGGAAGCCGTTGGTGATGGGGAGGCGGCGGTCCTTGCCGAAGGCCTTGTCGGTGACCCGGGGGCCGGGGGGCGACTGGCGACGCTTGTACTCGGCCGTGTCGACCAGCCGGGCCACGCGGGCCACCACCTCCGGGTCGTGGCCGGCGGCCACGATCTCGGCCGCGGTGCGGTCCAGGGCCACGTACGCGTGGAGGATCGGGTCGAGCACCTCGTACGCCGGCAGGCTCTGGTCGTCGCGCTGGTCGGGGCGCAGCTCGGCCGACGGCGCCTTGGTCAGCACGCTCTCGGGGATGAGGTCGTGCCCGGCCCGCTGGTTGCGGCGCCGGCACAGGGCGAAGACCCGGGTCTTGAGCACGTCCTTGATCACCGCGTAGCCCCCGACGGTGTCGCCGTAGAGGGTGGCGTAGCCGACGGCGGCCTCGCTCTTGTTGCCGGTGGAGAGGACGAGCCACCCCAGCTTGTTGGACAGCGCCATCAGGACCTGGCCCCGGATGCGGCTCTGCAGGTTCTCCTCGGCCAGGTCCGGCTCCCGGCCCGCGAACGACGGGGCCAGCATGTCGAGCAGGGCGGTGTGGGCCGGCTCGATGGCCACGGTGCGGTGGTCCACGCCCAGGGCGGCGGCCAGCTTCTCGGCGTCGGAGACCGAGTGGTCGCTGGAGTAGCGGGACGGCATGGCCACGGTGTGGACCCGCTCGGGGCCCAGGGCGTCGGCGGCGATCACGGCCACGATGGACGAGTCGATCCCGCCCGACAGCCCGATCACCACGTCGGTGAAGCCGTTCTTCTCCACGTAGGCCCGGGTGCCCGCCACCAGCGCCTCCCACACCTCGTCGTCGGGGTGGAGGGGGGCGGCCACGGTCGGGGCCGCCACCGGCGGGTGGGGCTCGGGCTCGCCCGCCACCACCGGCACGGGGGCGACGTCCACCACCGGGAGCTGGTCGTCGACCGGCCGGCCCCGGGGGTCGAGCAGGCGCTTGCGGTAGACCGAGCCGATCTCCACGTCGACCACCATCACGTCCTCGACGAACTGGGGCGAGCGGGCCAGGAGGGTGCCGTCGGGGGCGAAGGCCATGGACCCCCCGTCGAAGACCAGCTCGTCCTGGCCGCCCACCTGGTTGACGTAGAGCAGAGCGGTGCTGGCATCGGCGGCCCGGGTGGCCAGCATGCGCTCCCGGCGAGCCAGCTTCCCCTCGGCGTAGGGCGAGGCGTTGATGTTGACGACGATCTCGGCCCCGCTGTCGGCCTGGTCGGCGATGGGACCGGCCGGGTTCCAGGCGTCCTCGCACACCGACACGCCGACCGGCACACCCCGCACGGCGTAGAGGGCCTCGGGCTCGCGGCCCCGGGCGAAGTAGCGCAGCTCGTCGAACACGGCGTAGTTGGGCAGCTCGCACTTGCGGTAGGTGCCCCGCACCTCCCCGCCGGCGCACGGCCGCGGCGTTGTGGAGGTCGCGGGCGTGCTCGACGAAGCCGACGACGGCCACGCAGTCGGTGGTCTGGGCCGCCACCGCCCGCAGGGCCTCCACGTTGGCGGCCACGAAGCCGGGCTTCAGCAGGAGGTCCTCGGGCGGGTAGCCGGTGACGGCCAGCTCGGGGAAGGCGGCGACATCGGCCCCGGCCTCGACCGCCTCCCGGTAGGCGGCCAGGATGCGCTCGACGTTGCCGTCCAGGTCGCCGACGCGGGTGTCGATCTGGCAGGCAGCGATGCGCAGGCGGGCCACCGGGCCAGCGTACCGACCGGCTCCGGCCGGCCCGGGCGGTTGCCTTTCGACCGACATATGCGTACCTTCGCATGTGTGACGAGGGTGCCGGTGTGAGCCACGACCACGGGAACGGGGCCGCCCCGACCCGGGCCGGGTCCCGCCACGCCGGGCGCCTGCTGGCCAGCTTCGCCCTGGTCGCCGCGTTCTTCGTGGTCGAGGTGGTGGCCGGCGTGGCCACCGGCTCCCTCGCCCTCCTCTCCGACGCCGGCCACATGCTGGCCGACGTGGTGGGCCTGGGCCTGGCCCTGGCCGCCATCCACCTGGCCTCCCGCCACGAGGGCCGGCGCCGCCACGCCGCCCAGCGCCGCCACACCTTCGGCCTCTACCGGCTGGAGATCCTGGCCGCCTTCGTCAACGCCCTGCTCCTCTTCGGGGTGGCGGGCTACGTGCTGGTCGAGGCCGTCCGCCGCCTGGGCGACCCGCCCGAGGTGGTGGGGGCGCCCATGCTGGTGGTCGCCGTGCTCGGCCTGGCCGTCAACCTGGTCGCCTTCGCCCTCCTGCGGGAGGGGGCCCGGGAGAGCCTCAACGTCGAGGCCGCCTACGTGGAGGTGGTGGCCGACACGCTGGGGTCGGTGGGCGTGATCGTGGCCGGGGTGCTGCTCCAGGTGTTCGGGTGGACGTGGGCCGACCCGGTGATCGGCGCCGCCATCGGGTTGTGGATCCTGCCCCGCACGTTCCGCCTCGGCCGCCGGGCCGTGCGGGTGCTGCTGCAGTCGGCCCCGTTGGGCTTCGACGTGGCCGCCCTGGAGCGGGAGCTCGGGGGCGTGCCCGGCGTGGTCGACGTCCACGACCTCCACGTGTGGACCCTCACCTCGGAGATGGACGCCGCCTCGGCCCACCTGATGACCACGCCCGACGCCGACCCCCACCAGGTGCTGGACCGGGCCCGGGCCCTGCTCCACGACGGCTACGCCATCGACCACACCACCTTCCAGGTCGAGCCCGACAGCCACACCGGCTGCACCGAGGTCACCTGGTAGCTCGCCCCCGACCGGGGCCGCCGGGGCAGGATGCGGGGGTGGGTGCGTCCTCGCTCCGGGACCGGGTGGCCCGGTCGGCCGACCCGGAGCGGGCCAGGACGGTGGCGGACCGGCTCCGGGAGGCGCGACCCGGCGACCTCGAACGGCTCCTGGCCGACGACGACCTGGCCGAGGCGGTGGTGGCCGTGGCCGCCGGCAGCAGGTGGCTGGGACGGCTGGTGGTCACCGACCCCGCCGCCCTGGACGTGCTGGCCGCCCTGGACCGGCGGGTCCCGTTCGCCGCCTCCGACCCCGGCGGGCTGGCCCGGTGGCGCCACCACGAGCACCTGCGCCTGGCGGCGCGGGACCTCACCGGCCGGGACCCGGTGGAGGCCACCATGGCCGGGGTCACGGCCATGGCCGCCACCGTGCTGGAGGGCGCCCTCGACCAGGCCGGGGCGGGCAGCCTGGCCGTCATCGGGATGGGCAAGGCCGGCGGGACCGAGCTCAACTACGCCTCGGACGTCGACGTGGTGCTGGTCGGGCCGACCGGTGGCCCGCCGGAGGCCGAGGCCGCCCGCCGGTTCCTCGACGTCGCCGGGGCCGCCCTGCGCATCGACCTCGACCTCCGGCCCGAGGGGCGGGACGGGCCCCTCGTCCGCTCCCTGGCCGGCTACCGGGCCCACTGGGAGCGATGGGCCGAGCCGTGGGAGCGCCAGGCCCTGCTCAAGGCCCAGCCCCTGGCTGGCGACCCGACCCTCGGGCAGGCCTTCGCGGCGGCCGCCGGCCAGGTGCTGTGGGACCGGCCCTTCGACGCCGAGGCCCTCCACCAGGTCCGGGCCCTCAAGGCCCGGGCCGAGCAGGCCGCCCTGGCCCGGCGGGGCGCGGCCGGGGAGATCAAGCGCTCGCCGGGCGGGATCCGCGACGTGGAGTTCGCGGCCCAGCTCCTCCAGCTGGTGCATGGCCCCCACGACCCGGCCCTGCGGGTCCGGGGCACGCTCCCGGCCCTGGCCGGGCTGGCCGCCGGCGGCTACGTGGCCGACGACGACGCCCGCTGGCTGGCGGCGTCGTACCGGTTCCTGCGCCGGGTCGAGCACGCCCTCCAGCTCGACGAGGACCGCCGGACCCACACGGTGCCGACCGGCCGGGCCGAGCGGGCCCGGGTGGCCCGGGTGCTGGGCCTGGCCGACCGGCCCCGCACGTCGGCCCTCGACGAGCTCGACCGCGAGCTGGGAGCCTGCCGGGCGACGGTGCGGGCCATCCACGAGCGGGTGTGGTTCCGGCCCCTGCTGGAGGCGTTCACCGGCGTGGGGGCCCCGCTGGCCCCCGAGGCGGCGGCCACCCGCCTCCGCGCCTTCGGGTTCGCCGACGCCGAGCGGACCCGTCAGGCGGTGACCGAGCTGACCCACGGCCTGACCCGCTCGTCGCGCCTCATGGCCCAGATGCTGCCCCTGGTGCTGGACTGGCTCTCCACATCGCCCGACCCCGACCGGGGGTTGCTGGGCCTGCGCCAGCTGGCGGCGGCCGACGCCCGCTCCCTGGCCGCCGCCTTCCGGGAGTCGCCGGTCACCGCGCACCGGGTGTGCACCCTGGCCGGCACCAGCCCGTCCCTGGTGCGGGAGCTGGCTCGGGCTCCCGACGCGCTGCCCACCGTGGGCCGGGCCGAGGCGCTGGCCGCCCTGCTGGCCGAGGACCCCGGCACCCGGGTGGCCCGGGCCATGGCCCTGCGGGCCGACGGCGACGGGGCCGGGCCGGCGGTGCTGCACCGCACCGTGCGGCGGGAGGTGTTGGCCGTGGCCGCCCACGACGTGCTCGACGACGCCCCGGTGGCCGTGGTGGGCCGGGCGCTGGCCACCGTGGCCCGGGCCGCGGTGGAGGCCGCCGTGGCCCTGGCCGCGCCCGAGGTGCCCTTCGCCGTCCTGGCCGCCGGGCGGCTGGCCGGCGGCGAGCTGGGCTACGCCTCGGACCTGGACCTGCTCTTCGTCCACGACGGGGAGGGCGAGGCGGCCACGGCCGAGGCGTCACGGGTGGCCGAGGCCGTCCGCCGGGCGCTGGTGGGCACCACGCCCGGGGAGCGCATCTACGACGTGGACCTCGACCTCCGCCCCGGGGGCCGGAGCGCGCCCCTGGCTCGCAGCCGGGCCAGCGTGGTGGCCCACCTGGAGCGGTGGGCCGAGCCCTGGGAGCGCCTGGCCCTGAGCCGGGCCCGGCCCCTGGCCGGCCACCACGACCTGGCGGCGCGGGTGCTGGCCGAGGTGGAGCCGGCGCTGTGGCGCCCCCTGGGCCCGGGCGACCTGCGGGCCATCCGGCGGGTGAAGGCCCGGGCCGAGGCCGAGCGCATCCCCGCCGGGGAGGACCCGACCTTCCACCTGAAGTTGGGGCCGGGGGCGCTGGCCGACGTGGAGCTGACGGTGGCCCTGCTGCTCCTGCGGCACGGTTGCCGGGAGGCGGGCACGGCCGCCGGCCTCGACCGCCTGCGGGCCGACGGCCTGCTCGACGAGGACGAGGCGGCCGCCCTCGGGACGGCCCACGACTTCTGCGAACGGGCGAGGAACCGCTGGACCCTGGTCGCCGGCCGGGGCCACGACGCGCTGCCCACCGGGGCGGCCCTCACCACCCTGGCCCGGTCCCTGGACACCACCGCCCCGGAGCTGCGCGACCGCTACCGGCGCCTCACCCGCCGGGCCCGCCAGGTGGTCGAGCGCCGGTTCTACGAGCAGCCGGCCTGACCGCCGGGCGGGCCACGGCCGCCGGTCAGGGGTGGGCTGTGACGGTGCCGGCGCCGGGGAGCACGCAGGTCACCACGGGGCCGGGCTGGGCCGCCGGGTCGGTGGTGCACTCCCACCCGTCGATGCTCACCAGGCGCCGGGGCCCGGACGGCGCGGTGGGGGGTTCGTGGTGGTAGATGTCGACCAGCGCCTCGGCGTCGCCGCAGTCGCCGCCGCCCGAGAGGATCACCACCGAGAGGTCGGTGCCGTCGGGGGCGGTGACGGTCCCGCAGGGCCGCGGCCCGGGCGGGTCCGGCGCGGTGCTGGACGTGGCACGGGTCTGGCTGGGGGGCGGGCGCTCGACGGTCGAGGTGGAGGTCTCCGTCGGGTCGGCGGAGGCCGTGGGTGGTGCGGGCGCCCCCGTCGTGTCGGCCACGACGTCGGGACCTTGGCCGTCACCGCAGGCGGCGAGGGCCAGGAGGAGCAGCGGGAGCAGGGCGGCCGGACCGAGGTGACGGGTCGGCATGGGGCCAAACCCTACCGAGGCCCGCCCGACCTCGCCCCGCGGCCCGCCCCGCGGGGGCGTGGCATCCTCGGCGGCCATGAGCGCCCCCGCCGACCTCGCCGTGCCGTCGCCCCTGCAGGGCGTGGTGGTGGAGGTCCGGGCCGCGCCGGGCGACGTGGTGGCCGCCGGCCAGGTGGTGGCCGTGGTCGAGTCGATGAAGATGCACCACGAGGTGGCCGCGGCCCGGGGCGGCACGGTGACGGCGGTGGTCGTGGCCGCCGGCGACCAGGTCGACGCCGGCCAGCCGGTGGTCGTGCTGGGTGAGATCCCCGCCGGCGCGACCGGCGGGTCGGGGCCGGCCGCCGGTCCGGACCCGGTCGACCTCGACGCACCCCGGCCCGACCTGGAGGAGGTTCGGGCCCGGCACGCCGCCGGCCTGGACGCCGGGCGCCCGGAGGCGGTGGCCCGCCGCCACGCCGGGGGCCGGCGGACGGCCCGGGAGAACATCGACGACCTGGTCGACGGCGGCTCCTTCGTCGAGTACGGCCCGCTGGTGATCGCGGCCCAGCGCCGGCGCCGCTCGCTGGAGGACCTCATGGCCCGCACCCCGGCCGACGGACTGGTGGGCGGGGTGGCCACCGTCAACGCCGCCGCCGTGGGCGCCGAGCGGGCCCGGGCCGTGGTCGCCTCCTACGACTACACGGTGCTGGCCGGCACCCAGGGCTTCCAGAACCACCGCAAGAAGGACCGGCTCTTCGAGCTGGCCGCGGCCCAGCACCTTCCGGTGGTGCTCTTCGCCGAGGGCGGGGGCGGCCGGCCGGGGGACACCGACACCACCACCGTCTCGGGGCTGGACTGCCTGGCCTTCCACCTCTTCGCCCGCCTGTCGGGGACGGTGCCGCTGGTCGGCATCGCCTCCGGCCGCTGCTTCGCCGGCAACGCCGCCCTGCTGGGGTGCTGCGACGTGGTCATCGCCAGCGGCGATGCCACCATCGGGATGGGCGGCCCGGCCATGGTCGAGGGGGGCGGCCTGGGGACCTTCCCCCCCGAGGCCATCGGCCCCGTCGCCGTGCAGGCGGCCAACGGCGTGGTCGACGTGGTGGTGGCCGACGACGCCGAGGCGGTGGCCGTGGCCCGCCGCTACCTGTCCTACTTCCAGGGCCCGGTGGAGGGGTGGACGGCGCCCGATGCCCGCCGCCTGCGCCACCTGGTGCCGCAGGACCGGTTGCGGGTCTACGACGTGCGGGCGGTGCTCGACGGCCTGGCCGACGAGGGGTCGGTGCTGGAGCTGCGGGCCGGCTTCGCCCCCGGGGCGGTCACCGCCCTGGCCCGGGTGGAGGGCCGGGCCCTGGGCCTGGTGGCCAACGACCCCCGCCACCTGGGCGGGGCCATCGACAGCGACGCGGCCGACAAGGCCGCTCGGTTCCTCCAGCTGTGCGACGCCCACGGCCTGCCGGTGCTGTTCCTGTGCGACACCCCCGGCTTCATGGTCGGGCCCGACTCCGAGGCCACCGGCGCCGTCCGCCACGTGAGCCGCATGTTCGTCACCGGGGCCAACCTGTCGGTGCCGTGCGCCACCGTGATCCTCCGCAAGGCCTACGGGCTGGGGGCCCAGGCCATGGCGGCCGGGAGCTTCAAGGCCCCGGTGTTCGTGGTGGCCTGGCCCACCGGCGAGCTGGGTGGGATGGGCCTGGAGGGGGCGGTCCGGCTGGGCTTCCGGGCCGAGCTGGAGGCCGAGCCCGATCCCGAGGCCCGCCAGCGCCTGTTCGAGCAGATGGTGACGGCCGCCTACGAGCACGGGAAGGCCACCAACGTGGCCGCCCAGTTCGAGATCGACGACGTGATCGACCCGGCCGACACCCGCCACTGGATCACCACCGCTCTCCTGGCCGCGCCCGTCGGCCCCGCCCCCCGGCGACCCCACGTGGACACCTGGTAGGGCGCGGGCTCGGGCGTGTGACCTCCCGTTACCTTGGGTAACACATTGGCCGTCCCCGGCGCCGCTCGCCCCCGCAACTGACCGAGGAGTCACCGTGGCCCTCCCCCTCGTCCTCGCCGCCGAGCCCTCGGCCGGCGGTGCCCCGGTGGGCGAGGTGGCCGCGGCCTCGGCCGTGGCCCTGGCGTCGGTGGCGGCGGTGGTCGCCCTGGGCGTGGCCCACCGCCGGCGGGGCCTCCTCGACCCACTGGTCCAGGTGGTCGAGGAACGCACCGGCCGCCCCGCCTGGGCCATGCTCCCGGTGCCCCTGGTCCTCCTCAGCCTGGCCGTGGCGGTGTGGGGCTACTACTGGGACGTCTCCTGGCACATCGACCGGGGCCGGGACGAGGGTGCCTTCGCCAACCCGGCCCACTGGTTCATCATCGTGGGCCTGGACGGCATCGCCTTCGCCGCCCTGCTGGCCATGGTGCTGGGCGACGGGCGCAGCCGGGCCTCGGTGCGGATCACCGATCGCTGGCGGGTGCCGGTCGGCGGGGTCATGCTCACCGCCTGCAGCCTGGTCGCCCTGGCCGGGTTCCCCCTCGACGACATCTGGCACCGCCTCTTCGGCCAGGACGTCACCGCCTGGGGCCCGACCCACATCCAGCTCATCGGCGGGGCGTCGCTGGCCACGCTGGGCTGCTGGGCCCTGCTGATCGAGGGCGAGCGCTGCGCGGCGGAGCCCACGGCCCGCCTCGGGGCGTGGATCACCCGGAGCCACGACGTCCTGCTGGCCGGGGCCTTCCTGGTCGGCCTGTCGACGCTCCAGGTGGAGTTCGACTACGGCGTGCCCCAGTTCCGGATGCTGTACCACCCGGTGCTGCTGGCCCTCGGCGGCGCGATCGCCCTGGTCGCGGCCCGCCTCCGCCTGGGCCGGGGCGGGGCCCTGCTGGCCGTGGCCGTCTTCCTGGCCATCCGGGGCGCCCTCAGCCTCGGTGTCGAGCTCTCGGGGCGGAGCACGTTCCACCTGCCCCTGTACCTGGGGGCGGCGCTGGTGGTGGAGCTGGCCGTGGCCCGGGTCGGGCGCCACCGCCAGCTCACCGCCGGGGCGGTGGCGGGCCTGGCCGTCGGCACCGTCGGCGTGGCCTGCGAGGCCCTGTGGAGCCAGGTGGCCATGCCCCTGCCGTGGAACCGGGCGCTCCTGCCCGAGGCCGTGGCCCTGTGCGTGGTGGCCGGCGTGGCCGGGGGCCTGATGGGCGGCTTCGTGGGCCGGGCCCTGGCCCCCGGCGACGTGGCCCGCCAGGCCGCGCCCCGCTGGGTCGGTCCGGTGGCGTGGGCCGGCGCGCTGGGTGTCGTGGCCCTGTGCCTGCCCATCGGCGCGCCCCGGAGCTGGTCGGCGGACGTGGAGGTCGCGCCGGCCGCCACCGTGGCCGGCGTGGCCCGGGCCGACCTGGTGGTGACCCCGTCGGCCGGCGGTGCGGCCCGGGCCGCGGCCGACGGCGTGACCTTCCACGTCCTGTCGTGGCAGGGGGCCGGTGACGACGAGCCCGGCGGCTCGGCCCTGGTCGACCTGGTCCCCGCCGGCGACGGCCGGTACCGGACGGCCGAGCCGGTGCCGGTGTCCGGGTCGGCCAAGACCCTGATCCGGTTGCAGACGGCCGGCGACATGGTCTCGGCCCCGGTGTACCTGGCCGGGGACGAGGCGCTCGGCCTCGACCCCGTGCCGGCCCGGGACGGCACCGTCACCTTCGTGGCCGACAAGCAGGTGCTCCAGCGCGAGGCCCGCACCGACCGGGTCGGGTTGGAGCGGGCCGCCTACGCCGTCCTGGCCGGCCTGGTCGCGGTGTGGCTGGTCGCCCTGTCCTGGGGCCTGGGCCGACTGGACCCGGGCCGGGCCCCCGGTCGACCCGGGCCGGCCCCGGCTCCCCACCGGCGCCGCTCCCCCGCCGCCGCCGGCTGAGGGGCCCGGCCAGGTCCGACCCACCGGGGCCGTAGCCTGCGGCCATGTCCCCCCAGCCCCGACCGGCGGCCGAGGTGGACATCGACGTCGCCGTGGTGCGGGACCTGCTGGCCGAGCAGCGCCCCGACCTGGTCGACCGCCCGCTGGTGGAGCTGGCCTCGGGCTGGGACAACGTGATGGTGCGGGTCGGCGACGACCTGGTGGCCCGGCTGCCCCGCCGGGAGGCGGCCGTGGCCCTGGTCCACCACGAGCAGCGGTGGCTGCCCGCCCTGGCCCCCCGCCTGCCCCTGCCCGTGCCCGTGCCGGTGCACGCCGGCCGTCCCGGCCCGGGCTACCCGTGGCCGTGGAGCCTGGTGCCGTGGCAGCCGGGCGCATCGGCCATCGCCGCCCCGCCCCAGGACCCCGCTCGGGCCGCCGAGGACCTGGGCCGCTTCCTGGCCGCCCTCCACCGGCCGGCGCCGGCCGACGCCCCGCCCAACCCGTACCGGGGCGTCCCCCTGGTCGAGCGGGCCGAGGCGGTGGCCCAGCGCCTGGCCCAGCTGGCCGCGGTGATCGACGCCCCAGCCCTGGCCCGCCGCTGGGAGGAGCTGGTGGCCACACCGGGGTGGGCCGGGCCACCGGTCTGGCTGCACGGGGACCTCCACCCCGGCAACCTCCTCGTCCACCGGGGGCGCCTCAGCGGCGTGGTCGACTTCGGTGACGTCACCTCGGGCGACCCGGCCACCGACCTGGCCGTGGCCTGGTCGTTGCTGCCGGCTGGTGCCCGCCCGGTGCTGCGGGCCGAAGCGGGGTACGCCGGCGACGACGCCACCTGGGACCGGGCCCGGGGCTGGGCCCTGGCCCTCGGCCTGGCCTACCTGGCCCACTCGGCCGATGCACCCGCCTACGGCACCCTCGGCCGCCGGGCCCTCACCGCCGTCCTGGCCGACGGCTGACGAGCCCGCCGGGGGCCCCTGCCGGACCGTCAGGCCACGTCGGTGGCCAGGAGGTCGTCGGGCGTCTCCCGCCGGACGACCAGGCGGGCGTGCCCGTCGGCCACGAACACCACCGCGGGCCGGAGGACCTTGTTGTAGTTGGAGCCCATCGAGTGGCCGTAGGCGCCGGTGACCGGCGTGGCCAGCACGTCGCCGACAGCCAGGCCGGCCGGGACCCGGGCGTCGCGGACGAGGAGGTCGCCGGACTCGCAGTGCTTGCCGACGATGGTCACCACCCGGGGCCGGGCCGCCCCCGGGTCCCGGGGGAGGAAGGCCTCGTAGCCGCTGCCGTAGAGGACGGGGCGGGGGTTGTCGCTCATGCCGCCGTCGACCGACACGTAGGTGCGGATGCCGGGGAGGTCCTTGACCGTGCCCACGGTGTAGAGCGTGAGGGCGGCGGCGGCGGCGATGGCCCGTCCCGGCTCGCCGGTGACCCGGGCGGTGATGCCGGCCTCGGCGCAGGCGGCCCGGACCGCCGCTCCCCACTCGGCGATGGAGGGGGCGGACTCGCCGGTGACGTAGGCGACGCCGATGCCCCCGCCGATGGACAGCTCGGGGAGGCCCAGGGCGTTGAACCAGGCGGCGACGGCGGCCACCGCGTCGTGGAAGAAACCGGCCACGAACACCTGGCTGCCGATGTGGAAGTGGATGCCGACCAGCTCCACCGAGGGCGAGGCCTGGGCCCGGGCCACCGCCTCGGCGGCGGCGCCGGAGGAGAGGGTGAAGCCGAACTTGGAGTCGTCCTGGCCGGTGCGGACGTACTCGTGGGTGTGGGCCTCGATGCCGGGCGTGACCCGCAGCAGCACCCGGGGCCGGGCCCCGTCGGCGGCGTGGAGCCGGTCGAGCCGGTCCAGCTCGTCGAAGGAGTCGACCACGATGCGGCCGATCCCGACGGTGCGGGCCGCCGAGAGCTCGAGGTCGGACTTGTTGTTGCCGTGCAGCACGAGGCGCTCCGCGGGGACCCCGGCGGCCAGGGCCACGTGCATCTCCCCGGCGGTGGCCACGTCCAGGTGCAGGCCCTCCTCGTGGGCCAGGCGGGCCATGGCCCGGCACAGGAAGGCCTTGGTGGCGTAGGCCACGCCGTCCCCGAAGGCGGCCAGCGCCTCCCGGCAGCGGGCCCGGAGGTGGGCCTCGTCGTAGACGAACAGCGGGGTGCCGAACCGCTCGGCCAGGTCCAGCAGCGAGCACCCGCCGACCCACAGCGTCCCGTCGGGGCCGACGGCCGCCGTGTCGGGGAGGAGGCCGGGGGCGATGGCCCCCGCACGATCGACGTCGCCCGGTGGGGCGCCTGAGCCCCTCCCCGCCCGTCGCCACGGTCAGGGGCTCCCGGCGCCGTCGGGCGCCCGGCCCTCGAGGACGGCCCGGATGCGCCCGATGAGGTCGTCGGGGTCGAACGGCTTGGTCACGTAGTCGGCGGCACCCGCGGCGAAGCCGGCGGCCATCTCGGCCGGCAGGGCCCGGGCCGAGAGGAGGACGACAGGGGTCCCCGCCGTCTCGGTGGCGGCGGCGATGTCGTCACACAGGTCGAGCCCGCTCCGACCCGGCATCATCACGTCACTGAGCACCAGGTCGGGCTGCTCCGACCGGGCCATCTCGACGGCCGTGACGGCATCGGTGGCTCGCAGGACCTGCCACCCCTCCATCTCGAGGGTGAGGGCCAGGAGGTCCAGGATCACCGGGTCGTCTTCGACGACGAGGATGGTGGGCGTCACGGCCGCGCATCCTAGGTGTGGTCCTGTCGTCGGCCGCCTCGCATCGGCCGGGACCCCGTTCCCCTCGCCGCCGGCGTGCCTCCGCCGGCACCCCGGTCAACGCCTTGGGGTCCTACCCGAGCCCGTTGCTACGCTGCGACACCCAGCCCTCGTAGCTCAGCGGATAGAGCATCGGCCTCCGGAGCCGTGTGCGGGCGTTCGAGTCGCCCCGAGGGCGCTCCACAGAACAGGCCCTGACCAGCGACAATCTCTCGCAGGTCAGGGCCTCGTGCGTTCTCCGCTCAGCGACCGCTGGAACCCCGCCAGAACCGCGCCCGGGGCGCGACCGGTGCGTGCGTGGGGACGATCACCGACCCTCGCCGGAGTCGATCGTTCGTCATCGTGGACCTCGGGCGGGTCGTACCGCCCCGCGACGGCCGAGGTGCAGGCGCCCGTGAGGCGACGGCCGGACGTTGCCCTCTGCCATGGCCCGGACGGTCCTAGGGGCCCTGACCCGCCGGGTGCTGCAAAGATCCTGCTCGGTGCGCATCCTCCAGGTGACCGAGGCCTCCTACGCCGGGACGTTGCGGATCGTCGAGACGCTGTGCTGCGGCCTGGCCCGCCAGGGGGACGAGGTCACCCTCGCCTTCGGCCGCCACCCCGAGACCCCTCCCGTGCTGGGGGGGGACAGCGAGTACGACGTCCATGAGCTGGACTGGGACCGACGCACCGCGGCCGCCCAGGTGACGGCGGCCCGCCAGCTCCGCGGCCTGGTCGCCCGGCTCCGGCCCGACGTCGTCCATCTGCACTCGACCTTCGCCGGGCTCGTCGGTGGCGCACTCGACCGGTCGGTTCCTCGCCTCTACACCCCCCACGGATGGGCCTCGACGCACCGCGACTGGCCGTACCGGGTCGTGGGCGCGGTGGCCGACCGCATCGCGGCCCGCCGGAGCGACGTCGTCGGCACGGTCAGCGAGGCCGAGGCCGAGGTCGCCCGCCGGTTCGGCGCCCGACGCGTCGTCGTCGTCGCCAACGGGCTCCCCGAGCTCGACGACCACGCCCCGCCGGTGCGACGCGTCGATGACGGGGCCGCCGTCGTGGCCGGCGGCCGGCTGGTGGGGTCTCGGCGACCGGTGGAGAGCGCCCGGATCCTGCGGTCCCTCGACGGCCTGGCTCGGACGCGGTGGGTCGGCGGCGGTCCGGCCACGATGGTCGAGGCGGTGGAGGCGCTCGGTGTCCCCGTGACCGGTTGGCTGCCGCACCACGAGGTGCTGGAGCACCTCGCCCGGACGACCGCCTACCTCCACTGGTCGGCCACCGACGGGCAGTCCGTCGCCGTCCTCGAGGCGATCGCCCGGGACGTCGTCGTGATCGCCTCGGACATCCCGGCCAACCGCGAGATCCTCGACGGCGACCAGCTGTTCGCGTCGTCCGACGAGGCCGCTCGGATGCTCCGACGGGTGGTCGAGGAACCGGGCCTCCGGATGCGGCTCCTGGAGGCGCAACGCGCCCGCGGACGGGGCCACGGGGCCGAGCGAATGGTGAAAGGCTGGTCGGATGCCTATCGGCGCACCCTCGGCGCCGATTGAGCGTCGTTCGTGGACCGGTGACCGGGGGCTGGCCTTCCTCCTGCTCGCCGCGCTCGTCGCCGCCTTCCCGTGGGACGACACCCTCGGATACCCGACCGAGACGCTCTCGATCGTCAAGCTGCTCGGGCTGGCCCTCGGCGTGGCCTTCGTGGCTAGCGCCCCGTGGCGCTCGCCGCCCGTCCTGGCCCCGATCCTGGTCCCGATGGCCGTCTTCCTCGCGCTGGTGGCCGCATCGTGGCTCACGTCGGGGGACGTCGGCGGCGGGAGCGGCCCGACGGCGCGTTACGTCCAGTACGCCGCCCTGGTCGTGCTCGTCATCCAGGTGGTGCGCACGAGCGAGGGGATCGTCACGCTGTTCGGGGTCCTGACGGCCTCGGCCGCGGCGGCGGCCGTCGTGGGGCTTTCCCGGTTCCTCGTCGGCACCGCGGATCGGGCGTCGGGGCCCATCGGCGACGCCAACGACTTCGCCTACGTGCTGGCCACGGCCGTCCCGCTCGGCCTCCACCTCGTGGCACGGGAGGGGCGAGCCCGCTGGGCGTGGGGAGCGGCCGTGGTCGCCATCGTCGCCGGGACCGCCGGGACCCTGTCGCGCGGTGCGCTCATCGGTCTCGCCGTCGCGGCCGTCTGGGCGGTCCTGGCCCGTCGCGTCGGCCTTCGCAGCGTCGCCGCAGCCGCCGCCGTCCTCGTGGTCGGGGCCGGGTTCGCCCTCGTCCTGGAGCGACCCTTCATCGAGGAGCGCCTCGGCGCCAAGGGGGTCATCGCCGGCGACAACGTCGACTCCCGAGCCGCCCTGTGGCGCGGTGCCGTGGACATGGCCGAGGACCACCCCCTGCTCGGGGTGGGCACGGGGCTGTACCCGGCGCGGGCCGCCGACTACGTCGTCGACGACCCGCTCCACCTCGTCCGGCCGGTGGCGCACAACGCCTACCTCGAGGTGCTCGCCGAGAACGGGGTGCCGGCCCTCGTCGCCTTCCTCGCCTTCGTGGCCGGCACGGGGCTCCTCCTCCACCGGAGCCACCACGAGGCTCGCCGGCACGGGCGCTCCGACCTGGAGGCGATCGCCACCGCCCTGCAGTCCAGCCACATCGTCGCCGTCGTCGGCGCCCTGTTCCTCAGCGTGCAGATCGCACCGCCGCTGTGGTTCGTCGGCGCCCTGGCGGTGGTCCTGCGGGCCCTCGTCCGCCGGAGCGCGCCCGACGCGGCCTCGCCGTGAAGGTCCTCCTCGTGACCACCATCGAGCGCGGTGGACCGGTGGAGCACGCCCGGCTGCTGGCGCGTGACCTCGTGGCCGCCGGCGCCGTCGTGCGCGTCGTCGCCGCCTCGACCGGGGCCGCCGAAGCCTTCGCCCGCGCCGGCTCCGACCCGGTGGTCGTCCGGTCCCGGTCGCCGTGGGACGCCATGAGCGCACGGCGCGTGCGGCGACTCGGCCGCGACGTCGACGTCGTCCACAGCCACGACCGGCGCAGCGGGCTGTGGTGCCTCGCCGGTCGGCGGCCGGGCCCCGGCACCGCCCGCGTCCACACCCTGCACGGCCTCCCGGACGTCCTCGTGCCCCTCCCCGGCGCCCCGGCCGGCACGCTCCGCCGCCACCGGCTCGCCTACGGGACGGTCGAGGGGCGTCTCGTGGGCCGGGCCGACGTCCTGATCGTGCCCTCCCGAGCCCTCCTGCGCCGGGCGACCGACGCCGGGTACCGGACCACCCTGGCCACGATCATCCCCAACGGCGTCGATGTCGACCGGCATGCCGGTGGCGGCGCGGAGGTCGGCATGCTGACCGCGCTCGAGCGGGTCAAGGGCGTCGAGGTGTTCATCCGTGCGGCCTCGCTGCTGCACCGCGACGACCCGTCGTCGCGCTTCGTGGTGTTCGGCGACGGCTCCGAGAGGGACGAGCTGCAGGCCATGGCGACGCAGGCGGGGCTCGACGGGGTGATGCGCTTCCCGGGCCACGTCCCGGCGGCGGTGGCGCTGGCTGAGCTCCGCGTGCTGGTCGTGAGCTCCCACTTCGAGAACAGCCCGATGGCCGTGCTGGAGGCCATGGCGGCCAGGGTGCCGGTGGTCGCGACCCGGGTGGGGGGCATCCCCGAGATGGCCCCTCCCGACACCCTGGTCACCGTGCCGCCCGACGATCCCGCGGCCCTGGCCGAGGCGGTTCGCCGGACGGTGAGCGACGAGGCGGGCACCACGGCGAGGATCGGGCGCGCCCGGGAGCACATCGAGGCCCATCGGTCGGCCCCGGCGACGGCCGCCGCCGTCGAAGCCGCCTACCGAGACGCGCTCGACAGGTCGGCCCGGTGAGGTTGCTGGTCCTGTCGCCGACGCTGGAGGTGGCCGGGGCCGAGCGCATCGCCGTCGACCTGGCGCGCCACGTCGCCACCCGCGGGCACGACGTGGCCCTGGTGGCCCCGCCCGGCCCCCTCGAGGACGAGCTCGCGGCGGCCGGCATCGCCCGGCTCCACGTCGCGGGCCTCGGCCGCTCGCCGCTCGGCGTGGCGACCGCCGCCGTCTCCGTCGCCCGCGCCATCCGCGCCCGTCGACCGACGGTCGTCCACGCCCACAACCCGCGCATGGCGGCCGTGGCCCGCACGGCGCGCCTGCTGGCGGGCGGCGGCCCACCCCTGCTGACGACGTTCCACGGCGGTCGAGTCGAGGGCGACCGAGCTGCGGCCCGACTGCTGCGGAGCGGAGACCGCCTCGTCTGCGTCGACGACGACCTGCGGGACCGCATGGTGGCCCACGGGTGCGCGGCCGACCGGACGGAGGTCATCCTCAACGGGGTCGGTCCGGCCCTGGCGCCGGACGATCCCCTTCTGGCCGGCCTCGACGCCGAGCTCGGGCGCGACGGGCCCACGGTGGCGGTGGTCGGTTCGCTGGTGGCCGTCAAGGCCGTCGACCGCGCCATCCGCGCCACCCGGCTCGTCATCGACGCCGTCCCCACCGCCCGTCTGCTCGTGGTGGGCGACGGGCCGGAGCGCACCGCTCTCGAGGCTCTGGCCACCTCGTTGGGCCTCGGCGCCCACGTCCGGTTCCTGGGTGTTCGTCGTGACGCCCGGGCCGTGGTCCAGCGGGCGACCGTGGTGGTGTCGACCTCCCGATCGGAAGGCCTCTCGCTGGCCGCGCTCGAGACGTTGCGGGCCGGAACGCCCCTCGTCGCCCCCGACGTCGGCGGCATGCGGCGGCTCCTCGGCGGGGGCGCCGGCGTCCTCCTCGCCGACACCCGCCCCCCCACCGTGGCCGCCGCCGTCGTCGACCTCCTGCGAAGGCCCGACGTCGTGGCCGCCATGGGCCGCGCCGGCCGGGCGCTGACGGCTGACCGCCACGACCGGGATCGGATGCTCGCCGCCTACGAGTCGGCCTACCTCGGCCTCTCCGGCGCAGTCAGGTGACGGCTGAGGGCCAGCGGGACACGCCGCTCGGTGGCGGCCTGTGGGTCGTCGCCAGCGTCGTCGTGCCCAACCTGTACGTGGGGGTGCTGTCGGTGGCCATCGACGCCACCCTCGGCGCCGGTGGGCTCGGGCGACAGAGCGTGATCGCCTTCGCCGCCACCGCGGCGATCACGCTGGCCGGCTCCGGCGGCTTCATCGCCCTGGTGCGCTCCGTGGCCTCGACGCACGCCAGCCACGACCGGGCCGGGGCGCGTCACCTCGTCCGGTGGGGAGCCCGGCTGCACGGCGTCACCGGGGCGTCGGCCGCGGCGCTGGTCGCCCTGCCCGCCCTGTGGGACGACGACCTGCGGGCGGCTTGGCTCCTCGCCGCCGTGGTGACCCTGCTGGGCACCATGCAGATGGTCCCGGCCGCGGTGCTCATCGGATGCCGGCGATGGCGAGAGGCCAACGTGGTGGGCCTGGTGACCGGGGCGGCGGCGGTGCCCGCCACCATCCTCGTCCTCCGCGCCGGGGGGGGAGTCGCCGGCGTGTTCGCGGTCGAAGCCGTCATGATCGCGGTCAACCTCACGGTGGCCGCGCTGCTGGCGCGGCGGGCCCTGGCCGGGGCCGACGACGGGGCCCGCCCCCGGCCGGAGCCGCCGTGGCGCTTCGCCGCGCTCAGCGCCGTCGGCGTGACGATGACGGTGGTGGTGTGGCGCCGGTCGGAGCTGCTGGTGCTGGCCGCGCTGGCGAGCGACGAGGAGGTCGCCCGGTACTCCGTCGCCTTCGGGCTCTCGGCCATCCTGCTGGCCCTGTCGGAGCGCTGCTCGACCGTCATGACGTCCACCTTCAGCGGTCTCGCAGGCGACGGTGCCGGGCCCCTCCGGGCCGCTGGGGCCCGCGCCCTGCGCGTGCTGACCGTCGCCATGCTGCCCGTCACCGCGTGGACCGCCGCCCTCGGCCCGGCCGCGATCCGCGTCGTGTACGGCGACGAGTACCACCGGAGCGGTGCTGTCCTGTTGGTGATGCTGACGACGATGGCCCTCCTGCCACTGTGGACCGTGAGCGCCGCCGTCCTCGCGGCCCGCGGCGATGCCACCTCCCCACTGCTGGCCGGTCTGGGCGCGTGCGTCCTCGACCTCGTCGTCGCCGTGCCCTTGGTCGCCGCCCATGGTGCGCTCGGCGCCGCGCTGGCGAGCGTCCTGGGCCAGTTGACGACGATCGGCGCCCTCTGGGTCGTGGCGCGACGGCGGGTCGGTCCCATCCCGGTGCACGTCGCGTCCACCCTGAGGGCGGCCGGCGTCGCCGCTGGATCCGGGGGTGTCGGCTGGTGCGTCGTGGTCCTCATGGGGGGCCCGATCGGGCTGGCCGCGGGCGTGGTGGCGACGCTGAGTGCCGCCGCCGTCCTCGCCGGTGTGTTCCGACCTCTGACCTGGGATGATGCCTCCTGGTTGTCGAACGCGCTCGGGGCCCGCGCCAAGGCCCGGACCGCCGCACTGCTGCACCGGGTGGCGAGGCACGACCCCGTCGTCCCCGGCGGTCAGGCCCCTCGGCCCGCCGCCTCGGAGTAGACGGCGGCGAAGCGTGCGCCCATGATCCGGGGCGCGTGGTGCGTGGCCACGTGACGCCGCGCCGCGCCACCGACCCGGTCTCGGAGACGAGGATCCCGCAGCACGGCGGTGATGCCCTCGGCCAGGTCCTCGTCGCTCCGGCGGAGCAGCAGGTGGACGTCGTCGCGCACGTCGAGCCCACGACAGGCGGCCGGGGACGCCACCGCGGCCGCCCCCGCCGCCATGGCCTCCAGGAGCGTGTTCTTCATCCCGCTGGCCTGGGCCGTGGGGCTGGCGAAGGCGCCGGCCCGCCAGAGCCAGGGCCGGAGGTCATCGGGGTCCGCCACCACCTCGACACCGGGGCGCCCCCCGAGAGCCCGCACCGCGGCCGCCGGAGCCCGTCCGACCAACGCGAGCCGGGCGCCGGGGACGTGATCCTGGACGAGGGGCAGCACGCTGGTCGCCAGGCGCCGGGCGGCGGCCACGTTGGCCGGCGCATCGAGCGTGCCGGTGAAGACGATCAGCTCCTCCTCCCGCGGGGGCGCCTCGTCGGGAGGGGCGTAGACGGTGGCGTCCACCGCGATCGGGATCACCCGCGTCGGGAGTGCCGGATCGAGCCGTCGGACGGCCTCGGCGTCCTCGTCGGTCACGAACACGGCTGCCCCGAAGGGCCGGAGGTCCCGGGCGAGGGCGCGGCGGACCGCTCGCTCCTGGTGGGCCCGCCAGTGGCGTCGAGCGCCCGTCGCGTCGAGGCGCTGGGCCCGGATGGTGAGGTGGCGGGCGTCGAGCGGGGCGACGACGGCCGGCAGGCGGCCCAGCAGGGGAGCCACGAGGGCGAGGTCGTCGAGCGCGATGTGAGCGACGTCGAAGGACCGCTCGGCGAGGAGCCCCGGGAGGCTGCCGCGGAAGGGGCGGGCCTGCCGCCTCCAGTCGACCGGCCGTCCGAGGAGGACCGCGGCCGCCCGGTCGCGTGCGCCCCGCCACCCGCCACCGTCGGGCGGCTCCAGCAGGTGAAGCTCCACGCCCTCGACGACCCCCGCTTGGCCCGGCCACCGCAGGGCGACGACACAGACGTCGTGGTCGATCGCCAGGGCATCGACCAGCGTCCGCAGGTGGCGTCGCATCCCGTCGAAGGGCGGGAGCGGCGCGGCCGACGCACACACAAGGATCCGGATGCGCCACCGTAGGCGACCGGCCCTCATCAGCGTCTCGTGACCACGGGACGCCGTCAGAGCCGCCGATCTCCGACCCTGATCGGGATACTCTCGGCGGCCACCGCTCGGGAGGCCGCCATGTCCCAGGTCCGGGTCCACAACTTCTCGATCTCCCTGGACGGGTTCGGGACGGGCGACGGCATCACGTTCGATGCGCCGTTCGGCCACGCCGGGGAACACCTGCACGAGTGGATGTTCGCCACCCGGTTCTGGCGGTCGATGGTCGGCGAGCCCGGTGGCACCGCAGGTGTCGACCACTCGTTCGCCGCACGCCACGGCCTGGGCTTCGGGGCCGAGATCATGGGCCGGGGCAAGTTCGGCCCGCAGACCGGCCCGTGGACCGATGTCGGCACCGACGACGAGTGGCGTGGCTGGTGGGGGCCGAACCCACCGTTCCACACGCCGGTGTTCGTGCTGACCCACCATCCGCGCCCATCGATCGAGATGGAGGGCGGCACCGTGTTCCACTTCGTCGACGCCACCCCGCACGAGGTGCTCGACCTCGCCCGAGAGGCCGCCGGCGACCTCGACGTGCGCCTCGGCGGTGGTCCGACCGTCGTTCGCGACTTCCTCGCCGCCGACCTCATCGACACGCTCCACGTCGTGCAGGTGCCGATCCTGCTCGGCCGCGGCGTTCGCCTGTGGGACGGCATCGAGGGCGTCGAGGAGCGCTATGAGATCGAGGCGGCCTCCTCACCCAGCGGTGTCACCCACGTGACCTTCACCCGTCGATGACCGAGCCCGCGGACGTGCGGCGAGGTTGCTCGCCGCCGAGGTGATCCTGATGCCTCGACACATCTCACGAGTGTGGGGCTATGATCTTCGTCACTTCGCCGAGGGGGCGAGGTAGGGGAGGGGATCATGACCACGACCACGACGACGACCTCGGACGCGGCCACGGAGGAGACGGGAGGGGCGCGGCGGTTCGTCGCCGCCCTGAACGGGCGATGGCATCGGACGGCCATGTGGGCCTTCCTCGGCATCGTCGTGGCCCACTGGGCCGAGCACCTGGTGCAGGCCTTCCAGATATGGGTGTCGGACACGCCGCGGCCGGAAGCCCGGGGTGTGCTCGGTGCGGCCTTCCCCGTCCTGATCAAGGAGGAGTGGCTCCACTACGGCTACGCCGTGGTGATGCTGATCGGCCTGTTCCTCCTCCGCCCGGGGATGACGGGACGAGCCCGCACGTGGTGGACCATCGCCCTCGGGCTCCAGTTCTGGCACCACATCGAGCACCTGTTGCTCTTCGTCCAGGCCGCCACCGACACGCCGTTCTTCGGGAAGGACGTGCCCACCAGCGTCGTCCAGCTCTTCTACCCCCGGGTCGAGCTCCACCTCTTCTACAACGTCGTGGTGTTCGCGCCCATGGTCGTGGCCATGTACGTCCACATGGTCCCGCCCGTGTCGGAGCGGAGCAAGCCGGCGGCCTGCGGGTGCCGGCTCAAGGCCATCGACGAGCTGTCTCGCCTGGGCCCGGCACCGGCCTGAGCCGATCGGCGAGGCCGGACGATGACCGACATCGTGACGATCGGGCGGGGCAAGGCACCTCCCGCGAAGGTGGCGTCGGCGCGGGAGCACAGCGTCCGCCTCGGCGCGCACCGGTACCCGGTGCTCCTGCCGTCGCTGCACGACCCGCGCCTGCACGTCGCCGGCGTGCTGCTGTCGGTCCAGGTCCTGGGCCAGACCGTCCTCGGCTTCGAGCTGTCGATCGCCCAGATCCTGCTGTCGCTGGGCACCTGCGCGGTGCTCGAGCTCGGGATCACCTTCGCCTACCGCCGGGTCATCGCCTGGCCGGCGAGCGCCCTGCTCACCGGCAACGGCGTGGCGCTGCTGCTCCGCACCGCGGGCACCGAGCACGGCGACTGGTGGAGCCTCGACGGCTGGCACATCTGGGTGGCCACCGCTGGCGTGTCCCTGCTGTCCAAGTACGTCATCCGGTATCGGGGCGAGCACGTCTTCAACCCCTCGAACATCGGCCTGCTGATCGTCTTCGTGGTGGTCGGAACCCGTCACGCCAACCCCCAGGACCTGTGGTGGGGTCCGTGGTCGCCCGGGCTGGTGCTCACCTACGCGGTGATCGTCGGCGGCGGCGTCGCCATCACCCGTCGGCTCCACCTCCTGGCCGCGGCGGCGACGTTCTGGGTCACCTATGCCGGCATCGTGGCCGTGGTCGCCGCCAGCGGCCACGCCATGACGGCCCGCTGGCACATCGGGGCGGTCGAGGGGTTCGACTACTGGTGGGCCCTGGTCGGCTCGCCGGAGATCCTCATCTTCCTCTTCTTCATGATCACCGATCCCAAGACGGCGCCGCAGGGCCGCGTCGCCCGGCTCGTGTTCGCCGCCACGGTGGGGGCGATGTCGTCGATCCTGGCCAGTGGCTTCGCCACCGAGTTCTCGACCAAGGTCGCCATCATCGGCGGCCTGGTCCTGGTCTGTGGCCTGCGACCTCTGGTCGAGCGGTGGCTGCCCCGGGCGGGGAGCGAGAGCGATCGGCTCCGCAGCTGGTTCCGCCCGGCCCGGGTCGTGTCCACCGGGGCGGTGGCCGTGCTGGCCCTCGGGGCGGCGCTGGCGGTCACCGCGGTGACGCCCGAGGTCGATCCCCCGAGGGCCGTGAACTTCGCCGGCCGGCCCGTCGTCGAACTGCCACTGGGTGCCGTCCCCGCGGTGACCCTGGGCGAGGGGACCGACGTCATCTCGGCTCTCACCGACGACGTCGCCGCCTCCATGGCCCGGGACCTGGTCGAGGGTCTGGTCATCGAGGCCGACGCCCTGCGCCGGGGTGACGCCGATCTCGCCGCCCCCGCCGTGTCCGGTCCTCGGATCGAGGAGGTCCGGGCCGCGCTGGCCGCCGGGGGCCCGGTCGAGGTGTCCACCTACACCTTCACCGCCCTCGAGCTGGTCATCGCCCGGGCCGACACCACGCCGCAGGCCGCCGCCCTGTTCGCCTTCGAGGTGGAGGGCACCGTGGCCGTCGATTGGATCGACGACGGCCACCTGGTCAGGACGAGTGCCCCGGCGCCGGTGCGGGGCCGCTTCGTCCTGGAGCCGGGAGGGGACCACCAACTCATCGGCAGCTTCGATCCGGCCCCGTGAGCGAGCGCAGCGAGAGGTCCGGCGATCCGGCGGCGGGGGCCCCGCGGCCCTTCTCGGCCCGCTTTCGCATCGCCGCTGCCGTGGCGTGCGTGGCTCTGATGGGTGTGGTGCTCGCCACCCGCCTGGGCGACGACGGTGACGAGAAGGACACCGCGACCGTGGCCGAGGTCGAACCGGACGTCGACGTCGCCACCACGCCGGAGTCCGAGTCGTCGGCGGACCCGTCTGCTCCCTCCCCGTTCACCTTCGAGGAGGTGGCCGCCGAGATCGGGATCACCCACACCCAGGGAGACCCCGTGCTGCCCCCCGAATGCCTCTTCAGCGAACCAGGGGACCCGCCGCCCCGCGAGGCGTCCCGTGAGGCCATCGAGGCCCTGGCCGCGTGCCAGGAGGAGCGGTCGGCGGGCGGGGTGGCGGCCGGGGACTTCGACGGCGACGGCGACGCCGACCTCTACTTCACCCGGCTGAGAGCGCCGGGGGTGCTGTACGCCAACGACGGCTCGGGGCGCTTCACCGACGTGACCGAGGAGCACGGGCTCGACCAGGGCCCGATGAACGGGAACGGGGCGGGCTGGGCGGACCTCGAGAACGACGGGTTCCCGGACCTCTACGTCACCACCATCGCCGACGACCGCTTCCACCTGTTCATGAACGACGGCTCGGGGCCCTTCACCGAGGAGGCCGTGGCCCGCAACGTCGCCCTGGCCGACGACGAGCCCCGCGCCGGCTTCACCGTGAGCTTCGGCGACATCGACAACGACGGGTGGACCGACATCCACACCACCGAGTGGACCGCTCCCCATCGCTACGGGGAGGCGCCCTCGTCCCACGCCCGACTCCTCCGCAACCGCGGAGCGGCTGAACCGGGCGTGTTCGACGACGTGACCGAGGCCGCGGGCGTCGTCCTCACCGACACGCCCGACAACCGGGGCGACGAGACGCCGGCGGACATGGTCCCCCGTGACGCCTTCGGGTCGACGCTGGTCGACCTGGACGGCGACGGTTGGCAGGACCTCCTGGTGGCCAGCGACTTCGGCACCGTCCGGATGTTCTGGAACGACGCCGACGGCACCTTCACCGAGGGAACGGCCGACACGCCCTTCGCCTCGGTCTCCAACGCCATGGGCTCGACCTTCGGCGACGTCGACGGCGATGGTGACCTCGACTGGTTCACCACCTCGATCGGCTTCCTCGACACCTGTGAGCCACCGGGCTGCGTGAGCGAGCACTCCGGCAGCAAGCTGTTTCGCAACGACGGCGGCCGGCGCTTCACCGAGCTCACGCCCGCCGCCGGGGTGGTCGACGTCGAGTGGGGCTGGGGAACGGCCCTGGCCGACCTGGACGTCGACGGGACCCTCGACCTGGTGGCCACCAACGGGTACGACCCCGGGGTCCCGCCATCACCCTCGAAGGACTTCGCGGGCACGACCGACCACGCCTGGGTCGGCGACGGGACCGGTTCCTTCACCGATGTCAGCACCGACGCCGGCCTCGGGCCGGACGGGCCGGTGCCCGACGGCGACGGCAAGGGCCTCGCCGTCGCCGACCTCGACGGCGACGGCGTGCTCGACGTCGTCATCGCCGACACCGGCGCCCCGCCGCGGGTGCTGCTCACGCGCCCCCGGCAGGCGGGGCACTGGCTGCGGATCGCGGTGCGAGGTTCGACCTCGGGACGGGAGGCCCTCGGCGCGGTCGTGACCGTGACCAGCGCCGGCGGCCGTCGCCAGGTGCGCCACATCGGCGTGGCCACCCACTTCCTCGGCCAGAGCGAGCTCCCCGCCCACGTCGGTCTGGGACAGGACACCGATCCGGTCGAGGTGACCGTCCGGTTCCCGGCGACCGGTGAGGAGGTCGTCGTGCCCGGCGTCGAGGCGGACCAGACCATCGAGGTCGCAGAACCGGGGTGACGGGCGCGGCCGCGCCGGCGAGCAGGTCGGCCGACTGAGCGCTCAGACGGCGCGCTCGAAGACCAGATCGAGATCCTTCCGCCACGTCAGGTGTCGAGGGCGGCGCGCAACCCGGCGAGGCGGTCCGGCACGATCGACCACCAGACCCAACGACCGCGCTTCTCGCCCACGATGAGGCCGGCGTCAGCGAGGGCCTTGGTGTGGTGGCTGATGGTGGGTTGGGACTTGCCCAGGGGCTCCTGCAGGTCGCAGGAGCAGATCTCTCCGGCGTCGGCGACGAGGCTGAGCAGCCGGAGGCGGACGGGGTCGGCGAGGGCGGCGAAGGCGGCGGCCAGCTCGTCGGCCTGGTCGACGCCGATGGGTGCGCCGAGGAGGGACGGGCAGCACTCCCCGGCGGCGGGGGCGTCAGATGCCGCGTGACGTATTGACATCGCTCTATCCATTCGCGAGAGTCGATCCATCGACGCAGTTGAATCTATCAGGAGGAAGTGATCGTGTCCCGTGTGCAGCTCGCTCTCAACGTGTCCGACATCGACGAGGCGGTGGCCTTCTACTCGAGGCTGCTCGCCACCGAACCGGCCAAGGTCCGCCCCGGGTACGCCAACTTCGCCGTGGCCGACCCGCCGCTGAAGCTGGTGCTGATCGAGGGCGAGGGGGGCGGCACCCTGAACCACCTCGGGGTCGAGGTGGAGACCGGTGACGAGGTCATCGCCACCGAGGCCCGCCTGGCCGGCGAGGGGATGGCGACCACCGGGGTGGACGACACGACGTGCTGCTACGCGGCGAAGACCGAGACGTGGGTCAACGATCCCGACGGGGCGCCGTGGGAGGTCTACGTCAAGACCGGTGACGCCGAGCAGATGGCCACCACGGCCCTTCCCGACGGGGGCACGGCGAGCTGCTGCACGCCGGCGGCCATCCGCGCCTCGGTCGCCGCCGGGGCCGCGCCCGGCTCCGCTTCCGGCTGCTGCTGACCGGCGGTGGCGACCACCAGGACCCACCGCGACGAGCCCGCGGTCCTCGACCGGCTCTCGCCGCTGGACAGGTTCCTGCCGGCGTGGATCATCACCGCCATGGCCCTCGGCCTGGGCCTGGGGCGCGTGGTCCCCGGGCTGGATGACGGCCTCGATGCCATCAAGGTCGGCTCGGTGTCGCTGCCGATCGCCGTCGGGCTGGTGCTGATGATGTACCCGGTGCTGGCCAAGGTCCGGTACTCCCAGCTCGGCACCGTCACCACCGACCGGCGCATGGTGGGCGCCTCGCTGGCCCTGAACTGGCTGATCGGCCCGGCGCTCATGTTCGTCCTCGCCTGGGCGCTGCTGCCGGACCTGCCGGAGTACCGGACCGGGCTCATCGTCGTCGGCCTCGCCCGCTGCATCGCCATGGTCCTCATCTGGAACGACCTGGCCGGCGGGAACCGGGAGGCCGCGGTGTTCCTGGTGGCGGTCAACTCGGTGTTCCAGATCGCCGCCTACTCCCTGCTCGGCTGGTTCTACCTGGACCTGCTGCCGGGCTGGCTCGGCTGGGGCGACGGTGAAGCCCTCGGCGTCGGCCTGTGGGACATCACCCGGGCCGTGCTCCTCTTCCTCGGCGTCCCCCTCGCCGCCGGCTCCCTCAGCCGCCTCCTGGGCGAGGCGCGCCGGGGCCGGGAGTGGTACGAGGAGCGGTTCCTGCCCCGCATCGGCCCGGTCGCCCTCTACGGGCTGCTGTTCACCATCGTCGTCCTCTTCGCCCTCCAGGGCGACGCCATCACCTCCGCACCTGGCGACGTGGCCCGCATCGCCATCCCGCTGCTCGCCTACTTCGCCCTCATGTGGGGCGGCGCCTTCGCTCTCGGGCTCCGCCTGGGACTGCCCTACGACCGCAACATCACCGTCGCCTTCACTGCCGCAGGCAACAACTTCGAGCTCGCCATCGCCGTGGCCATCAGCGTCTTCGGCGTCACCTCCGGCCAGGCCCTCGCCGGCGTCGTCGGCCCCCTCATCGAGGTCCCCGTGCTCGTCGCCCTCGTCTACGTCGCCCTCTGGGCCGGCCGCAGCTTCTATCCCGACCCCGCCAAGGCCGAAGGCAGGAGCACCGACGGCCGGCCCACCGTCCTGTTCCTCTGCGTCCACAACGCCGGCCGCTCCCAGATGGCCCTCGGCTGGTTCACCCACCTCGCCGGCGACCGCGCCGTCGCCTGGTCCGGCGGCTCCGAACCCGCCACCCAGATCAACCCGGTCGCCATCGCCGCCATGGCCGAGGTCGGCATCGACATCTCCGGCGAGCACCCCACGCCCTGGACCGACGAGATCGTCGGCGCGGCCGACGTCGTCATCACCATGGGCTGCGGCGACGCCTGCCCTCTCTTCCCCGGCAAGCGCTGCGAGGACTGGGATCTCGACGACCCCGCCGGCCAGGACCTCGAGCACGTCCGCCCCATCCGCGACGACATCCGGGCCTGCGTCGAGGCCCTCCTCGCCAGCCTCGACGTTCCCGCCACCACCTGATGCCGGCCCCGAGCGCCACAACCCGGCCCGTGGCTCGGCCGGGCTGAGCCACCGCTCGGCACCAGTGCGTCCAGGCGGGCCGTGGCCTCGCGGGGCCTCGGCTCGAGCCTCGGGAGCGGCCCGGTCGGCAGGGACCTCCAACGACCCCGCGGTCACCGGAGGTCGAGGCGGACCAGGACGCGGGGGAAGCCGGCGAGGACGGAGTCGGTGTCGGACACACCTTGGTGGGCGTAGGGTGCCACGGCGTGACCGAGCCCCGCACCGAGCAGCCGTCCATGTCCGACTACGGGGTCGGCGGGCCCGACTGGGAGCCCCTGCCCTGGTCGTGGGCCGCCGAGCGGCTGGCCGCCAACCGCAACTTCTGGGTCGTCACCGTCTCGGCCGGCGGCCGGCCGCACGCTCTGCCCGTCTGGGGGGTGTGGGACGGCGAGCGCCCCGGCTTCTTCTTCTCCTGCTCCCCCAACGCCCGCAAGGCCCGCAACCTGGCCGCCAACCCCCAAGTGGTGGTCATGACCGAGGACACCGTCGAGTGCCTGTCAGTCGAGGGCACGGCCACACCGGTGGAACCGGGCGACGACCGGGAGCGGTGGATCGCCGCCTACCTGGCCAAGTACCAGCCGATCTCCCCCGACATCAACGCCGACTTCATCCGCAGCCACGCCTGCTACGCGGTGGCCCCGGACCGCGCCCTCGCCGTCATCGAGCGCGAGGAGGAGTTCTCCACCCGCGCCACCCGTTGGGCCTTCCCCGGCTGACCCACGGGATGCCACGCGCTCGTCCCTCCAGGGTCAGAGAAGGGCGCGGGCGATGGCGGCCAGGGCGGAGAGGGCCGACACCACCAGGACACCGGTGCGGAGCCGGGCCCCGTCGACGCGCCCGGCCAGGCGCCCACCGACGGCGTAGCCCAAGGGGCCACCCGGCATGAGGGCCAGGCCTGTCATCCACTCGGTGGTGCCCAGGCGCCGGGCCCCGGCCAGGGCCACCAGGGTAAGCACCGCGCTGACCAGGAAGACCCGGGCCAGGGTGGCGCGCAGCACCGCAGCCTGGGCCCCGTGGTACAGCAGGGCCACGGGGGGCCCGCCGACCCCGGCGGTGGTGCCCATGAAGCCCGACAGGGCCCCGCTGCCCAACAGCGACCGGCGCCCGACCGGGGGGTGCCGCTGGGCCAGCACCGCCCCCACCGCGGCCAGGATGAGCAGGCCGGCCCCCGCCACCAGCATCGTCTGGGGCAGGAGGGCCACGGCCACGCCGGCCACCACCGTGCCCGGCACCAGCCCGACGGCGATCCACCGGACGCCCCGCCAGTCGGCGTCGCGGTGGGTGCCCACCAACATCAGCCCGATGAGGGCCAGGCCGGCGATGGTGATGGGCCCGGGCACCAGGCGGGGGTCGATCAGCAACAGGAGGGGCACCGACACCAGCGCCGCTCCGAAGCCGAGGGTCCGCTGCACGGTGGACCCGGCGGCCACCGCGGCCAGCGCCACCAGCACCTCGAGCCCGGTCACGACGACCCCACCCCCCGGGGGCGGCCGCCAGCCGTCCCACCCTCCCCCCCGAAACCGAGCATATGCTCCGTTCTAGTCGACGGCGGTGCCTCGCCGAGGATCAGGGGTCGGTGACAGCGGCGCGGCGGTCGAGCGACCACATCTGGGACGGGCGCTCGAAGTCGATGGCCACGTCCCACGGGATGGCCGGGGGGCCCAGCTCCCGCCGGAACGACTGCACGGCCAGGCGGGCCAGCTCGGGGTCGGCGGCGGCCCGGCCGGCCAGGGCCAGGGCCCGCTCGTCCACCTCCCCGTCGGGGACGGCCTGCCAAGCCACCCCCGCCTCCACCAGGGCCGGGCCCACCAGCGTCTCGCTGAACAGGCCCAGGGCGGCGGCCGCCTCCCGGCCCGCCGACCGCCCGGCCAGGGTGAAGAAGCCGCCCCCCGGGTGGACCCCGATGCGCAGGAACCCGGCCAGCACCTTGGCGTCGTCGGCCACCACCCGCAGGTCGGTGGCCAGCATCAGGTTGAGCCCCGCCCCCACCACCGCCCCCCGCACCGCGGCCACGGTGGGCACGGCCAGCTGCCCCACCCGGTGGAACGACCGGTACACCAGGCCCATGGCCTTGTAGGTCTCGTCGCCGGCCTGGGGCTGGCCCGAGTCGAGCACGGCTCGATCGGCGCCCGAGCAGAACGTGCCCCCCGCCCCCCGCACCACCGCGGCGCCCACGGCAGGGTCGGCGTCGACCTCGTCGCACACGTCGATCAGGTCACGGGCGATGCCGGGGTCGAGGGCGTTGCGCCGCTCCGGGTTGTCCACGGTGAGCACAGCCACGCCGTCGTGGCGCTCCAGGGTGATGCCGGGCACGGGGCCCTCCTCGTCAGGTCGGTCGGTCGGTCGGGCCGCGGGTGCCGGCGGCCAGGTCGAGGGTGAAGGCGCCGAGGTCGTCGGCGATGGTGAGCTCCGGATCGCCGCCGGCCACGGTGGAGAACGGGTTGGCGAAGCGGGGGTAGCCGTCGATGGCCACGGCCTCGCCGTCGACCCGCAGCGAGCCGTCGGGGTCCACCTCCACCACGCCCTCGGCGGGCGAGGCGTAGCGGACGGCGAAGCCCCGGTGGGCGCCGTCGTCGCCCCAGCCCTGGTCCTCCACCTCGACCGGGGCGGCGGCCACCGCGGCCCGGAACCGGTCGAAGCTGCCCCACCGCTCGGCGTCGCCCACCTCCAGGACCCACACGTTGTCGGGCCCGCCCTCGGCCACCAGCTCGAACGGCTCGACCAGGCCGTTGGTGAACACCTCGGCCGGGTCGTGGTGGGCCCACCGCGTCGGTCGCCACGACCACACCGCCACGTAACCGTCCCGCCGCCGGGCCACCGTCCACGCCCCCTCGGTCACCACCTCGTCGAAGCGTTCGGTGGGCAGGTAGGCGTGGGTGTGGTCGCAGTAGGCGAAGGGGGCCAGCGGGCCCTCGCCGGGTGAGGGGAAGCCGGGGGCGTAGGCCTGGACCACCACCCTCCCGTGCTGCACGGCCAGGGGCAGGGTGGCGCTCCCCGTCCACCACCGGTCGTGGTCCAGGTAGTCGCCGGCCCGGGGTGACGGCCCGTTGCCGGGGTGGGTGGTGAACACCACGGCGTGCTCGTCCAGGGTGGCCTGCGAGATGTGGTGCTGGTAGCCGACGCAGCCGGGCCGGTAGGCCTGGGCGGTGGACAGCAGGGCGTGGCGGTTGCGCCAGGTGTAGGTGTCGACCCGCTCCAGCAGCCCGGCGTTGACCAGGCGATGCAGGTCGTGGGTGAGCTGGCGCAACACCGCCGGGTCGGACCCGAACACGTCACGCACGGCCTTGAACTGGGCGAACAGGGCGCTGTCCCACAGGTCGTGCCGGTCCAGGGTGTCGACGGTCAAGCCGATGAGCTGCCACGGCGTGAGCGCCCCCCGATCCCACCAGAACGGCACCAGGTCGGGGTCGGTGTAGGACAGTCCGTCGGGCCGCTGCGGGTCGTCGGCCAGCGGCTCGCCCGGGTCGAGGGCCACGCCCATGCCCTCCCGGTCCACCACCTCGCCCTGGTGGCGGGCCACCCGGCGGACGACGTCGGGGGGGCGGTAGCGGGCCGCCCGGGCCAGGAAGGTGGCCCCCTCGTGGCGGGGCAGCAGCTCGGCCTCGTCGCCGTCTTCCAGGGGCCAGGGGGCGTCGGTGCGGTCGAAGCAGAGCTTGAGGGCCGAGAACACGGTCTGGCTGGGGGCAGTGGCCTTGAACCGCATGTACGAGCGCCCGTGGGTGGAGCCGTTGTTGTCGCTGTGGGAGTGGAGGGCCAAGTCGTAGAGGACCAGGTCGGCGAAGGTGGCCGCCCGCTGGGCCAGGGCCGGGTCGTCGGCGAGCTCGGCCAGGCTCACCAGGGGCACCAGGTCCTTCTCGTAGTAGGCGTCGGAGTGCCACTCGCTGAAGCCGTCCCGAGCCTTCTCGTCGAACCACTGGCCCAGGGCGGTGGCCGCCCGGCGGCGGTGCTCGTCGCCGGTCAGGCCCGCGGCCCCGAAGCGCTCGTCGGGGAAGGCCTGGCCGGCCAGGTGCTCGCAGGTGTGGAAGATCAGCCGGTGGTTCTCGGACCAGTACCAGCGGTGGTCGACCACGCCGTCGGGGGCCGGGTCGGTGTACCAGTAGCGGAAGCCCAGGAACCGCTCCCGCAGGGCGGCCAGGACGTGGTCGGGCAGGAGGTCGCGGTAGCCGTGCCACAGGGTGAGCAGACGCAGGACGTCGAAGTCGGCGCAGTCCAGCCACCCGTCGACGCGCCGGCACCAGGCCGCCACCACCTCCTCGTCCAGGACGGCGGGGTCGAACCGGTGCTCCGGCTGGCGGCGCGACCGTTCGAGGTGGTCGATCACGTTCAGCGGGGAGCGGGGGAACCACGCCGTGGTGGCCGCGGCCAGGTAGTCGTCCTGCCGGGCCCGCCACCAGCCCGCCTCGACCAGCCCGTCGCCGCTCCCCTCCCCGCCCACCGGGGGCCTACCCGGCGGCCGGGGACGACGCGGGCTTGGGCTCGCGGGGCAGGCCCAGGACCTTCTCGCCCACGATGTTGCGCTGGATCTGCGACGCGCCGCCCCAGATGGTCTCGGACCGGCTGAAGAAGAAGGCCGAGACCATGGGGCTCACGGGGTAGGCCTCCCGGCCGGCGGAGCGGACCGTGCCCGGCCAGCCCCCGCTCTCGGGGCCGACGGTCGAGAGCAGCGACCCCGCCCCGAAGATGGACAGGGCCAGCTCCATGGCCTCCTTGTGCATCTCCGACCAGAACATCTTGTTGGTGGCCCCCAGGGCGGCCACGCCGGGGTCCCGCTTGCCGGTCAGGTTGGCGGTCAGGTTGCGGAGGCCGTTGATGCGCAGGATCTGGATCTTGGTGTGGAAGCGGGCCAGGCCCTGGCGGACCAGGGGGTCATCGATGGCGCCGTTGGCCCGAGCCGCGCCGACCATCAGGCGCAGCTCCTCCTCGAAGCGGCGGTGGCCGGTGGTGGCCGACATGCCCCGCTCGAACCCGAGCGTCGAGTTGGCCACCTTCCACCCGTCGTTGAGCCCGCCCAGGACGTTGCCCCTGGGGCAGCGGGCCCCGTCGAAGAAGACCTCGTTGAACTCGTCGGTGCCGTCGGGCTGCACGATGCCCCGCACCTCGATGCCGTCCTGCTGCATGGGCACCAGCAGGTAGGAGATGCCGGCGTGCTTCTTGGCGTCGGGGTCGGTGCGGGCCAGGAGGAAGCAGTAGTCGGCGAACTGGGCCTGGGTGGTCCACACCTTCTGGCCGGTGATGACCCACTCGTCGCCGTCGAGCACGGCCCGGGTCGACAGCGAGGCCAGGTCGGAGCCGCTCTCGGGCTCCGAGAAGCCCTGGCACCAGCGCACCTCGCCCTTCAGGATCTGGGGCAGGAGGTGCTGCTTCTGCTCCTCGGTGCCCCACTGGAGGATGGTCGGCCCCACCAGGGTGTCGCCGAAGAAGTCGGCCCGCATGGGCGCCTTGGCCCGGGAGAACTCCTCGGAGAGGACCACGCCCTGGATGAGCGAGAGGCCCTTGCCCCCGTACTCCTCGGGCCACGTGGCGCAGATCCACCCGCCCTCGTAGAGGGTCTTGGTCCACCGCTCGTTGAACGCGGCCCGCTCCTCGGGGCTCATCTCGAAGCCCTCGTCGAACCAGCCCTCGGGGAGGTTCTCCACCAGCCAGGCCCGGATCTGGCGGCGGAACTCCTCGGCCTCGGCCGGATAGGTCAGGTCCATGGCGCCATGGTGGTCGACCGCCCCGGGCGGCGCCAACGGCGCCCCGTCGGTGGGGCGGGCCCGGGGCGGGGTCCTACGATGCGCCGCATGACGGATGTGGCAGCGGCCTCTTCCCCCCCTGCCGCGCCGGCTCCCCGCACGCGGTGGACGGCGCAGTGGAAGGAGCTCTACGAGGAGGTCATCACGACCAACCTCTGCACCGGCTGCGCCGGCTGCGTGATCTCGTGCCCCCACGACGTGATCGGCTACGACCACGTCGCCGGCGGCTACAAGCCCTTCCACCTGGAGGAGGAGCTGGGCGCCGGCGACTGCGTCCACGGCCAGAAGGGCTGCACCACCTGCACGCGGGCCTGCCCCCGCTACCAGCACTGGGAGAGCCAGGCCGACGAGCACCTCTTCGGCCGGGCCCGCACCGAGGACGAGATCTCGGGCGTCTACTCCGACATCCTCCTGACCCGGGCCTCCGACGACGGCGTCCACGAGGCCGGCCAGGACGGCGGCCTGGTCAGCGCCATGCTGCTGTGGCTGCTGGAGGAGGGCTACATCGACGGCGCCCTGGTCTCCTACCTGGAGGGCGACGGCTCCACCTGGAAGGCCGTCCCCGGCCTGGCCACCACGCCGGAGGAGATCATGGCCGCGGCCGGCAGCCGCTACACGTACTCCGCCAACACCCTGGCCCTCCCGGAGGCCATGGAGAGGGGCCTGAAGGACCTGGCCCTGGTGGGGATGAGCTGCCAGAGCTCGGTGCCGCCGGTGATGTGGTCGAGGAAGGTGGGCAAGGTCAGCAAGCCCATCAAGTTCAACATCGGGCTGCTGTGCTCCAAGACCTTCGACGACGCCATCTTCGAGGAGCTGTTCGAGGCCAAGTACGGCCTGACCCGGGCCATGATCAAGAAGGTCAACATCAAGGGCAAGTTCCAGATCTGGACCCACGACGGCGAGTACCACGAGGTGCCGCTCAAGGAGTGCCACGCCTGGACCCGGGAGGGCTGCACCCACTGCCCCGACTTCGCGGCCGAGCACGCCGACATCTCCACCGGCGGCATCGGCAAGTACAACGACTGGACGCTCACCATCGTGCGCACCGAGCTGGGCCGCGAGGTGATCCAGCGGCTGGTGGCGGCCGGGCGCATCGAGACCCGGCCGGGCGACGACGACCCCGGGGCCATCGAGCTGATGCACAAGCTGGCGGCCAAGAGCCGCAAGCGCTGGCCGGCCGAGGGCGTGCCCGTCGACACCCCTCGCATGCTCCCGCCGCCGGCACCCAAGCCGGACGCGGCCCCTGCAGCCAGCACCGCCCCGGGGGCCCCGGCCGAGGCCACGACTGCGGCCGCGACCGCGCCGGGGGCCGGCGCCTGAGGGATCAGCCCGGGCGGACCTCGGAGCGGCACCGCTCGACGATGGTGAGGACCTCCTCGGGCAGGGGCCCGGCCTCCTCCTCCCGGTCGGCGGTGATCTCCTTGAACCGCTCGTAGGGGATGCCCCCCTCGCCGGAGATGCCCTCGTAGGTGCAGGTGCACACGTCCTCGGCCTCGGCCGCGGTGTAGGGCTCGGAGCCCCCCAGGTCGGTGGCGTTGGCCCCCTCGGCGTCGGGGCTGCTCTGCCGGAGGGTGCGGGTGCAGCCCTCGGCGAAGTTCTTCTCGGTGGTCTCGCCGTACTTGTCGGGGATCTGGCGTTGGTGGGTGCAGGCCCCGAACAGGGCGACCAGCGCCAGGGCGACGGCGACCAGCACCAGGCGCCGGGAGCGGGGAGACGGGACGGAGCGCGACATCGGGCGTCGACCCTACCGGCGCCCCCCGGATGCCCCCGAATCGCTGCCCAGGGCCCGGGCCCGGCTCAGCACCTGGTCGAGCATGGCCGGGGTGAGGCGCCCGGTGAAGGTGTTCTGCTGGCTGACGTGGTACGAGCACAGGAGCGTGCGGCCATCGGGCAGCGGCACCTCCACGCCGTGGCCGAAGCGGGGCCGGGGACGCACGCCCAGGAGCCCGCACACCACCTGGTAGCCGAAGCCGCCCAGCACCAGCAGCACCCGCACGTCGGCCAGCAGGGCCATCTCCCGCTCCAGGTACGGTCGGCAGGTGTCGCGCTCGGCCGGGGTGGGAGCGTTGCCGGGCGGGGCGCACCGCACCGGGCAGGTGATCCAGGCCCCGGTCAGCTCCAGCCCGTCGTCCCGGTGGGTGCTGTGGGGCTGGTTGGCGTAGCCGGCCCGGTGGAGGGCGGCGTAGAGGACGTCGCCGGAACGGTCGCCGGTGAAGATGCGCCCGGTCCGGTTGGCCCCGTGGGCGGCGGGGGCCAGGCCCACGATGGCCAGGTGGGCGGCCGGGTCGCCGAAGCCCGGGATGGGGCGAGCCCAGTACTCCTCGTCCCGGAAGGCGGCCCGCTTGTCCCGGCCGACCTGCTCCCGCCAGGCCACCAGGCGGGGGCAGGCCCGGCAGGCCACGATGTCGGCCTCCAGCCGGGCCAGCGTGTCGGGGCGACGGCGGGGGGCCACGCCCGGAGGGTACGGGGTGGACGGGCCGGTCCGGCCCGGCGCGGCGGGGAGGGGCACGGGAGACGGGCCGCTAGGTTGCCCGACGCATGGCTCGCCCGACCCAGCCGAAGGCCACCCGCGTCCTGTTCGTGCGCCACGGCGCCACGCCCACCACCGGGGCCGTGCTGCCCGGGCGGGCGCCGGGCCTGCACCTGGCCGACCAGGGCCGGGCCCAGGCCGAGGCGACGGCGGGCCGCATCGGCGGGCTGAAGGGGGTGGCGGCGGTCTACGCCTCGCCCCTGGAGCGCACCCAAGAGACGGCGGCCCCCATCGGCCGGGCCCTCGGGCTGCGGGTCAAGGTGGACAAGGGCCTGCTGGAGGCCGACTTCGGCGATTGGACGGGGGCGAAGCTGGCCGACCTGCGGAAGCGGTCGGAGTGGAAGGCGGTCCAGGGCCACCCCAGCGCCTTCCGGTTCCCGGGCGGGGAGTCCTTCGCCGAGATGCAGGGCCGCGTGGTGGGGGCCACCCGCCGCCTGTGCGCCGCCCACCCCGGGGCCACCATCGTGCTGGTGAGCCACGCCGATCCCATCAAGGCGGCCCTCAACGAGGCCCTGGGGGCCCACCTGGACGCCTTCCAGCGCATCGTGGTGTCCCCGTGCTCCGTCTCGGCGGTGGCCTACGGGCCCACCTCCACCGTGGTCCTGGCCGTGAACACCACCGAGGGCGACCTGGGCGCCCTGGTCGCCTCGTGAGCGGGCCCCCCCGCCGGCGGGACGGCTCCCGTCCCGGCCGTCCCCCCCACCGGGGAGGTCGGCGATGAGCGAGAGCCAGGACTTCGAGGCCGTCGACCGCTTCACCGCCGGCGCGGTGGGCGAGCCCGGCCGGAGGGTCTTCCTGCTCCAGGCCGTGGCCGGGGACACCCAGGTCACCGTGAAGTGCGATAAGCAGCAGGTGGCGGCCCTGGCCGAGTACCTCCAGGGCGTGCTGGCCGACCTCCCGGTGGTGGAGGGCGACCCGGCGCTGGACCTGGCCCTGGTCCCGCCGCACGACCCGGCCTGGGTGGCCGGCACCCTCTCGGTGGCCTACGACGACGTGGCCGACCGCATCGTCATCCTGGTCGAGGAGGCGGGCGAGCTCGACGACGAGGACGACCTCCTCGGTGCCAACCGGGCCAGCCTGCGGGTGCGCCTGACCCGGGCCCAGGTCACGGCCCTGGTCGACCACGCCACCGCCCTGGTGGAGGGGGGCCGGCCCCCGTGCCCGGTGTGCGGCCACCCCATGGGTCCCGACCACGCCTGCCCGCGCACCAACGGCCACGGCCCGCCCCGCTGATCCCGCCCGGCCGACCGTCGTGGCCCCGCCCCCGGAACCCCTCGATCGGCTGCGCACCGCGCCCGTGGCCCTGCTGGGTCGCATCGTCGAGAGCAGCAACGCCACGTTCCTGGTGTCGGTGGCCGAGGTCGAGGCCGGCGGGGCCGATCCCGATGACGACCCCGGCGACGATCCCGGCCAGCCCCTGGCCGCGGCCGGGGCCGAGGTGCGCGTCGAGGCCGGCGACGATGCCCCCGACCGGAGCCCCCCGGGACGGCGCGACACCTCCGACCTGCCGCCGGGGCTGAAGGCGGTGTACAAGCCCCTGCGGGGTGAGCGGCCGCTGTGGGACTTCCCCGAGGGGCTGTTCCGCCGGGAGGCGGCCGCCTACGAGCTGTCGGCCGCCCTGGGCTGGGACCTGGTCCCGGGCACGGTGGTGCGGGAGGACGCGCCGCTGGGCGTGGGCTCGCTCCAGCGCTTCGTGGAGGCCGACTTCTCCCGGCACTACTTCGTCCTGCGGGACGAAGGGCACCACGACGGCCAGCTGATGCGCATGTGCGCCTTCGATCTCCTGGCCAACAACACCGACCGCAAGGGCGGGCACGTCCTGGTCGACGGCGACGACCACGTCTGGGGCATCGACAACGGCCTGTGCTTCTCCACCGAGGCCCGGCTCCGCACCGTCATCTGGGACTTCGCCGGCCTGCCGGTGCCCGACGACGTCATGGACGGGGTGGCCACGTTGCTGGCCACCGGCCTGCCCGGGCCGGTCGCCGCTCTGCTCCTCGACGACGAGGCCGAGGCCGTGCTGCGCCGGGCCCGGGTGCTGCGCTCGGCCCGGCAGTTCCCCCACGACCCGACGGGCCGCCGGATCCCCTGGCCCCTGATCTGACCAGCGCGCCGGTGTCGGGCGCCCTCAGAGGGGGTTGGCGGCGATGCCCACCACCTGGCCCGCACCGTCGCGCCACACCACCACCGCGGCCCCGATGTCACCGGGGGGTGGGCCGGTCCCGGGCAGGGTGAGCGGGGGGCCGGGCCCGTCGGCGGCCACGCCGGCCGAGTAGCGGTCCCGCCACCCCCGGCCCCGGTCGCGGACGTCGGTGGAGTAGGTGTCGGCCGCGGGAGGCACCCGGGAGCGGTCCCAGGTGGGCGTGGGCACGCCGTCGAGCGTGGCCAGGGCCACCCCTCCCCCGCCCACCTCGACCACCAGCCAGAGGCCGCCGGCCGGCTCCAGGTCCACCCGGACCCGGGCGCCCCCGGGCACGGTGGCCACCACCTCGACGGCGCCGGTGCCGTCGGGACCGGCCGCCTCGGCGGCCACGACCTCGACCCCGGCCCGCTCGGAGACGAACCGGCTGGCCGCCTCCTCCGGCGAGACCACCTGGCCGGGCTGGCCGGGCGCCGAGCTCCAGACGTGGGCCACATCGGGCTCCTCGAACGGCGGGGAGAACGTGGTGGCGGTCTCGCTCTCGTCCTCGAGGTCCGGCTCGGGCGGGAAGGCGATCTCGGAGAGGTCCCGCGGCTCCTGGTCGCCGTCCAGGTGCGACACCCGCAGGACGGCGGGCTGGCCGTCGGGGACCGGGACGTCGACCGTCACCGGCCGCTCGGCCGACCGGGCCGCCGTGCCCAGTGGAGGGCCCCCCGGGCCCGAGGCCGCGCCGTCGAGGTTGGGGGAGCCGGGCACCGGCACCCCGTCGAGGTCGGTGACGTCGACGGCCAACGAGCCGTCGGTCGTGCTCTCCACCGATCCCAGGAGCGCACCGCCCCGGCGAGCGGTGGTGGTGAGGTCGACCCCGCCGCTCAGGGTGGCGACCACGCTCCAGCCGGCGGCGTGGCGGCGCAGGTAGGTGGTGCCCGTGGCGGGGACGGGCGGCGACGTGGGGCGCCCGCCGTCCAGGGACCACGACACCGACGCCCAGCGCGGCCCCTGGACCTCGCCGGGCTCCACCGCCAGGGAGCGCCCGGGACCGGTCCGGAGGCGGGCCGAGAGGTAGGCGGTGGCCACGTCGATGGCCGGCTCGTCGGCGGTCCACAGCGCGGGCACGGAGGCCAGGTCGAGGGCCGGGAGGTCGTCGACCTCGAGCACGCCCACGACCTCGACAGCAGCCGGGTCGCGGCCCTCGGCCATGATCGGCTCGTCGTCGCCGCCCCCCCGTTCGGTCACCAGCACCGCGGCCACCGCCACCACCAGCACCAGGGCCGCGGCCAGGACCGCCAGCCGGGCCGGGGGCGGGCCGTGGCCGGGTCGGGCGGCGGCGCCGGGGGACGGGCGCCGGCCCGCGGGCAGGCCGGGAGCGAGGCCGCCGACCTGCACGTCGGCGGCGCGGCGGCGCAGCATGGCCCGCACCTCGCCCTCCAGCTCGATGTCGGGGCCCGGGCCCGGGGGGGGCGTCATCGTGCGATCTCCCGCCGTAGGAGGTGGAGGCCGCGGTGGATCAGGGTCCGCACCGTGGCCGGGCGGCAGCCCAGGACGGCGGCGATCTGCTCGTCGGGCAGGTCCTCGTAGAAGCGGAGGACGATGGCGGTGCGGCGACGGTCGTCCAGGGTGGCGAGGGCGTCCCACAGCTCGTCGGCCTCCAGCTCGGCCGGGGGCCGGGGCAGGGGGGCGTGGGCCCGCTCGGTGCGGGCCCGGCGGAGCCAGGAGCGGCACCGGTTGACCACCGCGGTGCGCAGGTAGGCCGGGGGGTGGTCGATGTCGTCCCACCGGGGGCGGAGGGCGAGGACGGCGTCGTGGACGAGCTCCTCGGCCACCTGGGGGTCGGAGGTCAGCAGGTAGGCCAGGCGGACCAACGCCAGGCGCTCCTCGACGTAGAGCTCGGCCAGGCCGGAAGGCCAGCCGTCGGGGTTCGTGGCCCCGACGACTGGCTGGTTCCCGCCAGAGCGGCTCCAGGAGGCAGGTCGGCTGTGGTGGCCGGCCTGGGAGGGGGTGGGTTCGTCCTCACGGGCGACCACGAGGCCCCGCCTCCCTTCGCTCATCAACTGTCCAGACGCACGGGGGGCCGGTTCTGTTCCCGACCGGGGTCAATGTCGTCACATCGGGCCGGTGACGCACGTCATCTCGACAGCGCCGCCTCGACCCGGCATGGTTATCAACGTTACGTTATCGATGGTACCTGGAAGCGAGGGCCCCCGCATGCTGACCCGGCTCGCCCACCTCTCCGTCCGCCGCCGCGTCCTGATCCTGGTCCTGGCCGCCGTCGCCTTCGTGGCCGCCGGGGCCGTGGGGGGCGGCGTGGCCGACCACCTCTCGGCCGGGGGCTTCGACGACCCCTCGTCGGAGTCGTCCCGGGCCGAGGACGTCCTGGCCGAGCGGTTCGGCACGGGCTCGCCCAACCTCGTCCTCCTGGTCACCGCCGAGGAGGGCACCACCGTCGACGACGCCACCGTGGCCGCCTCGGCCCAGGCCCTCACCGACCAGCTGGCCGCCGAGCCCGACGTGGACGACGTGGCCTCGTACTGGAGCCTGGGCCGGCCGCCGCCGCTGCGCTCCGAGGCCGCCGACTCCGCCCTGGTGGTGGCCCGCATCGAGGGCGACCAGGACCACGTCGTCACCCGGGCCGGCGAGCTGCGGGAGCGCTTCGGGGGCCGGATCGACGGGGCCACGGTGACCACCGGCGGGTTCGCCGCCGTCTTCGGCGACGTGAACCACACCGTCGAGGAGGACCTGCTGCGGGCCGAGGTCATCGCCCTTCCCATCACCATCATCCTGCTCCTCCTCATCTTCCGGGGCGTGGTGGCCTCGCTGCTGCCCCTGGCCATCGGGGCCCTCTCGGTGGTGGGGACCTTCGTGGTGCTCCGCGGGCTGGCCGAGGCCACCGAGGTGTCGATCTTCGCCCTGAACCTCACCACCGCCATGGGCCTGGGCCTGGCCATCGACTACAGCCTGTTCGTGGTGTCGCGCTACCGGGAGGAGCTGGCCGCCGGGCACGCCCCCCACGACGCCGTGGTGCGCACGGTGCGGACGGCGGGGCGCACGGTGGCCTTCAGCGCCCTCACCGTGGCCGCCTCCCTGTGCGCGCTCCTGGTCTTCCCCCAGGCCTTCCTGCGGTCCTTCGCCTATGCCGGGGTGGCGGTGGCGGCCCTGGCCGGCCTGTGCGCCGTGGTGGTGCTGCCCGCCCTCCTGGCCGTGCTCGGCCATCGGGTCGACGCCCTGGCGCTGGGGCGCCGGGCCGCCCCGCCGGTCGGCGAGGGGGTGTGGCACCGCATCGCCACCGCCGTCATGCGCCGGCCCATCCCCGTCATCACCGTGGTGGTGGTGGGCCTGGTGCTGGTGGGCAGCCCGTTCCGCCACCTCGACCTGGGCCGCCCCGACGACCGGGTCCTGCCCGCCTCGGCCGAGAGCCGGCAGGTCTCCGACGTGCTGCGCGACGACTACGGCTCGCAGGAGGCGGGCGCCCTGTCGGTGGTGGTGCCCGACACGGCGTCGGCCGGTTCGGGCCCGGCGGCCGAGGAGGCCGTGGCCCGCTACGCCACCACCCTGTCCCGCCTGGACGGCGTGGGCCGGGTGGACGCCGGCACCGGTGTGTACATCGACGGGGCCGAGATCCCCGTGGGCCCCGAGGTGACGGCGCGCTTCGCCGGCGAGGGTGGCACCTGGCTGTCGGTGGTGCCCGACGTCGAGCCGGTGTCGGCCGCCGGGGAGCGCCTGGTCGAGCGCATCCGCGCCCTCGACGCCCCGTTCGAGGGGCTGGTGACCGGCGAGCCGGCCCGGATGGTGGACAGCAAGGCCAGCCTGCTCGACCGCCTGCCACTGGCCCTGGGGATCATCGCCCTGGTCACCTTCGCCCTGCTGTTCCTGATGTTCGGCAGCGTGGTGGTGCCGTTGAAGGCACTGGTGCTGAACCTGCTCAGCCTGTCGGCCACCTTCGGGGCCATGGTCTGGGTGTTCCAGGACGGGCACCTGTCCGACGCCCTGGACTTCACCGCCACCGGGACCATCGACGCCACCACGCCCGTGCTCATGTTCTGCATCGCCTTCGGGCTGTCCATGGACTACGAGGTGTTCCTGCTGTCGCGCATCAAGGAGGAGCACGACGCCGGGCGTGACAACAGCTCCGCCGTGGCCGTGGGGCTGGAGCGCACCGGCCGCATCGTCACCGCCGCCGCCCTCCTGATCGCCGTCGTGTTCACCGCCTTCGCCACCTCGCACGTCAGCTTCATCAAGCTCTTCGGCGTGGGCCTGACCCTGGCCGTGCTGATGGACGCCTTCGTCATCCGGGCCACGCTCGTCCCCGCCTTCATGCGCCTGGCCGGCGAGGCCAACTGGTGGGCGCCCGGGCCCCTGCGCCGGTTCCACGCCCGGTTCGGCATCAGCGAGCACGTCGACCTGGACAGGCCCGGGGGGGGCGACGACCTCGGGCCCGGTGACACCGCGGGGGCGGGCGACGACGCCGACCGGCGGGTGGGGGTGGGTCGCCCATGAGCCCGGTGACCCGGGCCCGGTCGCGCCGGGGCCAGGGCGAGCGCCTGCGGGAGGAGATCCTGGAAGCGGCCGAGGGCCTGCTGCTGGCCACCGGCTCCGAGGACGCCGTCTCGATCCGGGCCGTGGCCGATGCCGTGGGCGTGACGCCGCCGTCGATCTACCGGCACTTCGCCGACAAGGACATGCTCCTGCTCGAGGTGTGCCGCCACAGCTTCCAGCGCTTCGACACGGCCCTGGAGGGCGCCCTGGCCGGCATCGTCGACCCGAGGCAGGTCATGCACGCGCTGGGCCGGGCCTACATCCGCTACGCCCTGGACAACCCGGAGCACTACCGGTTGCTGTTCATGGCGCGCTACGAGCTCTCGGCCCAGGAGTACGTCGAGGAGATGGTCACCGAGGGGCGGTCGTTCCACCTCCTCCTGCGGGTGGCCGGCGAGCTGATCGGCACCGGCACCCTGCGGCCCGAGGTGGCCGAGCGGGGCGACCTGCACGTCGGGCTCCTGCTCTGGTCGGCGGTCCACGGGCTGGCCTCGCTGCTCGTCTCCAAGCCCGGCCTCCCGTGGCCCGACCGCGACGCCCTGGTCGACGACCTGCTGGCCATGGCCCTGCGGGGGCTCAGCCTCCCGGCGTGAGGGCCGCCAGCCGTCGGGCGGTCGACTCCACCTCGCCGGGGGGCAGGGCGATCTCCACCACCCGGCGCGGCGACGTGACGGTGATGATCTCGGCCTCGGGCCCGTGGAAGGCCTCGGCCCGGTAGCGCACGCCCCGCACCGCCACCTCCAGGGGCGGCTCCAGGCGGACGGGGGCCTCGCCCCGCCGGGTCACCAGGGCCACCTCGTGGGGGTCGTCGGCCACGAAGTCGGCCCCTCCCCCCTCGGGGCCGGGCAGGCGCAGCCGGCCACCGACCCACTCGCCCCAGCCCCGGGCCGTGGTCCGCCGGGCCCGGCACGGCAGCTCGACGGCCCCGCCCCCGGCCAGGTGGCCCCGCCGGGCCGCGACCTCGCGGCGGGCGCGCCGCCAACGAAGCCGGGAGAGGGATGGGGCGGGCACGCGGGGCCTCGGGGGGCGGGGTCGGGGGATGGGGCGAGCGCGACACGGCCCCGGGCGCACCCGGGGCCGTGTCCGCGGTCGGGGGGCTCAGCGGGCCTGCAGGGCCTCGATGAGCTTGGGCAGCACCTTGTGGACGTCGCCCACGATGCCCAGGTCGGCGACGCCGAAGATCGGGGCCTCTTCGTCCTTGTTGATGGCCACGATGTTCTTGGAGCCCTTCATGCCCACCATGTGCTGGGTGGCGCCCGAGATGCCGGCGGCGATGTAGACCGTCGGCTTCACGACCTTGCCGGTCTGGCCCACCTGGTACGCGTACGGCACCCAGCCGGCGTCGACGATGGCCCGGGAGGCGCCGGGGGCGCCCTTGAGCAGCTTGGCCAGCGTCTCGATCATGTCGAACTTGCCGGCTTCGCCCAGGCCCCGGCCGCCGGCCACGACCACGGCGGCCTCGTCCAGCTTGGGACCGGAGGTCTCCTCCACGTGGCGGTCGAGGACCTTGGCCGCGCCGGCCGCGCCGACGTCGCCCCGGGCCAGCTCGGCCACCTCGGCGGGGCCGCCGGCGGAGGCCTCGGCCACGAACGACTTCGGGCGGAAGAGGGCGATGGCGGGGCTGCCGGCGGCGAAGCGGGTCTTGACGACCTGCGTGCCACCGAAGATCGGGGTGGACACGGCCAGGTTGTCCCCGTCCACCTCGACGTCGGTGTTGTTGGAGATGACCGGCTTGTCCAGCTTCACCGACAGGCGGGCGGCGATGTCGCGGCCGTCGTAGGTGGTGCCGAAGAAGAGGGCGTCGGGGGCGTCGCCGCCCTCGATGGCGGCGGCCAGCGCACCGGCCACGTGAGCGCCCTGGAGCCCGCCCCCGAGGTCACCGGTGGCCAGGACCTTGGTGGCCCCGTGGGCCCCGAGGACCTCGGCCAGGCCGTCGGCGGAGCCGCCGACGAAGGCCTCGACGGTGTCGGCCAGGGCGCGGGCCCTGGTCAGGATCTCGAGGGTGATGGGGGCCACCGTGCCCTCGTTGACCTCGACGTGGACCCAGATCTTGGAGAGTGCCATGAGCGTTCCTTCCGTCCCTCAGATGACCTTCAGGCCGTCGAGGAACTCGACGATCTTGGTGTGGGCGTCGCCCTCGTCGACGATCTTCTCGCCGGCCTCGCGCTCGGGGGCGGCGGTCACGTCCACGATCTCCTGGCCGGCCCCGTCCCACCCCACGGTGGCGGGGTCGATGCCCAGGTCGGCGACGGTGAGGGTGTCGAGGGGCTTGGACTTGGCGGCCATGATCCCCTTGAAGGAGGGGTAACGGGGCTCGACCACGCCGGCCGTCACCGACACCAGGGCCGGCAGCGGCGACTCGCACTCGTCGTAGCCGGCCTCGGTCTGGCGCTGGACCTTGAGGGTGCCGTCGGCCACGTCGACCGACTTGGCGAACCCGATGGACGGCAGGTCCAGGAGGGCGGCGATCTGCTCGGGCACGACGCCCGTGTAGCCGTCGGAGGACTCCACGCCGGCCAGCACCAGGTCGTAGCCGCCGGCCCTGCCGATGGCCGCGGCCAGCACCTTGGCGGTGTCGAGGGCGCCCGCGCCGGCCAGGGTGTCGTCGCTGACCAGGATGGCCTTGGCCGCCCCCATGGCCAGGGCCTGGCGCAGGCCGGAGACCTCGCCGTTGGGGGCCATGGACACCAGGGTGACCTCGCCCTCCCCGGCCTTGTCGACGAGCTGCAGCGCCATCTCGACGCCGTAGGTGTCGGACTCGTCGAGGATGAGCTTCCCGTCCCGCTTCAGGGTGTGATCCGGCTCGAGAGCACCGGGATCAGCGGGGTCCGGGATCTGCTTGACACAGACGACCACGTTCATGGGCAGGGAGTCTGTCGGCTGGTCGACGGTCGGCCAAATCCGGCTCGGAGCTCTCCGAAGCGGCCGGGGGACGCCTCCTCCGGGCCTCCTTCCGGGCCGTCGGGTCGCCGGTCGGGTGCGTCGGGCCCTCGGCCGGGGGGCACCGGTAGGGTCGGGCCGCTGTGCGCATCGTCCTGGTCGTCAACCCCTTCTCCTCCTCGGTCACGGCCCGGGCCCGGGTGGTCATCCGCAAGGCCCTCTCCGCCGACCACGACGTGGAGATGGTCGAGACGCAGCGCCGCGACCACGCCACCCACCTGGCCAAGGGGGCGGCCGCCGAAGGGGCGGAGGTGGTGGTGGTGCTGGGCGGCGACGGCACCCTCAACGAGGCGGCCAACGGCCTGGCCGGCACGGCCACCGCCCTGGCCGCCCTGCCGGGCGGCTCGACCAACGTCTTCGCCCGCACCATCGGCCTGACCAACGACCCCATCGAGGCCACCGGCGAGCTGCTCGACGCCCTGGCCGCCCGGTCCATCCGCCGCATCGGCCTGGGCTCGCTCAACGGCCGCTACTTCCTGTTCCACACCGGGCTGGGCTTCGACGCCGCGGTGATCGAGCAGGTGGAGCGGCGGCCCCAGCTCAAGCGCTACCTGGGCCACCCCCTGTTCGTGTACTCGGCCTTCAGCACCTGGTTCCGGCACTTCGACCGCAGCCACCCCCGCTTCCGGGTGTGCTTCCCCCACGGGCCCGAGCCCGAGCGCACCGTGGAGGACGGCTCCTTCGCCGTCATCTTGAACACCAACCCCTACACGTACCTGGGGAACCGGCCCCTGGACATCGCCCCCACCGCCACCCTGGACTCGCCGCTGGTGGTCATCACCATCCGGTCCATGCGCATCGACACCATCCTGCGGGTGGCCGGGGCGGCCCTTCAGGGCGGGGGGCGGGTGGGCCGGATCGGCGCCGTCGACGAGCGCCGGGGCGTGACCGCGGTGGACGTGGTGGGCCACGGCCCGTTCCCCTACCAGATGGACGGCGACCACCTGGGTGACGCCGAGACGCTCACCATCCGCCACCGGCCCGACGTGCTCGATGTCGTCCTCCCGCTCCCCCGGCCCCGGCCCGAGTAGCAGCAGCGCGATCGGGGACCCGACCCCCGACGATCTCGGGTCGCTACCCCTTCCGGCTGTGGGCGACGGTGCGTAGTGTGCGCGCCATGAAGAGCGACATCTTTTCCAACACCGAGTCGACCCAGACCGACGCGTTCACCCTCCAGAACTCCAAGATGCTGAAGGTCCGACTCGGGCTGGACGGCAACCCGCCGGAGATGCTGGCCCGCCAGGGCGCCATGGTGGCCTACCAGGGGCAGGCCCAGTTCGACTACCAGGGGGCCGGCGGCCTCGGGAAGATGCTCAAGCAGAAGCTCACCGGCGAGGGGGTGGCCACCATGCGGGTGAGCGGCCAGGCCGAGGTGTTCTTCGCCGACCAGGCCTCGGACATCCACCTGATCCTGCTGGAGGGCGACGCCATCTCCATCAACGGGCGCAACGTCCTGGCCTACCAGTCGACCCTGGAGGCCGATGTCCACTTCGTGGGGGGCGGCGGCATGGCGGCCGGTGGCCTGTTCAACACCATCATCCAGGGACACGGCTGGATCGCGGTGACCTCCAAGGGCAGCCCGGTGGTGCTCTCCACCGACTCCCCCACCTTCGTGGACTCCAACGCCGTGGTGGCCTGGTCGGCCAACCTCCAGACCTCGGTCGCCTCGTCGTTCAAGCTGGGCAACCTGATCGGCCGGGGCAGCGGCGAGGCCCTGCAGATCGGCTTCCAGGGCCAGGGCTGGGTCATCGTCCAGCCCTCGGAGTTCGACCTGGCCACCATGAACCAGGGCGGCCAGAACACCGGCCCGGCCGGCGGGGCGGCCGGCGGCGGCATTGGCGGCGGCCTGGGGGGCCTCCTCGGCCGCTGACCTCATCGCCCAACCGAGCACGAAGGCGCCGGGACGTCGGGCACTTTCATGCCGGGTTGTCGACCCCCGCCGCACCGAGCACGAAAGTGTCGGGATGTCGGGCACGCTCGTGCCCGGGTCGGGGGGTCAGGACAGGGCGGCGAGGGCGATGTCGGGCACGTTGGTGACGATGCCGTCGATGCCCCAGCCGGCGAAGCGCGCCATCAGCTCGGGGTCGTCGACGGTCCAGGTGTTGACCACCACCCCCTGGGCGTGGGCGGCGGCGATGAGCTCCTCGGTGACCCAGCCGTACCAGGGGTGCAGGGCCCGGTGGCCGTGGGCCACGGCCTCGGCCAGGGCGGTGGCCCCGTCGACCTGGGCGTGCAGGAAGGCGGTGGCCAGCCCGGGGGCCCGCTCCCGGACCCGGTCGATGGAGGGGCGGTGGAACGACGACACCAGGTAGCGGTCGGGCCGGCCCCGGCGGGCCAGCTCGGCCACCACGGCCTCGGTCACCGCCTCGCCCGGGTCGAAGTCGGCGTCCTCGGGCCAGTTCTTGACCTCGACGTTGACCACCAGGCCGCCGCAGGCGTCCAGGGCCTCGGCCAGGGTGGGCACGTGGGGAGGCAGCTGGGGCCGCTCCAGCTCGACGATGACCCGGCCGTCGTCCAGCGTGTCGTCGTGGTGGACCACGATCACCCCGTCGGCGGTGCGGCGGGCGTCCAGCTCGACGGCGTCGGCGCCCAACGGCCCGGCGGCGGCGAAGGCAGCCACCGTGTTCTCCCGGTGAGCGACTGAGGCCCCACGGTGGGCGATGATGGTGGGACGCTCAGTGGCCACGTGCCCCCTCCGGACCGACGGATGTCACGTCGCTAGCCGATGCGCCGGTCATGGAGCAAAAAAGTGCTTGCCGCAGCTAGCAAGGAGGGGTAGCCTCCCCCGGTACCCGCCGCCGCGCACACCGTCTTTCTTCGCGGGTGCGACGCATGTGAAGGGAGTCACGAGACCTCCCTCACCGACCCTTGGAGGTCCCCTCGTGGCCTTGAGCCCCAGCCACCTGCTGTCCCTGACCGTCGCCTCGGCCGAATGGCGCCGCGACGCCGCCTGCCAGGACACCGATCCGGACCTCTTCTTCCCGGTGGGCACCACCGGCCCGGCCATCGAGCAGATCGAGAACGCCAAGGCCGTGTGCCGGGCCTGCTCGGCCCAGACCCTGTGCCTCGAGTACGCCCTCGACACCAACCAGGACTCCGGCATCTGGGGCGGCACCTCCGAGGACGAGCGTCGCCAGCTCCGCAAGCAGGCCCAGCGGGCCCGCCAGACGGCCTGACCCCGCCGGGCCCCGGCCCGGCACCGCCACCGCCACACCCGCACTGTCGCCCGGGGCACCCCCTCCCCGGGCGTCGTCGCGTCCGGGCCCCTCAGCCCGAGTGCTCGGCGTCGAGCGGGATGCGGAGCTCGACCTCGGTGCCGGGCCCGCCGTCGAGGGGCTCGAACATGTCGATGGTGCCGTTCAGGTCCGAGGTCACCAGGGCCCGCACGATGGAGAGGCCCAGCCCCGTGGCCGTCTCGACCGAGAACCCCTCCGACAGGCCGACCCCGTCGTCGATGACCCGGGCGACGAGCTGCTGGCCGTCGTTCTCCATCTCGATCCGCACCTGCCCGACGGGCCGCTCGGCGTCGTCGTCGGTGCCGTCCCCCTCCGCCCCGCCCGCCTGGCCGTCGTGGTCGGAGCGGTCCGGCGCCGAGGGGAAGGCGTGGTCCATGGTGTTCTGCAACAGCTCGTTCAGCACCACGGCCATGGGCGTGGCCACCAGGGCGGGGAGGATGCCGGGGTCGCCGTGCACGCTGAAGCGCACCTCCCGGTCGGGCGAGGTCAGGCTCTCCTCCACCATGCGCACCAGGGGCCGCAACACCTCGATGAACGGGATGTCCTCGCCCGCCTCCCGGGCCAGGATGTCGTGCACCAGGGCGATCGAGGAGATGCGCCGCACCGACTCGCCGATGGCCCCCTTGGCCTCGGCCGAGGACAGGCGGCGGCCCTGCAGGCGCAGCAGCGACGAGATGGTCTGCAGGTTGTTCTTCACCCGGTGGTGGATCTCGCGGATGGTGGCGTCCTTGGACAGCAGCAACCGGTCCCGGCGGCGCAGCTCGGACACGTCCCGCAGGAGCAGCACCGCTCCCGTCACCTGGCCGGCGTCGACCAGGGGGATGCAGCGCACCAGCACGCTGACCCCCGGCTTGGGGTCGATCTCCTCGGTGACGGGGGCGGCCACCGCGAAGGCGGTGCGGACCGGCTCGTCGTCCAGGCCCAGCTCGCCCAGGCGCAGCCCCTCGGTGTTCACGTGGATGCCGAAGCGGTGCAGGGCCGACACCGCGTTGGGCGACGCGTAGGACACCCGGGCCGAGCGGTCCAGCACCAGGCAACCGTCACCGACGCGCAGGTTGGCCGAGGAGTCACCGTCCTCGCGGGCGTAGGGGAACTCCCCGGCCGCGATCATGCGGGCGAACCGGTTGAAGATCTCCTGGTAGGTCCGCTCCAGCTCGCCGGCGGCCCTCCCCACCGAGGGCGTCGACTCACGACTCAGGACGGCGACGGTCTCGCCGTGGTGGCGGACCGGGATGCACAACATCCGCACCCGCTCCCGGATGATCGGGTCGGTGACCTCGCCCTCGATGATCTCCCCCCGGCGCCACGACCGGGCGATGAGGGGGCGCTCCTCCTCGTCGGCGATCTCGCCCAGCAGGTCGCGCACGTACAGGGTCTGGTTGGTGGTGGGGCGGACCTGGCCGGCCACCACGAAGTGGGTGCCGTCGAGGTCGGTGGGGACGAACAGCAGCAGGTCCGAGAAGCACAGGTCGGCCACCAGGCCCCACGACGCCACCAGCCGTTGCAAGTGGGCGAGCTGCCCCTCGTCCAGCTCGGTCTGGGTGCGAGCGATCTCGACGAGGCTGGCCACGGCGCCAGGCTACGGCCCGTCCCCCGGCCCCGGCGCGGCCGTCGGACCACGCCGGAGCCCCAGGTCCCGGCCCGCCGGGCCGTCGACGTCGACCGGTCGGGGGCCACGCCCGTCCGGGGTGGCAGGCGGGGTGGCCGTGGCCGCGTGCCAAGCTCCCGGGATGGCGCCGAGCGAGCCGGTCATGACGGCCGAGGAGATCACCACCTTCATCCGCGGCAGCTTCCCGGGCAACGAGCCGTGGCAGGTGGTGGAGGAGGTCGGGCCGGGGCGCACCGTCACCCGCCTGCCGGCCGACCGGGTGGTGATCCGGCCCGGCGGCACCGTCTCGGGACCCACGCTGATGGCGGTGGCCGACTCGGCGGCTTGGGCCGCCACCCTGGCCGAGATCGGCCCGGTGGCCCTCTCGGTCACCAGCCACCTGTCCATCCACTTCCTGCGCAAGCCCGGGCCCGGCGACGTGGTGGCCACCACCGAGATGCTGCGGCGGGGCCGGCGCCAGGCCGTGGTCGAGGTCCGCCTCGCCACCGGCGGCGACCCCACCCCGGTGGCCACCGCCACCGTCACCTACGCCATCCCCTCCGCTCCTCCTTCCTGACCGCGGCCGGCGGGGCGCGGGGCCGCCCGCACCCCGGGGGGAGCGGGCGGTCGACTCCGCCGGCTGTCAGCGCCAGATGGCCTCACCCAGGCGGAGGAGGCCGGTGACGTCGGCGATGTCGCTGTCGAAGTAGGGCACGGTGGCCACCACGTCGGGGGTGCGGGCCAGCTCGGCCCGCTGCTCCTGCTCCCGGGTGGCGATGACCTGGTAGTTGAGGAAGCTCTCCCCCACCTCCCGCAGCACGGCGGCCACCGCCGCGGGATCGCCGACGCCGTCGGCCACCGCGGCGGCCGCCCGGTCGGCGTCGCCCACCAGACGGCGGGCCACGCCGGTGGTGGCCGTCCGGCGCAGGTAGGCCGGCAGCACCTTGTTGAGGACCACGGCCCCCAGGTGGAGCCCGCGGGCCTCCAGCTCGCGGATGAAGTACTCGGCCTCCCGCACCGGGGCCGCCTCCAGCGTGGAGACGACCAGGAACGTGGTGCGCCGGTCCGAGAGGGTGCGGGTGACGGCCTCGGCCCGCTCCACGAAGCCCGGGCCCAACGTCTGGAACAGGCCGAAGAACTCGGCGATGTCCTCCAGGAACTGCGAGCCCAGGATGCCGTCGGCCACCCGGTAGAACGGCTTCGAGGCCAGGGACAGCACCCGGTTCTTGGCCGGGGCCGTGAGCCACCGCAGCAACCGGCTGGAGAAGAACTCGGCCATGCGCTCCGGGGCGTCCAGGAAGTCGATGGCGTTCCGGGTGGGGGGCGTGTCCACCACGATCAGGTCGTAGCGGCCCGAGGAGTGGATCTCGTACAGCCGCTCCATGGCGATGTAGTCGTGGCTCTGCACGAACCGGCCCGAGATGTTGGCGTAGATCGAGTTCGACAGGATGGCGTCGCGGGTCCGGGCGTCCGGGGCGTGGCGGACGATCAGCTCGTCCCATGACTGCTTGGTGTCGAGCATGGCGGCCCACAGCTCGCCCCGGGGCTCCACCCCGGCGGCGGTGAAGGCCTCGGTCCCCACGCGGGTCTCGGTGTTGCCGAAGCGCTCCAGGCCCAGGGCGTTGGCCAGCCGCCGGGCCGGGTCCACGGTCAGCACCAGCACCTTGCCCCCGTGGTGGGCGGCGGCCATGGCGGCCAGGGCCGCCGCGGTGGTGGTCTTGCCCACCCCGCCCGAGCCGCAGGAGATGACGATCTCCTTGGCCGCCAGGAGCTGCTGCAGGGTGCGGATCTCCTCCGGGTCGCCGTCCACGGCGCCGGCGTCGGCGCCGACCTTGGCCTTCCCCTTCTTGTCCTTGGCCGCCTTCTCCTTGGACGCCATCAGCCCAGCTCCTCGTCCAGGGCCTCGGCCACCTGGCGGGTGAAGCGCAGGCCGGTGGAGCGGGCGAACACCTCGGGCAGGTAGAGCAGGTCGACGTCGGTCAGCCCCGCTCGCAGGGTCTGGAGGTGGGCGGCCCGGGTGCGGCGCAGGGTCACGGCCAGCTCGGCGGCGTCGAGGATGGGGCCCACGTCACCGTCCACCGCCTCCCCCAGGGCGGCGGCCCGCTCGGGGGTGCGCAGCGTGTCGAACAGCTCCTCCTCGCCCCGGCCGAACAGCTCGGGCAGCACCCGGTTCACGATCACCGCGGCCAGGTCCACGTCGGTCTCGGCCCGCAACCGCTGGGCCAGCTCGATGGTCTCGTTGACCGGCATCTCCTCGGGGGCGGCCACGATGACCACCCCGGTGCGGGCCGGGTCCTCCAGCACCTCCAGCATCCACGCCGTCTGGTTGCGGACCAGGCCCACCGACACCAGGTCGTTGATGCCCTTGGGGGCGGCGAGCTGGCCCACGATGTGGCCGCTGGCCACCGCGTCGACCACCACCAGGTCGTAGTGGCGCTCCACCACCTCCCAGGCCAGCTTCCCCACGGTGAGGATCTCCTTCACCCCGGGGGCGGCGTTGGCCACGAAGTCGAAGGTCCGGGCCAGGGGGCCGATGCGGGCCACCAGCGGCAGCTTGAGCTGGAGGCTCAGGTACTCCTTCAGCGACTCCTCGGTGTCCATGGACATGGCGAAGAGGTTGGGCTGGAGCTCGACGGGCTGGAACCCGGTGTGGGTGGCCTCGAAGAAGCCGGCCAGGCCGCCCTTGGCGTCGACCTCGCACACCAGGGTGCGCTGGCCCCGGTCGGCGGACAGCAGGGCCAGGCCGGCGGCCACCGTGGTCTTGCCCACGCCCCCCTTGCCGGTGACGAACAGCAGCTTCCGGTCGAGCAGGTCGAGAGCCATCAGGCGGGGCGGGGCCCGGGGGTGACGATCAGCCCGCGAACCCGATGCGGCGGTCGCCGGCCTCGACGCCCAGGTCGATGTAGGCCACCTTGTCGGCCGGGACGCCCACGTTGCGGCCCTTGCGGTCGGTCAGCCAGAGCACGCCACCGCTGGAGAGGGCGGCCTCCACGTCGGCCTTGACGGTGGCGGCCTCGGTGCCCTCGGGCAGCTCGACCTCCAGTTCCTTGGCCGTGTAGGTGACGCCGATGCGGATGTCCACGGGTTCTCCTGAGGGGACGACGAGCGGGGCCATCGTAGGAGGCGCAGCTCACGCCCCCCACCCCGACCGGCGGGGGCGCCGGGCGAGGTCGGTCAGTCCTTGGCCGGGACGGACTGCTGGCGGTCCATCATGTCGGCCATGACCATGCGGATGAACTCGTCGGCCTCGTCGTCCAGACCGCCGGCCACCCCGCCGTAGATGGCCGCGCTCATGGGCGTCTCGCCGGCGTGCTCCGCGGCGTAGGCCACCGCCTCGGCCAGGTCGGCCTCGAAGGCCTCGACCACGCCGGGCTGGGTCTGGGGCCGGGTGACGGCCATGTGGATGGCGTTGGGGTACTGCTGGCCGTTGAAGCGCCAGCCCTTCTGCCGCATGGCGTCGTTGACGTGGTAGATGTCGAACTCGTCGGAGGTGAAGCTGAAGCAGAACGTGGGGTCGCCGATGATCCGCAACTCGGGGTGCGAGCGCACCGCCTCCTTCATCCGGTCGGCCGTCTCGAAGATGGCCTTGGCATAGGCCAGGTAGCCCTGGCGGCCGATGGTGACCATGGCCGCCCAGGTCGAGGCCAGGGCGCCGCCGGAGCGGGAGCCCTCCATGCCCGGCGAGCAGTACTTGCCGCCGCTCCAACCGGTCAGGAAGAAGTACTGGCTGTTGCGCAGGGCCTTGTCCCGGAAGGAGAGCACCGAGCTGCCCTTGAAGCCGTAGCCGTACTTGTGGGTGTCGGCCGAGATGGAGGTGACGCCGGGGAGCCGGAAGTCGAAGACGGGGATGTCCCAGCCCAGCTCCTGGCCCCACGGGAGGATGAAGCCGCCCAGGCAGCCGTCGACGTGGAGGCCCACGCCCCGGGCCAGGGCCAGGTCCGACAGCTCGGCGATGGGGTCGATGGTGCCGTAGCCGTAGTTGCAGGCCGAGCCCATGATGGCGATGGTCTGGTCGTCGACCAGCTCGGCCATGGCGGCCACGTCGACCTTGGTGGTGTCGGGGTCGACGGCGGCGTTGCGGACCTCGATGCCGAACAGGTGACACCCCTTGTCGAAGGCCGGGTGGCCGGTCTCCGGTTTCACGAAGTTGGGCCGGGTCACGCCCCGGGCCTGGGCTGCGTGGTCGCGGTAGGCCAGCAGGGCGTGGAGGATGCTGCCGGTGCCGCCGGTGGTGACGATGCCGACCGGCTCGGTGTCGGTGACGGCATCGGCGTGGAGCATGTCGAGGGTCATGGCGATGATCTCGCCCTCGAAGCGGGTCTGGCTGGGGCAGATGTCGCGCTGGAGGGCGTTCACGTGGGCGTACATGCCGTACGCCTCGTTCAGGAAGTCGTAGTGGTCGTGGTCGCCGCAGTACATGGTGCCGGAGCACTTGCCCGACTCCCAGGCCTTGTCCTCCTCGGTGGCCATGGCCCGCATCTCGGCCAGCACCTCGTCGCGGGGCCGGCCCTGCTCGGGGATGCGCCGGTTCACTCCGTAGCGCTCGGCGTAGGGGTGGTCGTTGGCCATGGCTGCGGTGCCTCCCGGGGCGACGGTCCGGCGGTCGGACGAGGGCTCCAGAGTACGACCCGCCCCCCGGCGCCGCCGACCCGGGATCAGACGATCTTGAGCTCGCGGTGGTAGCGGCGGGTGGGGGCCAGGGCCACGTCGACGGTCTCGGCCATGGCCCGGAAGGCCCGGGCCGCCTCGCCGTCAGGCTCGTGGACCACGATGGGCCGGCCCGAGTCCGAGCCCTCCCGCAGCAGGGGGACCAGGGGCACCTGGCCCAGCAGCGGCACCTCCAGCCGCTCGGCCAGCTCGCGGCCCCCGCCGGCGCCGAACAGCTCGTAGCGGGTGCCGTCGTCGCCGGTGAACCAGCTCATGTTCTCGATCACGCCCCGCACCGACAGGTTGACCTTCTGGGCCATGAACCCGGCCCGCTGGGCCACCCGCTGGGCCGCCGGCTGCGGGGTGGTCACCACGTAGAACTCGGCCCGGGGCAGGAAGCTGGCCAGCGAGATGGAGATGTCACCGGTGCCGGGGGGCAGGTCCACCAGCAGGTAGTCGGGATCGTCCCAGTACACGTCGGTGAGGAACTGCTCCAACGCCTTGTGGAGCATCGGTCCCCGCCAGATCACCGGGGTCTCCTCCTCGGCGAAGAAGCCCATGGAGATGCAGCGCACGCCGTGGGTCTCGGGCGGGACCAGCATCCCGTCGATGACCGCCGGCGGGTGCTCGACGCCCAGCATCCGGGGGATGGAGAAGCCCCACACGTCGGCGTCGACCACGGCCACGCTCTTGCCCCGCTGGGCCAGGGCGATGGCCAGGTTGGTGGTCACCGACGACTTGCCCACCCCGCCCTTGCCCGAGGCGACGAGCAGCACCCGGGTGGGGCAGTCGGGGTCCGCGAAGCGGATGGAGCGGCCCTCGGCGTGGCCGTGGGCGGCCTGGCTGCCGGCGGTGGAGGCGGGATCACCGTGGATGAGCTGGCGGACGGCGGCCCGCTCCTCGTCGGTCATCACCGTGAAGTCGACCTCGGCGCGGTCGATGCCGTCGAGGGCCACTGCGGCCTCGGTGACCCGGGTGGTGATCTCGGCCCGGAGCGGGCAACCGGCCACGGTCAGGGCCACCTGCACGGCCACGGTGCCACCGTCGAGGGCGATGCCCTTCACCATGCCGAGGTCGACGATGCTGCGGTGCAGCTCGGGGTCCTCGACCGGCCGGAGGGCCTCGAGGACGTCGGCTTCGGTGACGGGCACAGGATCTCCTGGGGAGCGACAGGTGGAGGCGAACCGGGAGCGGGGCCGTCGCCAGAGGCGCCGTCCGGGACCGTCGGTAGGATACCGGCGTGCCCTCCGCACCCGGCAGCCCGGCGCTGTCGCCCACGGACTTCTCGTCGGCCGTGACTGCCATCACCGCCGCCTTCGGCGACCCGACCCGGCGCCGCATCTACCTCTTCGCCCACGAGCACCCCGGGGGCGTCACCGCGGCCGAGGTGGCGGCGGCCGTCGACCTCCACCCCAACGTGGCCCGGCACCACCTGGACAAGCTGGTGGCCGGCGGCCACCTCGACGTGGCCGTCGACCGCAGCGGGGCCAGCGGGGCCGGCCGACCGTCCAAGCGCTACCGGGCCACCGCCGAACAGGTCACCCTGGCCGTGCCGGTCCGCCACGACGAGGTGCTGCTGGCCCTGCTGGGCCGGGCCCTGACCGAGCTGGGTCCGGCCCGGGCCGAGCGCATGGCCGAGGAGGTGGGCGAGCACTACGGCCGCGAGCTGGCCGGCACCATGGACGACGACGCCCCCCGCGGCCTCCGGGCCGCCCTCCACGCCGCCGCCGACGCCCTCAGCGCCCACGGCTTCGCGGCCCACGCCGAGGACACCCGGGGGGACCTGCGCATCGTCTCCGAGCACTGCCCGTTCGGGGACGCCGCGGTGGAGCACCCGGTGATCTGCGCCGTGGACCGGGGCATGGTCCGGGGCCTGCTGTCCACCCTGGCCGGCGACGACAGCGCCCGGGCCGAGACCCGGGCCTCGCTGGCCCGGGGCGACCAGGTCTGCATCACCGCCCTGGGCTGAGGGGCCCCGGCGCCGCCACCGCTGGGTAGCGTGGCCCCGTCCCCTGCCGAAGGAAGCGCCGTGGCCCGTCGCTCGCACGTCCTGGCCCCGCTGGTCGTGGCCGTGGCCGTGGCCCTGGCCGTGACCGGGTGCCGCTTCGGGGCCGACGAGCCCGACGAGCCCGATCCGGCCGTGTTCTGCGAGGACCACGCCACCATCGACGCCAACTTCGCGTCGCTCCCCAACGACACCCTGGCGGCCCTGCGGGACGGCGTGGCCCGGCTGGCCGAGGACACCGAGGGCCTGGCCGGCCGGGCGCCGGACGACATCGCCGAGGAGACCGAGGCCTTGGCCGCCGGCCTGCGACAGGCGAGCGACGCCGTGGCCGAGGCCCCGACCCTGGAGGTGGCCCGGGCCGAGGTGGCCGCCGTGGTGGACGAGGGCGCCTACCAACGGGCCAGCGCCGCGGTCGACACGTGGGTGGCCGACAACTGCGCCAGCGGGTGACCCACTAGGTTCACGCCGACCCGCCTGCCGGTCCCGCTCCGGCTCGCCCAAGGAGCTCCTCATGCGCCGTCGCCTCGCCCTGGCCGCCGTCCCCCTGGTCCTCACGTCGCTGCTCCTGGCCGGCTGCGGCGACGACGGGGACGACGCCTCGCCGACGACCACCACCGAGACGGCCAGCACCACGCTGCCCGACGGCCGCACCACGACCACCGGCGAGCCCGACACCACCGAGGACGGCGCCACCACCGAGAGCACGGGCACCACCGAGAGCACGACCACCACCGAGGGCGACGGCGGGAACCAAGGCGGCGACGACTTCTGCGCCGGCTTCGCCGACCTGAACGAGCTGTTCCGGCTGTCGCCCGACGAGACGCTCGAGGATCTGCAGGCGGGGACGGTCGACTTCGCCGCCGCCGCCGCCGACCTGGTCGAGATCGCCCCCGGGGAGATCGCGGACGACATGCAGGTCATGGCCGACTTCTTCGCCGACCTGAGCGAGGCCGTGGCCGACGCCACCTCCAAGGATGAGGCCGAGAGCATCGCCGGCGAGCTCCGCAGCCCCGAGCTCGACACCGCCGGCCAGGCGGTCAGCACCTGGACCAACGAGAACTGCCCCGAGGCCGGCTGATCGACGGCCCTGACGGCGAGCCCGTGGTCCGCCACTACCTCGACCACGCCTCCACGTCGCCCCTGCGACCCGAGGCCCGCCAGGCCCTGGTCGATGCCCTCGACCAAGCCGGCGACCCGGGCCGCGTCCACCACGAGGGCCTGGTGGCCCGGGTCACCGTCGAGCAGGCCCGCGAGCAGGTGGCCGGCCTGCTCGGCGCCCGGCCCCGCGAGGTGGTCTTCACCAGCGGGGCCACCGAGGCCATCGCCGCCGTGGCCTGGGGGGCGGCGCCCCGGGGCGGCCACCAGGTGGTCACCGCGGTCGAGCACTCGGCCGTGCCGGCCGCGGCCCGCCGTCACGGCGAGGTGACCGTGGTGGGTGTCGACGGCCAGGGCCGGGTCGACGCCGAGGCCGTCCTCGGCGCCATCGGCCCCGACACCGCCGTGGTCCACGTGCAGTGGGGCAACCACGAGGTGGGCACCACCCAGCCGGTGGCCGCCGTGGTGGCCGGCGCCCGCGAGCGCGGGGTGCTGGTGCACGTCGACGCCGCCCAGGCCGCCGGGCGGGTCCCGATCCACTTCGCCGACCTGGGGGCCGACCTGCTGTCGATCAGCGGACACAAGCTGGGCGGGCCGCCCGGCACCGGCGCCCTGCTGGTGCGCCGGGGCCTGCGCCTGGCCCCCCTGCTGGTGGGCAGCGACCAGGAGCGGGCCCGGCGGGCGGGCCTGGAGAACACCCCGGCCCTGGCCGGGCTGGGAGCGGCGGCCGCCACCCTGGCCGCCGACGGGCGCCTGCCCGCCGAGGAGGCCGAGAGCCGCCGGCTCACCGAGCGGGTGCTGGCCGGCGTGGCCGCCCTGGACGGGGTGCGGGTCCACGGCGACCCCGAGGGCCGCCTGCCCCACCTGGTGTGCCTCGGGGTCGACGACGTCGAGCCCCAGGCCGTGCTCCTCGGCCTGGACCGGGCCGGGATCGCCTGCCACTCGGGGTCGGCCTGCTCCTCGGAGGCGCTGGAGCCCTCCCCGGTCCTGGCCGCCATGGGGGTCGACGCCCTGCGCTCCCTGCGGGTCTCGGTGGGGTGGTCGAGCACCGAGGCCGACGTCGACGCCCTGCTGGCCGCCCTCCCCGAGGTCCTGGCCGGGCTGCGGGCCCTGCGCCGGCCCACCTGACCGCAGCCTGACTCGCCGGCGGCCGCGGCGTCGACCGGGGCGAGCGCCGACCGCTACGTTCCCGACCGTGACGATCCTCCTCGTCCGCCACGCCCACGCCGGGGCCCGCTCCGCCTGGGACCAGCGCGACTCCGAGCGCCCCCTGTCGGACAAGGGCCGCCACCAGGCCGACGCCCTGGCCGCCCACGTGGCCGGGACCCGGCTCGACCGGGTGCTCTCCAGCGCCGCGGTGCGCTGCCAGCAGACGGTGGCCCCCCTGGCCCACCAGCGGGACCTGGACGTGGAGGTCCACCCGGCGATCACCGAGGGGGCCACGGCGGGGGCCGCCACCACGCTCATCCGGCAGCTGGCCGCCGACGGCGCCCGCGCCGCCCTCTCCAGCCACGGCGACGTCATCCCCGCCGTCCTCCGGGCCCTGGCCGACGACGGGGTGGCGGTCGACACCAGCCACGGCGTCCCCAAGGGCACCTACTACGAGCTGGACGTCACCGACGGCGCCGTCACCGGCGCCCGCTTCGTCGATCCCCGCCCCTGACCCGACCCCTCGGGCGGGGGCGGCGGCCGGAGCAGCGCCGGGGCCAGCAGCGCCCCGAGGACGAGGGCGGCGGTCGCCTCGTCCCAGGGCTCGCCGGGCCGGGGCCGGCGATCGGCCAGCAGGACGCCGGGGGGCAGGTGGTGGCGTTCCCCCGGCACGTCCCACACCGGGGTGAGCCGCCCCCGCAGGGTCCCGTCGGCGTCGGCGTCGGTGAGGGCCAGGGCCCCGGCCACGCCCGGGGCCTCGGTCAGGACCCCGTGCGGCCGGCCGTCGGCGGTGGCCACCCGGGCCTCCAGCTCGCGCACCACCCGGTCGGCGGTGATGGTCCCGAGGGGCCCCGACGGGCCGGTGACGTCCACCACCGGGGCGGTGCGGCGCCGGGGGCGGGACAGGCGCACCACCTCGTCGCCGGCGGCGTCGCGGACCACCAGCAGGGTGACGACCGACGACGGAGTCGTCACCAGCAGGCGGCCGAGCCGGTGGAGGCCGCGGGGGCGGCCGGGTTCGATGCGCCCGGCGGGCCGGCCGTCGGGGCTGCGGAGCAGGCGGGTCCCGGTGGCGTCGGGCGGGGTCACCAGCACCAGGGGCCCGAGCTCGCCCCCCGGCCCCCCGTCGGTCCCCACCCGGCCGGCGGGCTGCCCCTCGGCGTCGTGCAGGACGCGGGCCCCCACCGGGTCGGCGGGGGGGGCGGCCCGCTCCGGGGCCGGCCGAGACCGCTCCAGGCGGGCCACCGGCGAGGAGTCGACGCTGGCCACCCCGCCGTCGGCCACGTGCTCGGTCCACAACCGCCCGTCGAAGAACCGGAGGCCGTGGCGCTGCCAGGGATCGACGTGCCACCCCGGTGGGCCGGTCCGGACGTCACCGGCCCGGTCGGTCCCGGTCCGGACGTCTCCGGTCGGGGAGGAGGCGGCGGTCACCCCGGCGACCCTACCGAGCGGCCCGGGGCGTCCACCGGGCAGGCCCGTCAGCGAGCGGTGGCCCGCAGGTAGTCGGCCAGGGCGGCCGAGTCGTTGGCCAGGTGGTCGACCCGCTCGTCCTGCTCCAGGAGGTCGGCCAGGTGGGGCGGCAGGAGCGGCCGGATGCCGGTGGCGGCTTCCACGGCGTCGGGGAACTTGGCCGCGTGGGCGGTGGCCAGGCAGATCCGGGGGGTGCCGGCCGGCGACGGCACGGCCCGGGCGGCAGCGATGGCCACCGCGGTGTGGGGGTCGACCAGCTCACCGGTCTCGTCGTGGACCCGGCGGATCTCGGCCAGGGTGGCCTCGTCGTCGACCCGCACGCCGGAGAAGGCGGACCGGACCCGGGCCATGCGGGCCTCGCCCACGTCGATCCGGCCGGTGGCCCGCAGCGTCGACATGGCCTCGGCCACCACCGCCCCGTTGCGGCCGTAGAGCTCCCACAGGTAGCGCTCGACGTTGCTCGACACCTGGATGTCCATGGACGGGCTGAGGGAGGGCTCGACCCCCTCCATCTCCATCACCCCGGAGTCGATCCACCGGGCCAGGATGTCGTTGCGGTTGGAGCCGATGACGAAGCGGTCCACGTCCAGGCCCCCCTGGGCCGCCACCCACCCGGCCAGGACGTTGCCGAAGTTGCCGGTGGGCACCGAGAACGACACCGGGCCCTCGGGCGCCACCGCCGCCGCCGAGGTGACGTAGTAGACGACCTGGGCCATGACCCGGCCCCAGTTGATGGAGTTCATGGCTGCCAACTGCAGCTCGGCGCGCAGGGCCGTGTCGGCGAAGGCCGCCTTCACCAGGTCCTGGCAGTCGTCGAAGGTCCCGTCCACGGCCACGTTGCGCACGTTGGGCTCGTCCACGGTGGTCATCTGCCGGCGCTGCACCTCGCTGACCCGGCCGGCCGGGTGGAGGACCACGATGTCGAGCCGGTCGCGGCCCCGGCAGGCCTCGATGGCCGCCGAGCCGGTGTCGCCCGAGGTGGCCACCAGGATGGTGGCCCGCTCGTCGCGCCGGGCCAGCTCCCGGTCGAACAGGCGGCCGACCAGTTGGAGGGCCACGTCCTTGAAGGCCAGCGTCGGCCCCCAGAACAGCTCCAGCAGGTGGAGGTCGCCGCCCAGGGGCCGCACCGGGCACACCTCGGGGTGGCCGAAGGTGGCGTAGGCCTCCTCGACCAGGGGGCGCAGCTCGTCCCGCCCCATGGCCGGCGCCACGTAGGGGGCCAGGACCTCGACGGCCACGTCGGTGTAGCGCTCGGCCGACGGGTGGACGTCGATCTCCGGCCACTCCTCGGGCACGTACAGCCCGCCGTCGGGAGCCAGCCCGCCGACCAGGGCCCCGTCGAAGCCCACCGGCGGGCACGAGCCCCGGGTGCTGACGTAGCGCACCGGCTAGGCGCCGTTCGCCGGGCCGGCGCCGGCCGCGTCGTCCCCGTCGTCGCCCACCACCCGCACCACGCTGCCCACCCGGCGCACCACGTCGAGGCCCCGCAGGGCGACCACGGTGGCCTGGAGGTCGGCCTCGCGGGCCACGTGGGTGATGAGCAGGATGCGGGCCGCGTCGCCGATGCCCTCCTGCTCCAGGGAGCGGATCGACACCCGGTGGGCCTCGAACACCTCGGCCAGGGCCCGCAGCACGCCGGGCCGGTCCTCGACGTCGATGCTCAGGTAGAAGGGGCTGCGCTGCTCGTCGATGGGGCGGATGCGGGCCCGCTCGGTGCTACCCAGGGTGGCGTGGGTGCCCTTGCGCAGGTTGACGGCGGCGTCGATGAGGTCGCCCAGCACCGCCGAGGCCGTGGGGTCGCCCCCGGCCCCCCGGCCGTAGAACATGAGGTCGCCCACCGCCGCGCCCTCCACGAACACGGCGTTGAAGCTGTCGCGCACCCCGGCCAGGGGGTGCTGGACCGGGAGCATGGCCGGGTGGACCCGCACCGCCACCTCGGGGCCGTCGTCGCCGGCCACCCGCTCGCACACGGCCAGGAGCTTGATGACGTGGCCCAGGCGCGATGCCGAGGCGATGTCGGCGGCGCTGACCCCGGAGATGCCCTCGTGGTACACGTCGCCCGCCACCACCCGGGCCCCGAAGGCCAGGGAGGCGATGATGGCCGCCTTGGCCCCGGCGTCGTAGCCCTCCACGTCCGCGGTGGGGTCCCGCTCGGCGTAGCCCAGGCTCTGGGCCTCGGCCAGGGCCTCGGCGTAGCCGGTGCCGTCCTCGGTCATGCGGGTGAGGATGAAGTTGGTGGTGCCGTTGACGATGCCCATCACCCGGGTCACGTCCTCGCCGGCCAGCGACTCGCGCAGGGGCCGGATGATGGGGATGCCGCCCGCCACCGACGCCTCGAACAGCAGGTCCACCTCGGCCGCGTCGGCCGCCGCGGCCAGCTCGGCCCCGTGGTTGGCCAGCAGCTCCTTGTTGGCGGTGACCACCGGCTTGCCGGCGGCCAGGGCCGAGAGGATCAGCTCGCGGGCCGGCTCGATGCCCCCGATGACCTCGACCACCACGTCGACCTCGGGGTCGACGGCCACGGCGGCGGCGTCGCGCGTCAGCACGCCTTCGGGCACCGCCACCCCGCGGTCGCGGGTGAGGCTGCGCACCGCCACGCGGGTGATGTCGAGCACCACCCCGGACCGGGCCGCGATGGTGTCCTGCCGCCCGGTGACCAACCCGACCAGGGCGGCCCCCACGTTGCCGCAACCCAACAGGCCGACGCGCACCCTGGGCGCCTCGGCCGGCACCACGGGGTCGTCGTCGGGAGCAGCGGGCGGGACCACGGCAGGAGGGTAGCCAGCGGCGGGGGGTCCGTCGGACGAGATCCCACCCCTCCGGGCGATGGCCCGGCCGCGGCCGGGCCCGGTCCCCGAGGGGGGCGCTGCCACCCGGCCCCCGCTCGGCGCGAGGCTGGGTCGGTGGAGTCCACCCGGGTCGACCGTTGGCTGTGGGCGGTGCGCCTGGCCCCGACCCGCTCAGCGGCCACCGCGGCCTGCCGGGCCGGCCACGTGCGGGTCGGCGGCCGGTCGGCCAAGGCGGCCACCGCCGTGGCCGTCGGGGACCTCGTCGAGGCGCGCCTCCACCAGGTCGACCGCGTGGTCGAGGTGGTCCAGGTGATCGAGAAGCGGGTCGGGGCCCCGGTGGCCGTCACCTGCTACGTGGACCACACCCCTCCCCCACCGGCCGGCGACGAGGCCCTGCCCCCGGTGGCGTCCCGGGAGCGGGGGGCCGGGCGGCCCACCAAGCGCGACCGGCGCCGGATCGACCGCATGCGCCCCCGCTGAGCCGATCCGCCACGACGGGCCGCGGCTGCCGGCCGGCCGTGGGGTGACGACGGGGAGGTGGCCCCCGCCGGTGCGGGTCGCCAGCCGGCGGCCGGTGTGGCACGGTGTCGCCCGTGGGAACGGCCGTGGTCGTGGTGGTGATCGTCGTGCTGGTGGTGGCGCTGGCCGCCGTGGCCGTGGTCGTGGCCGCCCGCATCTCGGCCCGCCGGACCCGCGAGGCGCGGGGCCGCCAGCACGCGGCGACGGCGGCGGTGATGACCCCCGACGGGCGGCTGAGCCCGGTCGCCATCACCGTCGGGGACGTGGTGAACATCAAGGGCACCGACAACCTGGTGGTCGGGTCGGTGCGCTACGACGAGGACGGCTTCCAGTGGCTGGAGCACCTCCTGGAGGACACCGAGCGCACCTGGCTCAGCGTCGAGGACGACGAGGGGGTCCTGGAGACCGTGCTCTGGCGCCAGGTCAAGGGCAGCACCCAGGAGCCCGGGGGCGCCGAGGTGAGCCTGGACGGCGTCACCTACGCCTTCCAGGAGCGCGGCCGGGCCGCCTACTCCACCTCCGGCTCGACCGGGCTCCCGGCCCACGGCCACATGGAGTACGCCGACTACGTGGGTCCCGACGGGCACCGCCTCGGCTTCGAGCGGTTCACCTCCGGTAGCTGGGAGATGGCCACGGGCGTCGTCCTGGCCCCCGCCGAGGTCACGGTCTGGGCCCGATCGGCCGGGGCCTGACGTGCGCGCCGTGCTCGACACCCCGTTCCGCGACGTGGCCGCCGGCCAGCTCTGCTTCCGCACCGACGCCCCGGTCCAGCCCTCGCTGGCCGTGCTGCGGCTCCCGGCCCTGGGTGGGACGCTGGAGCTCCACCTCCTGGGTGCCTCCCACCAGGCCCTGCTCCGCACCGACCAGGTCGAGGTCACCGAGCTGGTGGCCTGCGGGGCGGGCGCCCCCGGCCTGCCGGCCCGCGACCACCGGGTGGTGGGCCCGCTGGCCTGCCGGTTCCAGGCCCGCATCCTCTCCGGCGCGGCCGGCCACGCCGCCGCCCTCCGCCACCGCTACCAGGACGCGCCCGACGCCCTGGTCGGGGCGTTCCCCGGCTCGTCCGACGCCCTCACCGTGCTGGCCGCCGAGGTCAGCCGCCACCGGTGCCGCTGGCGCACCTGGCACGTCTACCCCCAGACCGACGAGGTCGCCATGACCACCACCACCGTCACCACCGCACCGGTCGTCGCGCCCCCGGCTCCGGCCAACCCGCCGGCCGTCGCCGCCGGCCTCGGAGCACGGCCCTCCGCGGTGCTCGGGCGCCCGTTGGTCGAGGGAGACGGGTCGTGAGCCGCCGGGTGGTCGCCGGCCGGGGCGTGCTGGCCGTGGCCCTGGCCCTCGTCCTGCTGGCCGCCTGCTCCGGCGGCGGGGGCGACTCGCTGCGCGACTTCGCCTCGAAGGAGTACACCGGCAGCGACGGCCGCTACAGCTCACCGCAGTCGGTCTCGGCCGTGGCCGCCGCCTTCACCAAGTTCCGCCGGCCCGTCGACCGCCACGAGACCGAGGGACGGGTGTTCCTCCAGTACTCCGACGACATCGTGGCCATCGCCCCGGCGACGGCGTCCACCAGTCCGGGCACCACCAGCGTCCCGGGCGCCCCGACCACGGCCAGCACCCCGCGCCTGCCCACGTCCGGCGGCCGGACCACCATCGAGATCGACGGTGCCCGCACCGGCCGCCAGCGGCACTTCTTCTTCATCGGCAACCGCTGGGGCCGCTACCAGAGCTACACCGACGTGGCCCGCGGCGGCGGCCCGGGGTCCGGCAAGTGACCGGCCCTCGTCCGGGCCGGCCCGGCTCGGCCCGCCACCCGGCCTGACACCGCGTCGCACCCCGACCCCGCACGCCCCCTCGCCCCGACCCCGCACCACCGCCTCTCCACCCCGACCGACGTCCCGACGAAAGCAGCGCCCATGTCCGACGTGCTCAACGACATCCTCGATGCCCTGGCCTTCGGCGCCGTCGGCATCGCCGTGCTCGGCCTCGGCTACCTGGCCCTGGACCTCCTGACCCCCGGCAAGCTGGGTGAGCTCATCTGGGGCCGGCGAAACCTCAACGCCGCCATCGTCCTGGCCTCGGGCCTCACCGCCCTGGGCGGGGTCGTGGCCACCGGCATCTGGAGCGCGGACGGCGACCTGGGTGAGGGCCTGGCCCGGGCCGCGGGCTACGGCATCCTGGGCGTGGTCCTGCTCTCGGTGGCCTTCCTGCTCATCGACCTGCTCACGCCGGGGAAGCTGGGCGACATCATCACCGAGGAGCGCTTCCACCCCGCCTCGCTGGTCACCGCGGCCAGCCACCTGGCCATCGGCGCGGTGGTCGCCGCCTCCGTCACCTGACCGTCGTGGCCGGACCCGACCCCCGCTCGGGAGAGGCCCGGTGACCGACGCGCCCCGGGGGCCGGCGGCGCCGCCTCCCGACCGGGACGCGCCGACGGCTCCCTCCGGGGGCCCGTCGAGCCATCCCGGCGACGAGGACGACGGCCCCCCGGAGGTCACCGCGGTGGCCGCCGGCGGCGTGGCCGTGGCCGCCGACACCCCGGCCGGCGACGGGCCGGCGGCGGGGCCGGCCGGCGACCCGCCCCTGCGGCTGCCGGTGGGGCGGCGCATCTCGCGGTCGGTCGTGCTGGGGGCGGTGTTCGTGTGCGCGGCGTGCGGGCTGGTCTACGAGCTGGCCCTGGTGGCCCTGGGCAGCTACCTCATCGGCAACAGCGTCCACCAGGCATCCATCGTCATCTCGGTCTTCGTCTTCGCCATGGGCATCGGCTCGCTGGCGGCCAAGCGCCTGGCCCGGTGGCCGGTGGCGTCCTTCGCCGTCATCGAGCTGGCCCTGGCCCTGCTGGGCGGCCTGTCGGTCATGGCCCTGTACGCCTCCTTCGCCTGGCTGGACCTCTACCAGCCGGTCCTGGTCGTCGTGGCCAGCGCCATCGGCGTGCTCATCGGGGCCGAGATCCCGGTGCTCATGGCCCTGGTCCAGCGCATCCGGGCCCAGGCCGCGGCCGATGCCGCCGCCGACCTGTTCGCCGTGGACTACATCGGCGCCCTGGTGGGAGGCCTGGCCTTCCCGTTCCTGTTGCTGCCGGCCTTCGGCCAGATCCAGGGGGCGATGCTGGCCGGCGCGGTGAACGCCCTGGCCGCCGCGGTGGTGTGCCTGTGGCTGTTCCGCGCCGAGCTGTCCCGGCGAGGCCTGGCCGGGGCGGTGGCGGCCTTCGCCGCCGTGATCGGCGTGCTGGGGCTGGCCGCGGCGCGCGCCGACCAGTTCGAGGCCTCGGCCCGCCAGGCCCTCTACGGCGACCCGATCGTGCACGCCGAGCGGAGCCCGTACCAGGACATCGTGCTCACCGAGCGGGGTGCCATCCTCGGGGGGCGGAGCGACGTGCGCCTGTTCCTCAACGGCGACCTCCAGTTCTCCAGCGTCGACGAGTACCGCTACCACGAGGCCCTGGTGCACCCGGCCATGGCCGGGCCCCGGGACCGGGTGCTGGTGCTGGGCGGGGGCGACGGCCTGGCCCTGCGGGAGGTCCTCCGCTACGACGACGTCGACGAGGTGGTCGAGGTGGAGCTCGACCCGGCGGTGATCGAGCTGGCCCGCACCGACCCGCGGGTCCGGGACCTGAACCAGGGCTCCCTGGACGACCCCCGGGTGTCGGTGGTGACCCGGGACGCCTTCTCCTGGCTCCGGGACCGGCCCTGGCTCGACGGTGCCGGGGACGGCGCCGGCCGGACGGGGGCGGCGGGCTTCGACGTGATCGTGGTCGACATGCCCGACCCCGACGATGCCGCCACGGCCAAGCTCTACTCGGTCGAGTTCTACGGGCTGGCGGCCCGGGCCCTGGCCCCCGGGGGCCGGATGGTGGTCCAGGCCGGCTCGCCCTACTTCGCCCGGGACGCCTACTGGTCGATCGGCGCCTCGATCGACGAGGCCGGCCTGGAGGCGGTGCCGTACCACGTCGACGTGCCCAGCTTCGGCGACTGGGGCTTCTTCCTGGCCGGCCCGGACCGGCCCGAGCCGGGTGTCGACCCGGCCGTGGCGGACGAGCTGCGCTTCGTCGACGAGGCCCTGCTGGAGGCGGCCCGGGTGTTCCCGCAGGACCAGGGGCCGACCGACGTCGAGGCCTCCACCCTGGTCGACCCGGCCATCCTCGAGTACGAGCGGGACGGCTGGAAGGACTACTGAGCCGGACCCGGGCCGGCGGGGTGGGCCTCGGTCTCGGGGTGGGCCAGGGCGATCCGGCGCACGTCGTCCTCGGTGGCCAAGGGCCGAGCCCACGGCTGCCCGGGGCCACCGGGCCGACGCCGAGAGCCGCAGTGGCCCGGCCGGGCGATAGGTTGCCCGTCCCCCCTCATCCCCGGAGCCCCCTCCTTGACCACGCAGATGACCGTCTCCCACCACCGGCGCCGCCTCGATGACCTGCGGGCCGCCACCGAATCCCGCATCTCCCGCCTCACCGCCGACTACGACGCCCTGGCCGAGGCCGGCACCGATGTCGGGTCCGGGGACGACGAGGGCGGGTCGGAGTCCGACGGCACGTTCGTGGAGCGAGACCGCATCCGAGCCCAGATCCAGGAGGACCAGGAGCTGCTGGACCAGATCGAGGCCGCGACCGAGCGATCGCGCACGAAGGCGTGGCGCCTCTGCACCCGCTGCTCGGAGCCCATCGGCGAGGCCCGGCTCGAGGCCCTGCCCACCACCACCGTCTGCGTCTCCTGCAAGGCCTCCGGCACCAGCTGGTGAGCGGCGGCAGCTGGTGAACGGCCGCCACGTCGCCCCGGGGCGGGCTATCAGCCGAAGCGGGACCGGAGCTCGGGGATGAGGGCCGGGAGGACGTAGGCGTCATCGGCGGCGATGGACACCTCTATGGGCGGGCCCGAGGTCGGGATGACCACGGACCGGCGCTCGACCACGGGATCGCCGATGTGGCCCCAGGGCTCGATCGGGTTCTTCTTCCAGGCCACGCCGATGCGGGTCAGGCGCAGGCCACCCACCACCACCTCGGCCCCCTGGCCGATGCGCTCGATCACGCGGGCCCGAGGACGGGACCCGGCGGCGTCGCCGAAGACGTCCCACAGGTAGCCGAGGGCGCTGACGATCTGCTCGGCCCGCCGGGTCGAGAGGGCGTTGCGGGCCGTGGCCCGCACGGTGGTCCCGTCGATGCGGGTGAGGGCGATCGACATGCGGGCCGATGCCGCCCGGCGGAACAGGGCGGCCTCGACCTCGAGCTTGAACCGCACCGACTCGACCTCGTCGAAGGCGACCGCGGCGCCCTCCAGCTCCACCCCGGTCGAGCCGACCCGGATGGTGGTGGTGCGGCCGATGGCGCTGGGGAGCGTGACCTCCCACCGGTACGGCCCGTCGCAGGGCACGAAGGGCGGCTCGGGGGCGACGGGCAGCCGGCGGGCCCCGAAGGAGCGGGTCAGGGCATCGGTGATGCCGACCGTCATCTCGGGGCGACCGGGCGCCACGGCCGGCGCAACCGAGGCCGGTGCCGGGACCGGGGGGCTCGGGTGGTGGGGCGCCGCTCCGGCTCGTCGGAACGGGGAGCGCCGGGCCGGCCGCTCACCCTCGGGCGCGGCCATCACCGACGCTCCGGCCCGGTCCGACCGGGGATCGGAGGGACCGGCCGACTCGGACCGGACGGTCGACGCGCTGGCCGCCTCCGGCCCGGCGACGGGGGCTCCGGTGGGCTCAGGACCGCCGGCCGGGTCGCCGACGGCCTGGGGCTGCGGCTCCGCGGGACGCCGCTGGTCGCTCGCACGGCGGGCCGGGGGGGTGGCACCGGTCCGGGGCGGGCTCCCGAGGCCCCGACGGGCCACAGCCGGGGGCCGACCGTCGACGCGCGGTCGCGGCCGATCGTCGTCGGCGGCCCCTGACGGCCGGCTCTCGTCCCCGTCGCGGTCGATCACCTCCGGCCATCGGCACGACCTGGCCGACTTCCACCCTCCGCACCGAAAAGATCCGGACCACGGCCAGCCAGACCGCCCCGGGCGGACCGGCGCCGGCCGTCCACGAGGCGGGTAGCCTCGCGTCCCCTCACACCCCCCGTCGGCGACGACGGGGGGTGCCGCCGCGCGTCTCCCGGAGAGTCACGATGCCCCCGCCGCACCCGCCCGACCCGATCCATCCCGAGCTCGCCCTCGAACAGGCCCACGTCCACGCCAGCTACGCCGGCCTGGCCGCCATGGCCGCCGCCACCCGCAGCGCCCTCGATGCCGCCAACCGGGCCGGCAGCGCGGGCGAGACCGACAGCACCATCGCCGCCGGCCACCTCGCCCAGCGCCTCCGCCACCTCGACCCTGACGTGCCCGGCCTGGTCTTCGGGCGCATCGACGGCGACGACGGCTCGTCGTGGCACGTGGGCCGGCGCCACGTCGAGGACGGGGCCGGCGACCCGTTGGTGGTCGACTGGCGGGCCCCGGTCTCGGTCCCCTTCTACCGGGCCACGCCGGCCGACCCGCTCGAGCTGGCCCGTCGGCGGCGCCTGCTGTTGGACGGCGCGACGGTGACCGACCTCTTCGACGAGGTGTTCGACGACCCCGACCTGGCCGGCGAGGTCCGGGCCGCCGGGATCCCCGACCCGCTGCTGGCCGAGCTGGAGCGGGCCCGGACCGGCGCCATGCGGGACATCGTGGCCACCATCGCCGCCGAGCAGGACGAGGTCATCAGGGCCGACCTCGGCACCTGCCTGATCGTGCAGGGCGGACCGGGGACGGGGAAGACCGCGGTCGGCCTCCACCGGGCCGCCTTCCTGCTCTACGAGCACCGCCAGCAGCTCGACCGCGACGGCGTGCTGGTGGTGGGCCCGAACCCGGTCTTCCTCCGCTACATCAGCCAGGTGCTGCCCTCCCTGGGGGAGGCCGCGGCCCGCCAGTCGACCATCGAGAGGCTGGTGGCGGGCACGGTCGGGGGACGGGTCCGCGACGTCGACCGTCGGGACCGGGCCCGCCTGCTGGGCGACGCCCGCATGGCCGAGGTGGTGCGCCGGGCCGTGACCGGGCAGCGCCGGGACCCGGCCGAGGACCTCGTGGTGTCCACGCCCTGGGCCCGGGTCACGCTCCGGGCCGACGCGGTGAGGGCAGTGCTGGACGAGGTGGCCGCCCGCGACGTGCCGTAGTCCGTCGGGCGGGCCGCGGTGCGGACCCGGCTGGTGGCCATGGCCGTCGAGGCCCACGGGGACCGGGGCGCCGCCGACGGGCTGGACGCCACGGTGCGGAGCTCCGAGGACCTGCGCCGGGCCCTGGCCCGCTGGTGGCCGTCGGCCAGCGCCGTCGCCCTCGTCCGCCGGCTCCTGACCAGCCCCACCGCCCTGCGCCGGTCCGCAGCCGGTGTCCTCGACACCGACGAGCAGGCCCGGCTGCTCAGGTCGGCCGCCGCCCGCCTGGAAGCCGAGCGCTGGACCGTCGGTGAGGCGGTGGTGGTCGACGAGGCCGTGGCCCAGGTCGACGGCGTGCCCCCCACCTACGGCCACATCGTGGCCGACGAGGCCCAGGACCTCTCGGCCATGGCCCTGCGAGCCCTGGCCCGGCGGTGCCCGTCGGGGTCGATGACCATCCTGGGCAACCTGGCCCAGGCCACCGAACCGGGGGCGGTGACGTCGTGGGAGGGAGCCCGGGCCCACCTGGGTACCGGCGCGCCGGTCCGGCGTGAGGACCTCACGGTGGGCTACCGGGTGCCGGCCGCGGTGATGGACCTGGCCAACCGCCTGCTGCCCCGGGTGGCGCCCGGCCTGGCCCCCGCCCGCTCCGTCCGAGCGGAGGGCCGGCCCCCGGAGCGCCGGGCCACCACGGCCGAGGGGCTGGTGCCGACGACGGTGGCCGCGGCGGCGGACCTGGCCGAGGAGTGGGCCTCGGTGGGGGTGATCGTCCCACCGGCCGGCGGGTTGGACGACGAGGTGGCCGCGGCCCTGGCCGATGCCGGGATCGAGGTGGGGCGGGGGTCTCGGGCCGTGACCGGCGCCGTGGTGAGCCTGGTGGCCCCGGCCGAGGCCAAGGGCCTGGAGTTCGACGGGGTGGTGGTGGTGGAGCCGGCGGCCTTCGCCCCCAGCGGCGACGGGGCGGACCGTGACCACGCGGGGGGCGGCGACGAGGACGGCGCCGCGGGCCGCCTCCTCTACATCGCCCTGACCCGGGCCGTGCAGGAGCTGGTGGTGGTCCACCACCGCGACCTGCCGGTCGAGCTCGCCTGACGGCGGGCCGTGGTGCCAGCGGGCGCGGGTGGGCCCGCCGTGCCAGACGGGTGGATCTACCACTCGGGATGGTGGCCAGGGCCGATCGCGCAGGGGACGCAATGCTTGCTACTCAAGAGTAGCGCTCCGTCGACCGAGCGGGACCGTCCCCTGGCAGAGAGGCAGATCAGCGCGTGCGGTGCACAGATCCCAGGCATCCCACCCCCCGGCGGATGGGAGGGCGGAGATGAGCGACGTCGGCGACGACGACGACGAGCCCGACATCCCCCTCGACCTGTGGGCCGCCCTCGTCTACGAGGCGCGGCGGGGCCGGAGGATGACACAGCCCCAGCTGGCCCGGGCCGCCGGCGTGGCCCAGCAGACCATCAGCAAGCTGGAGCGAGGCCGGCTGTGCCCGCACGACCGGGTCAAGCTCCGGCTCGCGCCGCCCTCGACGTCCAGCCCTCGATCCTGTTCCCCTGGCCGTCCCTGAGCGAGCTGGGCGTGAGCCCCCGGTCCGAGTGAGGTGAGGCAGGCCGCCCCCCGACCTCGAGGCGGGCCCCTGTCGCCACACAGGGTGAGAAACGCCCGCCGAACATTGCATCGCGCATGAACGACAACCTATGACAGGGTAAGGGTGGCCGGCGTGCCCGCAGCGCCCCCGCCCACCGCTCCGGGCGCTGGGGACCTGGCCGCCGATCTGGTTCCCGGCCCCCGTCCCGGCGGCGACGGTGAGCCCGAGCCCGATCCGGTCGGAGCCGACCCAGTCGGAGCCGAAGCGGTCAGGGCTGACGTCGCCACGGGCGGCCGAGCGGGGGCAACTCGCGCCAGGGAGTCGGGGCCGAGCCCGGTCGGGGCCGAGGTCGCCGCGGCCACGCTCGAGCCGACGCCCGAGGGCGCCCATGCCGCCAGGCGACGCCGGCAGGTGTGGGCCTGCGCGCTGGTGGCCGCCGCCCCGGCGCTGGTCCTGGCCTTGGCCTCGGTGGGGTCCGACTGGGTGCCGATCGGCGACTACGGGCCCCTGGAGGTCCGGGTCCGGGACGTCTTCAGCACCCACCCGCCGATCCTGGGGGCCTTCTCCCGCCTGGGGGCCAACCACCCCGGACCGGCGGTCTTCTACGCGCTGGCCGTCCCCTACCGCCTGCTCGGCTCCGAGCCGTGGGCCCTCGTCACCGGAGCCGCGCTGCTCAACGCCGCCGGCATCGCCCTGGCCGTCCGCATCGCCGGCCGCCGAGGCCGGGTGGGCTCGGCCGCGCTGCTGGCCGGGCTGGTCCTGGCCTGCATGTGGGGGCTCGACATCGACGTCCTGCGCGACCCCTGGAACCCTCACCTGGCCCTGGTCCCCTTCCTGGTCGCCGTGGTCGCCACCTGGGCGGTGGGCGTCGGGTCCCGGCGGAGCCTCCCCGTCGCGGTGGCCGCCACCTCGTTCTGCGCCCAGGCCCACGTGGGTTACACCCTGTTGGCCGCCGTCCTGGCCGCCTGGTGGGTCGTCGCCCTGGTGCGGGAGCGGCGGGACCTCCAGGCCTGGCGCTCGGCCCTGGTCGCCTCCGCCGGCGTCCTGGGCCTGATGTGGGCCCTGCCGGTGGCCCAGCAGCTCGTGGGCGACGAAGGCAACCTGGCCCGCATCGTGACCCGGGCCGGCACCGAGGAGGGCGAGGCCCGTTACGGGTGGCAGGGCGTCCACGACTTCGTCCTCCCCCACCTCGGCCCCACCCCGGCCTGGCACCGGTGGTCGCCGGCCGACCCGTTCGAGCTGGGCGGGCGGAGCGGCCTGCCCTGGCCGCCCCTCGGCCTGGTGGCGGCGGGCGCCGGGTGGGTGGTGGCCCGGCGGCGCCGGGACCGTGACGCGCTCCGCCTGCTGGCCCTCACCGCGTCGCTGTGGGTGGCCGGGGCGGTGAGCATCAGCCGGCTCAACGGGCTCCCGGCCCAGTACCTGTACCGCTGGGTGCGGGTGCTCGGGGTGGTCCTGTGGTGGGCGGCCCTGTGGCCCCTGGGCCGGGCCCTGCTGGCCACGGCCCGCCCACGCGTCGCGGCGCTCGTCCCCGGCCCGGCCCGGCCCGCCGTGAGGCGAGGGGCCGCCGGGGCGGCAGCGGTCCTGCTGGCCGGCACCGCCATCGTGGTGGCGGCCCGGGGCGACGTCGCCCCGTTCGCGGCGTGGCGGGACCGCGACGCCGGGGCGGGCGTGCTGGCCGACGAGGTGCAGGAGGCGGTCGACGCCCACCCGGGCCCGGCCGACGTCGTGCAGGTCACGTGGTCCGGTCCTCTGACCTGGGCCGTCCCGGTGGTGATCGCCGAGCTCGAGCGGCACGGCACCCACGTCCTCGTCGATCCCGGCGGCGGGCCGGGCTGGGGGGCGGCGCGCGTGCCCGGTCAGGCCCGACCGGACCTCACCGTGGCCATGGGCATCGAGGCCCGGGGCCGGCCCCCCGGGGGCCGCCAGGTGGCCGTGGTGCCCGATGTCGGCCCCGGTGGCGAGCAGGCCATCGCCTGGCTGGTCCCGGGCTCCTGAGCCTTCGCCGCTCGGGCCGGGAGCCGCCAGGCGGCCCCGCGGGTCAGCGGCCGGTGGTGCTGAAGTGCTGGTAGTCCTTCGACGACTGCCAGTAGCCGCCCCACCGCCAGCCCTGCTGGGCGAAGGCCCGGACCACGGCGTCGCCGTCCACGATCATCCCGGGGACCACCGAGCCCCGGTTGGTCCAGTCCCGGCCGGCCGGCGGGTCGACCGACGATCCCTTCACGTAGGGGTTCTGGACCGGGTTGATGTCGATGGCTCGCCCGTAGCTGTGCTCGGACCACGAGGACGTGCCGGCCACCGGCCGGCAGTTGAAGGCCGAGGTGTTGTTGGCGGCCATGGACCGGTCGTCGTCGGCCCCGTAGCGGTCCACGGGGTGGATGCGCCGGACCTGGAACCGGGCGGCGTAGAGGGAGCCGAAGACGCTGCGGATGGCGGTGGCCCGGCTGTCGTGGACCACGACGTGTCCCACGTGCCGGGCCCCGTCGTAGCCCCAGTGAGCCACGCTGAGGACGCTCAGGTCGTGCCAGTGGACGGGGCAGCCCGGGCGCCACGACAGGGCCACGTCGTCCTGGGTGGCGGCCCGCACCGACGAGGAGTAGCCGGGGCCCCGTCCCGGAGCCGGCGGCCGCCGGCCGTCGGTGGGGTCGGGGTTGCACGCCACCAGCGCCACGACGGCCAGGACCCCGGCCAGCAGGGCGAAGGCCCGGCGCCGGATCGGCCTCGACGGCGCGGGGGGTGCGGCTCGGGGGAGGTCCGCCATGGGACCATGGTCGGCCGCCACCCCGCCCCGGTCAAGGAAACGGGCCGGAGGGGCGGGCCGTGGCTGTCCCCGGGGCCACGCCCTGCACGACGAGATCGTCAGCGGAGGCGGAGGCCCTGCAGCTCGGGAGGCGGGCGACCCACCACCGAGCGCTGCACGGCCGGTCCCGACGGTGGGGCCGACACCGCGCACTCCTCCGGCTCCCCGGTCGAGTCGAGTCCGGTGCCCCGCAGGACGAGGCGCACCCCGAGCTCGGTCTCCACCGACAACGACTCGGCCAGCTCGTCAGCCACCTCCAGGCGGGGGCCCTGGTCGCCGGGGTAGAGCCGGCGCAGGTACTCCGGGGCCCAGATGGCCACGTCCTCGACCTCGCCCACCGGCGCCATGTCGGCGCCGGGCAGGAAGTCCTCGTACAGGAACGGGGCGGTGGACTCGCAGCACCCGGTCCCGATGGTGACGGTCAGCGTCCCGGCCCGCCGGGTCGCCATCTCGGCGACGACCTCGGCGGCCCGGGCGCTGGCGGTGATCCTCATGGCCCAGCGGCGCCGAGGTCAGATGTTGCCGCTGAGTGCGGCGAAGTGCATGTAGCCGTCGCGGCCCGTCGACGGGTTGGTGTGGATGTGCTTGGCCTGCCGGTAGATCTCGTAGCCGGCGGTGCCCAGCTCCCGGCCGATGCCGGACTGCTTGTAGCCGCCGAAGGGACGCTCGGGCGAGATCATGTGGTAGTCGTTGATCCACACGGTGCCGGTCTGGAGGCGGGCGGCGATGGCCTTGGCCCGCTCCACGTCGCCGGCCTGCACGCCGCCGCCGAGGCCGTAGATCGAGTCGTTGGCGATGGCCACGGCCTCGTCGTCGGTCTCGAAGGGGATGACGCACAGCACCGGGCCGAAGATCTCCTCCTGGGCGATCCGGGCCGAGTTGTCGACCCCGGCGAAGATGGTGGGGCGGTAGAAGTTCTCGGTGACCAGGCCGTCGGCCAGGCCCTCGGGCTCGCTGCCGCCGCACACCGGCTCGCCGATCTCCTCGCGGCCCAGGGCCACGTAGCGCCGCACGGTGTCGGCCTGGGCCCGGGACACCAGGGGCCCGAGGTCGGAGTTGAAGTCGAGCTGGTTGCCGATGACCATCTTCCCGGCCCGGTCCACCAGCAGGGACACGAACTCGTCGTAGATGCTCTTGTGGACCAGCGCCCGGGTGCCGGACTCGCAGACCTGGCCGTTGTGGAAGAACGTGCCGAACAGCACGGCGGCGGCGGCGATGTCCAGGTCGGCGTCGTCGAGGATGATGTTGGCGGACTTGCCGCCCAGCTCCAGGGTGACCGGCTTGATGGTGCCGGAGGCCAGCTGCATGATCCGGCGCCCGACCTCGGTGGAGCCGGTGAAGGCCACCTTGTCGACCATCTCGTTGGAGGCCAGCTCCTCGCCAGCGGTGCCGCCGGGCCCGGCGATGACGTTGAGCACGCCGGGGGGCAGGTCGGCCTCCTGGGCCAGCTCACCGAGCATGAGGGCGGTGATGGAGGTGTACGACGCCGGCTTCAGCACCGAGGTGTTGCCGGCGGCCAGGGCCGGGCCCAGCTTCCAGCAGGCCATGAGCAGCGGGAAGTTGAAGGGCACGATGCCGGTGCACACGCCGTAGGGCTCGTAGCGGACGTAGTTCTCCGACGGCGGGAAGGGCGAGCCCTCCAGGACCTGCTCGTTGGGGCGCTCCTCGGCCATGCGGGCGAACCAGCGCAGGGCGCCGGCCGAGCCGGGCACATCGGCGAAGGTGGCCTTCTTGATGGTGCCGCCCGAGTCGCGGGCCTCGGCCTCGGCGAAGCGCTCGGCGTTGGCCTCCAGCAGCTCGGCCAGCTTGTTCAGCTTGGCCCCCCGCTCGGCGCCGGAGAGCTTGGGCCAGGGACCCTCGTCGAAGGCCTTGCGGGCGGCGGCGATGGCCCGGGCCGCGTCGGCGCGGTCGGCCTTGGCCACCTCACCGATGGGCTGCTCGGTGGCGGGGTCGGTGGTGGTGAACGTCTCGCCGGATGCGGCGTCGACGTACTCGCCGTCGATGAAGAGCTGGTAGTCGGCCATCGGGGTCCCCTTGGATCGATACTTGACCTGTCGGTCAAGCAACCTACACCGGCCGCTGCACCGGCGACAGGGGCCCCGGACGGCCCGGGCGCCGGGCGCCGGGCGTGCGGCCCGGCAGCCTGGCGACAGGGGCGGCCGCCGCTCCAGTCGGCCTCAGCCCGAGGCTCCGGCTCCCGTTCCGGCGGCGGTGGCGTCGGTGGCGACCCACGTGGTGTCGGGGTCCTCCACCTCCGCGCCGTGGGCCCGGCCCTCGGTGGCCAACTTGCGCAGGTGGGCCCACACGCTGAAGCGGGCCACCGGGTGCAGCAGCTCGTGGACGTCGACGTACACCGCCTTGACCAGGGCCTCGGTGTCGGCCCCGGCGGGCCCGGCGGCGGCCAGGGCCGCAGCCACGCTGGCCTCCCGGGCCAGGCGGTGGTCGATGTAGTGCTGGAGGTAGGCGTCGGGCTCGGTCAGGAGGGGCCCGTGGGCCGGGGCCAGGGCCTCGGGCTGCAGGTCGCGGACCCGCCGGAGCGAGGCCAGGTAGGCCCCCATGTCCCCGTCGGGCGGGGCGATGACCACGGTGGAGCCCGACATCACGTGGTCACCGGTGAACAGCAGGCGCCGACCCTCGTCCCAGAAGCACAGGTGGTTGGAGGCGTGGCCCGGGGTGTGCACGGCCCGCAGGGCGCCGTCGCCGGCGCCCGCCACCTCGCCGTCGCCCACCAGCCGGTCGGCCTCCAGGCCGTCCCGGGAGGCGAAGGCCACCACCTCGGCCCCGGTGCGCCGGGCCAGGGCCGGGGCCGCGGGCCAGTGGTCGATGTGGGTGTGGGTCAGGGCGATGGTCCGGATCCGCCCCTGCCCGGCGGCCACCAGCCTGTCGAGGTGACCGGTGTCGTCGGGGCCGGGGTCGACCACGGTGACGGCCTCGGTGCCGACCAGGTAGCAGTTGGTGCCGGGCCCGGTCATCATCCCGGGGTTGGGCGCGGTGAGGCGCCGGACCCCGGGGCGCAGCTCGTCCAGGCGGCCGGCCACCACGTCGCCGACCATGCCCTCGGGCATCGAGGGGAGGGCGGTGCGGTCGTCGCTCACGGCGGGCTGCTCAGGCCCGGGCGCTGCGGTCGTCGACCGAGGGCCAGGAGCCGATCGAGCCGTCCCCCCGGTAGGCCTCGTCGTACTCGGGGTCGCCGGGCATGACGATGCGGACCCCGCCCTGGTCCTTGATGACCCGGGGCTGGACGGTGGGCACGTCGACCAGCTCGGCCGCCGCGGCCAGGGCCTCGGCCGCGGTGGCGCTGGGCTCGATGGCCCGCAGGGAGGCCAGGGTGGGCGGCAGCATGGCCAGCTCGCCGGCGGCGTGACGGGCCAGGGCATCGGCCGGGCGGATCCACAGGTTGGCGATGACCTCGCGGTCGTCGTGCACCGGGGTCTGCCCCGGGGGGGCGGCGGCCAGGAAGAAGCGGGTGTCGTAGCGGCGGGGGGCGCCCTCGGGGGTGATCCAGTGGCCGAAGTACCACATGGTGTCGACGGCCAGGGTCAGGCCCTCCTCCTCGCACACCGAGACCAGGCTGCGCTCGCCCCGGTCCACGGCCCGGCGGTGGGCCACGAAGCGCTCGGCGGTGGCCGGGTCGTCCAGGCGCACCAGCTCGCCGGCCCCGTCGTAGGCCAGCAGCACGCCCGACTCCTCGAACGACTCGCGGATGGCCGCCACCCAGAAGGCCAGGCCGCCCTCGGCGATGCCCAGCCGCTGCGAGGCCTCGGCGTCGGTGCGGCCCCGGCACCACCGCTCCAGGTCGAGGCCCCGGTCGGGGGGGTCGACGGCGCCGCCGGGGAACACGTAGGCGCCCCCCACGAAGTCGGACTGGAGGTTGCGGCGCAGCATGAACACCTCGAGGCCGCCGCCGTCGTGCTCGTCGCGCACGATCAGGACGGTGGCCGCGTCCCGCAGGGGCACGGTGTCGCCGGGGGCCGGATGGGCACTCATCGGGCCGTCGGGCCCGGGGCCGGAGCCGGGCTCATCGCGCCCCGTCACCGGGGCCGAGGGGGGTGGTCCCCGGGCGGGGTCGGGGCCGCTCGGTGGCGGTGGTGTCGACGGGACCGTCGCCGCCCCGGCCGGGGCCCCGGCCGAAGCGAGGGGCCGACACGAAGGCGAAGCCCTCGCCCAGGCGGGCGGTGAAGCGGCGCAGCAGCGCCGCTCGGGCCACGGCCCGGGTCGGGGGGAACAGGAGGGCGAAGCCGACCAGGTCGGTGAGGAACCCGGGGGTGAGCATGAGCACCCCGGCCACCAGGACCAGGAAGCCGTCGGCCAGCTCCTTGGTGGGCAGCTCGTGGCTGCGCAGCCGCTCGTCGAGGCGGCGGACCACGGCCCGGCCCTGACGCTTGATGAGCCACCCGCCGAGCGCCCCCTCGACCAGCAGCAGGGCCAGGGTCTCCCACCCCCCGATGAGCTCGGCGGTCTGCAGGATCACCCACAGCTCGGCGATGGGCCCGACGACGAGGAGGAGCACGACCCACAGCACCCGGCCAGGGTACCGGCGCCCGCCCTCCCCGGACCGAGCACGACACAGCCGATGTCCCGGCTCTTCCGTGCCCGGTTGCCGGGACCGGGGGTCAGGTCCGGCTGGCGATGATGTTGCGGCGCTCGCTCTCGCTCAGGCCGCCCCAGATGCCGTGGTTCTCACGGATCTTGAGGGCGTAGTCGAGGCACGGGGACTTGACCGGGCAGGTGCGGCAGATCTCCTTGGCCCGCACCTCGCGGGCGGCCTTCTCGTCCCGGCGCTCGAAGGTGGTCGGGGGATAGAAGACGGCGGAGTGGGGACCCCGGCACGCAGCCCGGAGCTGCCACTCGTCGTCGACTCTCAATGCGCTCACTGACGAACCCCTCTCGGAGCTCTCGGCCTCACGGCAGGAGGCTCCCAACGGGTGGGGGAGACGGGTGGCGTCTCCTGCTGGCGGTTCGACGTTAGGACTGCGGTCTGACCCTTACAAGGGAAACCTTCGCGAGCGCGCCGCTGCCTGGCGCGAGCCTTCGGCAAGGTTCATTGCCTGGTCGGGGCCACCCGGTTCCCGGGATGGCCGGAGGGCCCGTCAGGACGGGTCGCGACGCTGGCGATGGTCCCGGGCCGCCCCCTCCACGGGCTCCACCTCCAGCAGCAGGCCGTCGACCTCGACCACCCGCACCGCCTCCCCCGCCGGGACCGGGGTGGCCCGGTTGGTCCGGGCCCGCCACGGCGCCCCCCGCACCTCGACCACGCCGTCGGGGTCGATGGCGGTGACCGCAGATCCCTGCTCCCCCACCATCCAGCCCCGCCCGATGGTCGGGGTCGAGAACCGGGTGCGGACCATGGCCGGCATGGCCCCGATGACGAACAGGAGCATGCCTCCGATCCCGGCCAGCAGCGTGATCCACGACAGGGCCAGGCCGTCGTAGAGGGCCAGGGAGCCCACGACCAGGGCCACGGTGCCGAGGGCGGTCCACAGCCGGGGCACACCGGTCTGGACGTCGACGGCGTAGGCCACCACGGTGGCCACCAGGAGGGCCACCGCCCATCCTCGGGCCGGGAGGGCGGCCAGGCCGTGGCAGGCCAGCACCGTGCACCCCGCCCCCACCAGGCCGGCCACGCCGATCCCGGCGGTGTAGAGCTCGAACACGATGAGGGCCAGGCCGGCCAGCAGCAGCAGGTAGGCCACTGCCGGGCTGGACACGGTGTGGAGGAGCTGGTCGAAGATCGGCAGCTTGGAGAACACCGGCACCGACGGCTCGGCCACCGCGGTCTGGTCCCGCCCCTCGTCGTCCTTCACGGTGCGGGTCTCGACCCCGTCGAGCTGGATCAGGAACGGCCCCAGCACCTCCGAGGCCCGCAGGGACAGGCCCAGGTCCTCGGCCGTGGCCGCGTCCACCGAGCCGGTGGTCAGCCGGTCCAGGTGGCGCTGGAAGGGCTCGCTGAAGCGGGAGGGGTCGACCACCGGGTCGCCCAGGCGGCCCAGCCGGCTGCCGGGGGCGACGCCCACCCGGCAGGCCACCGCCGCGATCTGGGCCACGCCCTCGAAGGCCCGGGTGCCGGAGGGCCCGACCCACACCGCCACCGGGACGGTCGAGGCCCGGACCCGCTCCACCATCTCGGCCACCCGGGAGTCGGGGACCACGGTGCCCTTGCTGTTGACCTGGAGGACCAGCCAGGCCACGTCGGCCTCCTCGGCGGCGTCGATGCTGTCCTCCACGAAGCGGGCCAGCACCGGGTCGAGCAGGCCGCTGACGGTCACGATGGAGAGCCGGCCGGCCTCCCGGCGGGGGGCCTCGGCGCAGGCCCGGCCCTGCCCCCCGGCGTCGTCCTGGGCCCCGGCCGGGCTCCCCACGGCCCCCCCGGCCAGCAGGGCGGCGACGCCCAGCGCGACCAGCGGAGCGCCGATGGCTCGGGCGATGGTCGATAGCCCGCGCACCGAGATGCCTCCACGGGACCGACGACGGTGAGGGACACGAGTGGACCCTGAGCGGTTCTTCACCGCCTCTCGGGTCGTCATCGTCGCCGGGAAGGGGGGCGTCGGCAAAACGACGGTGACCGCGGCGCTGGCCCGGGCCGCCTCCCGCTCGGGGCTGACCCCGCTGATCGTGGAGCTGGAGGGCAAGTCGGGGATGGCCTCCATGTTCGGTCGGGAGCCGCTGGACTACACCGAGGTGGAGCTGGCCGGGGCCGGCGGCGGCCACGGCGCCATCCGGGCCCGGACCCTCACCCCCGACGACGCCCTCCTGGAGTACCTCCAGGACACGGGGCTCAAGCGGCTCTCGAAGCGCCTGGTGTCCTCCGGGGTGATCGACATGGTGGCCACCGCCATCCCCGGCATCCGCGACATCATCGTCCTGGGCAAGGTCAAGCAGATCGAGCGGGCCATGGCCGCCGGCGCCGACGGGTCGCCGGACCTGGTGCTGATCGACGCCCCCGCCGCCGGCCACGCCATCACGTTCCTGCGCTCGGCCCGAGGCCTGCTCGACGCCGTGCGGGTCGGGCCCATCCGCTCGCAGGCCACCGACGTGCAGGAGATGCTCACCGAGCCGGCCTCGGCCCAGGTGGTGCTGGTCACCCTGCCCGAGGAGACGCCGGTGAACGAGCTGGTGGAGACCGCCTTCAGCCTGGAGGACGAGGTGGGGGTGAGCCTGGGCCCGGTGGTGGTCAACGGCCTGTACCCCGACGTGGCGGGGCTCGACGCCGACCCCGAGGAGGCCGCCGGCGCCGCCGGGGCGTCGCTCCGGGGCGGCGAGGCCGGTGAGCTGGAGGCGGCCGCCGCCTTCCGCCGCCACCGCATCGCCCTCCAGGAGGAGCAGGTCGAGCGCCTGGCCGAGTCCCTGCCGCTGCCCCAGCTGCGCCTGCCGTTCCTGTTCACCTCCGAGCTGGACCCGACCGGCCTGGAGCGCTTGGCCGACGCCGTCCTGGCCGGCGTCGGGGCCACCCCCGACCTGGACGAGGCCGAGGCCGCCCCGTGACCGGCACCGAGGGGAACGAGGAGACCGGGAAGACCGAGGGGCCCGAGGCGGCGCGGGCGGTGCCGGGGTCGGTGGCCGAGCTGGTCCGCGACGCCGAGATCGTCATCTGCTGCGGCTCCGGTGGCGTGGGCAAGACCACCACCGCCGCCGTCCTGGCCCTCCAGGCGGCCCGCGACGGGCGGAGGGCGGTGGTGGTCACCATCGACCCGGCCCGCCGCCTGGCCGACGCCCTGGGCCTGGAGGGCATCGGCAACACGCCGACCCCGATCGACGGCCCGTGGCCGGGCCAGCTCTCGGCGGTCATGCTCGACACCAAGTCGACCTTCGACTCGGTGGTGCAGCGCTACGCCGCCGACGACGAGCAGGCCGAGCGCATCCTGGCCAACCGCTTCTACCGCAACATCTCCGGCGCCCTGTCCGGCACCCAGGAGTACATGGCCATGGAGAAGCTCTACGAGCTCCAGGCCGACGACGCCTTCGACCTGGTGGTGGTGGACACGCCGCCCACCCGGCACGCCCTCGACTTCCTCGACGCCCCCGCCAACCTGACCCGGTTCCTCGACCACCGGCTCTACCGGGTGCTCACGGCCCCCACCCGGGGGGTGATGAAGGCGGTCAACGCTGCCGCCGTCACCTTCGTCCGGTCGGTCTCGAAGGTGGTGGGAGCCGAGGTGTTCGACGACGCCATCGCCTTCTTCCAGGCCTTCGAGGGCATGGAGGCCGGGTTCCGGGAGCGGGCCGCCGCCGTGCTGCAGCTCCTCGACGACCCCCGCACCGCCTTCGTGCTGGTCGCCTCGCCCCGCCGGGACGCGGTGGCCGAAGCCCGCTTCTTCGCCGACCGGCTGGAGGAGGGGGCCATCCCGGTGGCGGCCCTGGTGGTGAACCGGGTCCACCCGACCTTCGGCGACGGGGACCCAGACACGCTCCGGGCCCGGGCCGAGACCTTCGCCGGCACCGACCTGGGCGGCCTCTACGCCAACCTGGCCGACTTCGCCGCCGTGGGGCGCCGGGAGGCGGGCCACCTCGCCGGCCTGGCCGAGCAGGTGGCCCCGGCCCCGGTGGCCCGGGTGCCGTTCCTGCGCTCCGACGTGCACGACCTGGACGGCCTGACCGAGATCGCCGGCCACCTGTTCGCCCCGGCCTGACTGGCCCGGCGCTTCACCCCCGGGCGACGGCGCCCGGGCGACGTCGCCTAGCTGCTCTCCACCGCGGCCAGGACGGCGGCCGCGCTCTCCAACGTGTCCTCCACCGGGACGATGCGGTCGAAGCCGGTGGTGTGCAGCAGCCGGGTCAGGGTGGGGCGCCCGCAGGCCACCGCCACCTCGCCCCCGGACTCCCGGGTGCGCCGGATGCCCCCGATGAGGGCGCCCAGGCCGGCCGAGTCCATGAACGGCACGTTGGACAGGTCGATGAGCACCCGGTCGGCCCCGGTGACCGCGCCCAGCGCCTCCCGGAAGTCGTTGACGGTGTAGGCGTCCAGCTCCCCGACGGGACGGCACAGCGTGTAGGCGTCGGTCGTGGCGACCTCGATCTCGAGCACGGAGAACTCCTCGGCCGGGGCGGTGCGGTCGACGGCCCGGGAGGGGCGCCGCGTCGATGCGACTGTCGGGGGGCCCCGCACCACCGGGACGGCCGCATGGTACCGGTCCGGCCGTCCCCGCCCCATCGCCCGAGCACGTGGAGCGGGGCGCCGATGCCCGGGTAGCCTCCGGCCGTGCCCGCCGCCCGGACCGTCCTCCTCGCCACCGACGCCGACTGGATCGCCGACGAGGTCGACGCCGCCCTGGCCGACGAGGCCACGGAGGTGCTCCGGGTCCGCACCGGGGCCGAGGTGGTGCCCGTGACCGCCGACATCGAGCCCGACCTGGTGATCCTCGACCTCCAGATCGGCAACATGGGGGGCATGGCCACCTGCATGGCCCTCCGCCTGGAGGAGGGCGCGGGCCGGCTGGAGCCCGTGGCCGTGCTCATGCTCCTGGACCGGGTCCACGACGCCTTCCTGGCCCGCCGGTCCCAGGCCGACGGGTGGATCACCAAGCCGCTCGACCCCTTCCGCCTCCGCCGGGCCGCCACCACCCTGCTGGGCGGGGGCGAGTGGCACGACGGCGAGGAGCCCGTCGCCGACGCCGTCGCCCCCTGACCACCGGTGGTCCGGCCCTCCGGGCGACCGACCGGAGCGGCCGCCGAGACGCGTTGGAGGGCGGCCCCCCGACGCGGGTAACGTCGACGGTTCACGGGGTGTGGCGCAGCTTGGCAGCGCGCTTCGTTCGGGACGAAGAGGCCGTGGGTTCAAATCCCGCCACCCCGACCAGGAGGCTCACGTGCGCACACCGTCCGGACCTCCGGGCGGTGTGCGCCTCTTCCGGGCCGGCCGCCGCCCCCGGCCCCGGCACAGGACCGATGACGGCCACCGGCGCTCCGCCACGGTGAGCCACCGGCGATGAGTTCCGGGCCCGGACCCCGTCGGAAGGGGTGGCACCCACGCCGCCCCGAGTGACAGGAGAGTCCCGTGCCCCAGATCACCCCCAACCTCTGGTTCGACACCCAGGCCCAGGAGGCCGCCGAGTTCTACGTGTCGGTCTTCCCCAACTCGAAGATCACCGACGTCACCTACTACGGGGAGGCCGGCCCCGGTCCGGCCGGGACGGTGCTGACCGTGGCCTTCGAGCTCGACGGCCAGGCCTTCGTGGCCATCAACGGCGGGCCCCACTTCACCTTCGACGAGGCCGTCTCGTTCGAGATCGCCTGCCACGACCAGGCCGAGGTCGACCGCTACTGGGAGACGCTCCTCGACGGCGGGGAGGCGAGCCAGTGCGGGTGGCTGAAGGACCGATACGGCCTGTCGTGGCAGGTCGTCCCCACCGGCATGATCGAGCTCCTGAACGACCCCGACCGCGAGCGGACCGATCGGGCCATGCGGGCCATGCTCGGCATGGTCAAGATCGACCTGGCCGCCGTCCGAGCTGCGGCCGACGCCGCCTGAGGCCGCGAGAGGCCCCGACCGCCCCGGCCGCCGGGCGGTCGGGGGCTCGGGTCACTCCTCGTCGGACCGCGTCTCCTCGTCGGGGAGCAGCGTGTAGGTGCTGAAGCACATCTCGTCCTCGGTGCCCTCGGCGAAGAGCAGGTACTTGGGCTCCTCGTCGTAGCGGAGGCCCCGGTCCCAGGTGCACTCGATGCGGAGGGTGTCGCCCTCCTCCACCCGGATCTCCTCGACGGGCTGGTAGTTCAGCTGCCAGTCGAAGTTCCAGGTCGGGATGTCGAGCAGGACCTTCTCGCCCGGCGTGCCGGGGTTGAGGGTCATGCGGAAGCTCCGGCCCAGCTCGTGCATGTGGCCCAGCACGTCGATGATCTCGCCGCTGCCGTGGACGTCGTAGTCGCACGACGTCGACCCGATGCCGTCGGTCTGGCCGGCGTACTCCTCGATCTCGCGATCGCAGGCCTCGAGCACGGCGCCGGGGATGGCGGCGGCGATGCCGTCGTAGTCCTCGAGGATGCGCTCCAGGGCGGCGTCCCGGTCGCACAGGGGGCCGTCGTCGGCGCCCTCGGGGCACGGGATCTCCACCGGGGCGATGGGGTTGGCCACCTCGAGGGCCCGCACCTCGGCGTCGTCCGGCGCCAGCTGGAGGCGCAGCTCGGACTGGTCGGCCGGGGTGTCGGCGTGGTCGTAGTGGTAGTGGATCTGGGCGATCAGCACGTCGCCGGGCTCGAACAGGAAGCCCCGGTCGTCACCGAAGTCGAGGGGCCGCTGGCCCGGCACCCATCCGGCCACCAGGTCGGACTTGCCCTCCAGGCCGCCGTCGAGGGCCGGCGCGGTGCGCAACCCGGTGCCCACGTAGCACTCCCAGCCGGGCCGGCCGCCCTCGCCCTCCTTCTCCATGGCCTCCTGGTGGGCCTCGGCGTCCACCTTGTAGACGAGGGCGTGGTGCACCACCGACATCTCGTCGGGCACGAAGGAGTAGCCCGTCATGTAGGTGGGCTCGGTGAAGCCGGGGTCGAGGGTGAAGCAGCGGTAGTCGTTGGGGTTGTCGATGGAGCCGGCGTAGGGCTCGGCCATCTTCAGGGCCAGGTCCGTGCGGGGGGTGGGGACATCGGCGTCGGGCACCGGCTCCAGCGGGGTGCGGGCGGCCACGTCCAGCGGGGCCCCGGCATCGGCCCAGGCCTTGACGGTGGCGATGTCCTCGTCGGAGAGGGTGCGGGGGTGCCGGAGGGGGATGCCCTCGTCGGAGGCCGGCCACGGCGGCATGTAGCCGGCGTTGACGGCCACGGAGATGCCATCGGCGTACTCGGCGGCGTCGCCGGCGGTGTCGAGGCCCAGGACGTGCGAGCCGATCTGGCCCTCGTTGTGGCACGAGGCGCAGTTGGCCTCCAGGATGGGCTGGACGGCCCGGGCGAACGACGGCCCACCGGTGGCCCGCTCGTCCTCGGGGAGGGGCGGCAGCTCGGTGGGGATGTCCCGCTTGGTGGGATCGGCGGCCACCAGCTCCAGGGTCAGGGTCACCTCGTCCTCGGTGCGGACCAGGCCGGCGATGCTGATGGGGCCGATCTCGTAGTCGGACATGGCGATGGTGGTGGTGGCGGTGGCGGTGAGCTCGTCGCCCACCATGTGGCCGGTGACGTCCCACTCCGCCGGGAGGGTGGTCTCCTTCACCGTGAGGTCGCCGGCCAGGGTGAAGGACACCTCACCGCTCTCGGGCAGCGAGGCGGGCAGGTCCTCGACCGAGGTGGTGGCGAACCGGGCCAGGGGGTGGTCGTCGGAGGCCAGGAAGTCGGCCCGGAGGCGCCGGTCGCGCAGCGAGTTGTCCGAGCGGAGCTGGCGCAGGTCGATGACGATGTCGCCCACTCGGCTGCGGGCCGGCCGCCCCCGGTTCAGGGCGATGTCGCCGGCGATGGCCTGCGTGGTGCCTTCGGCCGTGCCCGCGCCCCGACCGACGATGGTCTCCGCCACCGCGTAGGTGGCCGAGGACTCGGTGGCGTCGATGCGGTAGATCGTCTCGCCCGGCTCGGCCGTGAGGCGGGGGGCCTCGGGCAGCGTGCGGCTGACCTCACCGTCGGGCAGGCCCACGAACGGGCGGACCTGGTTCCAGGCGTAGCCGCACCCGGCGAGCAGGACGACGAGCACCAGCGCGGCACGGATGGGATGGGTCCGCACCCCTCGACCGATCTTCGTCCCGACACGGCGCACCACGTCGCCAATCATCGCACGAACCATGCAAACACCGGAGGGGTCGCCGTTCAGCCCCGGTTCAGGCGCCCGGCGCCGATGACGCCGGCCATAGGGTGCGGCGGTGGACATCGCCGACTTCCAGCGCCGGATCGGTGAGGCCTTCGGAAGCCGCGACGCGGCCCGGGGCCGGCCGGCCACCGTGGCCTGGCTGGCCGAGGAGGTGGGCGAGCTGGCCCAGGCGGCCCGCAAGGGCACCCCCGAGCAGCAGCTCCACGAGCTGGGCGACGTGCTGGCCTGGCTGGCCTCGCTGGCCGAGCAGCTGGGCCTGTCCCTCGACGACGCCGCCCAGCGCTACGCCGCCGGCTGCCCCACCTGCTCCTACACCCCCTGCGCCTGCCCCTGACCCCCGCTTCCCGTTCTGAGGCGCCACCGCACGCTCCCACGGGCCGTGGCGCCTCAGAATCGAGGCCGGGCGGGTGTCCCGCTCTTCTGAGGCGCCAGCGCACGTCCCGATGTGCGCTGGCGCCTCAGAAGTGACCTGGACCGGTCGTCGCCCTCAGTCGTGGCCCATCTCGCCCCGGGCCACGGTGCCGGTGACGAGGCCGAGGAGCTGGCGGAGCATGGCCGCGGTGGCGCCCCACACCGTGTCGCCCACGATGTCGAAGAAGACGATGGGCCGGCTGGTGGTGGGCCCGAACGACCAGCGCTCCTCCCGGAAGACCCCGGGGCTCATCAGCTCCGAGAGGGGGACGTGGAGCACGGTGTCGACCTCGGACGACTCGGGTCGCAGCTCCGGCGGGCCGGCCATGACCCCCACCCACGGGACGATGAAGGAGCCGCTGGTGAGGGTGGCCAGGTGGTCCAGCTCCCCCACCACCTCCACGGTGGCGGGATCGAGGCCGATCTCCTCCTCGGCCTCCCGCAGGGCGGTGGCGACCAGGTCCGCGTCGCCGACCTCGGCCCGGCCGCCCGGGAAGCTGACCTCGCCGGCGTGGGCCCGCATGGCCAGGCTGCGCCGGGTGAGCACCACCCAGGCCTCGCCGTCCCGGTCGTAGAGCGGGGCCAGCACGGCCGAGGGCACGGCGGCCACGTCCTCGGCCCGGGCCAGGGCCCGCACCTCGGCCGGCAGGCTGGCGACCGAGAAGCCGTGCCGCTCGACCGGTGACGGGCGGGCCGGGCCGGCCGCGGCCAGGGCCCGACGGACGTCGTCCACCGAGGGGCGGCGAGCCTCGTCGGGCAGGTCCGCCCACGGGGCCGGCGCTCCCGGGCCGACACCGCCGGGTGGCCGGGGGATGCGCTGGGGGCCACCCCGTCCGGCCAGGGGGACGGCCAGGGCCGGAGCCTCCTCCCGGGCGCTCATCCGCGGCTCACCCCTCGGGCGGGGCACTGGCCGCAGCCGCCACGGCGGCGTCGACCAGCGCGTCGAGCAGGCCGCGGCCCCCGGCCTCGGCCATGGCCACCAGCACCGCACCGGGTGGGGTGTCGCCGGTCTCCCACTCCATCCAGACCGCCAGCAGCCGGGTGGCGTCGGCCCCGCCCGGGGCCTCGGTGCCGGCCTCGGCGGCCAGGTGCTCCAGCACGACCCGGAACCCGCCGGTCTTCAGGTTGCTGACGACGCGGCCGGGTGGCGTCTCGCCCGTCTCCCACTCGATCCAGGCCGTGCGGAGCTTGGCCGGGTCGGCCGGGGGTCGGTCCATGGCCGCCGATCCTACGGCCACCCCCGGCGCTCCTCCGACCCGGATGCCGGCACCTGTCCTGTCATGGCCGCGCCGGTGACGGCGCTCCCGTGGACCGAACCGATGTGGCCGCTCGCCGCCCTCGGTGCCCAGGGCCACGCCCGGACGGTGCGTTCGGTGGGCAGAACGGACGAGGCCCGGGCGCTGGGCCCGGGCCTCGTCGTGGATCAGGTGCTCAGGTGAGCGGCGTCCCGGGGGACGTCACATCATCCCGCCCATGCCTCCCATGCCACCCATGCCTCCGGCGCCACCGGGCATGGCCGGCTCGTCCTCGGGCTTGTCGGCCACGATGGCCTCGGTGGTGAGCAGGAGGCCGGCGATGGACGCTGCGTTCTGCAGCGCGGCCCGGGTCACCTTGGCCGGGTCGAGCACGCCGGCCTTGAGCAGGTCCTCGAACTCGCCGGTGGCGGCGTTGAAGCCGTGGGCGCCCTTCTTGGCCTCCACGTCGCGCACGATGACCGCACCCTCGAAGCCGGCGTTGTCGGCGATGAGCCGGGCCGGGGCCTCCAGGGCGGTGAAGACGGACTTGGCTCCGGTGGCCTCGTCGCCGTCGAGCTTCTCGGCCACGTCGGCCACCCGGGGGCGGCTGCGCAGCAGGGCGGTGCCACCACCGGGCACCACGCCCTCCTCGATGGCGGCGCGGGTGGCGGAGAGGGCGTCCTCGATGCGGTGCTTCTTCTCCTTGAGCTCCACCTCGGTGGCGGCGCCGACCTTCACCACGGCCACGCCGCCGGCCAGCTTGGCCAGGCGCTCCTGGAGCTTCTCGCGGTCCCAGTCGGAGTCGGTGTCCTCGATCTCGCGCTTGATCTGGTTGATCCGACCCTTGACGTCGTCCTCGGAACCGGCCCCTTCGACGATGGTGGTGTCGTCCTTGGTGACCACGATCTTCCGGGCCCGGCCCAGCAGGTCGATGGTGACGCCGTCGAGCTTGAGGCCCACGGTCTCGGAGATGACCTGGCCGCCGGTGAGGACGGCCATGTCGGCCAGCATGGCCTTGCGGCGCTCGCCGAAGCCGGGGGCCTTGACGGCCACCGAGTTGAAGGTTCCGCGGATCTTGTTGACCACCAGGGTGGCCAGGGCCTCGCCCTCGACGTCCTCGGCCACGATCAGCAGCGGCTTGCCGGTCTGCATGACCTTCTCCAGCACCGGGAGCATGTCCTGGACCGAGGAGATCTTGCCCTCCACGTAGAGCACGTAGGCGTCCTCGATGACGGCCTCCTGGCGCTCGGCGTCGGTGACGAAGTACGGCGAGAGGTAGCCCTTGTCGAACTG